>ERZ857882.5375-NODE-5375-length-10112-cov-2.272348_pt1 | contig 10112 bp, 11 predicted proteins | sample MGYA00519697_ERZ857882 | MGnify/ENA primary metagenome ERZ857882 (study PRJEB31778, sample SAMEA3449373) | human gut metagenome | biome: human gut; feature: human-associated habitat; material: faeces | place: United Kingdom | collected 2010/2012 ... | reverse complement strand
GACCCGACAGGTCCCCGGGGCTTGCTGTCTTAGGATGCGACCACGATTCGCAGGGCTTTCCCCTGAGGCGGATAGCTTTCCGCCACCAACGGATCGATGGTCACCGTGATCTGTCCGCCGATATCCTCGAAAAGGGCGGGCCGTCCGTCCTCGTATTCGATGACTGTATCGTCCGATACCGACAGATGGATACAGTCGAACCGCTCCCAATTCGGGCAGAGGACCAGCAGCGACCGGTAGGTTTTGCCGTCCCGTTCACTCTCATACCTCTCCTGCAGAACCGCCCGGAAGGTGTCTCCAGATTGGGAGGGCTGTCCCGCGTCCTCCAGGGCCGCCAGCAGCTCCTCGCCGGAGTGGGGACAGATATCCTCCTCCATCCGGAACCGGAGAAGCAGCACCTTGTCGCCATCGACGGTATATTGATAGGCGTGCTCGTCCCGGCCGGTATCCTTGGTTCGGCCCAGGCGCTCCAGTATCTCTCCATACGTCAGGCCCGAAGGCAGGGCGCGAATCTGGACCGACGTGAGCGCCGCAGTCGGATAGAACAACCCATAGCGCAGGATCGCCTTGTACAGCTCCGCCGGATCGTCCGGCATATCCCGATCGGTCATCCCCAGTTCCGCCGCCTTGCTTTTCAGGAGCTCCACGGTTTTCGGGTCGTCAAAACGCTTGGACTCGATATCCCGGTATACCCGTTTGGTTTCCCGCCGGCCGAGAGAGGCGGCAGATAAGCCCTTTTCATCCAAGAATTCCGCCGCCATCCGGTACTCGTTCGCGTCCACCGCCGCATAAACCGATACCGACAGCAGCAGTGTCAGCGCCGCGCATACCGCCAGCACAGTCACCCGTTTTTTCATAGGAATCCGTCTCCTTTCGCCTATGGTAGCTGCCAGGCAGGCGGTCCGGACCCGTTCCTTCTGGAGCAGCTCCTCTTCCAGCGCCTGCCGGATTAAATCCGATTCCCGCATCTACACTCACTCCTTTCTATACAGCCGGGTCTTCACCGTCGAGACATTCAGGGACAAAGCGGCGGCGATTTCCGGGATCGAGAGCCCGCCGACCGAGTTCAACCCGGTTCTCCTCCATACGCTCACCGCCCTACACCATATATGTGCCGGATGACCGGCGGAAAGTTTCACCGGCGACCCAAAAAATCTCTGCGGTATAAAACGAGTGCCCGCCAAACAGTCAAAGAGCGTCACAGCCATGGCTGTGACGCTCTTTCCCGACGGTATCGAGAGGATCAACGGTTTCGTCTTTTATATACGACAATTTCGGCATCCGAACCGCCATCGCCGTATTCGCAAACCAACAGGCAGCGTTCGTCAGCAGCTAATCCGTAGCATCTGCCGCTGCCCGTTTTACAAATTTGATTGCCCAGGTAGATGGTATCGTCATCAAGCAGTTTGACGTTCTGCCCACTCGGGAGGGTGTATTCCAGGTTGATATACGAGCCTTTGAGGGCGTTCAGGCAAGTCACCTCCGCCATGTCCTCGATACCGAGCGCGTTGAATTCCGAAATCAGCTGTTTGCTGAGCCGGCAGGCGCTGCCAAGACATGTCCCGCAACCTTCTCGTCCGTTGGCCCGGCAGCATGCCGCCACGATGCATTCCTTTTGAAACGGGCGTCCGTTTGTTTTAGCGCATCCGCCGCAGGATTCTTTCAGCGGACATGCGGTACAATCGAGCCCGCATATCGAATCACACATATTCCGATCCTCCTATTCATCCATCTGGATCCGTCCGCGCCGCATTTCTGCCCCTCTCGTCTGTACCTTTATCATCCCTCGCGAGGCCGGATATGCCCTGTCTCGATTGAAAAACAGGAACCTGATCGGTGTCAGATTCCTGTTTTCATAAACAGCGGAAGAAATGAAAAAACGTCCTGTCGGTTTCCCATCAGCCCGTCGGCGTATTCTGCATCACACCCGCGAGCAGGAGCACGATGACCAGAATACCGAGCGCGATGCGGTAATACCCAAACGATTTGAAATCGTGTTTTTTGATGAAATTCATCAGGAAACGGATCACGACCAGGGAGACGAGGAACGCGACCACCATACCGGTGAGGAGAACGGCCCATTCCAATCCCGTAAAGCTCATGCCGTCCTTCAGAAAGCCCAGCAATTTGACGCCGCTGGCTCCGACCATGACCGGGATGGCCATGAAGAAGGAGAATTCCGCCGCGACATACCGCGACGTGCCCAGCAGAACGGCGCCCAGGATGGTCGATCCCGACCGGGAGGTGCCGGGGATAAGGGCCAGCATCTGAAATACACCGATCAAGAGGACCGTTTTGTAGTCGAGTTCCTTGAAATTGTGGATCCGCGGTTCCTTGTGGCGGCTTTCCATCCAGATGAAGAGGATACCGTAGATAATCAAGGCTCCCGCGATGACCGCGGGCAGGGACAATTTCTCATCGATGATATCGTTGAGAAGGATGCCGACGATGCCGGCCGGAATGCTCGCGATGAGCACCTTTCCCCAAAGGGAAAAGGTTCCGCGGCGCTCCAGCGGGGATTTTTTGCGGGAAAAGGGATTGAGCTTGTGGAAAAAAAGCACCAGCACCGCCATGATCGAACCAAGCTGCACCAGCACCTTGAACACTTCGAAAAAGGCTTTGTTGCGTTCCGGATCCGGGGATATGGCAAAGGGCAGAAATTCATTTAACAGGATGATATGCCCTGTGCTGCTGATAGGCAGCCATTCGGTGATGCCAAGCTCAATCCCCTGCAGGATCGACTTGAGAATCTCAAAAAAAGAATCCATGGGTGCTCACCCTTTCAGCGGTCCCGCCCCGCGGGGCCGCGGTCGTCGGTCTTACAGGTCGATCTCATTGAGAAGGTCCCGCAGAAGGATGATTTCGTCCGGGGAAATGGTCACGCCCTTGCCCATCTTCTTGTGATCCGGCGCCCATTCCCGGATGTCGTATTTCGGCTCCCGGTCGTTCCAGCTGATAAAATTGAGTTCCTTGGTCCAACCGGAAGGTGACTGCGACAACACACCAAATTCTTTGACAATTTCATACTTGAGCTCCGCCATTCACTGCACTCCTTCGTTTTTGTTCTGTCACGCCCGTTCAAACAGGTTGCCGCCGCGGCAGTCGACCCCGACGATCAGCGGGAAATCCCGGACGACGAGGCGCTTGACCGCTTCGCAGCCGAGCTCCGGGAAGGCGATCACCTCACAGGAAACCACGCTTCTGGCCGCCAGGGCCCCGGCGCCGCCGACAGCGCAGAGATACACCCCCCGATGACGGCGGATAGCCTCCACGACATCCCGCGAACGCGCGCCTTTGCCTATAGTAGCACACAAGCCGAGATCATGCAAGCGGGGTGTGAAAAAATCCATCCGTCCCGACGTCGTGGGGCCGCAGGCGCCAATGGGAAGCCCGCCGGGGGCGGGTGTGGATCCCGAATAGTAGATCACCGCATCCATCAGCGGAAAAGGGAGCGGCTGTCCTTCGTCCAGAAGGGCAAAAAGCCGTTTGTGCGCGGCGTCACGGGCCGTGTAAAGGGGCCCGGACAGCAGGATCCGGTCGCCGGCGCGCAGCGAGCCGGCCGCCTCACGCAGAGAATCGGTGCAAATTGAGATCGGCATATGGTCCGTCACTCCCGTTTCTAGCTTATGCGGGGAATCTGGGGGACATTCCGGAAACGTCGCCCTCCGGCCTCCCTTTCGCCGCCGCGGACCCTTACGGCCTTTCGGCGGGCTTGTCCGACGGCGAGATGGGCCGGGCCCTGAGCTTCTCCGCCGTTTCATCGAGGGTCTGCACCCATTCCTCCAGACGGACGCCGGCCGCCCCGGCCTGGTCGAGCAGCTCCTGCCTGGCCGTCTCAAGGTTTCCACGACAGGAAGCGAGCTCCTGTTCCAGGCGGTCGGCCGCCCCGGCCACCGCATCTAGGCAGGAATCGCTCCGCTTATACGCCGCGTCGAGAAAATGCTGCCCCATGGAACGGATTTCCATGATGAAGCTGCCGACATCCCCTACCAGTTTTTCATAGCGCTCGTTTGCCTCGGTCAGTTCCCGGCAGCGGCGGTCCATTTCCCGGGCCTTCGCCGTCATTTCCAGCTTTTCGGCCGACAGACGGTTGTTTTGTTCCCCGGTTTCACGAGCCGTACGTTTCGAAACCTCCAACTGGCGCAGGAGCGCGTTTTTTTCTTCGCCCAGAGCCCGGGCGGTCTCCCGCAGGCGGGCCAGTTCTTCCCGCACAGCCTCCTGCTCCTGCCGCATACGGCGGCAGGCCTCCTCGCGGGAACGCAGGCCGGCGAGCTCCTCTTCCATAGCGTTGCAGGCGGCGGCCTTCGCTTCCAGCGCCTCGATTTTCGCCGCCTGTTCCTCGGTTTTCAGGCGCAGACGGGCGTTTTCCTGCTCAAAGGAGCCCTCCACTTCGCGCAGGCGCTCCTCGTTCTGGGCCGCACCATCCCGGATCTGCGCGGCCTGCTCCTCTGCCTCAGCCAGGCGCTGCTGCCAATCCTCCAGCTCAGCCTTTTGCCGTTGCTGGAGTTCGTCGATATACTGGAGCACATCCATTTTATGAAATCCCCGGAAGCTCGTCCGAAAAAATCCAGTCTCCGCCATCCCGATCCATCCCTTCCTCCCGATTTACAGCCTGCCCCCGCGCCCTACACGAAAGAAGCCGGCCGCCCGCGCGATCCGATCTATCTATTTTTTCAGTATATCATCCGATCGATCAAATGACAAGGGTTTTGCGGGGTTTTCCTTGCTCCCTCCGGACATGTATGCTATACTGAAGGTCAGATAAGAGGAGACGGCGGTGATGTCTTTGACCATAGAAGAAGCGGCGGAGCGGATCCATCCCCTGGACGCGAAAGCGCAGATCCAGGCCCGGAGCCGCTGGGACTCCCGCGCCAAGCTGCCGGGCAGTCTGGGAGAGCTCGAATGGGCCGTGGTCCGCCTGGCCGGGATACGCCGTACCCCTTCCCCGTCTATCGGCCGCAAGCAGGTGGTGGTATTCTGCGCCGACAACGGCGTCACGGCCGAGTCGGTCACCCCGTCCGATCCCCGCATCACCGCGGCACAGGCCGTCAATTTTGCCGAAGGCGGCGGCACCATCAACGCCTTTGCCCGCCGTCTCGGCGCGGACGTGCTGGTGGTGGACATCGGCATCGCCACGCCCTGCCGCCATCCGGGTATCCTGCGGCGTTCCATCCGTCCGGGTACCGGCAACATCGCCTATGGGCCCGCCATGACGGCGGAGGAGTGCCGCCTTGCAGTGGAGACCGGCATTGCACTGGCGGAGGACGCCGCTTCGCGCGGCGTCGATCTGCTTATCACGGGGGAAATGGGAATCGGCAACACCACAACTTCGAGCGCCGTAGCGGCGGTGCTGCTGGGGCGTCCGCCCGAAGAGGTGGCCTCCAAAGGGGCCGGCCGGTCCGGGGCCATACCGCACAAGGCGGCGGTGATCCGCCGGGCCATCGGCCAAAACCGCCCCGATCCGGGCAACCCGCTGAATATCCTCGCCAAGGTCGGCGGGCTCGATCTCGCGGGAATGTGCGGGCTGTATATCGGCGGCGCTGCCTGCGGGCTGCCCGTCGTCATCGACGGCGTCATCTCAGCGGCAGCGGCTCTGTGCGCTGTCCGGATTGCCCCCTTGTGTCAGGGCTATATGCTTCCGTCCCATTGTTCGGCCGAGCCGGCCGGCCGGCTGCTTCTGGATGCGCTCGGCTTCCGTGCGCCCATTCAGGCCGGCCTCTGCCTCGGGGAAGGGACGGGCGGCGTTCTGGGGGCGGCTCTGCTGGATTATGCCCTGTCCGCCTATCTCGAGGTGGTTGATCTTGCCGATCTGTGAGGTATCCGACATGCGAATCGTGTTGCATATTCTGATCGTCCTGGAGATGATCGCCGTCAATCTGACGACCGTGCATCTGTGCTCCAAACGGAAACGCTCCCTTCCCTGCCTTACCGCCGTGCTGGCGGGATTCACGGCTTTGCTGGTTGGGGTCATGCTGCTGGCGCTGAGCCGTTTCCCGGATTATGGAAACGGGAACGGTCTGTTTGTCCTGGTGGGCTTTTTATATCTGCCGGTCCTGATGTGGCTGTACGGCGACCGGTTTGCAGAGCTCCTCATGAAAATGTGCTCGACCTGGGTCTATACCATGCTGCTGTTTTCCCTGTCGGTCCATATCGCCCATCTGTTTCCGGATGAGGCTTTTGACCTCGTGGCCTTTATCGCCCAGACCGGCTTGTATCTGCTCACCCTCTACCCCTTTCTGCGCTTTGTTCGGAAACGGTTCCTGTTTATCCTGCAAAACATTCCGAAACCGGCTTCTAAGCTCCTGTTGGCGGAAAGCCTGGTTTGGTTTTTGACCATGATCGTCATCAACTACACCTTCGTGCAAGACTACCGCTATCCTTTTTTGAGGGTCATCTCCCTCTTGGCGCTCGCGGCCAACGTGGTGGTGAGCTATACCTGCATCCAAACCATTGTGGGCGCCCAGCACCGCATCGAGAAACTCCGGAGCATCGTCTACATCGACGGCCTTACCGGCCTGAAAAACCGCTCCAGCCTTTACATCGACTGTACGAACTGGATCGAGTCGGGCGAACCTTTCATTTTGATTTTTATGGATCTCAACCGTTTTAAAGAGGTTAACGACCGGCATGGGCATCTGGCCGGGGACGAGTATCTGGTCTGTTTTTCAGAGCATCTCCAAAAACTGGCTGCGGACGATGGTGCGGTATACCGCCTGTCCGGAGACGAGTTCGTCTGTCTGTACAAGAGACCGGACTCTCCCTCCTTCGCTGCGGTGCCGCCTCGGTTTCCCAGCCCTTCCTCGGCGTCAGCGCCGGCTGCGCCTTTTTCCCCCGCGACGGCCAAACCCTCGATCAGCTCATCGCCGTGGCGGACAGAGATATGTACCGGAACAAAGATTCCGGCAAAATGTAAAGGAGAACGCGTCTTATGGGATCATCCTTGCTCATTGCCCTGTCCATGTATTCCATCCTGCCTGTTCCCCGCGTGGAATGAGGACAATATGCGCTGGTCGCTCGCTTGCCTTCCCGTGGTGGGCTTGCTGGGCGGCGGGCTTCTTGCTGGATGGGCGGTGCTCACGTGGACATTCCCGGTTTCCCCCATCTTCTTCGGCGCTGTCGCCGCACTGCTGCCGATCATCTTGTCGGGCGGATTCCATATGGATGGGTTCCTCGACGCGACCGACGCCATTTTTTCCAGGCGGGATCGGGACCGTAAGCTCGAGATCATGAAAGACCCGCACTGCGGTCCCTTTGCCGTGCTGTCCTGTGCCGCGCTGCTGCTGCTGGAGCTCGGGGCGTGGAGCCAATTGGTCGCCTCCCCGTTGCTTTGGCCCGCGTGTACCGCCTGTGTTTTGTCCCGCTGTGCCGCGGTCGCGGCCGGGAGCCGCCTTCCCTACGCCAAATCCAGCACTCTCGGGGTTTTGTTTGCGGGACGTGCTGCCAAGGCGGTCTCCATTGCGGGGGTGGCGGAATATGCGCTCGGGATCCTCCTTCTGATCGGAATGGGTTGGTTCGCAGCCAGCCTTCCGGGGCTTCTAGCCTCGGCCGCCGCCGCAATGGGAGCCGTGCTGCTGTGCCTTTGGCACAAACGGATGGTCCTGAAGCAATTTGGAGGGCTCACGGGAGACCTGCTCGGGTATCTGATCCAGATTTTGGAGCTTACCGTGCTTCTGATTCTCGCTTTTGGGTCGATTTGGGTGCGATAAATTCCCTTTTCGATTCTATACCGTCAAAGCGGCTGGCGCAAACGCAGGATCGTCAGATTGATCTGTCCGTCTATGGCATCGGAAGAGCCGGAATAGGTCAAGGTGAACACGGTTTGGGCCGGTGCCCGGATGATAAGGGAGGAGGCGCCGGCGGCGCTGGAACCGTCCGTCCTGGTCGCGAAATAGATTCCCGTCTCCAAATGGGCGCGCCCATTGTAGGAAGGGGTGATCTGCATATAGTTGGCGGCCCTGAAAATGGCGGACACCTTATAGGATACCAGATAGTACCCGGGGGACAGGATGATATGCTCGGTATCGGTGGGTACGATGTTTCCCGCAGGATCGGGAACGTCGGGGACAAGCGGGATGAGGTTTCCGACGCGCAGCAGCGTTTGCAGGGTGCTGAAAGAGGCAAAGCTGTCGTCCGGAACCTCACCGGCGGGGCCCTGGGATCCTGTCGGCCCAGTAGCTCCGGTCGGGCCGGTGGGACCAGTGACGCCGGCAGCGCCTGTCGCTCCGGTGGAACCCGTTGCACCCGTGGGCCCGGTCCCCCCAGTCATACCCGTCTGGCCGGTTGCGCCAGGCGCTCCGGTCGGGCCGGTGGGACCGATACAGCCCCCAGATGGACAGGGACAACAGCAGGGACGGCAGATGCCGTCGGTATCCCGGGAATCGTGCATTCTCTTCATGTGCTTACCAGCTTTCTTAAAAGATCTATACGGCAGTATATGTGGGTTGTCCGGCTTGAGTTCTCCATTCCTGCCGCCTCAGCCCTTCACAATGGAGGCCGCGGCGCGCTTCCAACCACATGTATATTATATTTCACAGCCTTGTCTTCTCCGGTTCAATGCGAGTTCGGGACGGCGGGGAATCGAATCGAGAGGGGAATTGTGCCGTGGATTGGATGCAGGCGATGTTGGCAGAGGGGGAGCAGCCGCTGGACCGGCTCGCCGACGGATACAGCAATACCGCGATATTCCGTACCATCGGGTTTATCGGGGACAGCCTGTCTTCTGGGGAGTTCGAGTCGAGGGACAAGGATGGCAAGGCCGGATATCACGACTTTTACGAGTATTCGTGGGGACAGTATATCGCACGCCGGCACGGGCTACAGGCCTATAACTTTTCCTGCGGCGGCATGACGGCGAAATGGTATATGGAGGGATTTGCCGATGAGCAGGATTGGTGGAACCCCGGCAAGGCCTGTCAGGCGTATGTCCTGGCACTCGGTGTCAATGACGTGATCAACCAGGGCCAGGAGGTCGGGTCGGTATCGGATGTCGACATCGGCGATTATCGGCGCAACAAGCCCACCTTTGCCGGTTATTACGCGGGGATCGTCAGCCGTCTAAAGGAGATCCAGCCCGAGGCCCGATTTTTCTTTGTCACCATGCCGCGGGCGGAGGATGCCAAGGACGGGGTCCGAAAGGCTCACGCGGCCCTGCTCGGCAGCCTGGCGGAATGTTTTGATTATGCCTATGTCATCGATCTGTATCGCTATGCCCCGGTATACGATGAGGCCTTCCGCCGCCGCTTTTATCTGTACGACCATCTGAACGCCAGCGGCTATATTTTGACGGCCCGTATAATCGACTCGTATATCGATTTTCTCATCCGCCGGCATCCCGAGGACTTCCGGCGCGTCCCCTTTATCGGAACCGGTTTGAGGTGAACGGCCGGCCGCAGCCCCAATTTTCCTATCATATCGTGGGCAGGCCGGGAGGGATTGCATTCCGCATCCTCCTACGGTATAATAAAAAATGCAATGACGATCAAGATGGAGGAAGGTTTCATGAAAAAATTTCTGCAGGAATTCAAAGCTTTCGCCCTTCGCGGCAACGTGCTGGACCTCGCGGTCGGCGTCCTGATCGGCGGCGCCTTTTCCAGCCTTGTCACCTCGCTGACTCAGAACATCCTCTCTCCCATTATCGGGCTCCTCGGGGGCGCCAACTTCGATGATTACGTACTTCGTATCAACGGCGCCACCATTCAGTACGGTGCTTTTATCACGGCGGTCATTAATTTCCTGATTATGGCGTTCCTCGTGTTCCTGATCGTCAAGGGCATCCATAAGCTCGAAAGCCTCGGCCGCCGCAAAGAGACCCCGGCTGCGCCCACGACCAAGACCTGCCCGTTCTGCCGCACCCAAATCGATATCCAGGCGACGCGCTGCCCGCATTGCACCTCGCAGCTCGAGACCGATCCGTCTTGAATCCAGAGGAAATTACATTACATAGAACAGGCGCCGGGGATTCTCTCCTGCTTGGCAAGGACGTTTAAAAACAAGAGGGGAACCGGGCATAAAGTGAAAGGCAGACAGGCGGAAACTTCCGCCTGTCTGCCTTTTTTCTCCAATTTTGCGGGAATCTTTATTCGTTATAATAAAGAGCCCAGCCGATACCGAAC
>ERZ857882.5373-NODE-5373-length-10112-cov-3.335885_pt1 | contig 10112 bp, 11 predicted proteins | sample MGYA00519697_ERZ857882 | MGnify/ENA primary metagenome ERZ857882 (study PRJEB31778, sample SAMEA3449373) | human gut metagenome | biome: human gut; feature: human-associated habitat; material: faeces | place: United Kingdom | collected 2010/2012 ... | reverse complement strand
CGTAATGACGAAATCGCCTCTGTATGCAAAGTGCTGTCACAGACCGAAGAAGAGATCGCTGAAGAAAAAGCACAGCGTGAAGCTTTAGAAGATGCGGCAATTCATGAACATCCAATAGAGAATACCGATTTCGAAGATGTTTCTGATGATGTCGAAAGCAATGAAAATGCGGACGATACAGAAGGAACAACTGAGGAATAATTTAAACAAATAGAAATATTAATCTCAAATCACTATCACAAATGAAACGAGTATTATTGACAGTTGCACTATGTGTTGCAGCATCTGCCTCTTTCGCACAGAAAAAAGTTGTGAACGAGGCACAGAGTATTGCGAAAGGAAGTAACGCAGATTTCGGAGAAGCCAGAACCTTGATCAAAGGAGCGTTGGAAAATCCGGAAACTAAAGACGATGCTAAAACTTGGTATGTAGCAGGTTTTATCGAAGATCAGCAGTTCAATGCTGAAAGAGCTAAACAAATTCTGGGACAGCAACCCAACGAGCCGGTTATGTACGAAGCTTTGTATGGTATTTTACCTTATTTCCAGAAAGCCTACGAACTGGATCAGTTGCCTAATGAAAAAGGTAAAGTGAAACCTAAATACACAAAAGATATCAAAAGTATCTTGAGCGCAAACCATGTATATCTGTTCAATGGTGGTGCATATTATTTCGATAAACAAGAGTATAAAAAAGCATACGATTTCTTCAACCAGTATGTGAAAATATCCGAACTGCCAATGTTCGCAGGGACTCAGACTGCGGAAAAAGACTCTACATTCATGACAGTTCAATTCTATGCAGCAGCAGCAGCTTCTTTAGCTAAAGATTCCAGATTGGCTATTGCCGCTTTGGAACGTGCTAAAAATACTCCTTATCGTCAATATGATGTTTATCAGTATCTTTGCTACGAATACGGAGAGGCAAGAACTGCTCAGGATTCTGTTATGTTGGAAAAAACATTCGAAGAAGGTATGCAGGTTTTTCCAGATTCGGCATTCTTCTTGAATAACTTGATCAATACATACATCTATTCCAATAGAAATGAAAAAGCATTGGAAATGTTGAATGTTGCAATCCAGAAAAATCCAAATGATGCAAACCTTTACAATGTAATGGGACGTGTTTATGAAACCGGATTAAAAGATTATGCCAATGCTGAAAAGAATTTCCAGATTGCTTTAGAAAAAGATCCGAATTTGACAGATGCGCTTTCTAACATTGGTCGTATCTATTACAATCAAGGAGTGAACAAATTAAGCGAAGCCAATATGATTAATGATAGTAAGAAATACCAGGAGGAATTAAGCATGGCAAAAGATTTGTTCAAAAAAGCTCTTCCTTATTATAAAAAAGCTCATGAAGCTGAACCTGAAAAAATGGACAACATGATCGCTTTGAGAGGTATCTATTACAATCTGAACATGGGGCCGGAATTAGAAGCTATTGAAGCAGAAATGAATAAATAATAGATCGGATAAGATTTATTTGATAAAAGAATATGTCATATAATGAACCCCGAAAGTTAGACAAAAAACTTTCGGGGTTTTTATTATGTCTGCGCAAAAAAGAAATTCAACAATCTTATTAAACATAATCGTAATTATCTTTAAGTATATCTGAAAATCCTGCTTTTTATATTTATTCGGTATCGTTTTTCTTTTTCCTTCTTGAAGGTAAGTTCGGTATATTTTCCCGAATGAAGCGCTTGAAACCGCTTAAAGAAACCTTATAATAATCGGCTAATTCGGCATATGTTGCATTTTCTTCTTTCAATTCTCTTTCGATCTGGCTTTTCTGGGAAAGGAGAAATTCGGTTTTGGGGCTTCCCAAAGGACGTCCTAATTTTGTTCCTTTGTTTTTACTGGCTGTCAATGCTTCTTTCGTACGGGCAGAAATAAGTTTGCTTTCAATCTCAGAAACAAGCCCAAATGTAAATGCCAACGTCTTGCTGTTCACGTTATCTTCAAATGAATAACCTTCCTTGATACAGTAAAGTGCCACTTTCTTTTCAATACACAACAAAATCAAATGCATTATCTCCATTAGTTTCCTGCTGAGTCGAGTGACATCGGCGACGATAAGAATATCGCCTTCTTGTAAATTTTTTATTACGTCTTCGAGTCGGTTTTTCTCTTTGGAAGAATTTTTAGCATCTTTCAACCATTTGTCAATCTCAATTTTTTTTGCTTTTGCAAATTGTTCGATTGCGTTTTTCTGGCTCTCTGTTTGTTGTTTATTTGAATATGTACGTATATAAGCGATTGTCATATTTTTTATTATTTAAATTTTGTTTTATCATTTGATATATAACAGATTGGTTTGCAATATGTTCATTCTAAAAGTTGATAAAGGGGGTATACATGTTGTAATGATCTCCTAAACTGATGCGAATGTACGTAAATAAAAAAAACAATGAAATATTTGGTAGTTAAAAAAAAATACCTACCTTTGCATCGCAATCAAAAATCAAAGAAATTGCAAAACGGGGTGTAGCGCAGTCCGGTTAGCGCACCTGCTTTGGGAGCAGGGGGTCCCAGGTTCGAATCCTGGTACCCCGACAGAGAACAAAAGGCTGTATTTCAGCTAATTGAAAAAATAACGAGTCGGTACATAATGTATTGACTCGTTTTTTTATGCCAAAAAGTCCTTATTTCACCTTAATAAGCGACGATAAGGCATGGTATTTCTTTTAAATATCTTTTAAACGATTCTGTACAATATGTTTTTGGTTTCAAACATTAAAAACATGAAGTACTATGGCAACTTTTAAAGCGGTCGTTCTGGCCGGAAATTCTCATATAAAATCAGACGGAACAAAAAATATCAAGATCCGTATCTATCATAACAAAGCATCGCAGTATATTTCTACTCCTTATTATATACAGGAGGACTACCTGGGTAAAGATGGTGTTATCACTTCCGGCTACCGGGATGCGGATTTACTCAACTACGAACTCGGTAACTTGATTCAAAAGTATCGTGGTGTCTGTATTAAGCTTGGCATCGAGCGAGTATCACGCATGAGCTGTATAGAGGTCAAGGAGCAGATAACGGCAGCTATGGAACCAGAGTATGAGTTCATAGACTTTATAGCCTTCTGCAATGGTATTATAGAAAAAACGGATAAAGAAGCTACTCGGGAATGGTATCAAACAGCCTTGAACTCTTTATGCTGGTTTTATAACCGGAAAAAGATTGATGTTCGGGATGTAACGGCTCAACGGTTGAACGAATTTAAGCAGCAGCTGTCTATCTCTGGCCAGGGAGGAAAACCGCTTTCTCCAGGTGGTATTAGTAACTATCTCCGGGCGATTCGGTCTCTATTGAATAAAGCTAATGAAGATTATGATATCATACGGATACCAAACGATCCGTTTTCAAAGGTGAAAGTACCCAAATATCGCCGAGAACGCAAAACGATCTCTGCCGAAGATATAATCCGGATACGGGATGGACGCTTCTCGACCGAAAGGGCAAATATGGCGCGTGATGTATTTATGATCATGTTTTATATGATGGGAATAAATGTAAAAGACTTGTACCAGATGCGAGGAACTAAAAGAGGCCGGCTTGAATATGAGCGGAGCAAAACCGAAACTGAAGATAATGTGTACCGGTTCCCGTTGTCGATTAGGATAGAACCGGAATTGGAGCCTCTTATAAAACAGTATAGTGATATTGCTTTCCTGTCATATTTTCGCCGGCAATATTGTAATCATAAAAGTTTTATGAAAGCAGTCAATAAGGGATTAAAGCAGATCGCAAATGAGTTAAACCTGCACTGCGAATTAACTACGAACTGGATCCGGCACAGCTGGGCGAGTGTTGCGAGGAATAAAGCCGGTGTTCCTAAGGCGGATGTGGACTTTTGCCTTGGTCATGTGAACAATGATTATAAGATGGCTGATATTTATATAGAGATTGATTACTCCATATTCGACAAATCAAATCGGGCTGTTTTAGACTACCTCAAAAAAATATCTCAAAAAAAGAAGGCAAAATGTTTGCAGGTATAAAAAAGCTTCCTATATTTGCAGCAGAGAATTCGAGTTGGATTTTAGACGAAAGTTTGAAGTCCAACTTTTTGTGTTTATACACATTGCTTCTTTCTTTCCCGTAAACACCCAATAAATAACGACTTACCTGGTGCCTGCATAAAATTTGGCACTATGACAATATCAATATCAAAAACTGCGCTGCTGAACAAATTGCAGCTTCTTTCGAAGATTATCTCTTCGAAACCCTCTCTACCGATCCTCGGAAATTATCTCTTTGAAACAAAAGAAGGTCGGTTGTTTCTTACAGCCTCAAATAGTGAAGGGCGAATAATGACAAGTTTGGAATGTATTTCTGACGAAGACATGTCTGTATGTGTTCCGACTGCAATTTTGGATGGATTAAAAACTCTTCCGGAACAACCGCTAAACATTTACATAAATCCGAATAATAAAGAGATCCTAATTAAATATTTCGGTGGTAAATTTGAATTTATGGGCTATGAAACAGTTTCCTATCCCAATAAGAAAGAGTTTGATTCATCAGATTGTATAAATACGACTGCCGAGGAGTTCTATAACGGAATAGCTAAGGTTGTAAACCTGGCAGCAGAAGACGAACTCCGTCCTGTAATGAGTACTGTGCTTATTGAGGCTTCTTCTAAAACTCTAACCTTTGTTGGAACAGATGGACATGGATTGGGTTCTTTCTCCTACAAAAAGGAGTCCTGCATCAATAAAGTTACGGTTATTGTAAGCCGGCCTATGGCTTCTATACTGAAAAGTATTATACCGGCTTCTTCGGATGATTTGGAAATAAAGGTAGGGACAGACTGGTCTGTTGTTACTTTTGGGGATTTTGAAATTTCGTTCCGAAACGTTGAAGGCCGATATCCTAATTGGAAAGCTGTTGTTCCTAATAATAATCCCCTGGAGCTTGTGGTAGATACAAAGCAGTTGATAGGAGCAATTAAGCGCACTACTGTTTTTTCAAATAAATCAACATGCCTTATATTGTTCAAAGCTGATCATGACCGACTTGTTGTGTCAGCAAATGATCTTGATTTTTCTACTTCAGCTGAAGAAACGCTCTCTGCTGAATTCAAAGATGATGAATTTAAGATAGGAGTAAAAGGTTCGCTTATTTTAGAGATGCTCTCTTGTATTGACGCTGAACGTACCAAGCTAACATTTAATCAGCCCAATTCTGCTATTCTGATAATGCCGGAAAAACAGCAGGAAGGTCAAGAGCTTACTTATTTATTAATGCCTATGACAATTCAATGATATGGAAGCACCAAAGGATTTTAAAATAGTTATCAAGAAATATTTGGATCAACGCGCAGTAGACGACAAATTGTTTGCAGCAACGTATGCAAAACCGGGAAAAAGTGTTGATGATTGTTGCCGGTATATATTAGGTGAAGCTCGTAAACGTGGAACCGAGGTGGTTATGAAGGATGATGAAGTTTTTGGTTTGGCGGTTCATTATTACGATGAAGATAATGTTAAGATTGGCGGATCTGGTAAATGCGATGTTTCAGTTGGAGGGCAAACTGCACTAACGAAACCGATCAATCAACAACCATCGTTTAAACGAGGAAAAGCCAAGAAAGAGGAAAATAAACTACAGTTGTCTTTATTTGATTGAGTCATGAAACCGAGAACTAAATTACAGTTTCAGGTAATAAGGTTAAGTGAAACATTACCTGATATCGAAGATAAGATGCTTTCCTGGGCGAAAGTCGATTGTTTGGAACATAGGGGATATGCAACAAAGAAAAAGGTTGTTTGCATGGATTGTGGTCAGACGTTTTCACCGGAGTTGGTTAAGCGTAAGCGTGCTGTTTGTCCTCATTGTCAGACAAAGATATTGGTTGAGCAATCTCGAAAGACAACAGACAAACAGCGTGTATATGTGGCAATTGCTGAACTTCATGACGAATTTCAAGTGATTCGAAATTTTGATATTTACGCTTATTATAGAGCCGGTAAGCAGCCTAGATATTTTATACAGGAAATTCTTCAACATTGGATTTTGCCTAATGGTAAACGAGAGGTCATATCTCGAAATCATACTATCAATTGGTATTGCGATTCTTGGAACGGGTATATGGAAATCAGGCAAAAGTCTTATACATCAAAATATGATGTATATCCTTATAAACTGCATCCATCTTCCCGGTTTTGGCCGGAAATGAAACGTTATGGAATAGATTATAGATTGCGAGGGATAACTTCTCTTGAAGCTATTACTCATATCCCTAAAAACCCGAAAGCAGAAACGTTATTGAAGGCAAAGCAATACAATTTACTGCAATATTGTATAGAGCATCCAAGCCAGGTAAATTATCGTTGGGCGTCTATCAAGATTGCCTAAGGAAAAGGTATGTCGTTAAAGATGTAAAAATGTGGATTGATTATCTAGACTTACTATCCTATTTTCAAAAGGATTTGCGTAATGCACACTATGTATGTCCTGCTAATGTAAAGAAGGAGCATGACAATTTAGTTGTTAGGAGGCGAAGAGTTCAGGATAGGGAAAATCTTGAACGTAAACGAAGAAAGGCGATTGAAGATGAAAAAAAATATCAGGAGTTAAAAGCTGAATTTTTCGGGATAGAGTTTGGTGATGATTTGATTCATATTTCAGTTATTCAGAGTGTTAAAGACGTTATGGAAGAAGGAGATGCTATGCATCATTGCGTATTTACCAATAAGTATTACTTGAAGCCCGATTCCCTTCTTTTATCTGCTCGTATAAAGGATAAACGGCTTGAAACAATTGAAGTCTCACTGACGAAGTTTGATGTACTTCAGTCCCGTGCTGCATGCAATGGTATAAGCGAGTATCACGATCGGATAATCAAACTAGTAAAAAAGAATATGAACCTGATCCGTCAGAAAAAGACGGCGTAAAAAATTGATATGCCAAGAATAAGAACCATAGTGCCGGATTTCTGGGAAGATGAAAGATTTTCGAACGTATCTCTTCAGGCTTGGCTGCTTTATATAGGTATGAAAAACTTTGCTGATGATAGCGGTGTCATTCTTGCTAATGAAACTATCATTAAGTCGAAAGTTTTTCCTGCCCGCGAAGATATTCGCAAGCAGCAGGTTTCTGGGTGGCTGCAAGAACTGATTGAGAACTCTATCCTTGTACCTCTTAAATACGAAAACAAGAGCTACTACGTGATGGACTTTTCCAGTGAGCGCATCGACAAACCGCAAAAGTCAAAAATTCCGACAGAAGTAATAGAAAACGTTCTTTCCGGTAAGAATCAAAGTAATCCGGGAACATTCGCGAATGATCTCGAACAACCGGAAATGTTCGATTATACTCCTGCTGTAGAGGAAAGGAGAGGAGAGGATTGTAAAGGAGAGGAGGGAGATACGCGTGCGAGCACGCACGACCCCGACCCGGAGCCGGAGAAACCGAAAAATGAGAATTTTGAAAAGTTCATACAGTGGATTGCTGATAATGCTCCGAATGTGGCAAAACTTAAGGAGCCATTTACCGAGGAACAATTCGAGCGGATAAGGAAGGATTTTCCCATTCTGCTAATCCAGGATACTCTTGTCTCGATGCATAACTATCGAGAGCTTTTGAAAAAATATGTTAGTGCGAATCTCACGTTTCGTAAATGGGCAAAACGTGACTTAGAAAAATATCAAAATGGACAAACAACAAGCAATACAAGTTCTGTCAACCCTAGACAAAACTACCGGTATCCTTCCGGCAGAACTAATGCCGAAAACAACAGAGCAAGCCTTGAGCATCTTGGAGAGTTGGCCGATGCCATATTACAATGCCCTACACCCGAAAACGGTTAATGATGTATTTCAATCTCCCAGCTGCTCTATTGCTGTGATGAACAAAAACTTTGGAGAAACAAAACTTAGAGCATTTATGGCTAAGATAATCATAGATGTAGTTATGTTTTTCAATGTTGGTAAGATAATGAATGATGTTCAAGCTGCACAAACTGCAGATCTGATCATCGAGGAGTACTATTTCTTAAAGCCGGATGATTTTAAGCTCTGTTTCACCCGGGCGAAGAAAGGATACTACGGCAAAGTATTTGATCGTATCGATGGCCAAGTCATATTCGAATGGCTGAACCAGTACACCAATGACCGAATGACGACGGCCAGCGATACAAGTATCCATGAGGCGGAACGGTTTAAAGATTCACGAGGTGAGCGAACTTCTTCCTTGTTAGAGGCTGCTGAACATGATTTCAAAAAGTATGATTTTGAACGTAAATACAAGGTGTAAATATTAAAAAATAAGAAACTATAATGCAAGAAAATAAAATACTGGCAGGCAATATCGAACAGATTCTACTGTCAAAAAAGAACTATCACCGTGCATCTAAGGTGATGAATATAGCAAATCCGGAACAAGGTGAGTGGCTTTTTTATTGGAGAGGGAAAAAGTTAAGAGAGAATCTAATGCATTGTGACTATGCGCATACGGCAATCCGTATTTCCGACAATGAGGAAGTTATTATTTCTGACAAAGACTTAGGCTCCTGGGCTGTTACAGAGTGGAAATACGAGGTGAATTTAGAGGAACTTTGGAAATGCGCTTGCGACGCTTTTTATTCTACGAGTTTCAGCCCGGAAGAGCGAGCCGCTCTGTATATTCGTGATTACGAAAAGGAATTGAATGCCGACCTTGAAAATATGCCGGAAAACGAGAAGGAGTGCTATGTTACGAAATACAAAGAATGGGTTCGTACTTTATTTTACAAACATTCTCGTATAATGAGCGTCATGATAACAGGGCCAGCCCGTTTTCCTTCAAGACGAAATGAAAAAATGAATAATTATTACGACAATGCTGTAAATGAATTTAGAACGTGGAGAGAAAAAGCACTCAAGGCAATAACTCGAAGAATAAAGGACGCAAAACCGGAAGAACAAAAGAATACCGAAGAATGGTTTTCTGTCAAAAGTGAGATTGACAATATTGCATCCACGTTGAAAGACATTGATACGGGTGTAAACAAATATAGCTACCGACCTTTATTTGTATCAAGCCTGTACGGAAAGCTAAAACGTATTGCCAACAACGGAAAGGTTGATGTAATAGTCAAATCAACTGAATATATCAAAGAACTCAACGAAAAGCTTCCGAAGCCTATTTTTACTAATCGTCATAAATTCTGGAAACTTATTGAACTTGTTAATCAATCCGTTACAAAGCAAACAGAAAGAGAGAACCGAGAAGATGCGGAAATACTTTTCGATGGAGGTCGGGTCATTAAAAACTATTCCGAGGACAGAATACAGATAGTTTTCGATACAAAACCGCAACTGGACGTTATTTCAAATCTCAAGCATAACGGCTTCCGCTGGTCGCCACGTTTTTCAGCATGGCAACGTCAATTAACAAACAATGCTTTTTATGCTGTCACCCGAGTTATTTCAATCACCATTGAACAATTGATTGCCCAATGAAAATCAAGTATAACACAAAATTGAAAAGAACTGAAATATGAAAACGATTTATAAATATCCAATAAAAATTACCGATAGGCAGACCTTTCCTATACCTGTAGGGGCTAATATTTTAACTGTACAGACTCAAAATGGAAATCCGTTTATTTGGGCTATAGTGGATACCGAGGCTCCAACAGAAGAAGTTTCTATCATAGTTCATGGGACAGGGCATCCTATTTATGAAAGTTCAAATTTGGAATATATAGGCACATTCCAATCGAATGGAAAATGCTTTGTATTTCATGTTTTTAAAGAGATTCAACATTAAAAAGTTATGAAAGCGATAAGTATAAAACAACCGTGGGCGAGTCTAATTGCTTACGGTATAAAAGATATCGAGAACAGAACTTGGAGGACAAATTACCGGGGGCGTGTCCTGATCCATGCCGGTGCCAGCAAAAAAGAAGGTTGGCGCTTGAATGATGTACAGAGATTCCATTTACGACGATCGGGCAGTTCTCTCTGCAGTACAGATTTTGATAAATTACCTTTTAGCTCTATTGTTGGTAGCGTGGAAATTGTTGATTGTGTTCAGGCTCATTCTTCCGTTTGGGCGGAGAAAGATGTCTGGAACTGGATGCTGGCTAATCCGGTCTTATATCAGGC
>ERZ857882.5371-NODE-5371-length-10124-cov-3.778032_pt1 | contig 10124 bp, 6 predicted proteins | sample MGYA00519697_ERZ857882 | MGnify/ENA primary metagenome ERZ857882 (study PRJEB31778, sample SAMEA3449373) | human gut metagenome | biome: human gut; feature: human-associated habitat; material: faeces | place: United Kingdom | collected 2010/2012 ... | reverse complement strand
AGTTGAACCACCTCTGTGTTTAGCAATAATGACTTCTGCTACATTTTTCTTTTCACTATCTTCGTTATAATAGTCATCTCTATATAAGAACATAACAATATCAGCATCTTGCTCAATTGCTCCGGATTCACGCAAATCTGAAAGCATAGGTCTATGGTCTGGTCTTTGTTCAACCGCTCTTGATAACTGTGAAAGTGCAATTACAGGAACATCTAATTCTTTTGCTAATATTTTTAAAGACCTACTTATTTCTGATATTTCTTGTTCACGGCTACCATTACGTTTATTGCTTCCTTGTACCAATTGTAAATAGTCTATTACAACAAGTCCAATATTTTTTTCTAACTTAAGTTTTCTACACTTTGCTCTTATTTCCATTACTGATATACCAGGTGTATCATCTATATAAATTCCTGTTTCTGAAAGTGGTCCAATTGCTTCGGCTAATTTTCCCCAATCTTCATCTTCTAGTTTACCAGTTCTTACTTTGTTACTATCTACCATTGCCTCACTACATAAAATTCTGTTTACCAATTGTGCTTTTGACATTTCCAAACTGAATATTGCAACTGGTGTGTTTCCTCTCATTGCTGCATTTGTAGCAATATTTAATGCAAATGCAGATTTACCCATAGCAGGTCTTGCGGCAACAAGTATAAGTTCTGAACCATGTAAACCTGCTGTTCTATAATCTAAATCAGCAAATCCAGTTGGTACACCTGTTATATGTTCTTTTCTATTATACAATTCTTCCAATTCTGTAAAACTATCAACCAAAATATCTTTTATAGGTGAATATCCTTTTTGATTTTTGTCTTGCATTATATTGAAAATCTTTTTTTCTGCACCTTCCATAATTGCTTCTACATCTTCAGTTGGGTCATATCCTAAGTCTATTATTTCATTTGCGGTTTTTATTAAATTTCTTAATACTGACTTTTCTTCTACAATTTTTATGTATTTTGTAGCATTTGCTGTTGTTGGTACTTTTTCAGGTAATTCTGCTAAATATTCAAAACCACCTACTTGCTCGAATTTTCCCATTGATTCTAATTCCGCTTTTAATGTTATTAAATCAATTGGCTCTGCTCTATTGTACAAGTTTAACATTGCTGAATATATTATTCTATTATCTTCTCTATAGAAGTCTTCTTCTTTTAAGACTTCTATACTGCTTGCCACTGCTTCTTTATCTGTAAGCATACTTCCTATTACTGCTTGCTCTGCTTCTACATCATGTGGTGGTATTTTTCCTATATCCATTGCTATTCCCCCAAAATTTTTGTTTTTTGATTAATGTTTTATTGTAATTTGATAATATGTTGTTTTTAACATACATCAAAGCAACCAAAATTATTCAGAAATTATATCTACTTTAACTTTTCCAATTACTCCTTCAAATAATTTAATATCAACAGTAATTGTTCCTAAAGTTTTTATTGTTTCTTTTAAATCAATTTTCTTTTTATCAACTTTTATTTGGTATTGTTTTTCTAAGTTTTCTGCTATTTCTTTTGATGAAACTCCTCCAAATATTTTTCCATTTGCTCCTGATTTTACTTTTATTTTTAATAAAATTTTTGATAGTTTATCTGCTATTCTTTCTGCTTCTTCTTTTTCTTGTGATTTTTTAAATGCTTTTGAGTCTTGCATTCCTTTTAATTTGCTCATGTTCTCTGCATTTGCTTCTACTGCTAAATTTTTTGGAAATAAAAAGTTTCTAGCATATCCGTCTGATGCGTTTATTACTTGATCTTTTTTTCCTACTCCTTTTATATCTGCTTTTAATATTACTTTCATTAAAATCACAACCTTTCGCTTTTTTCTAACTTTGTATATTTTACACTATTTTTGAGGATTTTTCAACCGAACACAGTAACTTTTGTTTAAATAAAATAACAAAAAATCGGGATTGAAGACCTGTCCCCCAATCCCTAATTTTCTATTTCTGTAAAATATTCATTAATTCTAATAATCAATTCCTGTTTAACTTCTTCAATAGTCATTCCCTCAACTTGAGCACCGGCCAAAGTAATATGACCACCACCACCAAGTTTTTCTAAGATAACTTGAACATTTATATCTCCAATAGAACGACCACTAATACAGATTTTTTCACCTGTATCACCTAAAACAAATGACGCAGTAACATCACTTATTGTAAGTAATTCGTCTGCTGCCTTAGCGCACAATAAACTGATATCTTTAGATTTTTCATTATCACATAAAGCAATTGCTATTGAATCATTAACAATTTCTGCTTTTTTAACTATATTTGCTATTTTATTAAATGATTCTAAGTCACTTTGGAACCATTTTTTAACTCTTATAATGTCAACACCACATTTACGTAAATATGCTGCCGCCTCAAAAGTTCTTACACCTGTTTTAAATGTGAAACTTTTTGTATCCATCATAATTCCAGCATATAGTGCTTCCGCTTCTATTTTCTTTAATTCAACATTAACTTCTGCATATTGTAATAACTCTGTTACAAGTTCTGCCGCAGATGACGCATACACTTCTTGGAATGTTAGTGTTGCATTTTCGATATAGTCTGCACTTCTTCTATGATGGTCTATTATAACTATTTTACTAGCCTTTTTCAATACTTCTTCAGATTCAACATAAGTAATCTTATGAGTATCCACAACTACCAATAAAGTGTCTTCGTCAATATTTTCTTCGGCAACTTCTTTGCTAATTATTACATCCTCATATTCTGGCTCCTCTTTTAAGCTCTCCATAAAATTCTGCAATGCTGGTCTTTTATTTGAAATAATATATGCATTTTTGTTAAGACTCTTAGCCAGTCTATATACACCTATTGCAGATCCTATTGCATCAATATCAGGATTTGTGTGTCCCATAACCATTACTTTGCTTGACTCTTTTATAAGATTCTCTAATGCATGAGCCACAACTCTTGCCTTGACTTTAGTTCTTTTTTCAACTTCTTGTGACCTACCACCAAAGAATTTATAAATATCATTTTGTCTTACAACTGCCTGGTCTCCACCTCTACCTAGTACAATGTCCATTGCAGTTTGTGCAGATTTATATTTGTCTTTATCAACTTCGCCTTCATTTGAAATTGCAATACTTAATGTGAATTGTACTTTTTGTTTTGGGTCCAAGTCCTTTATTTTATCTAATATACTGAATTTATCTTCTTTTATTTTTTCCAAATATCTTTGCTCAAAAATATAAATGTACCTATCTCTGTCTGATTTTATCAATATACCGTTTGTTTCATTTGTCCATTCATAAATTACTTTATCAATTTCTGCAATATATTGTGCTTTTTCTTCACTTTCTAGCATTTGCATATTTTCTTCGTAGTTGTCTATCATAATAATTCCAACACATGATTTTGAATCATTATATTCATTTTGTAATTTGATATTTTCTGTTTCGTCTATAAAGTACAAAATTGCCATGTATTCATTTTTTTCATTTTTTGAATATCTTTTTGAGTTGACAAATTTTCCTACCATTCTGTATTGTCTTTTATTTACTTGGATATTTTTTAATATTGATTTGTCTGTACTATTTTTTTTGTTTTTAATTTCGTCTTTTAAATCGTATATTAAATCATTTACAAAAGTGTTTATGTCTATATCTTCGAATTCTGTTGCAAATTTTGAACTTTTCCATACTACATTTCCGTCTGTTTCTAATATGATTAGTGGAAATGGTGAGTTTATTAAACTTGTTTTTGCTGCAGAGTCTACTGTTAGCGTTAAGTCTTGCAATGTTTCTGATATTTCGCTTTTTCTTTTATTGTTTGCGAAATATGTGTATCCTAGTATTAGTGCATATAATATTACTGATGGTATTATTAGTATTTTGTTTTGCCAACTGATTCCTATTAGTAAGATTAATATTATTACTAAGTATATTTTTGTTCTTGATACTAAGTTATCAAAGATTTTTTTGTTACTTGTTTGCATAAATCTCTCCTTTTACATCTTCTATTTTACTTCGATTTTGGAGATTTGTCAATATTGAACAACTTTCAGCCTATCAAAAAAGACAGAAAAATTCTGTCTTTTTATCAATAATTAACAATATTATCTAAATATATTTTTACAACATCTTCTGGTTTAATTTCACTTTCATTATAATCATCAATCCACATACATTGAATAGCATGTGAAAATACTTCTTTTCCATCTATATCAGAACTATTATATACATATACACTCAACTTATCGCCATAACTCTTGCTTCTTGAAATAGAATATCCTATACCTCTATCCTTAATCTTTTCACAATTAACCAAATTAGATGGAATATATTGTTTACCTGTTGAATTAGGAGAAAACCAGAAAGTATATCCACCCATTATCAATTGATCACTATCAACAAAATCAATTGTTCCTATAGTCTTATATGATTTTAATGCAATTCCATTCAAACCATCATAGCTAATATAATGATCTAAATAAAATCCAATTTTTTTATCAACACTAAGATCGCCAATTATTTCTTTTACTGCATTTTTTAACTCTTCGTCTCCTTTTGTTTTAGAAGCAGTATATATAGAAACATCAACCCCATCAATATTTGCAACATATTGATGCATATAATAACCTTTTTTATAATTGTCTATATAACATTTTAAATTATCTTCTTCAAATAATAATGTTTTAGACTCTGTAACTAATTTTTTTCCGTCAACTTCAAAATTTTCATCAGAAACTATAATCTCCGTTTCTCTATTACCTATATTAAATACGGTAGCCACTCTTCCATCAAAATTATATATTACTTTTGTTTTTATTTGAGATTTTTCACTGCTTTTTTTATATGTTAAATATTTTGTTCTTTCTTGATTACAAAAAAAAGAAAACTTATCTTTATTAACATCTTTAAAATTCCTTGATGCGTCTACATATTCTACCCCATCAATTATTAAACTATCATTTTTTTCTTCACTTATTTCTTCATCATTGCTATTTTCTTTATTTAATGTATTTATTTCATTTGTACTATTTTCTTTTTTGTTATTCAAAATTAATATTATGCCAAAAAATACGACTAAAATAATTATAATTACAATAGCAATTTTTAAAATTTTCTTATTTTTCATTTTTTCCCCCTTTTTATGATTATAATATTAAACCATTTTTATAATATCATAAGATTTAAATTTTGTAAATAAAAAATACTTATTTTCACTATTTTTATAATAACGGTATCATGTATAACGGCAAATACAACACACCTTCTTCTTCCCTTAAATCCTTGGTATGAAGAATTACACCTTGTGCTAGATATTCTTTATATTTATTATTTAATTTATTCAAAGAAGTAAATGTATATCTATCACCTGATTTTACCTCAATTGGCACTATATTATGCTTTGATGTTATTAAATCTTTTGAAATCAAAAAATCAATTTCCATAGTATCCGCCGCATCATGCCTTTCATTTCTTAAAAAGAAATACAATTTTTTTCCAGAACTTACCAACATCTGTGCAACAATATTTTCCATCAACATTCCTTCATTAAAAGAAAGTTTATCAAATAATATTTTTTTATAAATTTGTTCATTAACAATACTTCTTTCATTAAATGTCATTGATAACAAAATTCCTGCATCCGCCATATAACATTTTAATGCATTTGAATCTATTCTTTGGCCAAGCCCAATATTAGGTTCTGTGGTATTGTAGGCAATGTTCACCAAACATGCATCATTTAACCAATAAAAAGCTCCTTCATAATTTCTATATCTTGCATTTTCATTAAGAGAAAATAATTCAAGGCGAACTTTACACAAAATCAAAAATAATATTATATACAGTTTTAAAATCATTATCAATAGTTATAAAAAAATTTCCAAAACTCAAAGAAAATACAGAGTTCTGGAAATTTTCATATATTATTTATTTTCATCATTAATTACATTAGTACTTAAAACTGCCTCTTCCTTATTTTGCTCACTACCCTCTTGTTTTTTAACAGCATCTGCTATCATAATAAACTTAACCTCGCCATCATTTTCGCCATCAAGCATAGTAAAATTATTATAATCTTTAGATAAATCAGTTAATTTTTGGACTCTTGTAGTCAAATCTTTAACATCACCATTAATGTAATTACAGATTTTCTTAATTCCTTCTTCATTAAATGTCTTAATGCCCTCTGCTAAAGTTGCTGCACCATCATTAACTTGATTTGTTCCATTTGCTAATGTTGTAGCACCATTATTTAATTCTGATAATCCTGATGTCAATTGATTTAAGCCATTTCCTAAAGTGCTCATTTGAGAAACCACTTGATTTGTAAATGTCTTTTTGGCTTGATTTCCAACTTGTTTTGCAACTGTTGTTGAAGTTTGCATTGCTGTTGTAGTTGCAGTGCTTTGAGCGGTTGTTAAAGCGGTTGTTACTGCTGTTTGTGTTGCTATTTGTTGTGCTGTTTCTACAGCTGTTGTTTCTGCTGTTTGTGTTGCAACTTGTTGTGCTACATTTAAAGCTGTTGCTACTGCAGTTTGTTTTGCTGTATTTTCTGCTGTTGCTAAAGCGGTATTTACCGCTGTTTGTGTAGCAGTATTTTGAGCTGTTACTATAAGTAATGTTTTTTCAGCCTCTGTTATTGCTGGATAATTTGCTTGTGCATTTGTTATTATTGCTGTTTTTTGTGCTTCTGTCAATTGTGCTCCGTCTTTAGCTTTTTCTGTAATTTGTGCTTTTTGCTTTTCTGTTAATACTGCCCCTTGTTTTGCCAAAGCAGTAATTTCTGCCTTTTGTCCTTCTGTTAATTTAGCTCTTTGAGCGGCTTGAGCCTTAATTTGTGCTTTTTGCTCATCTGTTAAAACTGCACTTGTTTGAGCCTGTGCTTTTATTTGAGCCTTTTGCTCATCTGTTAATTTGCTACTTTCGGCTGCTTGTTTTTTTATTGATTCTAAAGTTTTACTATCTAATGCTTCTGACTTATCATTTTTTAAACTTTGTGTTGATTTTGCTACTTCTGAAGATATTGTTTGTGCACCATTATATGCTGTTGTAACACCGTCTTTTAAAGTATTTGCACCTGTTGCTAATTGTGTAGTTCCATCTTTTAATGTATTAGCTCCATCTTGAATTTGGTTCATTGAAGTTTGTAATGTATTTACTTTACCATAAATCTCATCCAAATTATCAAAAACTTTTAAATCGTCTTCTTCTAAAACTTTAGGTGTAACATAAGACATTATGCTACTTGTTTCAAAATTTGTTGCATCCATTGTAATTTCTACATTACTTGGAATTTCAACTTCGTCATCAGATAATCCTAAACTTTCTTGTAGACCTGGCATGGCCATACCAACTATAACGGTTTTTGAGCCATCATCAACAATTTTACCTGAAGAAACTTCTATATTTCTTGCATTTTCGTTTTCTATTATAGTTCCTGCAACAACTACAAATGGTACATACATTTTAACTTTTTTACCATTTATATCAACAGTTCTTTCTTCTTTATTTGTATATTGCAATGTAATTTTAACTTTACCGCTTTTTCCGGCAATTTCGTTTGCAGAAAGTTCTTTTCCATCTAACTCATATTTAACATTACATTCAATTGGTAACTCTTTTGAAGATTCACCTTGATAATAAATATCATTTTTATTAGCATTCCATACAAATTTGTTGCCATCTTGTGTGTAAGTTTCGTCCCCACTTGTATTTTTAACATTTAATAAATCTGATAAATCATTAATTAAATCTGCATTTTCTGTATTTTTAATATGTGTACTTACTATTGTTTTATAATTTTTTCCATTACTGTCCATTTTTGAATAAACAGTTTCATCTTTTGTGTAAGCAAATACAGGAAGTGTGTATCCAACCATAGAGCATAACAATGTACCTGAAATTATTTTTGAAATTACTTTATTATTCATTTTTTATACCTCCAATTTTATTATCCATTATGTTGAAAAATTTCAAATTTGCCACTGTACACAGCAAAAATTGTAATTATTTTTAAATGCTTTGTCTCATCTTTAAAGTCGTCCTGCAAATAATCTTATCAAACAACAATAAGAATGCTGGTAATACCATAATAACTGTAAACATACTTATAATTGCTCCTCTAGACATAAGCGTACATAATGATGCAATCATTCCAATTTTTGAAACAACGCCAACCCCGAATGTTGCACCAAAGAAACATAGCCCACTAACAATAATTGAACTTATTGATGTTCCTAATGCTTCTGAAACCGCTTCTTTTTTGTCTTTTCCTTCTTTTCTGAAATTGATATATTTAGTTGTTATCAATATTGCATAATCTATTGTTGCCCCTAACTGAATTGTTCCAATAACTATTGAAGCAATAAATGGTAGAGTAGTATTTGTATATGTTGATATTCCCATATTTAAGAATATAGCAAATTCAATTACCACCATCAAAATTACTGGTAAAGAAATTGATTTTAAAACAAATATCATAATTACAAATATAACTGCAATAGAAACACTATTTACACTATTAAAATCATGGTCACTAATTTCAACTAAATCTTTCATTAATGGTCCTTCACCTGCAAGTAAAGCACTATCATCATAATCTTTAATTATTGAATTGATTTTATCAACTTGTTCATTCAACTCATCTGTTGCAAGTTCATATTTTGAACTAATTACAACTAATTGATATTTATCATTTTCAAGCATTGACTTTATACTATCTGGTATTACTTCTTCTGGAATTCCGTTATCTGCAAGTGATGAATAACCCAATGCAAATTCAACTCCATCTAAGTCTTGAATTTTATCTAACATCTCATTTACTTTGTAACTTGGAACATCTTTACTTACTAAAGCAAGTTCAGTGGAAACCATATTGAACTTATATTCCAAAGTATTTGATGCTTCTATACTTGGCAATGTTTGTGGTAGTGTTTTGTTTAAATCATAATAAACACTTATTTTTGAGTAACCATAAACTGCTACCGGTAATATTACTAAGAATGCAACAATTATTGCTTTATAATGTTTAATATTAAAGTTTTTCCATTTTTCAAATCTTGGTAATATTTCTTTATGTTTTGTTTTTTCAATAGCCTTATCAAATATCAATAGCATTGCTGGTAATACTGTAACAACAGAAACAACTCCTAAGAATACACCTTTTGCCATTACAATTCCTATATCTTTTCCAAGTGTTAAGTTCATACTACAAAGTGCTAAGAACCCTGCTATTGTAGTTAAAGAACTTCCTACTACTGATACTAATGTTTTTGATATTGCATGAGCCATTGCCTCATCATTATTACTATAATTTTGTTTTTCTGCTTTATAACTGTGGTATAAGAATATCGCAAAATCCATTGTTACACCAAGTTGTAAAACAGCACTAATTGCTTTTGTTATATAAGATATTTCTCCTAAGAAAATATTTGAACCCATATTATATAAAATTGCAATTCCTATGCTTGCTAAAAGAAACACTGGAGCTAAATATGAGTCTAATGCAAATTGTAAAACTAACATACATAAGATTACAGCTATAACTACATATATTGCAATTTCTGAATTAGCAATATTTTTTGTATCTAGTACTAAAGCAGACATTCCACTTATTTTACATTGTTTATCAGCAATTCTTCTTAATTGTTCTATTGATTCTAATGTTTTATCTGAAGAAATTCCCTCTTTGAAAGTTACTAAAATTGCTGTATCTCCATCTTTATATGCTATATCTTTTACTTCGTCTGGTAGCATTTCTTCTGGTATATTTGAACCAAGTAAATCTGCCACACTTGCTACTTTTTCTACATTATCTAATTCTTTAAATTTACCCTCTAATTTTTGAATATCTTTTGTACTCATATTTTCTGTAATTACAATTGAATATGAACCCATATTAAATTCATTTGTTAATATGTTTTCACCCTTAACTGTATCTACATCATCTGGTAAGTATGCCAATATATCATAATTGATTCTTGTTGCTTGCATTCCTATAAATGATGGTATTAGTAACAATAATGCAATTATGAGAATAATTTTTTTATGCTTACATATTTTCTCTGCAAATTTTAACATTTTTTTACTCCTTTCGAATTTAGGGATTGGGGGACGGGTCTTCAATCCCTATTTTTTTTCGGGATTGAAGACCCGTC
>ERZ857882.5342-NODE-5342-length-10172-cov-4.852624_pt1 | contig 10172 bp, 9 predicted proteins | sample MGYA00519697_ERZ857882 | MGnify/ENA primary metagenome ERZ857882 (study PRJEB31778, sample SAMEA3449373) | human gut metagenome | biome: human gut; feature: human-associated habitat; material: faeces | place: United Kingdom | collected 2010/2012 ... | reverse complement strand
AATATATTTTTCTCTAACATATACTTTTCTATTTACAGGTAAAGAAAATAAATACATATATCCATGATTGTTTTCATCATAACTAATTGTATTCCCCGCATATAATGCTATAACAGATGGGATATAGATTGCAATAAAAGTAGCTGTCTGCTTTTCCGTCAGCGTAAAAAATAACGCCACAAACGCTAACACAAAAAAAAGATTGCCACCTTGCCGAAGAAACAACCGAAAATCCTTTTCCAAAAGTCCTCTGATTCCTTTCATCACATCCCGCCTCCTGTCAACATCAGAATCACCTGATCGAGTGATCCGCTTTCCACTACAATTTCCGGATAATTTTCTGTATAATACTGCTTCTCATTTGTCAGACAGGCAATTCCGAAATTTTCTTTTCTCTCTTTCAGGATATAGTTTTTATCTAAAGCCTGATACTGTTCCTCGCTGACTTTCAACATGGCATACTTTTCAAGAATTCTATCCATCTCTTCATGAAGTACGATCTTTCCTTTATGAATCACATAAATATCATCACACAGATGCTCTAAGTCTGAAGATATATGTGAACTGATCAGGATACTTCTCTCCGGTTCTTCTTCCATGTATGTTCTCAAAATATCCAGCATCCCTTCTCTTGCTCCGACATCAAGACCGACTGTCGGCTCATCCAGCATCAGGAAATCTGCCTGATGCGTCAATGCAATGATCAGATTCAGCTTTGCTTTCATTCCGGTTGAAAACTCTTTAATCGATTTATTAAGAGGAATATCCAACTTATTACACAAATCCAGAAAACGCGACTTCTCAAATTCGGTATATAGCGACTCCATCACCGGTATGATATCTTTTACTTTTAAATATCCGCTGAATCCCGAATCTGTCAAAACAATTCCCATCTTCGCTCTGTCTTTCGCTGTTAGCTCCAAAGGTTTTTTCCCGAAGATAGTGATTTCTCCTCCATCCGGCTTTATAAGGCCGAGAAGCGCTTTAAATGTTGTACTTTTTCCTGCTCCGTTTTCACCTACGAGCGCCGTAATATACCCTTTTTCCACCTTCATCGAACAATTCAGCTCGAAATTTTCATATTTTTTTTGCAATTTATTTATTTCCAACATCTTTTAGTCCTCCATGATCAACTCTAACATTTCCCTAATCTGACTGTCATCCAGACCACATCCTCTTGCCTTTTGAACTACTTTTTCCAGATCGCTTTCTATCTCTCTTTTCAATTCCTCTAATATCCGCTCTTTATTTGAAGCCGCGACATAAGTTCCCTTTCCGTGAATCGTCACTGTAAATCCTTCCTGTTCAAGATTATCATACGCTTTCTTTACAGTCAGCGCACTGATCTTCAACTCTTTTGCAAGAGTTCGGACTGAAGGAAGAGCATCATTTTGCTTCAGATCTCCGCCTGTAATAAGTGATTTGATCTGATCCATAATTTGTTCATAAATCGGTACCATCGACGAACTGTTGATTATAATCTTCATATACTTCCTCCTTTCGTCAAACAGTATATAACAGTATATAACTGTTTGTCAACTGTTATATACTGTTTATTTGAAAGTTCATCATAACTTTTCCAAAATGCAAATCCATTTTCTTACATTAACCCAGAAATATCAGAAGGCACATTTCCGTTACAAAAAGCGGGATCGACTGTTTTTTCAACAATCGATCCCGCTATACTAACCGTCCCGGCGCTTCGGACTATCGTTCCATCATACTGATAGACTCTATTCCTACGCTTCCTCCCCGGACAACTTCTATTGTTTTAAATTCTTCCTTCATTAATTTTACGACCGCGTCGTTTTTCGTAGCAGTCTGAACAAACTCCACAAGCACACTGTCTTTTCCGTAATCGATCACTTTCGCCTTAAACGTTTCCGCAATCTGAAACACTTCAACTTTATCCTCAGGTGTGCATTTAAACACTTTCACATATAAAATTTCTTTCATACGCACAAAGATATTTGTAAAATCAATCACTTTGATCACTTCTACCATTCGGTTCAGCTGTTTTTTGATCTGCTCAAAAGTTTCATCATCGCTCACTGTAGCGATCGTCATTCTTGATACTGTCGGGTCTTCCGTTGTTCCTACTGTCAGACTGTCCAGATTATATGTCTTTCCGGAAAAAAGTCCTGTAATTTTTGAAAGTACGCCGACTTGATTTTCAACATAAAGGGAAATCCATCTTTTTTTCATTTTATTTTCCATATTCACGCGCTCCCTTCTAACATTCCACAATCATTTCTTCCAGTGTTCCGCCCGGTTTTATCATCGGATAAACCATCTCTTCCGGATCAATGATAAACTCGATCAAAGTTGGCACAGTTGTATTTTTTCCGGCTTCTTCAAAAGCCTCCTTTATCTCTTCTTTCTTTGTCACGCGGATTCCCTTTGCGCCGTAACTTTCTGCCAGACGCACAAAATCCGGTGTATATTCCGGCATTTCTTCCCCATTTGTTCTTCGGAACAACGCCCCGGAACGCAGATTCGTCATCCCGTAGCGTTTTCCATAAAACAGTTTCTGCCACTGACGGACCATACCGAGATATTCATTATTAAAGACGCACAGAATCAACGGAAGTTCCTCCAAAACAGCAGTCGCAAACTCCTGTATATTCATCTGCATTCCGCCATCACCGGAAATCGCGATCACGGTTCTGTCCGGATTGCCTATCTTCGCTCCGATCGCAGCGGGGAATCCATATCCCATAGTTCCGAGTCCGCCTGATGTAACGAGCTGCTTCTTTTCCGTTATTTCTGCATACTGCGTCACAAACATCTGATGCTGTCCTACATCCGTTGTAATAATAGCATCGTCAAACTGTCTGTTCATCTCTTCGATAATATCTCTTGGTCCTATCGAACCGTGAACTTTCATTGTAAGCGGATGTTCTGCATTCCACTGCGCGATACGTTCTAACCACTCTTTTGTCTCACATGGTTCCACATATTCTCTCATCTTCGCCACAGCTTCTTTCGCATCGGCAACAATAGGCACATGCACATGAATATTTCTTGATATCGACGCTGTATCAATATCTATATGTACAATCTGTGCATTCGGTGCAAATTCATGAAGTTTCCCTGTAATCCGATCATTAAAACGAGTACCGATAGAAAACAACAGATCGCATTCGCTCACTGCCATGTTCGCGGCATACGCCCCATGCATTCCCAGGTTTCCGATAAACAGCGGATGATCTGTCGGAACCGCGCCTCGTCCCATGATCGTCGTCACTACAGGAACGTTTGTTATATTGACTACTTCCGTAAACTCTTTATTCGCTCTTGCGATATTCACTCCGCCTCCTGCAAGAAACAGCGGTTTTTTCGCCTTATTGAGCATCTTAAGCGCGCGTTTAAGCTGCCCCATATGAACGCTCGTATTCGGCTTATATCCACGAAGATTTACCGTTTCCGGATATTCCGGGCTTCCAAGCTCACTCATCACATCTTTCGGAAGGTCGATCAGCACTGGTCCCGGTCTCCCTGTCCGCGCAATATAAAACGCCTCTTTAATGATCCTTCCAAGATCTTCTCTTTTACTCACGGTCACACCGTACTTTGTAATACTTCGTGTGATTCCTACGATATCCACTTCCTGAAACGCATCGTTTCCGATCAGATGGCGGGCCACCTGACCTGTAAAACAAACTAACGGCACACTGTCATAATTCGCCGTTGCCAACCCGGTAACAAGATTCGTCGCTCCCGGACCGCTTGTCACAAGGCACACGCCGACTTTCCCCGTTGTCCGCGCATATGCATCTGCCGCATGTACAAGCGCCTGTTCATGTCTTGGCAAGATCACTTTGATCTCATCTTGTCTGTATAACTCATCGCTAATATCAATCGTACACGCTCCCGGATATCCGAAAATCGTATCGACTCCTTCTTCTTTTAACGCTCTTACGAGCAGCTTATTTCCCGTAATCTGTCTCAAAATCTTACCTCCTCAAACTAAGGGTCTGTCTCTCATACTCTCATTGCCTGAAAAAACAACAACTCCGAATCCAAATTTTCTCTTCCGGCATCTTAAGCAATATGATACTTTGTATCCGGTATCTTGTCAATTTCCTATCCTTGATCTTTTTTATCTATGGCAGCAGTTCAGCCATACAGACGTCCGCCCGTTCATGAGTAAAACAGCAGCACCGGCCACAAGAAGCACCCGTGCGGTTTTACGAATGACGCAGTCGGAACTGTTACTTTCTGCATCGTATCATTCCGACAATAGAATACACCGCTAGAGCCGCAGCATTTACGATGACAACACTTGCTCCTGCGGGAGTTGCCCATACATAAGAAATCGCAATCCCGATCACAAGACATAAAACAGATATTACGGCGGAATTTATAATGACAGACCGAAATGTTCTGCATACACGCATCGACGTCAGCGCCGGAAAGATGATCAGACTGGAGATCAAAAGAGCTCCCATCATCCGCATCCCAAGCACGATTGTCACGGCTGTCAGCACAGCGATCAGCGTATTGTACAGATTGGCTTTTACTCCCGTTGCCTGCGCAAATGTTTCATCGAATGTGACCGCAAATATTTTATTATAAAAAAGAAGATACAAAACGAGAACGATTCCCGCCAAAATAACACTCAGCCGAACATCTTCGGCGCTCATAGCCAAAATACTGCCGAACATATAATTGTACACATCTGTATTCATTCCTGTCGTCATGGAAATCACCATGACTCCAAGGGCAAGAGAGGTTGTCGAAATAAGCGCGATTGCCGCATCACCTTTGATCTTGCCGTTTCCCTTTATCCTTAAAATCAAAACAGCAGCAAGTACAACAACCGGGATCGCAACAGAAAGCGGAGCTGCCTGAAACGCAGTTGCCACCGCAAGAGCGCCAAAACCAACATGAGACAAGCCGTCTCCTATCATCGAATATTGTTTCAGCACAAGACTGACGCCAAGCAGCGCGGCGCAAAGGGCAACTAATGAACCTACCGCAAACGCCCGTACCATAAACGGATAAGAAAACATTTCCACAATCGTATCAATCATGCTCTTCACCTCCGAGGAATTTCTTTCCGATCCGGCTTTTACGATAGTCTTCTGCCGTTCCGAAAAATCGGACCGTCTCCTGCAAATGAAGAATATGACTTGCATTTTCCACTGCAGTTTCTATATCATGAGAGACCATCACAACCGCGATATTTGATTCCTGATTGATCTTTCGGATCAGATCATAAAATTCTCCTGTTACGATCGGATCAAGTCCCGTCACAGGTTCATCAAGTAAAAGTAGGCTTTTCGTCGCACAAAGCGCCCTTGCAAGAAGCGCTCTTTGCTGCTGTCCGCCCGAAAGATCCCGAAAGCATTGGCGCGCCAAATCTGTGATTCCTAACATTTCCATCTTTTCTGCCGCAGCTTCTTTATCTTCTTTCCTATAAAACGGCTTCCACCCACGGCCGTTTAATCTTCCCGACAAAACGACTTCATAAACGCTGGCAGGAAATCCTTTTTGCTCTTCATTTTTCTGCGGCAGATATCCGATCTCATTTTTCTTCAGTCCGTCTCCGTATATGATTTTCCCCCGGTCTGCGCCTTTTAGTCCGAGCAGGCTTTTGACAAGGGTGCTTTTACCTGATCCATTCTCTCCGACAATGCAGAGGTAATCTCCCCTTTCAATAGAAAAATTCAATTCTTTTACAACCGTTTGTCCTTCGTAACCGATGGAAACATTTTCACACGTTATCAGCGCCATCAGTTCAAAACCTCCTTTAACGTATCTGCGTTCTTTTGCATCATCGTAAGATATGTCTCGCCTTTTTCAAAATCTTCTGCCGAAAGGTTATGGCAGCTATAAAATATTCTCACTTCCGTACCGGAAGCTTCGGCTACCGCATTTGCAATGTCTGCATTGCTTAACTCCATTTTAAGCACTGCCGGAACGTTCTCGTCTTTTGCCTTTTCAATCAAAAATACCATTGTCGCCGCGCTCGGCTCTGTATCACCTGCGCATCCCGGAAATGCCGCATAATATTCCAATCCATACTCTTTTGCAAAATAAAGAAACGGAAAACGATCTCCGAATATTAATAAATTTCTTTTTGACTGTCTCACAACTTCTCGAAACCGCTTATCCAATTGTGCAAGCTCTGTCTGATATCTATCTGCGTTTTCCTCATACGCCGCTTTATTTTCAGAGTCTTTTTGAATGAGAACTTCTTTGATCTTCTCCACGATCACAGATGCATTGACAGGAGACGTCCATACATGTTCGTCAATTTCATGGACAGATCCCTCATGTTCCTCTTCACCGTGCATTTCATGGTGAGAGTCTCCTGCCGGTTCTTTCATTCCTTCTACATGTTCTTCTTCCTCCGTTTCAACACAATCGAGAAGTCTTATCGAAACCCGGTCTTTATCCGGCATGGAACTTAAAATATCTTCAACCCACACATCATTTTCCCCGCCGACATAAATGAACACGTCACTGTTTTCAATAGCGATCATATCTTGCGGCGTCGGCTCATAAGAATGACTTTCCTCCCCGGGTTTTAAAAGCATTTTTAAGTCTACGCAGTCTCCGGCGATCTCCCTTACAAAATCATACGGAGGAAAAATTGTCGTCACAACACTCAGCCGCCCATTTTCATTTGTTTTGTTTTGTTCTCTATGCCCCCCGTCTTTATCAGCCGGGTAACCTGCACATCCCTGCACAATAACAGCAAGGCACAGAACGAGAACCGCCGGTCCCCGTCTGCGCCATATTTTTTTCTTAACATCTTTCATATGTTGTAAAACAAAATTCCAGATCAAAACAAGTCTGCTCCTCACTTTCCTGCGTCATCTTCCACTCGCTCATCTCATCCAAATTCGGGAAATAAGTGTCTGCCTGAAATGCACGATCCACTTTTGTCACATAAATTTTATCACAATACGAAAGCATCATCTTGTAGACGCTCTCTCCTCCGATAATGTAGATTTGTTCCGTATCATACTTTCCGAGTTCATTCATCAATTCTTCTTCATCGTGAACGATCACCGCACCTTTTGCTTCATAGTTTCTGTCTCTTGTAAGCACAATATTGATCCTGTTTTTAAGCGGCATCCCATTCGGGAAACTTTCCAGTGTCTTTCGACCCATTACGATAACTTTACCTGTCGTTGTTTCTCTAAAAAACTTCATATCAGACGGAATACTCACAAGAAGCCTGTTCTTGTATCCGATTCCCCAGTTTTTATCGGCACATACGATTGCTCTCATACTCCGCACACTCCTTTCTCTACTCAAACAGCAATCGGAATATTTTTAATCTGCGGATGCGTCTCATAGCGATCCAGTCTGACGTCATCCGGTGTAAAATCATAAAAGTCTGTAATCTCAGGATTCAGCCAGAACGTCGGCGCCGGAAGCGGTTCTCTGGAAATCAGTTCCTCGATCATCGGAACATGCCTGTCATAAATGTGCGCATCTGCGATCACATGCACAAACTCTCCTGCTTTCATTCCGCATACTTGTGCAAGCATATGAACGAGAACCGCATACTGACACACATTCCAGTTATTTGCCGCAAGAACGTCCTGAGATCTTTGATTTAAAATAGCATTCAGCGTCAATTTCTCACTGTCTTTTTCTTTTGTCACATTGAACGTCATACTATATGCACACGGATAAAGATGCATCTCATGCAGGTCATTATGAACATAAATGTTCGTCATGATACGTCTGCTGTACGGATTATTTTTCAGATCAAATATGACACGGTCCGTCTGATCCATCCGGCCTTCTTTATACTGATGCTTCACTCCCATTTGATAGCCGTAGGCTTTTCCGATCGACCCTGTCTCATCCGCCCAACTGTCCCAAATGTGGCTTTTTAATTCATTTACATTATTTGATTTTTTCTGCCAGATCCAAAGCAGCTCGTCCACACAGCTTTTTATCGCTGTACGGCGCAGTGTCAACGCCGGAAATTCTTTCGATAAATCATATCGGTTCACAACGCCGAATCGTTTGATCGTATATGCAGACGTTCCGTCTTCCCAGACCGGACGCACTTTTTCTCCTTCTGTGCTCGTACCGTTGTCAATAATATCACGGCACATATCGATAAACACTTTATCTGCGTAACTCATATATCTTCTCCTTTTATCAATTCCTTTTCCGCTCTTCCGGCTCATTTACTTCCGCCTGTTCTCACGGATCTGCAATATTATTCAATATCTTATCCAAATTCTTTCTAAGAGCTTCTGTTTCCCTCTTTGTCATCCCTCTCGTCAGTTCTCTGTCCAGCTTGCGCCTGTCAGCTTCCATTTTTCTTCTAATATCATAAGCTTTTTCCGTAAGATAAATTATCTTTTTTCTTCTGTCGTTTGCATTCGGTACACAGAAAATATATCCTTTTTCATCTAAGCGCTTCAGTATTCCGGTCACAGTCGGATTTTTCAGATTCAGATTTTTCTCCACATCTCTCTGACTCACTTCATCTTTACTCGTATGAAACAAATAATCGAGCACCGCGCACTGGGATGATGTGATTCCTATTTTTTTCAATCGTTCATTAAGATCTTTTTCATATACATTATTGACCTGTTTTATGATAAAACCGATCGGCAAACTCCGATTTTCCATCTGCACTCCTTATTCGGACTTTTTGAAAATTCAACTGCTCCCGCCCGGCATCTAAAATCCGGCGGCAGTTTCTATCAATACTCTCTGATCATGCTGCTCACTTCAAAAATACTTTTCATTTCCTTCAACTCACAAAGCGCGCTTCCCATATGTTTTTCTTTCACTTTCTCCGTTACGATCACAAGCTCCGCTCTGTCCGTCTTGGCGTTTTTCTGTACGACTCTTGCAATACTCACCTTATGTTCCCCGAACACCTTCGCGATCTGCGCCAGAACACCCGGGCAGTTTTCAACCTGCATCCTAAGGAAGAATTTATTTTTCACATCTCCGAAATCTTTTACGGCAAGCTGCTGATAACATGTACAGCTTATCCGTCCGCTGCATCCGTATTCAATATTTCTCGCCTCGTCGATCACATCCCCTACAACCGCGCTTGCCGTCGGCATCTCTCCTGCGCCTCTTCCGTAGAACATCGCATCGTCCACTGCATCTCCGTGAATAAATACAGCGTTAAAAGAATCTCTTACAGATGCCAGCGGATGATCTCTCGCGATCATGACCGGGTAAACTCCGACCTCGATTCCTTCCGGCGTATTTCTCGCCACACCAAGCAGCTTGATCACGCTGTCAAACTCTTTGGCATAGGCGATATCTGCCGCCGTAATTTTTGTAATTCCTTCCGTATACACATCCGCAAACACGACTCTTGAATGAAATGCAATAGAAGCCATGATCGCCATCTTCCTTCCGGCGTCAAGACCTTCTACGTCCGCCGTCGGATCTGCTTCCGCATAGCCGAGTTCCTGCGCTTTTTTCAAAGCATCCGAAAATTCCATTCCATCCTCAAACATCTTCGTTAAAATATAGTTCGTCGTACCGTTCACGATTCCGAGTATGTCTGTCAGGTCGTTGCCCGCAAGACACTGTTTCAGTGGTCGGATGATCGGAATACCACCTGCCACTGCCGCCTCAAACAGAAAATCTTTTCCCGCTGCCTGTGCCGTGTCAAAAATCTCTTTTCCTTCTTCCGCAATCAGATCTTTATTTGCAGACACAACGTTTTTCCCTGCTTTTAAAGCCTCCAGTATCATCGTTTTCGCCGGTTCGATACCGCCGATTACCTCAATTACGATCTGAATCTCATCATCTTCTATAATTTCTTTCCAATCATCTGTAAGAAGCGTCTCATCGACTCCTTCTCTTTTCTTATTCTTATTATGGACAAGAATCTTTTTAATCTCAAGCTGCGCACCGATCGTCTTATCCATCGTCTCCGCCCTCTTACGAAGAAGCTTGTACACACCCATTCCGACAGTTCCAAGTCCGAGAAGTCCTACTTGTATTTTACGCATATCGAAACCTCACCTTTTCTTTCCGTTCTTTTATAAATCTAATCTCTGAGATACATGTTATTTATTATACTTTGAAAAAAACAAATTGTAAAAGACTTTTTAACGTATATCATCTATTATATAGTATAAAATAAAAAGCACTCGCATCTCATCTGAGATATCAAGTGCTTTTTAAGAGCGACAGACGGGGTTCGAACCCGCGACCCC
>ERZ857882.5340-NODE-5340-length-10173-cov-1.985274_pt1 | contig 10173 bp, 8 predicted proteins | sample MGYA00519697_ERZ857882 | MGnify/ENA primary metagenome ERZ857882 (study PRJEB31778, sample SAMEA3449373) | human gut metagenome | biome: human gut; feature: human-associated habitat; material: faeces | place: United Kingdom | collected 2010/2012 ... | reverse complement strand
GCCCAGAAATAGGTACATGTTGGGATTACCAAAAGGAATGATATTACGATTACATATAATATTTTTTTGAATTTCACAACATAATATAACTCAAAGATATCGCGTGATATATAATATATTGTAATCATCGTAATTGAAATAAAAGATGATAGATTAAATGCGGAAATATCTTTAATGAGAAAGGCCAAATATACTACATAAATAGCAATGAAAACGTAGGCCCACATGCGATTATAAACTTTTTCACCAAACTTCTCTTTCAGATATTTGTCAACATTATGCCAGAAAAAGTAATCCATAAGTGTCCCACCACCTTCGTTCATAGTTTCCTATACTTACAATGTATATGCCATATACAGACTTGTCAAGCAATTCACATAAATGGAACTTAGAATTATATATTCCTACAACAAAAGCAGGCATTTACCATGCAATGATGGAACCGCCTGCTCTTTGATGATTTACTTTCATGAGATAGTGGATTTAACCCTAACTCCTATTTAATCTCTGTTTTTAATAATCCGATGCTGTTACTTCCTCAGAACCGCCGTGTTCTTTTTCTGATTTTACCTCAAAGTGAATCAGAACAGATAACAGTGCTCGCAGGACAATGATACAGCCAAGCATATAAATTTCATCTGTGCTTCTGATGATAACTGTTTTCAGGATCTCAGCACCCATCTTGAATTCAAGACCTAATGCCAATGAGTTACCTAAAGCCAGCTTCACCGGGAAATGATTTTTATAAAGCAATGAGCGAACATAGAGAACAAAAGCTCTTAATGAACCCACCGTAATTACAAAGATACCAATCAATTCGATTAAACCGATGATTTCAGGTACGATATCATTAACAATGCCTTCAATGAACTCAACGAGTATATCATCCGTGAATTCGTTTTTGATGGCAGCTTCCATTTCCTCAAGCATTCTGCGGAACTTACTATCTGCGTAAGCATACAAGGCAATCCCATCAGAGACTACATAAGATGGATTATTGTCGCAAAATACCTCCGTTCCTTGAAAAACATCTTCTACAAGATCCTTAATCCACGGCATACGTGATGCACCGCCTGTTAACAGAATCATTTCCGGTGCAACGCCACTGTCATGCAGCCTTTTGAGATCGTCTTTTAAATCTGAACGATAATCAGTTAGAATCGGATCGTCTAAAAAATCTTTATTAATATTACAATGGTAGAGAATATCCAAGCAATCATACTTAGTCTCAATTTTATCAGTAAGTATGTCTCCTACTACTCTACTAGTTTGAAGATTTAAGCCCATTTTATTCTGGCTTTTTGTGTAAAAAACTTCTTTTTGCTCCTTAATGTAATGTCGTACTGACATTTCCCAGTTTATTTTCTTGTTGTCTGTTTCCTCCAGGACAGCTGGGATAACAGATTTTGCTTTTTTATATGTATCTTGTGTTTCTGTGCACCAATCTTGAATAGCACGTTCTACACGACTGGCTCCATTTGCTGCACCTTGTGGATATTTATTATTTTCATTGTGAGGATAATAAGTGAAATCAATAGTGCTTGAACCTAAATCTATAACAAGAATTTTTAGATTAGGATTTTGTTTGGTTAAGTGAATGAATTTAAAGAATGCAGCATCACTTTCTCGAATGACAAATTTGATCTCATTAATTGGTAGAGCCTCTAAAAAGAAATTTTTATAATCTTCAATAACGGAGTTATGGCCATTTTTATCGTCTTCACCCCACGCTGAAGGACAGGCAATACATAAATCGAAGTTGCGGGCTTGCGGATTGTTCTCATCGAAATGCAGGATACCATTGTTGGCAATAATAGCCTTAAAAACGAGATTAATAAAAGCTTTATAATGCTCTTTATCGTCTTCTTGCATATTATTAACTTGGGCCTTGAACTGCATAGCGAGATCCGGACGGGCAAAGTCTTCTTGATCTGTGGCAAATTTCCATTGACCGTCTTCTCCTCGACAAATAACAGTTTCCACCTTGCATGCTTCGTCAGTACTTCCTTTTAGAATATTGAGTTTAGGTACATCAGAAGCTCCTTCTTTGTTTTCCGGGTAGACAGCTGTGAGGTCAATATATGAGGCTGTTGTTTCTCCGTGACCAAAATCAATGCATACGCAATACTGTTTTTCTTCTTTCATGATTGAATAGTTGTTTGATGTGTTAGAGTATAATAGTAGAATTATTTAGTTTAGGGATATGGGGACTGTCTTATTGGTAGTCTCATTGGGGCCTGTTCTAAACTTCTGGCAGAAAAACTTTTCCTTTCAGAACAATCTCTCTCCCCTCTTCTTTACGACGGAAAATAGCCGGGGCTACTGTGTTAGGTTCTGGTATTTCCATATTGATATGTTCCACATTGAAGTTCTCACTTTCTTCAGGGGAATAAATAACCAGATCATAATCAAAAAAGTCCAAAATATAGCTTATGTCTTCTCTGAAACGTTCGGTGCCAATTTTTTCCAATCGTACTGCATTGTTGTAAAGGCGCTGCATCCATTTGAGAATTTCCAAATGGGAGTCCATTAATGGGTCTAATGGTTGTTTGATATTACCTTTGTTTGAATCCTTTATGATTGTGATGATCCGGTTGATACTTGTAATCTGCTCATTAATAAAGTTTTCTATTTCGGTAATGCTTGTTGTAATATAGAGGGTAGGTTCAACTGCTTTTTCTTCTTTTTGTTCAATTGGTTTGCGCAGTAAGCCCATCATAACTGCTGCGACAATCGTTCCCACCACGATAGCTACAACAAAGCCAACTTTGCCATCGACCATCGGCAAGGTAATAAAGCTGCCATGCGGAACCGGTGAGGATACCCCTGTCAATGACGCGATCACCGCCGCGACAATACAGCCGGTAATTGTTGACGGCAGGATATGCTTCAAATCAGCAATTACAAATGGAATTGCTCCCTCGGTAATGCCCATGAAGCCCATGATCCCCGCAGTCTTAGCCGCATTGCGGTCTGCCTGTGTCCATTTATTCTTAAACAATACTGTTGATAAGAAGATAGCCATTGGCGGAATACCCGGACATACACGATAAATACCGTTTGGCCCCATGACACCTTCCGCAATCAACGCAATCGTAAACATCGTCACTGTCTTAGTAATTGGACCACCCATATCAATCTCACAGATCGCACCGATAATGATTGCGAATAAAAGCTGATTGGTGCCGTTCATATTGGTCAGGAAATCCATCAAGATATTGATTAATTCACCCATTGGGTTAGCAATACAATATATATAGAAGATACCTAAAACAAATGTTGAAACAACCGGTACAATTAAAATCGGCATAATTGATTTAATCGCGTTGGGAACCTTCCAGCTCTTCATCCAGCGAACAAAATACCCCGCTAATATACCTAAAATCAAAGCACCCAGAAAACCTGTCTTAGCCCCTGTATCACCAATCGTATTATTGGCAATATACCCTAAAATAAAGCCTGGCACCAACCCTGGACGGCCGGCAATTGAATAAGCGATATAAGCGGCTAATACTGGAATCATCATAAATAAACCAGCCGCGCCAATAATTTTTAAGTTAGCCATAAATGAGTTGGCAACGACAATACCGGTAGAGGTCGCATCACCGCCCAGCAATGAGAATGAGAACAGGATACCGCCGGCAACTACTAATGGCATCATGTATGATGTTCCTGTCAACAACGCTTTTTGAATATTTTTTAATTCTTTCTTTAACCCTTCCATAATGTTCTCCTTTTATTTTAGTCCATAATGCTCTAATGCTTTATCTAAAATCCGTTCAGGATATGAAATAGCTTCATCAACATTGCCATAATAAACGTTCTTCCCCTCGAAACGTTCTTCCTCCTCAATTTGAATGCTGACTGCTAAAATAATCATATCCGCACGGTCAATGTCCTCTTCACTTAGTTCATTTTCAATACCGATACTTCCCTGTGTTTCAATGTGATACTCATACCCGCGTCTTCTGCACTCAGCCTCTAATGACTCCTGTGCCATATAAGTATGAGCAATGCCTGTCGGACAAGCCGTAATACCAACTACAAACATTTAATTCAGCTCCTTTGCGATATCTTCGTTTATTTTTTCTAAATATTGAAATGCTTCATCATTATTTTTACAAGCCAACAGCTTTTCTCTGAATTCCTGCTTCATCAGATTTTTACTGATTTGAGAAATCAGCTTCAAATGAATCACATTTTTTCTGCTCTCCGGTACGCCGATCATAAACAGCAGATCAACTTCCTTTTGTTCATTTCCCCATAATATTGTATGTTTGGGTTTCATAAAGCCGACAAAAGCTTCGCGTACTGTGTCGCTCATACCATGCGGAATAGCTACGCCAAAACCGACAGCGGTAGAAAACTCTTCTTCACGATGATAGATGGCTTTTAAAAAGCTCTCTTCATCCTCTATAACCTGAAGCTGAACCGCCTGATGGACAAGCTTTTCAATCGCTTCACTCTGGCTGTCAACTTCTTCATCTACAAATACAAGTTCTTTTCTAATCATAATATTCCCCTATTCCTAACAGTACCTGAATCGTACGTTGATCAATTTTCTGTCTGAATGCCTCTGCCAGCTCACGGCTTTTAATAAGGCAGTATAAATCATCTAAGATTTTTTTACTGATTGTCAGATCATTTTCTGCGATATTGAAGAAAATAACGAGCTTGACGGTGTGATTTTTCCATTTTTTTGCTGTTTTAAGCAAATAAAAACTGATAATCGTTTTATTAACCAGCTTGATATCACCATGCGGCAGCGCAATCTGATAAATATTATCCGTTGAACCTACGGTTTCCCGGCTCAGCATGGATTGGGCATACCCTTCCTTTACATAACCGGCCTGCTTCAGCAATTCCGCCATCTTCATGATAATTTCTTCCTTGCTTTCAGCTTCACCTTCAATAATAAAATCAGGATGCAGATAGCGCTTTAAGGTGGATAATTTTAATTCACTGCGCTCACTTTTCGGCGGCTGAAGAATCTGCTGCTGATAGAAAGACATGATATTGCGCAGATCCTCATCCGTGATGACCGGTGATACGCGGACGACCGGTTTATGAATATCTTCAACATCAACAGTTGATACGATAAAATCAATGCTGTCTAAATTGCAGCGCAGCGCTTTAGAGGTAGAAGCTGTTTCAATCGCGTTAAAGGCTGGCAGTACCATGCGCAAACGGTTTAAAATCAGTTCTGAGGTTGCGATGCCCTGCGGACAGATCAGCAAGATGCGTTTAGTACGCTGCTGAAGATCGATAAAATTTTGGAAATGAATCACCAGAAAACCAACCTCATCCTCACTGATGTGAATATGCAAGGCATCGGCTTCACTTTCCAGTACGACCCAAGTAAGATTAAACAGCATCTCAAATTCTCTTTTAATTTGTTTCAGCAATTCATTTTTCAGCTTTAACCCTTTACGCAGACGAAAGGTCATCGCGTTGAGATGCAGCAGCAGATTATTCCGATATTCTTCATTATCTGAGAATTGAACATAGATCAGCATTTCCATTTTTTGCAGGATCTTTTCAAAGATTACCCGATCAGCTTCCATGATTTTCTCAAAATTATGAATCTGAATGCGGTCTGCAACCAGATATTCCACAAGAAATTGAGCATCGCCTTCACTGAATTCAACATTCAGCTGCTCTGTCAGCGTTGAGAGAAACTGCTTAGCGAGAATTTGATTCGGTAAAAAGCGAATGCGGTCATAGTCAAGCAGATTGTCTTCATCCTGAATATGCCGGCCGGCGGATGCAAAGCTGGCTAATACGATTAACACTGAGGAGATATTGGTCATATAATGTTCAGCGAGATTGATTTTCACATCCTGAATATAATCCGTCACTAAGGCAATTACCGCCTGAATGATTTGCATATCATAAAGCGCGCTGAGATGAGCCAGCTTTTCATGAAAGTCATTGCCGATCAGAAAGCCTTCATTTAATTGAATCAAGGCTTCACAGACACTGCGTTCATTGACCTCACCGCTGAGCGTGATTTCCTTGTGGCTGATATTAAACCGAAGCCCGCTTGAATTTTCCAGCAGCTGATTCATGGCAAGGATATCTTTGCGGATCGAGCTTTCAGATATGAAGAATTCATCACCAAAGGCATCCAGTGATACCTTGTTTTGCTTCAGCAGAATGCGGTAAACCAATTCCATCCGCCGGCTTTCAATGGAGAACAGATCCGTTTCTTCATCCATTTCTTCATTGATGGCTTTCCCCTTGATTACCTCAACCCCCTGACCAGGGCTGCGCAGCAATGTATAACCGCGCTGATTGAGTTCAGGTTCAAGTAAATCAAGATAGGAATAAACCGTTCGCTTTGAAACATTCAGCTGACGGGCATATTGTTCCACCGTGCTTTTTTGCTGCTGACGCAGTAAAATATTCAGCAATTCCTTTTGTTTAGCTGACAGCATGGGTTTCTCCATCAAGCGCCGCTTCAAACCTGCGCAATGATGCAAGCAGTTTTTCATGATCACAGTTTATAATATCCTGTTTCTTAAAAATACCGCCTGCCGAGCCAACGTAATGATAGCCACTGTTTAATACTTCCTGTACATTTTCCGCATTAACACCGCCAACCGCTAATAATGGCAGATCACCCAATGGTTCCATCACCTTTTTCGCATAAGTCCAACTCAGCTCATTGGCTGGGAAAATCTTGACAAGATCGGCGCCAAGCTGAAGCTGGGTATAAATTTCATGAGGTGTAAAGGCGGCGGGAATAGCGATTACATCATGAGCGTGGCATGTATCGATCATTGCTTTCGTATAGCCAACCGGGGATAGAACAAATTCTGCACCCGCGGCAATAGCTGCTTTTACTTCATCATGGGTAACGACTGTACCGGCACCGATATGCAGGCAATGCCCATATTCCTTGGTAATTCTGCTTATGATTTCCAACGCGTTTTCAGTATTTAAGGTTATTTCCACATTCTTTACTTTTGAACTCTGACATAAGGTATCACAGACTGCCTTTACCTGTTCATACGTATAACCTCTTAATATTGATATGACACATCCTTCCATCATCGACCCCTCCTTTCTGATTTCATTGTATCCTTGATCTCTGATTTTGAAAATTTATGCATTTGCAGGAGGCTGCTGCAAAATGAATGATTCATAATAAGCTTTAATTTTTACACATTCCTCATCGGTATAGCTAAACTGATTTAATAATGCGATGCCCTGATGCGTTTCCTCATAGAAATCATAGACACAGGCAGCGGCGATCGTTTCCAGCAGCACATCCCGTCCGCCATCATGCAATAATTGCAGCGGTTTGTATAAACGCTCATCACTTCCCAGCTTGCGGCTGACATTGCGCGCGTTGCGTGAAATAGGATCTTTTAGATAAGGATCAGAGAATTTAATCAGCGCGTTCTTCGCAAATTGCTGCTGTTCCGCTAAAGACAGCTGAAAATAATCGGCCAGCCGCTGATTCATTTCCGGCAGCAGCATCATCAGCTTTTCATGAATTTGCGCGTCATTAGCCGCCTCAGCGAGCCACTCATAATGTTTCAGATAACCTAGATAACAAATAACCGCTGACAGACAATTATATGTGTACAGCTTGCGTTTCATTAATGAAGTAAAATCATCAATCCGCGTTATCCCCTTTAAAGGCAAGATCAAGCCGCTGTTTTGACTCGGCAGATAATCCAGATCCTGCGAAATCATATCCAAGCCCTCCGCATTTTCTGTTGTGGTAAATACACCAGCATTCAAAAGCACACAATTATTTGTTGCTGCCTGATCCAAATGAACCAGCAGCTTTTCGCCCGCATTAATAGCATTTTCAAAGAACAGAATGATTAATGGAAATTCACGTTCTTTGATCCACTCATTAAGCTGTACAGCGATGTCGGCATAATTGGAACAGTCGATAGAAATACATAAAATATCAGCAGCAATGAGTGCTTCATGCGCCTTTTCACTGCCAAAAACACAGCATTCCTCATAGTTAATTGTCAGTGCCGGCCGATCATTGAAAAAATGAATCTGATAACTGTTTTGTTTGTTGAGGGATTGAATCAAGGCTTCATCCTTATCACAAAAGCATAGGTTAACATCATGCAGAAAACGCGGCATAAACCCGCGCCCGCACTTGCCGGCACCAAGAATCATAACCCGCTTCATTGCAGCACCTGCATCAAGAAAGCATAGCTTTCAGCCTCAAGCTGCCACGCGTGGTCACGTTCCTTTTCACGGATTTCCACAGCAACGCTGATTTCACCTGTGAGATAGCGATCCATCAGTTTTTTGATCGCACGGGCACTCTTAAGCGTTAAAAAGCCCTCTTCACAAAAATTCAAATGATGATCACCATAAAGCGGTGATTGTTTATCGAGGATGGCATTCGCAAAGTGTACCCGGACGATATAGGGTGCCAACGCGGCAAAGGATGCTTCAAAATCATCTTCATTTAAAGCCATGTGAGCACTGTCCCAGCATAAACAAACCTGTTTATCCTCTATGGCTGATGCCGGCAGACGATGCATAAAGCTTAAGACTGTCTCAGTGGTGCCAAGAACATTGCATTTATGGGCAAACTGATCTAAGGGTTCAATAATCAGTTTGAATGGATAGGCCTTCATATTAATTTCATCAAGCAGTTCACTCACTGATTTCACAAAAGCGTCAATGCCTTCATTAAGCGTCGTCTCAATGCCGCCGCTGGCAATCCCTAGCCATGTGCATCGGTCAAGTGCCGCAAGCTGCATCATTTCCTTTACTTTTTCCACTGCTGAAAGCCGGTTTGACTCATTGACTGAGGACAAATTCAGACCAGCCCGCGACAGCTCTCCGGTAATCCAAAACGTCAGCTGTTCGGTTTTAAACACTTCATCACAGACAGCTCGTACTGATGCTTCCTTCATGATTCGTGTTTCAATACTCGCATACCGTTTCAGTTCCCCTAAACGCTGATAAAGCTGACACAGATCCTGCTCATTATGAGTCAGCGGATCAAGTATATTAGATACTAATATTGATGGTTGATAAATAGGCATAAGGTTAAACCTCCTTCATAGTTTCATTTTATCAAAGCTGATGCATATAAGCCGATAATCTCTTTCAACAGCCTGTTGAAAAAAAGCTGTCTTAAATTTAGGCATACTCATTCTATCAACTGAGTGATTCATTATCAAATCATCAAGCAAACAAGTTACTGGTAATTCCAACCAAAAAAAGGAGGCTTTTGCCCCCCGATAGTGTTATTCAAATAAATCAGATCATTGATAATTTCGAACCAGCCGATACATACGGCGCAGCAGCCATTCGATGGTATACAGCTGATGTTCAAGCAGCCAGCCCTGTAAGCGGACAAAAACTGAAGTATATGCTAAAAGCGGTTTTAATGCCGTTAGATCTTCATTCAGCTTATCCTTCATCCAGCCCTTTTTCATTAACCGATAATAAAAGCCTTTGGCATCCAGTATATTCAAATTCATAGCTAAAATACTGCGATAGATTTCAGCAATATCCCTTTCCCTTAAGTGATAGAAAGGAAGCAGTGCATAAACCTCCTGACGCATCTGCTCAACATAAAGAAGACTGTTGCTGCTTAAGGTTCTGGAAAGACTGCTGCCGCCCCAACAATAATGATAATAAGGCTGATTAATTACAAGTATCTGATCAACTGCCAGCAAATAATTCATATTAAATACCAGATCTTCACCGCAATGCAGCTCCTCTTTGAAACGCAGCTGTCTGTCTATGATGATTTGATGTTCATAAAGTTTGTTGCAAGGTGAATTTAACAGACTTTTACGGCTGAATACCGCTAATTCTGTTTTATCACATAGACTTACCGCCTGTTTTTCATCATAGACATGCACATAAGCTTTATTCTCGGTTTCTAAAACATAACCGCACATAACTAAAACCGAAGCCTTGACCTGTGCCATGAGAGCAGCTGTCATTTCCGCATCGATACAATCATCGGAATCAACAAAAAGCAAATAACGTCCGCTGGCCTCTTCAATGCCTTTATTCCGGGCAGCCGATACTCCCTGATGTTCAATTTGGAATAATTGAATGCGCTGATCCTTTTCCATATAGCTTTCACATACCGCTAAGGTCTGATCCGTACTGCCATCATCAACAATAAGAATTTCCAAATCATGAAATGTCTGAGCGAGAATTAAA
>ERZ857882.5338-NODE-5338-length-10178-cov-2.673318_pt1 | contig 10178 bp, 5 predicted proteins | sample MGYA00519697_ERZ857882 | MGnify/ENA primary metagenome ERZ857882 (study PRJEB31778, sample SAMEA3449373) | human gut metagenome | biome: human gut; feature: human-associated habitat; material: faeces | place: United Kingdom | collected 2010/2012 ... | reverse complement strand
TAATGATTATGGGGTTTGGGTTCGTACTTATTTTAACAGTATTGACGAGCTGACGAATTCTATTTTGGCTGAAGATGCTCTTGTTGCCATGCGTGGAGCGGAGAATTTGGAGGAAGAAAAGATTCCGGAAGTATTAAATTATTCAGAAGCGTTGCTAAGTAATGTATCTAAAGAGTATGCCAATTCGTTTTTCCCGTTGGAGTTTTTCTACGTGAAACAATATGGTTCTCTTTACTGGATTTATCCCGTGAAAGCGTTGGGACGCAGTCGGTTGATCTTGATGTGGCCCAATACCACGGATGGCGCTATTCCGGTGACAGATCCGGTGAACCATTATTATCAAGATTCCGTGTTGACGGCTGAGGTGTGGAAAAAATTGGGTTCGATGATCGTGGCTCGTATGGAGGAACCCTTAAAAGAATTCGTGGCTGGTGGTAAGGCTTATGATGATGGAGAGGCTTACGAGAAATTGGGTAACGAGTACGATAAAGACGAGGAAGCATGGAAAAAGGAAAATCCGGATGCGGATGATGAAGACGAGGATGAAGTAAACAGCCGTTCTTACGTGATCAAGTATCGGAATGCCGTGAATGAATTATGCCGTAACGGGGGATATATTACTGGGGGAAGTTCTCGTTCTTTTGAGAGTGATTTTTCGGAATGGTTACGTTTACTCGTGATGGAGTCATACGAGAATATCAAGAAGGATTACTTGGATAATAGTAAATCGAGAGCGTTGACATATGAGATTATATTTAAGTATTTCAAAGAGTACGGTTGGGATATTCAGGTTTCCGGGAATAAGTACCGGACGGAATTTGACAAGTATAAAGCTACATTACCTGTAGAAGATTAATTCTTTAATTTTCAGTGAATGAAAAAGGTAATTTTAATGTTGTTGTGTTGTTTGTCCCTCACCTTACTGCGGGCGCAAGAGGGGGTAAGGTTCGAATCGCTTACTTTCAAGGAGGCCTTGCAGAAAGCGAAGGAAGAAAATCGGTGGATTTTCTTGGATGCCTACACTTCCTGGTGTGGTCCCTGTAAGGTGATGGCAGAACAAGTTTTTACGCTAGCGAAAGCGGGAGTGTTTTTTAACTCCCGTTTCGTGAACGTGAAGTATGACATGGAGAAGGGGGAAGGCCCAGAGTTGGCAAAAAAACTTGGTATCGGGGCGTATCCGACCTTCGTGTTGATTCGGCCGGATGGTGTGGTTCATGATAAGTTGGTTGGTGGGATGGATGTTGATGGAATTATTCAACGGGTGGAACATTCCATGAAACAGACAGAGACCGTGGGAACATTAGCCGTTCGCTATGAACAAGGCGAGCGGGATAAGGATTTTTTGTTGAAGTACTTACGGGCTTTGTCGGATGCGAGTGAGGTTCGCCGGTTGAGAGAGGTTGCCGGAATTTTAGCCGGGCAGTTGACGGATATTGAGAAGATTGACTCCACGTGTTGGATTTTGTTTGATAATAATGATTTGGCTCCGTTTCATTCTGAGAATTATTGGTTTTTACTGGCGCATAGAAAACAATTCAGTCAACAGGTAGGACAGGAAAAGGTTGACCGACGTTTAGGGATGCTTTACACGGGTGTTTTGTCATCCATTGTTTGGGGGCGTGACACGAAAACAACATTTGCTGATGTACAGGAGATCGGGAAAGTGATTCGGACGTTGAAAACGGATGATAAAAAACGATTGTTAGCGTACGTGAGCTTGGCTAATGCTTACAAGGAAAAGAATACCAGTGAATTGTTGAAAATCAGTAAAAAGGCATTTCCAGTTTTCTCTGATGCTGACGTGATGATGATGGTAATGCCCGTATCGGTCTATTTCCGTACCCAAGAGGATAAAGCGGCGTTGAGAGAATTTATACAGGTGGGGAGGACTGTTGTTCCAAATCTGAAAATACAGGAGAATGTAAACTACGTAACCTATTATTTTGACGAGTTGGAAAAGCAGATGTAGGGTTGAATGTTGCTTTTTGGATGGACCGTGTGGTGGTTGGGTGGTCCGGGATTCCCCGGATCACTTTTTTTATGTCTTAGGACAAGGAATTGCTTTTTGCTATTTGAGAAATAACAAGTGCTACTATAGTATATTGAAAGAAACCGTTTAAGTCTTGATTATGTAGGGATATAGATAGAAACGGGGAGGACTTTTAGGATGCATGAAGGTGATGAAGACGAGATAAGTCGTTTGTATCTCGTTTGTATCTTGTCTTTGTCTCGTCTTTAAGGGACTTACTGGGGATGATAATGGTTGTTCATCGGTTGGAAATACCCGCATCCGGCGTGAGGAAAAATATTTAGTAGGTTAACTTGTTTTTGGGTAAATGTTGTTATAATCAATGTTATAGCTTACATCTTGTCGCTATGTGTTCGTTATCCTATCGTTGAAACTGGCTTCTATAGGAATGAAGAGATGACGAAGGGAAATGGGAGGGATAATAGTAGGATGTAAGCTTGGGTAGGGAGGAAGACAAAAAAAGGAGCGAAAAAGTGTGCTTTCAAGTAGGTATATGAAAAATGGCGATAAGTGGTTGGTCTGTTTGAATTATTTTATATTTTTGAAGATCAATAAACGAACGTTTAATGCATCTTAAAATTGCATGGAGTAGGAAAATAGTTAAATATGATAATTCTTTGGTGTTGAGATATATGAAAGATATGAAATTATTGACCAACAATCAATATTGCTATACTGCGAAAATTTTATTAAACGTTCGTTTATTGCTTGATAAATTGTAGATCAATTAAGACGTAAGAAGTTGGAAATGAATTTGGATGAAGATCGGTCATATATTTCGGGGTTACGGAAACGAGACACCCGAACTTATGAGGTCGTATTTAAAAAATACTATCAGCCACTTGTTATGTTTGTTGTGCGTCATATTGGTAATGAGGATGTTGCAAAAGATATTGTACAAGAGACATTTATCAAAGTGTGGGTGCGGAGAGAACAAATTGATTTAGATATGTCTTTCAGTGCTTTCCTATTTACGATGGCCAAGAACCAATTATTGAATGAGTTTCGTAGGCAGGCAAATAGTCCGCTTTTTTTGGAAGATGTTGTACTGAATGAGTCTGGAGATGGAGAGGAAACAGCGATTGAACGTAAATTATCTTTTGAGGAATTTAACCATAGACTGGAAATAGCGAAACAAAAGTTGACACCTCGCCAACGAGAACTGTTTGAGTTAAATAAGGAACAAGGTATAACTATAACAGAAATAGCGGCTAAAGCCTTAATTTCAGAACAATCTGTGCGTAACCAGTTATCGCAAGCCTTACGTGTTTTAAGAAAGGAGCTCGGTAAGTATGCTTTGTTGTTCTCTCTTTTCTTTATCGGATAAATAAAATTGAAAAATAATATTCTTATGTTTTATAACATCTAAAAAGGCATGTTATAAATTAACGGCTCATGTGTATACCTTATAAAAAGGATATTATGCAGGAATCACATACATATTATTTGCTCTCAAAGTACATGGATCATACGATCTCTACGGAAGAGTTGAAAACACTACGGCTTTTGGTTAATTTGTCTGATGATGATGAATTATCGCTGTCATTGTCTCATTTATGGGAAAATGGGCGACCCTTTGAAGAGGTTGATGAGAGAATCATACGAGATATGTTCAGTGAGATTCAAAATCGAACGAGAAAAGAACGATTCGTTATGGTGTTTAGGAAACTGGCTCGTATCGCCGCAATACTATTAATACCTTTATTAAGTATATTGTCTGGTTATTTATATTTCAATCCAGTCGATCAGAAGGGTAGCATTGGCAATTTAGTGGTTCATGCCGATAGAGGGGAAAGATCGGGGGTGACTTTACCGGATGGAACACAAGTAAAACTAAATGCGGAATCGAGCTTAAGTTACACTCACGATTTCGGTCGAGAGCTTCGACAGGTCAATTTAGAGGGAGAGGCCTATTTTGAGGTGACTCGGAATGAGGATAAACCTTTCGTGGTACATACTGAATATCTGGATATAGAAGTGTTGGGCACAAGTTTTAATGTGTATTCGTATGAGCGGGAGAATGTCATGGAAATGGCCTTGATATCGGGACGGATCAAGATACAGACTTGTTCAGACCCTTCTCGTGTCGTTTATCTAAAACCAAATGAAAAAGCATTGTTCAATAAAGAATCGGGTATTATAACCGTGGAGAAAACAGATAATCGATTTGAAACGGCGTGGTTAAGAGGAGACCTCGTTTTTCGATCAACGAAATTAAGTGATGTCTTGGCCAAACTAGAGCGTAGATATGGCGTGAATATCCATTTGAATGATTTTTCTTTAGCGAATGACTTATTTACCGGAAATTTTGATAGTGAATATATCGTAGAGGTAATGGACCTTTTAGAGAGGCATTATGACTTTACATATGATATACGAGGAGATGATATCTTTATACATCCTTGAGCGAGTGAAAATAAAATGTATAACCTTAAATCAGTTCTTATGCGACAAGATTCTTCATAATAAAAACGGAACCGAAAAATGGTCGAGATTTTCCGGTTCCCCAATTAATACTCCATTTACGAGAATGGCGATCAAGCCATAAAACGGATTGTATCAATTTAAAAAAATAATATATGTTCAAAAGTAGAAAAAATCAATGTAGCTATATAATTTTTTTGGCTCTATTTCTGTTTTTTAATCCTATTTTGGTATTAGCTCAGACAGGAAGTGTCACTCTTTCCATGAAGAATGCTACATTAAAGCAATTTTTTGAGGCTGTAGAGAAGCAAACCACATATATATTCTCTTATCGGGATGCTATAGTGGAAGGAAAGAAAGAGGTAACTTTAAACGTGACGAATCAGCCGATTCAGCGTTTGTTGGATGACGTATTGCATCAAAGGGACTTGCAATATACGATGACAGGCCATTCAATTGTCGTAACTTTAAAGACTGCCGGTAATGTAAAGCTGATATCTGGTACTGTCGTGGATAGTAACGGTGAACCGATTATCGGAGCGAATGTTGTTGAGAAAGGGACTACGAATGGAACGGTAACGGATATTTCGGGAAATTTCTCATTAAATATAAATGATAGCGGTATTTTACAGGTCTCGTATATTGGGTTTAATACTCAAGATGTAGCTGTGAACGGAAAATCAAGTTTAATGATAAACTTGAAGGAAGATACTCAAAAACTGGATGAGGTAGTCGTTGTTGGTTATGGCGTGCAGAAGAAGTCGAATGTAACGGGATCTGTGGCTTCTATTAAGACGGATGATTTTAATGATTTAAATATGGATGTGTCGCATGTTATTCAAGGCCGTGTGGCAGGTGTCAATGTTTCCAATGGGAATATTATCATTCGTGGAGCGGCTTCTATCAATGGCGCAGATCCGTTGTGGATCGTGGATGGAGTGCCGGGTAGCGCTCCTAATTTTAATGATATAGAATCTATCGAGATCTTGAAGGATGCGGCTTCGACTGCTATTTATGGTGCCCGGGGAGCAGGAGGTGTGATCCTTGTTACCACTAAAAAGGGAAAGATAGGGAAACTTTCTATTAATGCGAGAGTAAACTTTGGAATAGAGACTCCGATCGATTTGCCGGATATGCTGCATACCGTAGACTTTATTGACCGGAAATTGGCGGCAGGCTTCCCTAATAATCCCAATTCCGGCTGGGATAATCCCGCTTCGCTACCAGATACAGACTGGGAAGATCTGGTTTGGCGTAATGCTTTTAGGCAAAACTATTTTTTACAGATGACGGGTGGTAATGAGAAAACTACATTTAATATGTCTGCGGAGTTCTACAAGAATCAGTTTATCGAACGTTATTCATTTGAGGATGCGGGTAATTTCCGTGTGGCTAGCCAGACAAATATAAGTAAACGCGTGAAATTTTCCGAGATCCTGACTGTTGGTTTTAATAATACGGATCCCCATTTGTATGGGCAGACGAATAATGATTATGTTTATTACCGCCAAGTTCCTACGATGGTGCCTTATGATAATACCAACGAAGCTGGTGGAGGTTGGGGAAAACATCCGGCAGGTGGTTACTACGAGGGACCTAATCATGTGGCTACACTAATGTCTCATCATGAGAATGAACGTAGGTTTTGGGCCCGGGCAAATGCGATTTTGGATTGGGAGATTATCAATGATTTAAAATTCCAAGCGAATTTCTCTGCCAATTTTGACTCCCATGCGAATAATTTGTTTTTAGAGTCATGGAATTTGGGATCTTTATCTCAACAGGATTATTACTCGAAAGATTATGGCTCCGGTTATGATTTACGTATGTTATATACATTGACCTATGACCATACTTTTGGGGAGAAACACTATGTAAAAGGTATGGTTGGCTACGAGGCTTATCGGGCGACGGCTTCTTCGGCAGGTGGTTGGAAAAACGGCTTTTTGGTTCAGCCTTCGGATGATATTAGTTTAGGTACGGGAGATAAAGATGTATCCGGAACGAAAACGGAAGGTCGTAGTTTATCCCAGTTCGCTCGTGTAAACTATGCTTATGATGACAGGTATTTGCTAGAGGCTAGTATTCGTCGGGATGGTTATGATAACTTTGGTCCAGAGAATCGGTTTGGTGTGTTTCCTTCTGCTTCTGTCGGTTGGAATGTGGGAAAAGAGAGCTTCGTAAAGGATAATATAACATGGATGTCTCAGTTGAAATTGAGAGGAAGTTATGGTAAAATTGGTAACAATACAATTCCTCAATTCTTGTATGAACCTTCTTTTACGAATAATTATCTATATTATTCATATGATGGGCAAAATACGCAGAGAGGATTCTGGTATTCAAATGTTGCGAATGCTACGATTAAATGGGAAGACGTGGCCCAATGGAATATAGGTGTTGACGCAAGTTTTCTGGATAATCGCTTGAATACGACAATCGAGTATTATGATAAGAAAACTTCCGATATGTTATATTCAGTAGGTGTGCCACCTTCTGCCGGACCTTCTTCGGAACCATTTAGCGAGACTTCTTCTTATCGGGCTAATATCGGAAAGATAAGCAATAGAGGTTTCGAATGGATGGTTCAATGGAGGGATTCCTATAAAGATTTCAGGTATGACGTGGCTTTTACGTTGTCTACCAACAAGAACAAAGTGGTAAAGTTAAGTGACCAAGTGAATCCGATCATTTGGGCTGGAAGCGATGCGGCTTTGAATAGTTCTATTTATCGTACGGAAAATGGACAACCGATGGGACAGATGTATGGATATGTCGTGGATGGTATTATTCAAGACCAAGCGGAAATCGATGCCTTAAACGCTCAATCTCCGGATGGATTGTACCAACAAGCAGGTACGGCTCCGGGTGATTTGAAATATAAGGATTTAAATGGAGACGGAAAGGTGACGAATGAGGATAAGACATATATCGGTAATCCTTGGCCGGATTTGATGTATGGATTGAATATAAATTTGTCATGGAAAGGCTTTGATTTAAGTATGGGCTGGTTAGGAAACGCAGGTGTTGATGTCTTTAATAGCGCTAAGCTTTATGAAAGAAGTTTCTATGGCGACTATAATACGACTTATAAGGTATATGAGGCGTGGAGTCCGACGAACCGGGCTACTTCACATCCTCGAGTAACGAAAGAGGACCCGAATGGAAACTTCAAGAATGTCTCCTCTTATTTTGTGGAGGATGGTTCTTTCTTTAAATTGAAGAATTTACATTTCGGCTATAATTTACCGAAATCAATACTTTCTCATTTGAAGATAGAAGGTTTGAAGTTTTATATTAATTGCGATAATTTATTTATTATCACAAAGTTTCAAGGAGATCCTGAATTGGGTGGTGGATATTTGGAACGAAATATGTATTCTGTGAAACGGGCTCCATCCACCCGCACCATTATGGGCGGTTTAAGTTTAACCCTCTAAATTAATAGGAAGATGAAGAAATTAGTTATATTATTAGCTGCTGCGTTAACTTTTAATAGTTGTTCGGATAGTTTTCTGGATTTATCAAATCCCAGTGCGTTATCTCCAAGTGTCTACCCTAAATCTATGGCGGATATGGAGACTATCGTAACATCAGTTTATGCAAATATGGTCGCTGTGCCTTTGTATGGAAAGAGGGTTATGGCGAAAGGGACATTCTGTGTGGATCATACGGTAGATATGGCTTGGACTGGTGACGCCAACTGGAACCAGTTGGCGACCAATCAAGTGACTTCTGATAATGCTTACATTGGGACGTTATGGATTGGTTATTATAAAATGATTTCTTGTGCGAATACCGTATTGGAGCAATTGGAAAGAATCGACAAGGAGAAGTTTACAGATGCGGATTTAGTAAGGCTTTCGCAGATGAAGGGAGAAGCTTTGTTTTGGAGAGGTTGGGCACACCAACAGTTAGTAGCGTTTTTTGGAGAGGGATATCCTTGCAACGGGGAGGGCGATAGAAAAGGTGTACCAGTTCGTTTACAGGTAGCATCGACTCCGGATATGCTAAATATAGAACGTAGCACGGTGGCCGAGGTTTACGATCAGATCTTGAAAGATTATGAGGCAGCCAAACTTTTGCTACCTGCTGTATGGGAAGAGCGGGCGGACTATCCACGTCCAACCTCTGTTGCCGTTACTAGTTACATCGGGCAAGCGAATTTGTATATGGGTAATTATGATGCGGCAAAGAAAGCGTTGAAAGAGGTTATTGATTCTTCCGGAAAAGAATTGCTCCCTTTCAATGAATATGCGAAGATGTTTAATGAGGATCAGGAGAAATTTAATAGAGAATCGATCTTAGAGATTAATTTCCGTAATGGGGATACTTCCGGATATTTTTGGTATGGAGAAGGTTCTCAATATGGATTGATCGCTGCCTTATGTTTCCAGAACGCAAGTGGAGATGTTGAGGCGGCCGGTTGGGGTAATATTTTCTTTCATGATGCGAATATTAAACGTTTTAATGGAGATCCTCGTTTGGATATCGCCGCTTTGCGTCCGGGAACTCCTGTTATTATGAATGGACAGCAGACGCAGGTTCTGAAATATAAGGATACGGAGGCTGACATTCAAGGTTGGAGCATGCGAAAATACAATCCGTTGAAAAGTACGGTGAATGAGTTGAATTTAGGGGTTGGTATTAATATGTATTTGATGCGTTTGGCGGATGTATATTTGATGTATGCGGAAGCTTGTCAGGCTACGGGAGATGAGGTAAATGCCCGGAACTATATGAATCTGGTAAGAAGAAGAGCTTATAATGGAGATAGTTCCCATGATATAACGGCTAGTGGAGAAGCTTTGAGAGATGCGATTCGGGAGGAACGTTTCATGGAGTTCTGCGGTGAGGGCGTACAACATTGGCAAGATGTTTGCCGCTGGAAGGTCTTGGATGAGGAGATTAGCCGTTGGTATGGAAAGACACGTGTTGGTAATCCGCATTATGATGCGAAAGATTTGTATTTCCCGATACCCAAGGTTGAAATGGAGAATAATCCGAATATGACACAAAGCATAGGTTACGAGAACGAGTAGATATAACTTGTTGAAAAGTTCATCAAAGAAAAGGAATAGGATGGTTCTCTTGGGATCGCTAATCCTATTCTTTTTTTATTCCTTTATGATCATATTAAATCTTATTGAATAATGAAGATGATAGATGTGTCGAAAGTAAGAGTCTTTCGGGTGTGTCTCTTTGTATTGTTTATGCTCTTTATGCGGATAGGTTGGGCCTCAAATGATGATAGCACCTATAATATCGTGGATTTTGGAGCTAAAGGAGATGGAATAACAGACAATACCCAGTTCATCAACAGGACAATAGAAGATTGTTCCTTGAGAGGGGGAGGAACGGTTATCATTCCGGAGGGAACGTTTTTGACAGGAAGTATTCTGCTGAAAAGTAAAGTAAACTTATTCTTAGAAAGTAATGCCGTAGTGAAAGGCATAAATAATTTGGAAAAGTACCGTTCTATATCCGATCTTAATCAAGATGAGGCTTATTATAAAGTAAAACCCCGGAATTGGAACAAGGCATTGCTTTTAGGAGATCAAGTTGAAGATGTGTCAATTACAGGAGAGGGGGTAATCGATGGTGCCCATATTCAAGATAAAAAAGGTGAAGAAGGGATGAGAGGCCCTCATATTCTCTTTTTGTCGAGATCGAAAGGGATTAAGATATCGGGAGTTAAACTACGAAGAGCGTCGAACTATGCTTT
>ERZ857882.5325-NODE-5325-length-10199-cov-10.963722_pt1 | contig 10199 bp, 10 predicted proteins | sample MGYA00519697_ERZ857882 | MGnify/ENA primary metagenome ERZ857882 (study PRJEB31778, sample SAMEA3449373) | human gut metagenome | biome: human gut; feature: human-associated habitat; material: faeces | place: United Kingdom | collected 2010/2012 ... | reverse complement strand
CGAAGGGGAAAAATGAAGAATCGTCCGGTTGGAGTTTACTCCGAACCGAGCGATTCAAGTTTTTCCCTGCCACGGGGGCGGCAGTGCCGCCTTCCAGTTTTATTCCAACAGCTTTTTCGTCTACAATACCGGTTCTTTGTTACTTTCTTCACTGAAGAAAGTAACGTTTCCCCCGTTTTCCCCGTTTCCTTCGTCTCCTCGTCCCCGTCTTCCCCCACAAAAGTTCGCCCCGCGCGCATAAAGGCGGGCGCGAAAAGCCATACTGATTTCATCGGAGGTAAAAATCGGTATGGCAAGCAGCAAGGTAGAGATCTGCGGGGTGGAAACCTCCACCCTGCCCGTGCTTACCAATGAACGCATGCGCGAGCTGTTTCCGCTGGTGCATGGCGGCGACCGCGCGGCGCGGGAGGAGTTTATCCGCGGCAATCTCAGGCTGGTGCTCAGCGTGGTGCAGCGCTTCAGCAATCGCGGGGAAAACGCGGACGACCTGTTTCAGGTGGGCTGCATCGGGCTGATCAAAGCGCTTGATAACTTTGACGTAACGCAGAACGTGCGCTTTTCCACCTATGCCGTGCCGATGATCGCGGGGGAAATCAAGCGGTTCCTGCGCGACGACGGGATGATCAAGGTCAGCCGCTCGGTCAAGGAGCTGGCGGCGCGTGCCGTCGCGGTGCAGGAGCGCCTGCGGCGGCAGACCGGCCGGGAACCGGGCGTGCAGGAAATCGCGCGGGAACTGGGCGTGGATGCGGAGGAGGTTGCCCTGGCGTTCGACGCGGGGCGGCCCTATCTGTCGTTGAGCGAGAGCCGCTTCGAGGAGGACGGCGCGCCGCGCGTGGAATATCTCTCCGATCCGGGCGAGGAGCTGCGCACGCTCGACCGGCTGCTGCTCAAGGAACTGCTGCTGCGCCTCGACGCGCGCGAGCGGCAGATCATTGTGCTGCGCTATTTCAAGGACCGCACCCAATCCCAGATCGCGGATGTGCTCGGGGTATCGCAGGTGCAGGTTTCGCGCCTGGAGAGCCGCATCCTGAAAAAGCTGCGCGAAATGGCGACCTGAAGGGGCGCGCGCGTGGGCGAAACCTTTTGCCCGCCTTCCGGGTGTTATATACAGGAAGGAGGGACTGCCCCATGAAACGGACAATAAGCATCACGGCGCTGCTGATGGCGGCGCTGTTGATGGGCGGCTGCGCATCCGCTGTGCCGTCGGCGGCGCGGCCGGCCAACGAGGTGGCGTATCCGGCCGCCGTTTCCTACGACGATTATGACGGCCGGCGGGCCGTGCGCGAACAAAACCCCGTCTCCGAAGCGACGCTTGCGCGCGTGAACGGCTTTGCCTGCCGTTCGGCGGACGTGTTGCTCTCCGGCGCGTCGGGCAACGCGAACTATTCCCCGCTTTCGCTCTACTATGCGCTCGCGCTCCTCTGCGAGGGGGCGACGGGGGAGACGCGCGCACAGCTGGCCGCGGCGCTCACTGGGAGCGCCGACGCCATGCCCGGCGAGGAGCTGGGCAACCTGATGCGCCGCCTGTACACCGATGACGGGATCGGCAGGCTCAGGATTGCCAACTCGCTCTGGATGCGCGCGGGCCTGCCCTTTGGCGAGGCGTTCTGCAATACCGCGGCGGAGGACTACTATGCGGCGCTGTTTACGCTGGACTTTGACGATGCGTCGGCCGGCCGCGCCATCGCCGCCTGGGTCGCGGAGCAGACCGGCGGCATGGTGGAGCCGGAAATCGAGCTTTCGCCCGGCCAGATTCTGTTGCTGGCCAACACGGTGCTGTTTGAAGACGAGTGGTTCGACGTGTTTGACGAGGCCAAGACAGCCGACGGCGCGTTCCATGCGGCCGGCGGGGACGTGAACGTGTCGTTCCTGCATGCGCTGCGCGACGGCGGCTTTGCCGACGGCGACGGCTTTACCCGCGCGTCGCTGCCGCTCAAGAGCGCCGGTTCCATGACGTTCATCCTGCCCGACGAGGACACGAACGTGGCCGCGCTTTTGGAGGCGCAGGGCCTCGCCGCGCTGCTGGACGCGGGGGAGGAGACGGTGGCGGAGATCGAGTGGAGCCTCCCGAAATTCGCGTTTGACTGCGAATACGACCTCGTCCCGATGTTGCAGTCGCTCGGCGTGACGCATGCCTTTGGGACCGACGCGGCGCTCGACGGCATCCATCCCGACGCCTATCTTTCCGCCGCCAGGCAGCAGACGCACATCGCCATCGACGAAAAGGGCGCGGAAGCGGCCGCCTTTACGCGCCTCGACGTATCCGGCGCCGCCGATATGGAGCCGCAGCGCGTCGATTTCACACTGGACCGGCCGTTCCTGTTTGCGATCACCACGGCGCAGGGCGCGCTGCTGTTCGTCGGCGTGGTCGCCAACCCGGCGGCGTAAGGAGGATGCGGGATGAAACGGAATGTGTTGGCCGGCCGCCTGCGGGCGCGCCGTGCCGTGGCGCTGTGCGCCGTGCTGGCGTTGCTGCTGTTTGCCGGCTGTACGGCCGCGCCGGAGCCGGGGGCGCCGCCCATGGTGGCAACGGGACCGGAGATGCCCGGCGCAGCCACCGCGGAGCCGGATGGCGGGGCGCTGCTCACCGGCACGGTGATCGACGTGTCGGACGGGAGCCTGCTCCTGACGGGCGAGGGAGTCTATGACGGCCTGTACCGGCTGTCCCTGGACGGCGTGCCCGTGGAGCCGGGCGGCGTGAAGGCGCTCTGCGTCGGGAAGCGGGCCGAGGTGACGTTTGGCGGCACAGTGGCCGAGTGTTTTCCGGGGATCCCCGGCGGCGTCACGCGCGTGCGCGCCGTGGACGGCGACCTGAGCCCCTTCGTGCTGTACCGGCAGGCGCTGATCGACCTGATGGAGACGGACGCGGGGCTGAACGGCGGCGTACGCTATCTGGGCCTGGACCTCTCCGGGGCGACCAACCTGACCAACGGCGAGCAGCTGGCGCTCAGGTATCTGCTGGAGGAGCGGTACGGCCTGTCCCTGGTGCTGGGCACGTTTGACGAGCTGTGCGAGCAGGGCTATATCGACCGGGACGCGCTGTATTGGGAGGATGGCGTGCTGCTGCGGATCACACTTGTCGAGGACGGGACGGATACGTTCCGGTTTGACGCGGAAAAGTGGCGCAGCGGGCTCGGGGCCGTCTACTGGACGGATTGCACGGCGAAGCGCGGTGCGGACGGCTGGACATATGAAATAGGCGGCTCTGCCATTGCATGAGCGCACCCGGCCCGGCGCGTGGGCTACGCGCCGGGCCGGAATTCTTTCGGGAAGCGCTACCCCTTCAGGACGGCGTATGCGGCCACGAGCGCGTCGAACGGCACGCGGCGGTTGGCCGGGCTGGGGGAGGGGAGCGCGACGCAGGGCAGGCGCGCATGCGGTTCCACGAGCAGCCGGTAGAGCCGGGCCGCCGTCTGGCCGGTGGTGAACACGCGCTGGATGGGGCAGGCTTGCAGCAACGCGGGGATATCGTTGGGAACGGGACGCCGGATGGAGGCGTCCGCCGCCCCGTCGATCTCGCATTGCGCGAGCACGTCCCAGAGCGCGAGGCCGTTGTCCAGCAGCAGCGATGCGCGCGCATCGTCGCTTTTCGGGATTTCCCGGGAAAAGACGGCGGCAAGCACGGGCCAGAAGCGGTTTTGCGGGTGCCCGTAATAGAAGCCGTTCTCCCGCGATTTCGGGGAGGCCATCGTGCCGAGGATCAGCGTGTGGCTGTCGGCGCCGGCGATGGGCGCAAACGGGTGAAAAACGGGCTGGTACACGCGAATCCCTCCTTGCATTTGTCAGCTTCCCATGATACCATAGGCGCATGAGCCGTTTGAAGAGGTTTTTGTCATATTATAAGCCGCACATGCCGATTTTCCTGCTGGATATGGCATGTGCGTTTCTCGTGGCCGCCATCGACCTGGCGTTTCCGATGCTGACGCAGTATATCCTGCGCACGCTGCTGCCCAATGTGCAGGCCGATCCGGCGCTCATCCGCACGTTCCTCTGGCTGATGGGCGGCGCGCTGCTGGCGTATGTGCTGCGCGCCGGCATGATGTACGTCATCAACTACTGGGGGCATCTGCTCGGCGTGCGCATGGAGGCGGACATCCGGCGCGACATCTTCTCGCACATCCAGACGCTGCCGTTCAGCTTTTACGACAGGATTCGTACCGGCAAGCTGCTCTCGCGCGTGACGAACGACCTGTTTGAGATCACGGAGCTGGCGCATCACGGCCCGGAGGACGTGCTCATCTCGGTGACGACCATCGTCGGCGCGTTCATCTGCATGTTTGCGCTGGAGTGGCGCATCGCGCTCGCGCTGCTGTGCGTTTTGCCGGTCATGCTTACCTATGTGCTGCGCGTGCGCATCAGCATGCGGCGCACCTCGCTCAAGGTCAAGGAGCGCGTCGCGGAGATCAACGCCGGCATCGAGTCGGCCATCTCCGGCGCGCGCGTGGCCAAGGCCTTCGCCAACGAGGCGCACGAGATCGAGAAGTTCGACCGCGGCAACGCCCGCTTTATCCATGCCAAGGATGCGTTTTACCGCAGCATGGCGTTCTTCAACAGCGGCATGGAGTTCTTCATCGCCCTGTTCAATATCGTCGTGCTGGGCGTGGGCGGGCTGCTCATTTACCGCGGCACGCTCGACCCGGTGCTGCTCGTGTCGTTCACGCTGTACGTGTCCGCCTTCGTGTCGCCGGTCAAGCGGCTCGCCACGTTTGCCGAGCAGTACGTCGTCGGCATGGCGGGCTTTGCGCGGTTTTGCGAGATCATGGACATGGAGCCGGACATCAAGGATGAGCCGGGCGCCGTGGAACTCACGGACGTGCGGGGCGACATCCGGTTTGAGGACGTCACCTTTGCCTATGAGAGCGACCACGACGTGCTGACCCACGTGGATCTGTCCATCGAGCACGGGAAAACCGTCGCGTTTGTGGGCCCGTCCGGCGGCGGCAAGACGACGCTGTGCCACCTGATCCCGAGGTTCTACGAGCCGACGAGCGGCCGCGTGTGCATCGATGGGCGCGACGTGCGCACGGTCACGCTCGCGTCGCTCAGGCGCAACGTGGGCATCGTCCAACAGGATGTGTTCCTGTTCGCCGGGTCCGTCATGGACAACATCCGCTACGGCCGCATCGGCGCGAGCGACGAAGAGGTCGTCGAGGCCGCCAAACGCGCGCGCATCCACGAGGAGATCCTTCTGTTCCCGAACGGGTACGCCACCGAGGTGGGCGAGCGCGGCATCATGCTCTCCGGCGGGCAGAAGCAGCGCATCTCCATCGCGCGCCTGTTTCTGAAAAACCCGCCCATCCTGATCCTGGATGAGGCGACCAGCGCGCTCGATTCGGTTACCGAGGCGGATATCCAGCGCTCGTTTGAGGAACTGGCCGTCGGCCGCACGACGCTCGTCATCGCGCACCGGCTCTCGACGGTGAAGAACGCCGATGAGATCATCGTCATCGATGAGCACGGCATCCGCGAGCGCGGTACGCACGATGCGCTCATCGCGCAAAACGGCGTCTATGCCACGCTCTACCGCGCCACGCTGAACGAATAACTGGGCCGGCCTGCGATTGGGCGAGAATCGGTCGCTCGAATCAAAGCGCAGGCGGACCGGATGAAGCGATGACCCATATTGCTTATTCCTTGTTTCTGCTCGTTGGCCAAGACTGGCGCGCATATGTGTTTTACTGTTGAAGCAGCAAAGCACAGGAAGCAGAGTTTATAATATGGAGATAGTGGCGGTATCGGTATGCATTCCGCTCCCGCATTGCAAAGTTTGTTCTCGCGGGCAACCTCCCGAGCCTTACACGGGTGCTCATAAGACAGTAATTCTAAAAATTACGACTGTGGCATCTGTCAGGCAGGGTTGGCAACGGAATAACGGGTATCTGGTGAACGCCGGATACCCGTTATTTTTTTGCCGTCACGAAAAGCAATGGATTTATTCACAACTTTCAGGTATAATTACCTTAAATCAATCCTATCTCATCCATCCCGAGACTTTTTCATAAAATCGCAAAAAAGTTTGGAAGCATTGGAACAATTCAGCCTTTCTCATGCCATATATAGTAGAGGGCTGAATACAGAAGCGATTGGAGGTGACGCTGATGGACAAGCAAACAGGCCCGAAAGGTTTTCTTGTGGTGCTGCCCGGTGAGATCATCGAGATACCGCAGGACAGCGACAAATCATGGCTGACGCTGTTTTACAGCTTGCCGCGAGAGCTTGCGGAGAAATGGAAACCAGCCTATGAGCTGCCTCGCTGTCCATATGAGGTTTTGTGGACGGACAAATATAACCACATCGTATGTGACGATATGTTTAAGTTACTTGTGTGGGACTGCTACGCATTGAGCGCATGGCAGTTATTTCAAGTGAAAGACCGCAAAGGCAATTATCGTGACATTTCCGGCACATGGACACAGTACGCAGGATACTTCCCCTTGTGGCGTTTGTCGTACAGTATTATCCCCTACATCCGAATGAAGTTTGAGCAGAACGGGCTTGCCTTCCAAAACCTTTACAACATCCCGCAGGGCATGGAAGTGCCATGGCTGACTTATCAGCAATTCAGCAATCTGATTGGTAATGTCACCGATATGGTGGTTGCGGAACAGAAATGGCAGCCTGTGATTGATGCTATCTGGGAAAACCGCACCGTGGAAGATTACGAAACCACAAGTAGCACCGTTAAGACTGACTTCATGCGGAAGTGGCATCACAACCGCTCCGGCAAGCCAATTTCTCTTGACGAGATGATGGAGAATGAGGGCGGCGATATTTTTGAGGTAGCCGATCCTCGCAGCGAGTTTGAGCAAAAGGTGATTTCCGAAATGCAGATCGCCGCCTTTGCCGAGCAGAGCATTACCGAGAAAGACCGGGAGATATTGAAGCTGCGCATGGACGGCTTGACCGAACAGGAGATTGCAGACAAGGTTGGCTACAAGACCGCCAGCGCAGTCCATAAGCGGATCGCTAAGATTGCCAGTGCCTACGAGGATTATGTGACAGCGGAGTATCAGAAGTATTTGGACAAGTAAACAGACGCAGAAGCGGCAGCAGTTACCGAAATGGTGGCTGCTGTTTTTTCATGCGTGAAAGGAGAGTTTATGAGAAGAGAACCGTTTGAAACCATGCCCGATGTGATGGACGCAAAGCAGATTGCGGAGGCGTTGCAGATTTCCAAAGCGGGCGCATACAACCTTTTGAACAGCCCGGATTTTCCAACTTTGCGGATCGGCGGGCGCAAATTGGTGATGAAAAATGAGCTTGTGGAATGGCTGAAAAGCCACACAAATCGAAAAGCATGAAAACACGGTCAAGAGCCGGAAAAGTGGCAAATCCGCCAATAGCAATAGCCGGAACATACTCCGCATCGTTTGGAGCATTTCTGTCGGAAAATCGCTTCACTTTTCCAATTCAAGAGCCGGAAAATATTGTGAAAAACAGGAGGTTTTATGAGAACAGGACTTACTAAGAGAGAAAAGACAACTGCCATCTATTTTGACGAGTATGGCAGCATGATCGAGGTGCAGACCCACAACACCGATCTGAAAAAGCGGCTGACGGCATTTGCGAAAGAATATCCGCAATGCTGCCGCCAGATTGACGATGACGAACAAGGCGGGCTGACCTTTGAGATTGAAAAAGGCAGATTGAGTTTCCGGCTGACTGCACCGTACAGCGAGGAACGGAAACAGGCAGCAAGCGAATTTGCAAAAAAGTTACGAAATTTCTAAACTTGCAACTTGAGAACTCGGGACTCTTTTGCTATAATATGTTATGAATTGATCTATAAACAAGGAGGTGTGGATATGGCAAAGAACAAACTGGTTGCCCCTGTTGTCAAATGGGTTGGAGGAAAACGCCAGTTGTTAGACGAGATTACTCCCCTACTTCCTAAGCGGATCACTTCTTATTGCGAGCCTTTTTTGGGTGGTGGAGCCGTTTTATTTTCTATTCAGCCATCCAAAGCAATCGTAAATGACTTGAATGGGGATTTGATTGCGGTTTACGAAATTATTCGTGACGATGTCGAATCTCTTATTGCCGAACTCAAAAAACACGAAAACACTTCAGAGTATTTTTACGCAATACGGGATTTAGATAGAGATAAGGCAACCTATCAAGCCATGTCAAAGGTTGAGCGTGCATCACGATTGATTTATTTGAACAAGACTTGCTTTAATGGCTTGTTTCGAGTTAATTCATCGGGGGAGTTTAATTCTCCTTTTGGTCATTATAAAAATCCTAACATTGTGAACGAGCCTGTTCTACGGGCAGTAAGTAAGTATTTTTCGTCTGGCAATATCACATTTTGCAATGAAGATTTTGCTATGACGCTGAGTAGAGTTGGTAAGGGTGGATTTGTGTATCTTGATCCGCCGTATGATCCTGTGTCTGATACATCAAGTTTCACCGGTTATAATAAAGGTGGATTTGACAGAAACGAGCAAATCAGACTAAAGCAATGTTGTGATGAGCTGACACAGCGGGACATTAAATTTATGCTTTCTAATTCTGCCACAGAGTTCATAAAAGAACTGTATAAGGACTACAACATATCCATCGTACAGGCTAAGAGGGTAATTAATTCAGATGCAAGCAAGCGTGGAACAATAGAGGAGGTGCTGATTAGGAACTATGGGACTGAATGATACCGCATGGGAAAGTCTATTTGACAAGTATCATATTCTTGCTGAGATTGAGCAAAACGGACAGTTTATCATTTCAGCAAACCAGATAAAAGAGTTCAGAGAACCTCGGTTAATGACCAAGTTTGACCATAAAATAAATCTCCCAAATATTTTTGCGTCCAACAACTTGTCAATTTTGCCGATAACTCGTGGAGATTATGTTATTTCCTCTTTTTCGGCGTATAAGGAGTTTGACGAGCCATCCCAAGATGTGCAGAGAATATCAATTCCGGCGCACATCCAAAGTTTAATGCCGCAGTTTCTTGTGAGCGAAGCTATTGCGTTAAATTGTGCTAATGCTTGTGGCATACTTAATGACTTTTTAGAGGACGATGAGCTTGTTCCAACAGTTAGCGGTCGCATGAGTTCCGGTAGTTTTGAGTTCGGCATAAGCACCGCTTTAGGAACGAAAAATATTACCGTAAGCAATTCTCAAATAGAAATTGATGCAGCATATGAAGGTATTCATTATCTTTCTTTATTTGAGGCTAAGCGGGATTTGTCGGATGATTTTCTTGTTCGTCAACTTTATTACCCATTCCGTGTTTGGAGTGAACGAGTAACAAAAACAGTAAAGCCTGTTTTCTTGATTTTTTCAAATGGCATGTTCAATTTATATCAATATCAGTTTGAAGATCCAAAGAACTATAATTCTCTTAGATTGGTGAAGCAGAAAAACTATGTAATTGCGACAGAGATTTGCTTGGCTGACATTGAAAATCTTTTGAGAACTGTTCCTCTGGTGCAAGAGCCTGACATACCATTCCCGCAAGCGGATCGTATGTCTCGGATAGTCAACCTTATTGAGCTATTAAATGAAAAACCGATGACGAAGCAAGACATTACATCGGAGTATGCTTTTGATGAACGCCAAACTAATTATTATACAGACGCAGGTCGGTATCTGGGACTTATTGAAAAGACCCATGATGAAGATGGTAATATTCTATTCCAGCTTTCAGCCTGTGGACACCGTATAATGAGTATGGAGTATAAGGAACGCCAGCTTGCGCTTGTAACTCAAATATTGATGCACAAAGTATTTAACGAGACATTAAAACTCCACTTGCAATGTGGAGAGATGCCCGATAAACAAACCATCATCCAGATCATGAAACGCTCCAATCTATATCGTGTTGAAGCCGACAGCACATATTTGCGGCGTTCTTCTACGGTTGTCGGTTGGATAAATTGGATTCTCGGAATTATCGAAGAATAATTTGGTGCTTCTCAGAAGGGATGGTGTCTATGGCGACGAATAAGGACAGACCTATTATACAATCACACGGTTATAATGGTAGCGAGCCAACTCGGATTTGACCCTATTGTGGCAGAGAAAAACCATTAAGTGAATTTGGTTTTAGAAAAATGCAAAAGGGCGAGCAAAGAGTAATCCGAAATCAATCTTGGTGCAAAGAATGTAGGGGGATTAAATAACTTCGTATAAAACCCTTTGAAACAAAGGGCGCACTTCTATACAGGGGGCAAGCCCTGTATGTGCGCTCTGCGAGG
>ERZ857882.5324-NODE-5324-length-10200-cov-3.478758_pt1 | contig 10200 bp, 10 predicted proteins | sample MGYA00519697_ERZ857882 | MGnify/ENA primary metagenome ERZ857882 (study PRJEB31778, sample SAMEA3449373) | human gut metagenome | biome: human gut; feature: human-associated habitat; material: faeces | place: United Kingdom | collected 2010/2012 ... | reverse complement strand
GCCCACGTTGGGCTTGCCGACGACGGCGATGGAGATGGTGTTCGTCTCTTCTTCCTCTTCGCTCTCCTCCGGAAAATGCGCGACAATCAGATCCAGCAGGTCGCCCAGATTCAGAAGGTTCACCGAGGAAATGCCAATCGGGTCGCCGATGCCCAGCTGATAGAAGTCGTAAATGCCGTCCATCATGCGGATGTTGTCAATCTTGTTGACGACCAGTATGACCGGCTTGCCCGAGCGCCGCAGCATGTCCGCGACGGTTTCGTCGTCAGCGGTCAGTCCCTGCTTGCCGTCCACAAAAAAAAGAATCACGTCGCAGGTTTCAATGGCGATTTCCGCCTGCCTGCGCATCTGCTTCAGCAGCGGATCGTCGCTCATCGGATCGATGCCGCCGGTATCGATCAGGGTAAATTGATAGTTCTGCCATTCGCAGTCCAGATATACGCGGTCGCGCGTTACGCCGGGCACATCCTCCACAATGGAGATGCGCCTTCCCGCAATCTTATTAAAAAAGGTCGATTTGCCCACGTTTGGGCGGCCAACAATGGCCACAAGCGGCTTTGCCATAGTTTCTCTCCTTACATATTCCAATCAATCGTCAAAGCGCCCGCGCAGCGCGTCGTAAAAGGCCTGTCCGTCACAGGCGATCACATGCACGGGCAGCGGCGCTCTCGCGCGGAAAGCGTCTATGTGCATATCGTCCAGGAACAGGTCGCCCTCATGCCTAAGCATTACGGAGCAGAGCAAAATTTCATCCGCGCCCGCCACAGCTTCGTCCGTCAGGGCGCTAAGCACGTCGCCTCCGGTAAGCAGCCCGGCCACGGTAACCGTTGTGCCAAAGAACTGGTTTTCCACCGCGATCACCTTCACCCTAACCCCCTGTGGGCCAAAGCGCTCCGCAAAGCGCCGCATATGCGGCGCGGCGCTCACGCCCGTGGGAATCACATAGGTTTTTGGGGGCGCGGGCCGCGCGTCGCCGTACAGCCTTTCAAAGCGCTCGGCCTCCTCCATTTCACACGCAAAGCGCCTTAAAAGGCCCACCCCGTTTTCAATCTGCGCAAAGTCCTCATACCACGCCTCCGGCGGGATGTCCCGCCCAGCGATACAAAAGAATTCGTCGCTGGGAAAGGCGAAGGTGGTGCCCAGCTCGCGGCGGCACGCCTCCTGAAAGGGCGCGATGGCGTCCAGCAGCGCGCAGGCTTCCTCGCAGGTGAAGGGCCTGAGCGGCGCCAGCCCTTCACGAAACTTGGTCAGCCCCACTGGCACCATGGCCGCCGTCTGCGCAGCCGGGGCCAGCGAGCGCAAATCATTAAGCGTGCGCAGGAGCTGCTCCCCATCGTTCCAGCCGGGGCAAACCACAATCTGGCAGTGGAATTTGATTCCCGCGTCCTTCAGGCGGGTCAGGCGCTGCATAATATCGCCTGCGAAGCGGTTGTTCATCATGCGGCAGCGCAGCTCCGGGTCGGTGGTATGCACGCTGATGTACAGCGGAGAGGCCTTGCGCCGGATAATGCGGTCAAACTCCTTTTCGTTTACGTTGGTAAGCGTTACAAAGTTGCCCATCATCAGGGAATAGCGCCAGTCGTCATCCTTTACATACAGGGTTTTGCGCAGATTGGGCGGCATTTGGGCGATAAAGCAAAACACGCAGTTGTTGTAGCATGTGCGCGGCGACAGCGCCATCGTCTGCCCAAAATGCAGGCCAAGCGCCTCGCCCTCCTGCTTGTGGATATCGATTTCAAGCGGCTTGCCATCCCGTTCCAGGGCCATTCGCACCCGGCTGCCCGCAATCAGCGCCTGATAATCAATTTCATCCTCCACAGGCTCGCCGTTAAGGGCCAGCAGCCAGTCGCCCGCGCGCACGCCATAACGCTGCGCCACTGAATGGCTCTCTACCTGCGTGATCTCATGCCGCACGCGCCGTCCCCCTCCCTGCCAAAACCGGCAGCTTGTATTATGCCCTGATTTGACAGGGAAGTCAAGCCAATGCAGGGATGAAGGGGCTTCATTCGTCCTATGGTTGGATATTCGTGGAAAGGGAGCGATACACGATGCGAAAACAACTCCTCTTGGGGTTCCTTGCCATGGTTTTGCTTTTGTTTCCCGCCCATGCGCTGGGCACGCCGGCTGAGGGGGATACGTCCGCCCGCAGCGCGGCCCTTTCCGTTTTGGAAGCCGCCTTTCCCAATGAAAGCTGGACGGATTGCAACCCGCTCGCCTGGGACGCCGCTGCGCAGGACGGCAAGCAGATCGCCGCAGCCATAATAGACCGCGCGGGCTCGCGTGTGTTTTATATGGTGGACGGGCTTGCGCCCCAAACCGCAAAGGTGCGCAATGCGGCGCTAATTCCCGCAGAGGCCGAAGAAGGCAGTCTACATGTGAACTGCCAGCTGCTCCACGGCCAATACGACGTTGGATACATCTATTTTGAACTGGACGGCGTTTCCTACACAGCCGAGCTTTCGCGAAGCGACGCGGGCGTATGCCAGCTCAAATCCATAGGAATCTATTCCGGCAGCGAAACCAACGACGCGTATTGGACGGCTGTTCCCCAGGGAGCCCTTTTGACGTTGGACACCGGGGATTTCTCGCAGGCCATGTGCATCCGCGCTCCGCTGCCGGATTGCATGCGCTCGCTTGAAACCCTTGATCTGCAAAAGGTATATCAGGTCATGCAGCAGGCCCATGCCGGTTATCTTTCGGGCGAAGCGCCCATCATCCCCACGGCGGACTGCGCTTTTTCCATGCCCCAGCCCTGCGGCGCGCGTATCAAGCCGGGAACCTATCCCGTATATAGCGGGCCAAGCGCCTCCTACTTTCGGGAGGCGGACGGCAAGGCCTGCGTAAGCACGAACGACTGGATTCAGGTTTTCGGCAAGGAAAAGAAATGGGTGCTCGTGCAGTATCGGGTTAATCAGGGACATCTGCGCTTTGGCTACATTCCCCTAAGCGCTATGGAACAGCCTGATCAGGTACCTGAGCTTCACTTTGAGTCCACCTACATGTATCAGGATAATCAATTTGTTACCAGCGATCCGCTGGGGCTGGGCAACCGTTATGATCTCACTGGCGACATGTACCCCTCCACGCGCCTTTGCACCCTGGATGAGTATTGGATGTATGTTGAGCTTACCCTGCCAAACGGCCAAAAAGCCCGCATGTTTGCCGAAATCGTTCCCTCGCACGGCTAATATGCTTCGGCATGGATTCCCGTATTGGAATTGCCCCCATTTTATGCTATGATACAGGTACAAACAATCCCAGTTTGCATCGGGGAGGCATTCTTTTTATGGTCTTTATGGATTTCCATTTTTACAGCGAGGTTCTGGGCATCCAAACGGCTGCCTATGTGCTTCTGCCCGAGCCTAAGGTGATGGGCCAATCCGCCGCGCCAGTACCTGCGCTTTATCTGCTGCACGGCCTTAGCGACGACCACACCATGTGGTTAAGGCAAACGCGCATTGAGCAATATGCCCGCCTGTATCGCGTCGCCGTGGTAATGCCTGCGGCGAACCGCTCGTTTTATATGGACATGGCGCATGGCGCAAAGTACGATACCTTCATTTCCAGCGAGCTGCCCAGCGTGCTGGAGCGCTACTTCCCCCTGTGCCGCAAGCGCAAGGGCCGTTTTGCCGCAGGCCTGTCCATGGGCGGCTACGGCTCGCTAAAGCTGGGCCTTACCCAGCCCAACCGCTATGCGGCCGTTGCCAGCATCTCCGGCTGTCTGGAAATGGAAAAGGGCTATGATACCTTCCGCGAGCAAAATCCCGATATGGTGCGCGAGCTGGATGCCATCTATGGCGGCGAGGAGGCCCTCAAGCGCGGCCCCGGCGCGCTGTTTGCCAGGGCCGCCCGCTTGGCCAAAACGCCGGAACGCGCCCCGCAAATGTACATTGCCTGCGGCACGGAGGATTTTCTTTTTGAAGCCAACGAGCATTTTGTAGCCCAGTTTGGCGAGGTTTTGCCCATCGAATACCATACCGAGCCCGGCGCGCACACCTGGGACTTCTGGGATCGCCATATCGAGCGCATTCTCGCCTGGCTGCCCCTTGAAAAGGCTGAAGGCGTATGGTAAAGAAGGCGACGGCTCTGGAACGCCTGCTCAACGAGGGCTTCTTTCAAACGAAGGAGGCGGCGCTGCCCTATCTTATGAGCGGCGCGGTTTTCTGCGGCGCAATCCCCGTAACCACCGGCGGGCAGCGCGTCCCCATGGACAAGCCCATGAGCGTGCGCGGCCTGGACGACCGCTATGTGGGCAAGGGCGGCTACAAGCTGGAAGGGGCCATTCGCGCCTTTGGCGTGCCTGTGAAGGGCCGCGTATGCATCGACGCGGGGGCGTGCACGGGCGGCTTTACGGATTGCCTGGTCAAGCACGGCGCGGCGCTGGTATACGCGGTAGAGGTAGGCTTTGGGCAGCTGGCCGGTTCGCTCTCGCAGGATGCGCGCGTGGTCAACCTGGAAAAAACCAACATCGGCGATGAACGGCTGCTCTCCCTTTCCCCTGTGCCCACGCTTGGCAGCGTGGATTTAAGCTACCTGTCGCTGGTAAAAGCCGTGCCGCAGTTTCAAAGCATCATGCACGGCGCGGGCGAGCTTATGTGCCTGGTGAAGCCGCTTTTTGAAACCGGCGACGCGGAGGCGCGGCGCACCGGCGCGCTCCCTCCCGAAAGCTACGCGCCCCTGCTGCGCCGCCTGTGCGACGCCCTGAACGCCCAGCCAGGCACGCATGTGGCGGGCGTTACGCACAGCCCCGTAACAGGCAACAACGGCACGCATGAATTTTTTCTGCACGTGCGCTTTGGCCCGGACGGGCTTCCCCCCGTATCGGACGAGGCTATCCGCCAGGCCGTTCAGGCCGTGCTGGCCCTGCCGAAATATCACAAATAAAGGCGAAGATTGCGGGAAGATTTTTGCATCCTGTCCCGTTCCATTTGTAAAGCGGTTCCAAAATCCCCTGCCGCCGCCATCCCGAAGGAGGACGTTCCCATGAAGCAGTCCAAAAGGCATTTCCTGGTCCTGCTGGTTTTTCTGGTCAGCCTGCTCGCCTGCGCATCCGCGCTGGCAGAATTTGGCGTAATTTACCGCACCGATACGCTCAACCTGCGCGCGCAGGGCAGCTCGTCCAGCCAGTGGCTGGGCAGCTACACGCGCGGCACCTGGGTGGAAATCAACGGCAGCCAGAACAATTTCTATTATGTGCGCACTCCCGATGGGCGCACAGGCTATATGAGCAAAAACTACATTGATCTGGCCCTGGACGGGGATGATTTTACCTGGACCGCCATTGTAACCAACCAAAACGGCGGCGCGTTCCTTAATTTCCGCGCGCAGCCCAGTTATAGCGCGCAGGTGCTCGGCATTTTCTATAACGGCGTGCCCCTGCATGTGCTAAGCGTCAATAACGGCTGGTACTGCGTGGAAATCAACGGCCAGGTTGGCTATGTGCGCAGCGAATATGTAAGCGACTGGGGCCGCCGCAACGCGGGCAGCGCCACCGTTGCCACCGTAAAAACGCCCAACAATACCGCTATCAACCTGCGCAACGGCCCCGGTATGAACTACGGCGTAATCCGTCAATTCCCGGGCGACAGCTACGCGATGGTGCTATGCAAGGGCAACGGCTGGTGGTACGTAAGCGTCGAGGGGCAAACCGGCTTCATCAGCAGCGATTATCTGGTGGAGGGCCTGCACGCCGCCCGCGATATCGCCGCGCAAACCGGCAGCGGCTCCTCCGGCACGGCGTACGCCGTGGTGAGCAACCCCCGCAGCACGCAAGCGCTGAACCTGCGCCGTTATTCCTCCACAGGCGCGGATGTGCTGGACAAGCTCTATAACGGCGCCCGCCTGTGGGTGGACGGCCAGGGCACCGAATGGTGCGCCGTTACCGACCAATCCACCGGCCTTTCCGGCTACGTGATGACCCGCTACATCACCCTGCATAACCTGCCCTCCACGCCCAGGCGCACGGTGTATCATCCCAGCGGCACGTATGTGAACCTGCGCTCCAACGCCGATATGACGCAAAACAACGTGCGCACGCGCGTACCCTCCGGCAGCTCGGTCACGGTGCTCATTCCCGGCCCGGATTGGTGCAAAGTCAGCTATAACGGCTATACGGGCTACATGCTCAGCTATTTCCTGCAATAGGCGTTCACACGTCCATACAGCCTATCAAGCCACACAAACACAAGCATGCACAGCATTTCCAAAGCGCATATGTAATACGCGCCCCCTGGTGAGCGCAGCACGGCCAGCGGCGTAGCCGCGGGAACGGCGCGCAAAAACAAATAATTGGTATGCGCAATACGGTTAAACGCGCTTACCGCCACCAGATAGCCGTTGCCCAGCACCAGCGCACGACGCGGGTTCCTGGGCAGCGGCTTTCCCGTACGGAAAAAGTAAAGCGGCACAAGCGCCACCAGCGCATGGAGCTGCAAAAAGGCAAAGCGCATCAGCTGTGGGTGGGAGCATGGCATCACCGCAGGAAAAAGCAGCGTTACGGCAGCCGCCGGGCCAGCCAGGAAGGCCGACAGCTCATACAGCGCCGCGGGCGCGCGCCACAGCAGCATGGGAATGGAGAATACCCCGAACAATCCGCACAGATGCAGCGGCAGCCCCGTTTCCAGCGTGAGCAGCCCGTCAAGCCATAGCAGCCAAAGCTGCGTGAGCATGGAAAACGCCAGCGCGCACGCCATCACCCATCGAAAGACGCGCGTCCGGGCAGGGCTGGCGGTCCCACACCACAGGGCTGCGCCCCACGCCAGCAGCAGCACCATTCCCATCGTTCTCCCCTCCTGTGATGTTTTTCACCAAAAAACGCGCATTTCTCCACAAAAGCGTCCCTTTGTCACCACAATCAGCGCAAAAACAGGGCCTTTTTCGTCCCACTTTACCACTTGAAGGAAATATGCTATAATAGCGCTGTTTCTATTTCAGCCTAAAGGAGGGCAACAGCCATGACACGGTATACCCGTTCAAACGGTTACAACGCCGTGATGCGCTCTAACCGCTATAAACCCATTGTCATTATTGTGCTGGTGCTGCTGGCCGCTTTCCTGATTTTCAAGCTGGCAGGCGTGGGCGGCATCAACGAGGGCAACTTTGAAACGCAGCGCAACACCCGCCTGCGCAGCGAAGTGCAGCACGCCATTACCAGCGTCAATTCCCTAAGCCGCCTGGGGGCCAGCTCCACCTCCGCCATGCTGGGCAGAATTCGCCAGTATGTGCATGGCGTTGAGGTCATTAACGACCTCAACGTGGGGATGTATGGCGAAATCGGCCGGCTGTACGAGCAAAGCGTATTTGACGGCATCTATACCATCATTGAGGGATACGACGCCAAGCTGGCCAGCGGGCAAAAGGTGAATGACTCGCTGAATTCCTTAAGCGAGGCCATCGAGCAGCTAAGCAGCCTTACCACCGCCCTGCTGGACGGGCCGCAGGGGTGAACGGCTCTCTAACGCAGCTTGAACACCACCACGCCGCCCAGCATAAGCGCCAGGCCCAGAAATTGCTTAACGCCCATGGCCGCCTTCTCCTGTCCCATCCAGCCGAATGCGTCTATGGCTGCGGCCACCAGCAATTGCGCAATCAGGATTGTGGAAATGGCGATGGTTGGATTTAGCCCTTTGATGGACAGCATCACCGTAACGGTTATGACCAGGCCCAGCGCGCCGCCCAGCAAATAGCCCTTTGGCACGGTAGCCAAAGCCTTTAGGTTCCCGGTGCCAAACAGCCACATCACAATCAGCGAAAGGGCGAAGGCCGTGCCCTGTACATAAGCGTTGGCTTCCCAAAGCCCCAGGTCATCCTGCAAGCGTGTGTTCATTACACCCTGCACGCTCATGGCCGCGCCCGCGATAATGCTAAATAAAAAGCCGATCACTAAAAACCGCCTCCTTCCATGCAAGTATGCACGGGGGAGGCGGTTTCTATGCCGGCTTTGCTGCCAGGGCCATAACCTAAAGGGCTCTTTCAACGCCGCCATTGTCCTTTGCGCCCGAAGGATGCACCAGTTCCATCATCTGATCGTGGATATGCTGCATATCGCCATCCAGCATGGCAATTTTCTCAGCCGCCTCATAAAGCTGGCGGTTCAATTCCTCCGGTATGCTGGCTGTTTCCTTATAGCGCAGCTGATGCTCCAGGCTTGCCCAAAAGTCCATGGCGATGGTGCGAATCTGCACCTCAACAGGAAGGGGAATCTTCCCTTCGCTCAGGAATACCGGAACCTCTACAATCAGGTGAAGGCTGCGGTAGCCGTTGGGCTTTGGGTTGGCGATGTAATCGCGCGTTTGCAGCAGGCGGATATCATCCTGCTGGGTCAGCAGGCGCGCGATGATATAAGCGTCGTTCAAATAAGCGCATACCACGCGAATGCCCGCGATATCATGCAGGTTTTTCATTGCCGCGTCCGGCGTAAGGGGCAGCCCCTTGCGCCTGAGCTTTTGGGCGATGCTCTGAGGGCTTTTGATGCGGCTTTCCATATGATGAATGGGGTTGCGGCTATGCCGCATTTGAAATTCGTCGTCCAGAATTTCCAGTTTTGTGCGCACCTCGCGCAGGGCTGACTGGTAGCGGCACTTCATGGTTACAAAGCTGTCCACCAGCTCGCTCACTTCCTGCGGCAGGGCGGATAGATCTGACAAGGGCATATTGTTCTCCTTTATCGCTGTAGTTTTTCTGCTTCTATTGTACCCCAATCAAATCAAAAGCGCAAGCCGGGCGTCTGCCTCATTTGGAAGCAGGTTGAGCTGGTTAAAACATCGTTTTCTTTTGAAACACAGCTTTGGCGGTTCTTATGCCGGGGGCGATTACACAATCGTGTAACCGCCGTCGATTACCAGCTCCGTGCCGGTAGCATAGGAGGAAGCGTCGCTGGCCAAAAACAGATACGCGCCGCAAAGCTCCTCCGCCTTGCCCATGCGCTTCTGCGGAGTGGCCTCAATCCAGCCCTTCGTAGCGTCGGAAAAATTGTCGTTGAGTTCGTTGCTGATATACCCGGGGCTGACGCAGTTTACCCGAATGCCGTATTTGGCCCATTCCACAGCCATGGACTTGGTAAGATGCGCCACAGCCGCCTTCGACGTGCAATAGCTGGACGTTGTCTGCGGAATGTTGATGATACGCGCGGACATGGAGGCCATATTGGTGATTGTGCCCTTTTTGTGCTGGCTGATCATCACCTTGGCGGCGGCCTGCGCGCAAAGCATGACGCCCACCAGGTTGACGTTGATTACCTTCATCCAGTCCTCCAGCGAAACCTCCTCCAGCGGGAAGAAGTTTACAATACCGGCGTTATTGATGGCAAAATCCACCGTGCCGTAGGCTTCCAGCACCTTTTCAATCATCGCGTTCACGCTGGCCGGATCCGTCACATCACAGCGCACGGCGATAATGTTGCAGTGATATTTTTCACTCAGCTCCGCAGCGACGGCGCGCGCATTCTCCTCATTGATATCCACAATAGCAAATTCCGCGCCGGCTTCCGCGAATCCATCCGCAAGCGCCTTGCCGATTCCCTGACCGGCTCCCGTGATAAATCCCTTTTTTCCGTCCATGCGGAACTTTTCCAAAACACCCATGAAGCTTTACCTCCTTTGCCGCATCCGAAGCGGCGCTCAATATGTATGACAAGATTTGGCGTCCCCGAACGGCCCGGCAGGGCCGCGCGGGGACGCCGTTTCATGGAACCGGGAAAAACCAAATCTTAGAAGGGATAGTTGCCGATGGTTTCGTTGTTGAAGGTGAAGGTGCCGATATAGATGGTGTCATCCACAACCTTCAGCGGGTTGGTAATGCCAATATCCACGCCGCTGGTAAACTCCACCACAACGCCCGTGTAATAGAGGTAGCTTAAAAGGAAATAGCCCACCGACGGCACAAACGCCAGCACAATCTGCCCAAAATAGCGCCACTCAGCCGGGCGGCGGATCAGCTCCACCAGAAACATGACAAACGCGGCGGGCAGAAGCGCCTGCATAAAGGTGGGCTTGCACGCCACGCTGCCCATGCACAGCACCGCCAGCACCGCGATATCCCGCCAGGGCAGAACGATGTCCCGCTCGCCCCGCTCCACCCGGCGCTCGAAGGCGTACCAGCAGTGCGCAAGCCAGGGCATCACCATCAGCATGGCCGCGGTCACAATCTGCTGGGTGGGGTTGTGCCACACGGTGGGCGAGCCCACGCCGCGGTACACCGCGT
>ERZ857882.5322-NODE-5322-length-10203-cov-2.636973_pt1 | contig 10203 bp, 9 predicted proteins | sample MGYA00519697_ERZ857882 | MGnify/ENA primary metagenome ERZ857882 (study PRJEB31778, sample SAMEA3449373) | human gut metagenome | biome: human gut; feature: human-associated habitat; material: faeces | place: United Kingdom | collected 2010/2012 ... | reverse complement strand
ATGGTATCTCCGACTCTGGCGTCGGCGACCTGCTTGATTGAAGCACAGATATACCCCACCTCGCCGGCCTTGAGCTGTTTGGTCGGGATGAGATTCGGTGCGCAGATTCCGACTTCCGTAACCTCATATTTTTTGTTCGTTGCCATGAGGCGTATGATGTCGCCCTTCTTCACGCTGCCGTCCTTGATTCTGGCATAAATGATTACGCCCAGATAGTTATCGTATTTTGAGTCAAAAATCAGTGCTTTGAGCTTGCCGTTTTCATCCCCCTCCGGTGCCGGAATCGCATCGATAATGCGTTCGAGAAGGCCCTCGACCCCAAGTCCCGTCTTTGCGGATACCAGCGGTGCGTCCTGGGCATCCAGGCCGATGATTTCTTCGATTTCTTCTTTGCACTCATCCGGTCTTGCCGAGGCAAGGTCGATTTTGTTCAGTACCGGCAGAATCTCAAGATTTTCATCCAGCGCAAGGTACACATTCGCAAGTGTCTGTGCTTCCACGCCCTGCGTTGCATCCACGACAAGCACCGCTCCCTCGCATGCCGCAAGCGAACGCGAAACCTCATATGTAAAGTCCACATGTCCCGGAGTGTCGATGAGGTTGTAAATGTATTCATTGCCGTCCTTTGCCTTGTACACAAGACGAGTCGTCTGCAGCTTGATGGTGATTCCCCGCTCTCTTTCCAGGTCCATATTGTCCAAAAATTGCTCTTTCATGTCGCGCTCCGCAACAAGGCCGGTCTTTTCGATGAGCCTGTCTGCCAGCGTTGATTTGCCGTGGTCGATATGCGCGATAATGCTGAAATTTCTTATATATTTCTGATAATCCATACTTGTGTTTTCCTCTGTTGTCTTTAATTTTGTTTTTTCTTTTGTTTTTCGTTTGAGCATATTTACTCATAGTATATTTTAATGCATATGTTGGAAAATTTCAACTTTTTTTGCCGAAAATGCTTCTTCATATCCGCATCTTCTCGACGCTTGTTCATCCACATGCAAAAGTGCCGTTGTCGCCGCGAAAAAAAGCATCGCAATCAGCACACATTCCCAGAAATTCTTCATTTTCCTTCTCTTTAGTTTCCTTTCTTGAGCGTCTCCGCCAGTATTTTCCCGAAGTATTCCGCAGTATTGCGTACCTCCTCGATATCGTTTCGATTGTAGCCGATTTCAAGGAGCATGTATTTGGAGGATAGGTTCTGATTGTAACGGTAACCTCTCTCCAGAATATTTCCCGTAAATCCGTCATAATTTTTCGTCGCAGTCTCGTTCATCTTGCGCACGAAAGACAGATTGCTTGCGTATGTTTCCACGGCGTTGCTCACAACATAGGAGTATTTCGCACACTTTTTGCCGCCGATGGAGACCGTGGCAACCGATACCTTGCCCGGAACCGCATCTCGGTGCAGGTCGATGACGCACTCGATGCTCGGATATTTTTTGAGCAGAGCCTCTGTTGTCTCATAGGAACGGCTGTATGCCTGGTTGTAGGATTTTTCGTCGTGGAGAGTGGAATCGTGCACACATGGGATTCCTTCCTTGTCAAGCGTTTCTGCTAAAACATCCCCCGCATCCCTTACCGTATTCAGTCTGCCCTTGCGGTGATAGTTGCCCTCGGATGACGGAAGATAAGACTCTGTCGCATGGGTATGGACAATCAGAACCACCGGGTCTTTGCCGAAAACGCGTGGCTTTGTGTCCTTGTCGGAATCATTCACAACCACTTCCACATCCGGCTTTTCGGTGCTGCCGCTTTCTTTGCCGGTCCCTTTCGTGCGGCTTTCCTGCGTGCCGGTCTGCCCTATTCCTGCCTGCGTTATGCCGCCCTCCTGTGTCCCGCTCTGAGCCTTGACCGGCTTGATGTCGATGTTTGGGTAGACCGCTGAAATGCACATTATGCCGAAATTGGTAGGATTCATTTCGGTTTTTTTCTCCGCAAAAACTGCCGCAAGTCCTTCGCCCATCTCTGCCTTCGGGATAACTGCATAGAATATTGCTGTGCTCAGGACATATACGGTCAACACAAACTTTGCCAGGTTTTTTTTCATTTCGGCTTTCCCCTCCGGTTTTCTTTCCTTTCGGGGATGCTCCCCCTTCGGCTTTATTTCACCTTAGAATATATGCCGGGATGCAAGGTTATATTTATGGCATTTGAAAATCCTTGATTATTTCGTCGATGTCCGTGGAGGTCACAATCATGTCAAAGCTGCCTTCCTCCAGGTAGTTTTGCAGTTTCTCCTGCGTGCAGCCGGCAGCTCTGCCTTCTGCGTCTCCGCCGGCTGCCTTGATTTCTTCGGCTGCATCCATGATAAGCGTGCGCGCGTCGATTACGGTTGGAACGCCTATGCTGATCACCGGACAGCCCACAGTCTTCCTGCTGATTTCTTTGCGACGGTTTCCCATGCCCGCTCCGGGCATGATGCCCGTGTCGCAGATCTGAATCGTCGTGCTGAGTCTCTTGATGTCCTTTGCGGCAAGGGCATCGATGGCAAGGACCACATCGGGCCTCGCCAGGGAAACCACTTTGTCTATCAATTCTGCGGTTTCAAGCCCGGTTATGCCGGTGACAGAGGGGTTGAAACCGCACACATTTGAATAATCCCAGTCCCCGTCGCACTCAAAAATTTCAAAAAGGTGCGACGTTATCTTCACCTTGTCTGCCGTATGCGGTCCCAGACTGTCCGGCGTCACCTTTTCGTTCCCGAGTCCCACAACGAGTGCCTTGAGATAATAATCATGTTTGACAAACTTGGCAAGTTCATCCGCCAAAGCCGCGGCTGCCCTCTCCTTTATGCCGTTCCTTTGCTCAATGACGCCCTGAACTTCCAGCGTCACATATCGGCCCCTGGGTTTTCCGAATGCGCGCTCGCCCTCTTCATCTGTAATCTCAATATCGATGACCGAAATGTCCTCATCAATCTGCGACTGTTTTTTGAGATATCCGGTTATGTTGTGGACGGGTGCACCCGCCTCCGGTGTGCCGCTTCCGCGCCGTGCCGCCGTGAGCATCTCATCAAGTTCGACGGCAAGGTCTGTTCTGTAATTCATTTCTTCGTGTTCTCCTCTCAGTTTGCATGCAATCTTTCTTTTCAGTTTTTTCAATATGTGAAGCGCGCAATTTTCGCAAAAAGTTGTACAAAATTTTCTTTTGCCGCGCCCCGAGGCTGCGGTGGCATCAATCCTCTCATGCGGTCTGCCGTGCCCCGTCCAAAATCTTTTTGTGCTTTTTCCTATTTTCCCCTTGCAATCTCAACATTATTCGTATATAATTCAAATTGCGAATTTATGTCTTTTTCCGGGTGCCATCTGCGGCATTCGGAAAGCATGAAAATTTTAATAAAGTGGGGTGAAAAACACATGGCAAACATTAAATCCGCAAAGAAAAGAATCAGAGTTATCGACAAGAAAACTGCAAGAAACAGAAGAATTAAGAATCATCTTAAGGCTGTTTTAAAGAACTTCGAAGCTGCAATGGCTGAGGGTAACCTCGAAGTTGCTGCTGAAAAGCTTCATTTAGCAGAAAAGAAACTGATGCAGGCTGCTGCTAAGGGAACAATCTCCAAGCACGCTGCTTCCAGAAAGGTTTCCAGATTAACAAAAAGATTCAACACTGCAAAGGCAGCAAAATAAGTCTCACCCGTCCCCACCCGTGCATAAGTTAAATGCACAGCATGAGCAATCAAAAAACCATGGATGTGTCTCCCATGGTTTTTTTCTCATACGGAATACCCTGCCGAGGGAGCGTCCTGCGTGCATTCCCCCGGATTTTCAAAGAAAGGAATCGATGTACAAATGATTTTATTCGGAAAAAAAGCAAAGAACCGCAGTACGGAAACCGAAGAGCAGAAAGCAGCCCGCAAGCAGGCGGAAAAAGAAGCGGCAATTGCAGCCTATAAAGAGAAACGCCAGCTCACATTGAAGCGTTTTTTTGAAATCGCCGGGCTTCCATTTCCTGAAAAATTTGAAGCACTTGCGGACCACCCGGTCAGCGATTTCACCGCGGATCCGCGCAGGCTGACACCGGACTCGGTCTTCATGTACTGGCAGGTCGGGCCGCTTTCCTCCGGCTATGCGGAAGACCCTCTTGAACGTGCAGTCAGCACCGGATGCCTCTGCATTATTACAAACGAACCATGCGATTTTGAAAACTCCCTGTTGATTACCGAAGACGGCTACAGCATCATCACCGATGCCTACATTCGTGCATCGCACTACATACGTTCCATACATAAATCGAAAGTTATCGCACTTACCGGTTCTGTCGGCAAAACTTCAACAAAAGAAATGATCGAGGCCGTGCTGCGTGCGCATTACAAGAATCCGTTGGTTTCCAAAGGGAACAACAATTCCATGTTTTCCATCACCAGAAACATTCAGAAACTCAAACGAATGTGTATCTGCAGGAGGTCGGTGCTTTTGCTCCGCGTACCATTGAAATTTCGGCAAAGCAGCTCGAAGCGGACATGGCAGTCTACACGAACATCGGGGTTTCTCACGTGGAAAGCTACGGCAGCCGGGAAGAGCTGGCAAAAGACAAACTCTCTCTTTCCACCTACGGAAAGCCTGACGGGCTTGCTTTTGTAAACTATGACGACGAAATTCTGATGTCCCATCCGTTCACGCAGAAGGTCATCACATACAGCCTGCGAAACGAAGAGGCTGATTACTATGCAAAAAACATCGAAAAAACCGAGGAAGCCGGACTTCGTTTCACAATCGTTGATAAGCTGTCCGGCGAGGAACACAATGCCGAAGTTTTCGTTCCGGGAGAGCACAATGTGCTCAATGCCGTTGTCGCCTACGCGGTCGGCAGGGCTCTTAACCTTAAGCCGGAAGAAATTCTCGCAGGCATCGCGGAATACCGGCCTTCCGGTATGCGCCAGAACATCATTCATCCTTGCGGGTACCACATTTTTGCGGACTGCTACAACAGTTCTCTTCTGGCAATCGAAAACACCCTTGCCGCAATGGACGACATTCCTGTTGCAAACGGCGGCAGACGCATAGCCGTGCTCGGCGATATTCTGGCACTTGGAGACATCAGTGAAGAAACACACCATCAAATTGCCGGTGTTCTTGCCAAGCACAAGGTAGACCTTCTGCTCGCCTACGGAATCAACATCCGTCTGACGGTTGAAGACGCCGCAAAACTTGGCATAGAATCCAAATATTTTGCCGACAGGCAGAAGCTGGAAGATGAAATCCGTGCCGTGGTAAAGCCGGAAGACCTTGTGCTCTTTAAGGCGTCTCATGCCGTAAACCTCGGCTCTTCCATCGACCGCCTTTTCGGTACAGATATAAACGAAAGTTCCAGCATTGCTCATAAGCAGTTCCGGCTTGAAACCCGCGGTGATTTTGAGTACTACATTTTCGAGACATCCGCATCCATCAAAACCTACCTTGGCACCGACGCAAAGGTTGAAATCCCAAGCAGCATTGAAGCCGAAGTTACGGACGAGCTTCGCGAAACGGACCTCAAGCGGACTCTGGCAGTCGAAAAAATTGGAAAAACAGCTTTCAGAAACAATCAATATGTGAAGGAAGTTGTCCTTCCGACCTCCGTAATCCGCATCAGAGACGGAGCGTTCAAAGGGTCTTCCATCGTGCATTTTGAGGGCTCGGATAACCTCCTTTCCATAGGCGATGAAGCTTTCGCAGACTGTCCGAACCTTGAAACGGTAAAAATAAGCCGCAATACCGCGGAAATCGGTAAAAAAGTACTGGAAAACAGTCCTAATGCGGTGTTACAATATAAATAACTTTTAATGAATTATGCAATTTTGAAAGGAGCAAATCATGTCATTACACATTGCTGCCTCAAAAGGCCAGATAGCAGAATCTGTTCTGCTTCCGGGTGACCCTTTGAGAGCCCAATATATTGCAGAAAACTTTTTGGAAGAGCCGGTTCGCTACACCGACATCCGCAACATGTACGGCTTTACCGGCCGATACAAAGGTGTTCCCGTTTCGGTTCAAGGAAGCGGCATGGGCATGCCGTCCATGGGAATCTACTCGTGGGAACTCATCACGGAGTACGGTGTTCAGAATCTTATCCGAATCGGTACCGCAGGTGCTTTTACAGATGAGCTTGAGCTTGGAGATGTTTTCCTCGCCCTCGCAGCATCCACTGATTCCAACTATCAGCACGCTTTTGAGGTGCCCGGACAGTACAGCCCGAGTGCAAGCTGGGAACTCATCAAAAAAGTTTATGCCGCATCAAACGAAACCGGAATTGAATTCAAGGCCGGAAATGTGGTTACATGCGATGTTTTCTATGAATTCGGCGATTGGTGGAAAAAATGGGCAAAGATGGGTGTGAAGGCCGTTGAAATGGAAACCGCAGCGCTTTACATGAACGCAGCATACAACAATGTCAACGCACTTTCCATCATATCCATAAGTGACAACTTTGTTACCGGTGCGAAGAGCACCGTCGAAGAAAGACAGAATTCTTTCACAAACATGATGAAACTCGCTTTAGAAGCAAGCGTTAAATAGTTTAATTAAGAGAGGAAATGAAATGATCGAGGTTCAAAACAAAAAAGTAACCGACTGGGTGGCCGAGTGTGCCGCTATGACAAAGCCGGAAGAAATCGTATGGATTGACGGCAGCGAAGCACAGCTTGAGGCAATTCGCGCTTTGGCGGTTGAAACCGGCGAAATGATTAAGCTGAACGAGGAAAAACTCCCGGGATGTTACTATTACCGTACAGACCCAAAAGATGTTGCCAGAGATGAAAAAAGAACCGTAATCTGCACGACAGAAGAAAAAGATGCCGGCCCTACCAACAACTGGGTTCAGAAGGACGAAATGTATGCAAAAATGCGTAAGCTTTTTGACGGATCCATGAAAGGCCGCACAATGTATGTGATTCCTTATTCGATGGGCGTTGTGGGAAGCAAATTCTCCAAAATCGGCATCGAAATCACCGACTCCATCTATGTGGTTCTTTCCATGAATATCATGACGCGCATCGGCGACCCTGTAATCGAAGAGCTCAACAAAGGGGCAGACTTCGTAAAATGCTTACATTCAAAGGCACAGGTCAACGCAGAAAACAAATACATCGCACAGTTCCCGGAAGAGAACACAATCTGGAGCATCAACTCCGCTTACGGCGGCAATGTTCTCCTCGGTAAGAAATGTTTTGCACTTCGCATCGGCTCCGTTCTCGGCAAGCGCGAGGGATGGATGGCAGAACACATGCTGATTCTCTGCGTGGAAGCTCCAAACGGAGAAAAGAAATACATATCCGCGGCATTTCCGAGTGCCTGCGGCAAGACGAACCTTGCAATGCTGATTCCGCCTAAGCATTTACAGGAAAAGGGCTACAAGGTTTACACCATCGGTGACGATATCGCATGGCTGCGCGTCGGCGACGACGGCCGGCTCTATGCGGTAAACCCCGAAAACGGTTTCTTCGGTGTTGCTCCGGGAACCAATTCAAAGACAAACAACAATGCTTTGATGACAACCAAAAAAAATACAATTTATACAAACGTTGCAAGAAATCTTGATGACAACACCGTATGGTGGGAAGGCCTTGATCAGCCGGCTCCTGCAAACGGTCTCGACTGGCAGGCAAGACCTTGGAACGGTCAGGAAGAACAGGCAAAGAAGGCAGCAGGTGAAGACTTCGTTAAAGGAGCTCATCCAAATTCAAGATTCACTGCGCCTGCGGAAAACTGCCCTTCCATCGCTCCTGAATTTTTCACCGGCGAAGGCGTTCCGATCAGCGCGATTATCTTCGGCGGCCGCCGTGCAAAATCTGAGCCGCTGATTTGTCAGTCGCGCAGCTGGGAACACGGCGTATTCCTCGGTTCGAAGATGTCTTCGGAAACCACCGCCGCTGCAAACGGTGCAGTCGGCGTTGTAAGATACGACCCGATGGCAATGCTCCCGTTCTGCGGATACCACATGGGCGACTATTTCCAGCACTGGCTTGATATGGGCACCAAACTTACAAACCCACCTAAGATTTTCAATGTAAACTGGTTCCGTACCGACGAGGAAGGAAACTTCATCTGGCCGGGCTTCGGCGACAATCTCAGAGCTCTGCTTTGGGCACTTGATCGCTGCGAAGACAAGGTTTCCGCAAGCGAAACACCGCTCGGCTTCGTGCCTCGCCCGGAGGATTTAGACCTCACAGGCATTGACATCAGCGAGGAAGCTTTAAACGAACTGCTTACCGTTGACAAAGAAACTTGGAAGAAAGAACTGGAAGGCATCAAGGATTGGTATGCGAAATTCGACCACCTGCCGAAAGAACTGACCGACGCGCTTGCTAAGCTCGAAGAAGATTTAAAATAATTTAAAATGAGAAGAAAAACCCTGCGACTATGTTCAAGCCGAACGCAGCCGCAGGGATTTTTGTTTACAGATTTGATTTTAAAAGATACTCAGTGCCAGCGGAACCGAAAACGGAACCAAAAAGCTCATAATGACGCCTGTTATGAAGCCATAAGTTACCGCCTTGCCTTTGGTTTCTTTGTTGATAACCGGCAGGCAGACATCCATCGCCGGCGATCCTCCCATGCAGGCAGCTTCGATGTAGCCAATCTTTTCCGCCACAAACGGCAAGAACAGAATGCTGATAATCTCACGCAAAACATTATGTAAAAACGATACTGCCGATGCTTCAATCAAACCCGCATCCATAATAATTCCAGGCGCAAGCGAATACCACCCGAATCCGGCACCTACCGCCATAGCTTCTCTGAGCGAAAATCCCATCAGCGGTCCGGCTATTGCAGCACCGATGAAGGTTCCCACAATGGTTACAAATGGGAAAATCAAAATACGCAGTCCCGCGTCTCTCATCATCTGAAACACCGTGCCCTGCAGTCCAAGATCCAGTCCGACGAAAACCATGAGTATGCACAGTCCAGTTTTAATTCCAAGGCTTGCCGCATGATCAAACTGCGCAATCTCGCTTCCGAATATCGGACGCGCTGCAAAATACCCAAGAGCCATCCCGACAATAACAGAACCGAAAATAATAATCGTCATTTTATTCAATCCGCACGTTTCACTTTCGCACTCCATCTCCTGCTCAATTTCCGCAATCGTCTCTGCTGTATCAGCTTCAAGCGCGGTGCTCATTTCGTCTTCCTGCTTTGTCAGCTTATGGTTCAGCGAAGCGTCTTTGCGGAATCCTGCCGCTTTTCGGGCAAAAAAAAGACACACAACAGAGAAAAATATAATTGCCAGCGTCATTACCAGTGCTGTAACACCTATCGTTCCTATATTATTGATGACTTGCTCGTTGCATCCCATTCTCGCTCCCATGAGAATGACGAGTGCCATAATTGCCAGTGTCTGTATCCTATCTCTCCATGCAAGCTTTTCCTCATATCTGCGGAGTCTCGTGCCGATAATTCCACCAATTACGATAATGCTGATATACAAAATTATATCCTCCATAAAACCCCTCCCTAAAAAAATTGTTTCTCTTATTTTTGCCTAATCTTTCGATACAGTTTCTTCGTTTTTAGTTTGCAAGTCTTCTGACTTGCAAACTCGCAAATTTCTATTCTCTTTTTCGTCTCGTCATTTCCTCGATAATCGGGCGGATTCTCTGTCTGTCAATCAGGTTGCAGCCGTTTTCTTTTTTAAATATGGAACACAGGTAATTGGGGCTGAGATAGAAATGGGACGCGATCTCATCCAGGGTCAGCGGCTGTGAATAATTCTGATAAATATACTGGCGTATTTTCTCTGTTTTCAGCACCGGGGTATTTTCCCCGGAAGGGGCTTTCTGTATGGAGGCGGACAGACTGCGTATCATGTCCATCAATTCCAGGATGTTGGAGGAACGGAATATCTGTTCCGCCAGGGCATTCAGATCCCAGTGCGTGCCGTTCCCTGCCTGGCTGAGTACCTTTACCATTTCCGTAAAGCAGTATTTTACATAGATCAGTGACTGGGTTTTATCGTCCTTCAGGGAGTCAAAAATTTCTTCCAGGTGGGAATGGAAGGAATCGTAGTCCTGCAGCTTCAGATCATCCGCCAGGATATCCATGGATATATGCCCCGCGGCGGAATAGGTATGTCCCGGATCATTTGGAAGAAGAATGTTGCGGTCCGGGAAAAAGAAGCGGGTTTCTATTTTCTTTTCCAGACGGGAATAAACCGCTGCAATATGGGTGTTATCCGGGATTTCATCAAAGGTAATATAGCATTTCTGGTCATATTCTTCCTGTGCGG
>ERZ857882.5321-NODE-5321-length-10203-cov-8.224084_pt1 | contig 10203 bp, 8 predicted proteins | sample MGYA00519697_ERZ857882 | MGnify/ENA primary metagenome ERZ857882 (study PRJEB31778, sample SAMEA3449373) | human gut metagenome | biome: human gut; feature: human-associated habitat; material: faeces | place: United Kingdom | collected 2010/2012 ... | reverse complement strand
AGGGGACGTTGGCTTCCCCCGCCACGGCCTTGGCCAGCAGCGTCTTGCCGGTGCCGGGAGAGCCTACCAGCAGCGCGCCCTTGGGCAGCTTCGCGCCGATGGCGGTGTACTTCTGGGGATTGTGGAGAAAATCAATGATCTCCTGCAAGGATTCCTTGGCCTCGTCCTGACCGGCCACGTCCTTGAAGGTGACGCCGGTCTGCTTTTCCATGTAGACCTTGGCCTTGGATTTTCCGAAGCCGCCCATCATGCCGTCGCCGCCCATGCGCTTGGTGAGCAGATTCATTACCAAAAACAGCCCGCCGATCATCAGGGCGTAGGACAGAATCATCATGATCAGGGAATTGTCTTCCACGATCTTTTTGTCCACCTTCACGCCCATGGCGTCCAGTTCCTCGGACAGGGCAATCAGGTCGCCGCCGCCGGGAAGGCCGGTGTAGCAGGCCTTCTGCATTGCCGCGGGCTTGCCCGCCTCTTCCTTGGTCAGGTAGATAATGCGGTCGGACTGAATTTCCACCTCAGACAGCTGCCCCGCGTCCTTCGCCGCGAGAAAGTCCGAAAAGGAAGTCTGTGTATATTGGCTCTTGGAGACACTGCCATAGATCCAGTTGACCAGCAGAACGATCGCCAGCGTAATCAGTAGCGCGGTGCCGATGCTGCCTTTCGGGCGGTTTCCGCCGGGTTTTCTCCCGTCGTTGTTATTGTTATTGTTGTTGGGGGAGTCATTGCGATTCAAGTCCATTCCCTCGCCTCCTTCATTACATTGGGATTATCATAACACATTTTTCCGTGGTAGGCAATCGGCGATTCCCCTTCGTGCGGTAAATTTTCTGTTAATTTCCGCCAGAAACAGTCATTTCTCCCGTCCCGGGGAAAAATAAGAGTTGTGAAACCGGAAGAAATCTGCTATAATGGTATAGCTTGTACAGCACTTTTCCAGGAAAGGAACTTGGATTTATGAACGAAAAACGCCGCCCCCAGGGACGGAATTTCCCGCCCCGTCCTGCTCAGGCAGCGCCTGCGGAGGAAGCTGAGGGGCAGCTGGAGGGGCGCAACGCCCTCCAGGAAGCGCTCAGAAGCGGGCGCACCATTGACAAGGTATTCATCGCCGACGGCGACACCGACCGCGGCTTACAGCGTCTGGCCGCCGAGGCAAAGGAGGCGGATGCTGTCGTTGTCAGCGTTGACCGGCGAAAGCTGGACGCCATGTCCTTCACCCACGCCCATCAGGGTGTGATCGCCCTGGCCGCCGCCCACGCCTATTTTACCGTTGACGACATTCTGGAGGAGGCCGCGTCCCGTGGGGAAGCACCTCTGGTCGTCATCTGCGACGAGCTGTCCGACCCCCACAATCTGGGCGCCATCCTCAGAAGCGCCGAATGTGCGGGCGCTCACGGCGTCGTCATCCCCAAGCGCCGCAGCGTGGGTCTGACCGCCACCGTGGCCAAGGCCTCCGCCGGCGCCGTGGAGTACATGAAGGTCGCCCGGGTGACCAATATCAACGCCGCCATCGCCGAGCTGAAAAGCAAGGGCGTCTGGGTGTTCGGCACCGCTGCCGAAGGCTCCATCCCCATGTATAAGGCCGACCTGACCGTCCCCGCCGCCATTGTCATCGGCAACGAGGGCGAGGGCTTAAGCCAACTGGTTCGCAAGAACTGCGACGTGATGGTCAGCATCCCCATGAAGGGGAAAATCAGCTCGCTCAACGCATCCGCCGCCGCATCCATTCTGCTTTACGAGGCGGTACGTCAGCGCATCGGCTGACAGCAGCCGAATTTCACCAGGAGGAAATCCATATGGACAATACCAACGAATCCCAGGAATTTGATCTTGACGACATCCTGCGGGAATTTCATGACGATCCCGACGAGGACGTCAAGGATACGGCGTCGGAGGAGGAACTGGACGTAGACGTGCTGCTGGTGGAGGAAGTTCGTTCCCCGGCACCGGAGCAGCCCGAAGCCCCCGAGACTGCCGAAGCCCCCGAGGAAACCCCCGACCCGGTTTCCAGCGACGCCACCGTCCGCTTTGACCCCGCCGGGGCGCTCCCCCCGGAGACGGACGCGCCTGCCCCCGGCGACGATAATAAGGCCATCGACGATCTGATTGCCGAAGCCCTTGCCGCAGAGACCGGCAGCTCCGACGCCCCCGCGCAGGAAGCCTCCGAAGAGACCCAGACCCCGCCCATCCCCTTTGACCCCCATCAGCGTCTGCGAGAGCTGAAAAAAAAGCTGGTGGCAGGCCCCGAGAAGCGGTACTACGAGCTGACGGAGCTGGGCATCGGCAAGCTGCAAATCGGCATTCTGCTGAACCTTGTCATCGTGCTGCTGTGCGCCGGTGTCACCACGCTGCTGGCGCTGGACATGGTGCCGGAAAACCGGATGCGTCTGGTGATTTTCAGTCAGGTGCTGGCCATGCTGGTATCCGGGCTGCTGGGCAGTCATCTGATGCTGGACGGGCTGGGCAGTCTGTTCAAGGGTCGGTTCAACCTGAATTCCCTGCTTGCCTTCACCTTTATCGCCTGCTGCGTGGACGCCGCGTCCTGCCTGGTGGAGGTGCGGGTTCCCTGCTGCGCCGCCTTCTGCCTGGAAATGACCATGGCCATGGCCGCCCGCTGCCAGCGCCGCTCCACCGAAATGGGGCAGATGGACACCCTGCGCAAGGCCGTCCGGCTGAAGGGCATCACCAAAATTTCCGACTACTATGGGGGTATGCCCGGCCTGGTGCGGGGCGAAGCGGAAGTGGAAGACTTTATGGACACCTACAGTCTCCCCTCCGCCCCCGAAAAGGTGCAGGGCGTATACGCCCTGCTGAGTCTGCTGATCTGCATCGGCATTGCCGTGTTTGCGGGAATGCTCCACGGTATCAGCCTGGGCGTGCAGATTCTCGCCACCAGTCTGCTGGTGGCCGTCCCCGCCAGCTTCTTCATTTCCTACACCCGCCCCATGGCCGTGCTGGAAAAGCGGCTGCACATGGTTGGCACCGTGCTGTGCGGCTGGGAGGGCGTGAAGGGTCTGAGCGGCAAGGCCGCCTTCCCCCTCCGGGATGAAGACCTGTTCCCCCTGGGCAGCACCAAGCTCAACGGCGTCAAATTTTACGGCAGGCGCAGCCCCGATGAGGTCGTGGCTCTGACCGCCTCCCTGATTACCGCCGCCGGCGGCGGGCTGGTTCCCGTGTTCCAGCAGCTGATGAAAAACCGCAATGTGGAAGCGCACCCTGTGAAGAACTTCCAGAATTACGGCACCGGCGGCATCGGCGGCGAGGTCTGCGGCGAGCCGGTACTGCTGGGCAGCCTGAACTTTTTGCAGGATATGGGCGTTGTGATTCCCGAAGGCACCATGGTCAATCAGGCGGTGTACGCCGCCATCGACGGCCAGCTGTGCGCCGTGTTCGCCATCTCCTACGCCAAGATGCGTTCCGCCGCGGCAGGCCTTGTGACCCTGTGCGGCCACCGGTCGGTGACCCCCGTGATCCTGTGCGGGGACTTCATGCTCACGGAAGGCTTCCTGCAATCCAAATTCGGCGTCAAGACCCGCCGGATCGTCTTCCCCACCCGGGAGGTCCGGAACGACCTGCTGAACCGCCGTCCCGACCCGGAAGCGGCCGCTCTGGCCATCACCACACGGGACGAGCTGGTCAGCGCGGCCTACGCCGTTACGGGTGCGCGCAGCCTGCGCTCCGCCGCCACCCTGGGCACCGTCATCCACCTGATCGGCGGCATCCTCGGAATGCTCACCATGCTGGCGCTGGGCTACCTCGGCTCCACGGAGCTGCTCACCCCCACCAACGTGCTGTTGTATCAGCTCATCTGGATGATCCCCGGCTTCCTCGTCACGGAATGGACGAGAGCCGTGTAATGCAATCTGCCGTCCCCGCGCCGCTGGCGCCGGGGACGGTTTTGTTTTGCCCTTTCCCTCGCGGGGCGATTGTACACCTTGCCGGATTTCCGCGCCGAAATTTGTCTGTTTTGTACACAAAAACAAGTGTCCGCCCACCAATTTACACAATTTCGCAAAGTGACGAAAATAAGCATTGCATTTGACGCGTCTTTCGTGTATAATGTCACTATTCGGGTGCCCGCGCCCCAAATGGAAGGCTTCCCTTCCCGAAAGGAGTATTGACCACAATGTACACTGTTAATTCCATCCGCAATATCTGTCTGCTGGGTCACAGCGGCAGCGGCAAGACCGCGCTGGCTGAGAGCCTGCTTTACATGACCGGCGCCATCGATCGCATCGGCAAGAACGCCGACGGAAACACCGTCTGCGATTACGACCCCGAGGAGATCCGCCGTCATATTTCGATCTCCACCTCCGTCGTTCCGCTGGAATATCACAACGTGAAGATCAACCTGCTGGATACTCCCGGCGCGTTCGACTTCTCCGGCGCCGTCATGGAGGCGCTCCGCGCCGCCGACGCCGCGATCCTGGTGTGCTCTGCCAAGGACGGCATCACCGTGGGCTTTGAGAAGGCCTGGAAATACTGCGAAGACCGGAATATGCCCCGCTTCGTCTACATCTCCAAGGTAGACGAGGACAATTCCGACTACAATGCCACCTTCAACGCTCTGCGGGAAAAGTACGGCAACAAGATTGCCCCCGTCGTCATCCCCATCTGGAATTCCGCCCACAAGGTCACCGGCATCATCGACGTACTGAATAAGCGCGCCTACGAGATGCAGAACTTTAAGCGCGTGGAGATCGACGTTCCCGACGATAAGGCGTCTGTCATCGAAGAGTTCAACGACGCGCTGAAGGAAGCCGTTGCCGAGACCGACGAGGCTCTGATGGATCGCTTCTTCGAGGGCGACGACTTTACTTACCGGGAAATGATCACCGGCCTGCATCAGGGCGTGAAGGATCTGAGCCTGTTCCCCGTGCTGTGCGGCTCCGGCCTGACCTGCCTGGGCAGCCTGATGCTCATGGATCACATCGTCGACCTGCTGCCCAACCCCGTGCAGGGCAACTATCACAAGGCCACCACCGCCGACGGCAAGACCGAGGAATTCGTGGTGTCCCCCGGCGGCGTTCCCTCCGCTTACGTGTGGAAGACCGTCTCCGACCAGTACGGCAAGTATTCCTACGTCAAGGTGCTCTCCGGTGAGATCACCTCCGACACCACCCTGGTCAACGCCCGCACCGGCGAAACCGAAAAGCTCGGCAGACTCTACACCATGTGCGGCAAGAAGGCCACGGAGGTCAAGGTTCTGGGCTGCGGCGACATCGGCGCCATCGGCAAGATGGACAAGGTTCGCACCGGCGATACCCTGTGCGACCCCAGAAAGGTCGTCTCTCTGAAGCAGATTCCCTACCCCGCCCCCTGCTATTCCATGGCCATCGCCCCCAAGGTGAAAGGACAGGAAGACAAGGTCGGCACCGGCCTGAACCGCCTGAACGAGGAAGATCCCTCCTTCACCCTGACCAACAACGCCGAGACCAAGCAGCAGGTCATCTCCGGCACCGGCGATCAGCAGCTGGACGTGCTGGTCTCCAAGCTGAAGAGCCGCTTCGGCGTGGACGCCGTGCTGTATCCGGCGAAGGTCGCCTACCGGGAGAAGATCAAGAAAAAGGTGGAAGCCCACGGCCGTCACAAGAAGCAGACCGGCGGCAGCGGCCAGTTCGGCGACGTCTGGGTTCGCTTCGAGCCCCAGGAGGAGCAGGACGATCTGATCTTCGCCGAGGAGGTCTTCGGCGGCTCCGTTCCCAAGAACTTCTATCCCGCCGTTGAAAAGGGCATTCAGGAAGCCGTTCAGAAGGGCCCGCTGGCCGGTTACCCCATGGTCGGCCTGAAGGCGACGCTGTACGACGGTTCCTACCATCCCGTTGACTCCAACGAAATGGCCTTCAAGCTGGCCGCCATCCTGGCCTTCAAGGAAGCCATGCCCAACGCCAACCCCACGTTGCTGGAGCCCATCGGCGCGCTGTCCGTCACCGTTCCGGATTCCTACGTGGGCGACGTGATGGGCGATCTGAGCAAGCGCCGCGGCCGTCCCATGGGCATGAACCCCGATCACGAGGGCAACACCGTCATCGAGGCGGAAGTCCCCATGGCGGAAATGAGCAGCTACGCCATCGACCTGCGCGCCATGACCCAGGCCAGAGGCAGCTTCACCCTGGAATTCGTTCGCTACGAGGAAGTTCCCAAGGCCAACCAGGCCAAGATCATCGCCGACGCGAAGGCCAACGACTAACCGAATCCAATTCATCGGCGCGGGGATATCCCCGCGCCGACAGTGTCTTATTTGTTAAATTTTGTTATTTTCCTAAGAAATAGTTGCAAAGTGTTACAGTTTGTTGTATACTGGAGGAAACAAGCGTTCCGGGTGGGTGAGATGTCCCTCCGTCGGGACGTACAAGGGAGGAACCAAAATGAAAAGAAAGAATTTGCTCGCCGTGATCGCTCTGGTCGCCGTGTTCGCGCTTGCCCTTGCCGGCTGCGGTTCCGATGACAAGGACGCGACCGATGCCGCCCCCAGCGTTCCGGAAATGTCCGCCGGGCAGGAGCTGACCCTGACCTCCAGCACCCTGACCGTCACCACCTGGAGCAGCCCCAACGGCGCTACCGTCAATCTGACCGCCACCCCCAACGGCTACGCCAAGGGACAGAGCGCGGCATTCCTCGTCCGTCTGGAGGGTGAGGAAGCGGCCAATGTCCCCTGCGAGTGGAACGGCAGCGTCTACACTGCCTCCGCCGACCTGAACGCCGCCGACGGCTACTGCTACTACGTCCTTCTGACCGCCGCGGACGGCACGCAGACCGAAGTCGCCATCAACACCCCCACCGCGCCCACCGACGACGCTCTGATCAATCTGGAGTCCGCGCTGGACTCCTACTGCAACATGACCGTAGCATCCGCCACCCAGGACGGCAGCACGCTGACCCTCACCGGCGGTTCCGTGGATGTACAGGCGCCCCGGATCACCAACGAGGGCGAAGCCATCACCTGCAGCAAGGCCGAGCTGGTTCTGACCTTTGACGAAGAGATCGTCGGCACCGCCGCACTGACCATGGAAGCAGCCGAGATTCCCGGCAGCTACACTGCGGATATCTCCGGCATCAGCTTCAACATTCCCGCCATGGAGGACGACCAGCAGCTGTCCATCCGTCTGGATGTGACCCTGTCCAACGGTCAGTTCCTCACCGCCCCCGGCGGCACCTTCTCCTTCCTGAACGGCGAGATGGTGTCCTCCGTAGGCTAATTCTTGCACAACTACAAGGGGTCAGGCTTGCCTGACCCCTTTTCTGTATAATACTATCATCATTTTATTTAAGCCGTTACACGGCAGACCGCCTGGGCGGCGGTAAGAAATGTATTGACTTCGTTTTTTAGCGGCAGTGGCCGCTGGCCGCAATCCTGCGGCCTAATAAAACGCTTTTCAGCGTTTTATTAAAAACTCGTATAAGATGAGGAGCGAAAATGAACTACGCCAATATGGTATCCGGTACCTTTCTTGCCCGCCCCAACCGGTTTATCGCCTATGTGGACATCGCCGGGCAGACGCAGACCGTTCATGTAAAAAACACCGGGCGATGCAGGGAACTGCTCGTCCCCGGCACACAGGTCTGGTGCCAGGAGGCGCCCTCCCCCGCCAGGAAGACCCGCTTCGATCTGATTGCCGTCCGAAAGGGCAGCCGTCTGATCAACATGGACTCCCAGGCGCCCAATGCGGCGGCAAAGGAGTGGCTGCTTTCCGGCGGCTTTGGGGAAGTCGAAGCCCTCCGGGCGGAGACCGTTCACGGGGATTCCCGGTTTGATTTTTCCTTCCTGAAGGACGGAACGCCCTGGTTCCTGGAGGTCAAGGGCGTCACGCTGGAGGAAAACGGCGTCTGTGCCTTCCCCGACGCACCCACCCTCCGAGGCGCGAAGCACCTGCGGGGCTTGACCCGCGCCGCCGCCGAAGGGTATGGGGCGGGCGTCCTGTTCGTCATTCAGATGGCGGGCGTAACATATCTGCACCCCAACGACGCCACCGACCCGGATTTTGCCGCCGCCCTCCGGGAAGCCGCCGGAAACGACGTCCACATCCTCGCCATGGACTGCGCCGTAACGGAACAATCCATGACCATCCGCCGCCCGGTAGAGGTGCGGCTGTAGCATTCAAATCTGTTTTCCTCCGCTTCCTATTGTCAACCAATAATTATTTATGGTTGACAATCAAGTGCTGCCTGTGCTATACTGCTCAGGAATTCAACAGTTCGGAGGAAATAACTATGGAAGCACCTGTTTCAAGAAAGTGGAAAACCATCGACATGGCGTATATCGCCCTGTTTGCCGTCCTGATGGCGGTCTGTTCCTGGATCTCCATTCCCGCGGTCGTCCCCTTCACCCTGCAAACCTTCGGCGTCTTTGTCGCGGTGAGCGTCCTCGGCGGAAAGCGGGGAACCCTGGCCGTCGTGCTGTATCTGCTTATGGGCGTCGTCGGGCTGCCGGTGTTTGCGGGCTTCTCCGGGGGGCTGGGCGTTCTTCTGGGAAGCACCGGCGGGTACATCGTCGGATTTGTGTTCACCGCCCTAACTATGTGGCTCATGGAGCGGCTTCTGGGAACGAAAACCTGGGCGCTGGCGCTTTCCATGCTGCTGGGGCTTGTGGTATGCTACGCCTTCGGCACCGCCTGGTTCCTGGTGGTATACACCAAAAACACCGGTGCCATCGGTCTGTGGACGGCGCTGGGCTGGTGCGTGTTCCCCTACATTCTCCCGGACTGCGTGAAAATTACCCTCGCGCTGGCCATCCGCAAGCGTCTGGCCGCCGCCATCCGGCTGCGGTAACGTCATGGACGAAGCAGTCATTCCCCTGCGCGCCCATCACGGCCTTTGTCTCCGCTTCTTTCAGGGGAAGGGCTACAGCGGGGCTTTTGTGGAAAACATGGCGCAGAAAAAGGCCATGTTGGAAGAAAATCCCCTCGTCCGTCTGACCGATCAGGCGGACGAAATCTGCCGCGCCTGCCCCAACAATCTGTCCGGCCAATGCGAATCTGCCGAGAAGGTACGGCGCTATGACCGGGAGGTGCTGTCCCGGTGCGGCCTGACCGCCGGGGACGTGCTGCCCTACCGGGAACTGACGGAACGGGTGCGGAAAACCATTTTGCTGCCCGGTCACCGGGAGGAAATCTGCGGCGACTGCCAGTGGACGGATTTGTGCCAGTATAAGGAGGAAACGCCGTGACCACCAAAGAAAAACTGCTTGCCCTGCTGGAAGACAGCAAGGGGACGTTTTTCTCCGGGGAGGAGATTGCCAGGACGCTTCAGGTCTCCCGGGCGGCCGTGTGGAAGGCGGTGAACGCCCTTCGGGAGGACGGCTACACCATCGACGCCGTCACCAACAAGGGCTACCGCCTTTCCCCGGATTCCGACATCCTGTCCCCCCAGGGCATCCGCAGATTCCTAAAACCGGAATACCGGGATCTTAATTTGACGGTACTCCCCACCGTGCCTTCCACCAACGCCCTTGTCCGGGAAAAGGCCAACCAGGGCTGCCCGGAGGGCTGCGTCATCATCGCCTGTGAGCAGACCGCCGGACGTGGACGCTACGGGCGGCAATTTTTCTCCCCGGCTGACACCGGCGTCTATTTAAGTCTGCTGCTCCGACCGACGGCCTATTCCCCCCAGCAGGCGACCTGCCTTACGGCGGCAGCTGCGGCAGCAATGTGTCAGGCCATCGAAGCGGTGACTGGGCAGCACCCCGGAATCAAGTGGGTCAACGACATTTTCCTTCATGGCAAAAAGGTCTGCGGCATTCTGACGGAAGCCGCCGTGGGTCTGGAAACCGGCACTCTTAACTACATGGTGCTGGGAGCCGGCATCAACGTTTACCTGCCTACAGATGGATTTCCGGAGGAGATTCAATCCACTGCCGGGGCGCTTTTGGAGCATAGCACTTCGGAAGCCAAAAACCGACTGGTCGGAGAATTTCTGAACCGCTTTTGGGAGTTCTACACCCACCCGGAACGCAAGGAATATCTGGAAGACTACCGCGCCCGCAGTCTGGCGATTGGGCAGAATGTCACCGTTCTCTCCGCCGGGCAAAAAGTCAGCGCCTATGCCTACGGCATCGACGACGATTTCCGTCTTCTGGTACGCTACGAAAACGGCGAAACCGAAGCGCTGTCCTACGGCGAAATCCGCATTCAGCTGGACGCGGACACCACCTGATACTATTTCCTGATTAAAATCTTTGATTTTAATCAGGAAGGCATCGCCTAA
>ERZ857882.5318-NODE-5318-length-10212-cov-2.923895_pt1 | contig 10212 bp, 5 predicted proteins | sample MGYA00519697_ERZ857882 | MGnify/ENA primary metagenome ERZ857882 (study PRJEB31778, sample SAMEA3449373) | human gut metagenome | biome: human gut; feature: human-associated habitat; material: faeces | place: United Kingdom | collected 2010/2012 ... | reverse complement strand
TTCACGCTCCGGGCATTGTTCCCCAATACCGATTATGTGCTTCGCAGCGGCGGAACGGGCAATGTATTGATTCCGAGCCAGCTCGATTCGGCCCTGATGGTGCCGCAGAAAGCCACTTCCGAAATTCAGGACAAAAAGTTCGTTTACGTGCTTCAACCCGATTCGACGGTCAAGAATACGCCCGTCGAAGTGTTCAACCTCGACGACGGTAAGAACTATGTCGTGACATCGGGGCTTCGTGCCGGCGACCGGATCGTCGTAGAGGGCGTGGCGACGCTGAAAGACGGTGCCAAGATCAAGGCCATTACGCCCGCCGAGGCGGCCGCGCGGCTGAATGCCCTTTCGGGTGCGGCCGGAGCCGCTCAGCAGCAGGCCAGACAATAATTCATACATGGACAGAATAAGGTGTAAGAGATATGAAGCTAGATAGATTTATCAATCGCCCGGTGCTTTCGACGGTCATCTCGGTCGTCATCGTCATCCTGGGTTTGCTCGGCTTGGTTTCGCTACCCGTTACGCAATACCCCGATATCGCGCCGCCGACCGTCCGGGTGAACACGAGTTATCAGGGAGCCAATGCGCAGGCCGTGCTCAACAGCGTGATCGCTCCGCTCGAGGAGCAGATCAACGGTGTCGAGAACATGATGTACATGACTTCGACGGCGACCAATACCGGCGATGCCTCGATCGAGGTGTATTTCAAGCAGGGAACCGATCCCGACATGGCAGCCGTCAATGTGCAGAACCGTGTCTCGAAGGCGCTGGGGCTGTTGCCTTCGGAAGTGACTCAGGTCGGCGTGACGGCCGAGAAGCGGCAGACGAGTATGTTGCTCGGTTTCGCGTTCTTCAGCCCCGACGACCGTTATGATATCAAGTTCCTCGAGAACTATGCCAACATCAATATCATTCCCGAGATCAAGCGTATCCCCGGCGTGGGCGACGCGATGGTGATGGGTGCCGACTACTCGATGCGTATTTGGCTGAAGCCCGATGTGATGGCTCAGTACGGCCTGATGCCGACGGACGTAGCTGCCGCGCTGGCCGAACAGAATATCGAGGCCGCTCCCGGACAGTTCGGCGAGGAGGGCGACCAGTCGTTCCAGTATATCATGCGCTACAAGGGGCGTCTGCAGACCGAGGAGGAGTTCGGCGACATCGTCGTGCGCGCCACCTCCGACGGCGAGGTACTGCGACTCAAGGATATCGCCAATATCGAGCTGGGACGTTTGACGTACGGTTTCAGCAACCACGTGAACGGTCACGAGGGCGTGACGTCGATGATCTTTCAGACGGCCGGTTCGAACGCGACGCAGATCATCAACGATATCAAAAGCTACCTGGAGCGGATCAAGCCGACGCTGCCCCCGGGTATGGATTATGTCATTCTGCTCGACACGAACGACTTCCTGTTCGCTTCGATCCACGAGGTGATCAAGACGCTGATCGAGGCGTTCATTCTCGTGTTCTTGGTCGTTTACATTTTCCTGCAGGATTTCCGTTCGACGCTGATTCCGGCGATCGCCATTCCTGTCGCGCTTGTCGGTACGTTCTTTGTGCTGTACCTGATCGGGTTCAGCGTTAACTTGCTGACGCTGTCGGCTATGGTGCTTGCGATCGCAATCGTCGTCGATGACGCGATCGTCGTCGTGGAGGGAGTCCACGCCAAACTCGATCAAGGGTACACTTCCGCCCGCAAGGCGTCGATCGACGCGATGAGCGAGCTGAGCGGAGCGATCGTATCGATCACGCTCGTGATGATGGCCGTGTTCATTCCGGTGAGCTTCATGACCGGAACTTCGGGTACGTTCTACCGCCAGTTCGGTCTGACGATGGCGATCGCTATCGGCTTCTCGGCCGTGAACGCCCTGACGTTGAGTCCTGCCCTTTGCGCCGTGTTCCTGAAACCTCATCGCGAGGAAGGCGAAAAGAAGATGAGCCTGATCGATCGTTTCCACGCATCGTTCAATGCCGCTTATGACGTAACGCTGAAAAAATACAAGAAGAGCGTGCTGTTCTTCATCCACAAGCGGGTATTGTCGTTCCTGATCGTTGCAGGCAGCATCGTGGCGCTTTTCCTGCTGATGAAGATCACTCCGACGGGTATGGTGCCCAACGAGGATACGGGTACCGTCTTCGCTGCCGTCAATCTGACCCCCGGAACGTCCAAGGAGCGAACCGAGGCCGTGATGCAGCAGATCGACAGCCTGGTTGCCGCGAATCCGGCCGTCAAGTCGCGTACGTCGATTACCGGCTACAGCTTTATGGGCGGACAGGGCAACAGCTACGGTACGTCCATCATCAAGCTGAAGGATTGGAGCGAGCGACAGGGCGAGGGTATGTCGTCCGACGATGTCGTCGGAGCGTTGACGATGCAGACCCGGCAGCTGGTCAAGGACGGGCAGGTCATGCTGTTCGCGCCGCCTATGATTACCGGTTACGGTGCGTCCAACGGTTTCGAGTTCAATCTGCAGGATAAGACTGGAGGCGATTTGGACCGTTTCTTCGAAGTGGCGCAGCAGTTCCTCGGCGTGCTGAATCAGCGTCCCGAGATCATGTACGCCATGACCACTTTCAATCCGAACTTCCCGCAGTATATGGTTGACATCGATGCTGCGAAATGCAAGCAGGCGGGCCTGAGTCCGAGCGATATTCTGACGACGCTCCAAGGATACTTCGGCGGTCTGTACGCATCGAACTTCAACCGTTTCGGTAAGCTGTATCGCGTGATGATCCAAGCCGATCCGGAGGCCCGCATAAGTCCCGAATCGCTCAACGGCATCATGGTCCGTAACGGGACCGAGATGGCTCCGATCACGCAGTTCATGTCGCTGAGAAAGATATACGGTCCGGACAATATCAACCGTTTCAATATGTATACCTCGATGAAGGTCAGCGGCATGCCGAAGCCGGGCGTCAGCTCGGGCGAAGCGATCAAGGCGATCGAGGAGGTGGCGAGCCAGATGCTCCCGACCGGTTACGGATTCGAGTTCTCGAGCCTGAGCCGCGAGGAGCAGAGTACGGGTACCAGTACCACGGCCATGATCTTCTTGCTCTGCTTGGTATTCGTCTACCTGTTGCTGAGCGCCCAGTACGAGAGCTATATCCTTCCGCTGGCCGTGATTCTCTCGATTCCGTTCGGTTTGCTGGGGACGTTCATCTTCGCGCAGATTATGGGCGTCGAGAATAATATCTACTTGCAGATCGCGCTGATCATGCTGATCGGTCTGCTGGCCAAGAATGCGATCCTGATCGTGCAGTTCGCGCTGGCCCGCCGTGAGAGCGGCATGTCGATCGCTTCGGCGGCCGTTTCCGGTGCCGCCGCCCGTCTGCGACCGATTCTGATGACCTCGTTCGCGATGATCATCGGCCTGTTGCCGCTGATGTTCGCTTCGGGCGTAGGTGCCAACGGTAACCGTTCGCTGGGAGCCGGCTCGGTCGGCGGCATGCTTATCGGTATGATTCTGCAGCTGTTCGTCGTGCCCGCGCTGTTTGTCGCATTCCAAGCGCTGCAGGAGAAATTCAAGCCGATCCAGTGGAAGGATCCCGACTCGAGCGAGCTGGATGCCGAGATGCAAGATTTGATTAAGTAAAGCGTTTAACTAAAGAGCAATGATGATGAAACGAAAATATAGCGCGTTGCTGGCCGTGGCGGGTGCGGCGGTGATGCTGGGCGGCTGCAATATTTACCGTCCCTACAGCCGGCCTCAGATGGAGACGGCCGGACTGTACCGCGACACGGTTTCCGTCACCGACACGCTTTCGGGCGATACGGTCAACTTCGGGAACAGGCCGTGGCAGGAGGTGTTCACCGATCCGAAGCTGCAGTCGCTGATCGAACAGGGGTTGTCCAGCAATATCGACTTGTTGTCGGCAGCGCTGGTCGTGCAGGAATATCAGGCGCAGCTGACTGCGGCTCGTCTGGCCTACGTTCCTTCGTTTACGCTGGCGCCGAGCGGCGAGCTGTCGTGGGTTCAGCACGGGTCGCTGCAGAAGACCTATACGCTTCCGCTGTCGGCCAGCTGGGAAGTCGATCTGTTCGGCAAACTGCTCAATTCGAAGCGGGGAGCCAAGGCCGCATGGCTTCAGAGCGAGGCGACGCTGAGAGCCGTTCGCACGCAGGTGATCTCGGGCATAGCTACCGGCTATTATACGTTGCTGATGCTCGACCGTCAGTTGGAAATCACCGAGCAGACGATAGAGAACTGGAGCCTGACCGTCCGGATGATGAAAGCGATGAAGCTGGCCGGCAATGTCAATGAGGCGGCCGTTGTCCAAAGCGAGGCCAATTACTATGCCGTGTGCGCGTCGAAGACCGATCTGTTGCGTTCGATCCGCGAGACGGAAAACGCTCTCTCGTTGCTGTTGGGACAGCCCGGGCAGCATATCGACCGGGGCGCGTGGGACGAGCAGCAGCTTCCGGACGATTTCTCGGCGGGCGTTCCCGTTCAGCTTTTGTCGAACCGCCCCGACGTGCAAGCTGCCGAGATGGCCTTGGTCGCTGCGACGGCCAATACGAACGTAGCCCGTTCGGCGTTCTATCCGCAACTGTCCATAGGTGCTAACGGCGGATGGACCAATAATTTGGGCTCCATGATCGTCAATCCGGCTCAGGCGATTTTCAACGCGACGGGTAGCCTGGTGGCTCCGTTGTTTACACGGGGACAGAACCGTGCGAACCTGAAGACTGCCAAAGCCCGGCAGGAAGAAGCCCGTCTGGCTTTTCAGAAAAGCCTGCTGAGCGCCGGCAACGAGGTGAGCGATGCGTTGTTCCAGTATAGCAGCGCCGCCGAGAAGGAAGCCTTCCGCAAGGAACAGATCGCTTCGCTCGAGCGTTCGGTCAGCTATACGGAGCAGTTGCTCTATTTGGGGACCTCGACCTATCTGGAAGTCATCACCGCACAGCAATCGCTGCTGAGCGCTCAACTTTCGGGCGTACAGGACCGATTCGAGCAGATGCAGGCTGTCGTCTATCTCTATCAGGCATTGGGCGGCGGCAGATAAGGACCCTTTGACAAAGCAGGGAGAGCCGCATTCGTTTCGATGCGGCTCTCCTTGTTGTTTACAGCTTGGATAAGCTGTAAATATTTATCGGTTTTTTGTTTTGTTCTGCGGCTTTTTTACGTATTTTTGAAGCCGAATCGAAAGCGTTTCGGACCGTCTTTTGCCGGGTGAAGTGTGGTAAAATCCTAAGTCATGGAAGATTCGAGGATTCGTTTGGCCGGTTCGGCCATGCTGGCCGTAGGGGTGATCGTAGCCGGTTGGTTGTTGAGCGGAGGTATCCGCCATTTCAAGGACAGTGAGCGCGTTGTAACTGTCAAGGGCCTTGCCGAAAGGGAAGTAAAGGCCGACCGAGTTATTTGGCCTCTGTCTTATAAGGAGGTGGGAAACGACATGCTCGCGCTGTACAATGCGATGGAAAGCGCGAACGCGAAGATCGTCGGTTTCTTGAAATCCAACGGGATCGCCGAATCCGAGATTTCGGTGGCTCCCGCCGAAATCGTCGACATGCAGGCCGAGCGCTATGTCCCCGAAGGCGTGCGTTATCGCTATAATGTGACCGGTGTCGTGACGGTAACGACGACCAACGTCGAGCAGGTGCTGAAGCTGATGTCGCGGCAGAGCGGCCTGCTCAAGCAAGGCGTGGCGATCGCAAGCGGCGATTACCGTTATACCCCTCGCTTTATCTATACTTCCGACGCGCTGAATGCGCTGAAGCCGGCGATGATCGAGGAGGCTACTCGGAATGCCCGTGCGGCCGCCGACAAGTTCGCGCACGACTCCAATAGCGAGCTGGGCAAGATCAAGTCGGCCAGCCAAGGTCTGTTCTCGATTTCCGACCGCGATGACAATACGCCGAGCATCAAGACGATACGGGTCGTTACGACGGTCGAGTATTATCTGAAGGACTGATTTTTTACGGGGTGCCACACGATTTCCCTGCGAAAAGCGTTTATCTGAAGAAATATACTATCCAAACTTATTGATATATAAATAAAAGTTAACCTGTTATGAAGAGAAGGGAATTCCTGAAAACGTTCGCCGGCATGGCCGTGCTGACCGTCGTCCCGCGTCATGTTCTGGGCGGCGTCGGTTACACGGCTCCGAGCGACCAGCTGACCAAAGGTATCATCGGCGTAGGCGGCATGGGCCGAGGCCATTACGGATACGCGGGTACGCGTCTGGTCGCGATCTGCGACGTCGACAAGAATCATTTGGAGGCCGGACGGCAGTTGGCCGGCGAGAAAGTGGCGACCTATTCCGACTATCGTCAGCTGATCGCCGATCCGAACGTCGATATCGTACATATCGCTACGCCGCCGCACTGGCACGGCATCATGTCGGTGGAGGCCGCCGCGGCCGGTAAGGATATCTGGTGCGAGAAACCGATGACGCGCACCATCGGCGAGGGCAAGCGGGTTAAGGAGGCCGTGGAGCGTAACGGCAATATTTTTCGTTTGAATACTTGGTTCCGCTTCACCGATACGTTTTACGGCATGAACACGACTGTCGACAAGATCAAGAAGCTCGTCGACAGCGGCATGCTCGGTTGGCCGCTGAAGGTGACCATCAGCAAGCATACCGGTTTCGACTGGAAGTTCTTTTGGGTGGGGCAGCCCCAGCTCGAAGAGATGAAGGTCCCCGCCGAGCTCGACTACGACATGTGGCTCGGTCCGGCTCCCTACAAACCCTACAATCCGCATCGAGTTCACGGGACGTTCCGCGGATACTGGGATTACGATGCGGGCGGACTGGGAGACATGGGGCAACATTACATCGACCCGGTTCAGTATCTGCTGGGCAAGGACGATACGAGCCCCGTCTCGGTCGAGATCGACGCTCCCCAGCAGCATCCCGATGCCGTGGGCACTTGGCGCAAGATCGAGTATACCTACGACGACGGCTGCAAGATCGTTCTCTGGGGCGAGGACAACGGCGATCCGAACGACGCTTATATCGAAGGACCGAACGGGAAGCTTTACCGCAATTTCCGGTGCGACATACCCGATTGGGAAGCCAAGCTGGCCGAATATCCCGATCCGATGCCCCAGCAGACCGATTTTCTGGACTGTGTGCGTACGCGCCGGAAGTTTGCGCTCAACGAGCAGAACGGATTCCGCTCGGCGACGATCGTCAACATGGGCGCCGTGGCTCTCCGGCTGGGACGGTCGTTGCGGTTCGATCCCGAGAAGCTGCAGTTTATCGACGACGATGCGGCCAATCGGCTGATCGACCAGCCGATGCGCGCGCCGTGGACCATTTAACCCAACCTTAAGCCGATGAAAAGAAAATGAGAAAGATAGTTTTGATACTGGCCTGCGTGGCGATGGCCGTTCAGGCGATGGGTCAGGCGGCGCCGAACCGCACATGGAAAACCAAAGTGTCCGACGCGCTCGGACTGATGCCCGCTCCCGACCCGGCCGAGTATAACCGACTGATGGGCGATCTGCTTTCGACGGGTTCGCAGGGCGTCGACATGCTCGTGTCGATGTTCGACGGAACGAATAATGTACCGGTCGCTTATGCGCTCTCGGGCTGGGCTGCGTTCGTCAGTTCGGGACATGAAGCCGACCGGAAGGTATTCGCCGAGGGAATCGTTCGCGGGCTCGACGGGAGCGCCGATCCGGAAATAGCCGCTTTCTATATCCGCCTGCTTCAGCAGGCAGGTGGCGACGAGAGCGTCGACGCACTGGCCGCGCGGGTGTCCGATAAGCGTTTGGGCTCGCCTGCGCTCGTAGCGCTCGCTTCGATCGGCACGCCGAAAGCGAAACAGGCGATTGCCGAGGCTTTAATAAAGGGTGATTGGGGTGATTATGCTACTTTAGTGCATGCTATCGGTGACGCTGAAGTGACTTCGTCCGAGGTTGAAGGTGCTTTGTGGTTTGTGCTGTTGTCTAGTACGGAGGAGGAAGCCGATAACGACAATAAGGCTATATGTTATGCTCTGTCCAAAATAGGTGCACCTCTTTCACTGCGATTCCTGCGTATGGCAGCCGAGAGGACGCAGTATACAGGCGATCCTACCAATGCGACGGAGGCTTATATTCGATTGATCGAAAAATTATACGCCGATGGGCAGACGGAAGCCTTAGTGGAAGCTAACCGACTGCTCAAAAAGGCGACGGCGGCCGGCGCCGAGCAGAGCCGGATCGCAGCTGCGCGCATTCTGGCTTCGCAGCCCGGAAAGACGACGACCGCATTTGTCGTCAAGGCAATGAAAGACCCGAGCAGAGCCTATCGCAATGCCGTGCTCGATGCGACCCGCCCGTATGCCGATGCAGCGTTGTACGAGGCGTTGATCCCGGTTCTGACCAAGTCGAAAGATGCGGCCGCTCAGACCGATCTGATCGCTTATTTCGGATGCCAAAAAGCCGCTCAGGCGCTTCCTGCGGTACTGGATCGTTTCAATGATGCGGATGCCGAGTTGAGCGCGGCCGCGATGTGGGCCGCTACGAGGATCGGAGGCATGGAGGTTCCGGCTGCGCTGGCTGCCGTGCTGGGTGGTGAGGATGCCGCCCGGATTGCTGTGGCGGAAGCTTGTCTTGCCTCCTATAAAGGCAATATAGATGCCGTTGTCGCTCCGGTTGCCGAGAACGGCAGCGTACAGGGACGGGTCGCTGCGCTCGAGCTGCTGGGCCGTCGCGGGGCGACTTCCCGGGCGGATGTCGTGCTCAAGGCTGCCGGGGACCTGAATCCGACTGTGGCGAAGGCAGCCTCCGACGCGCTGGCAGGCGTGGTGACGGATAAGGACCTGCCTGCGCTGTACTCGCTGCTCGAGAGCATGAGCTCGGCGTCGGACGCCAATGCCGCTGCCGTGCAGCATGCCGTAGCCGTGGCGATGAAGAATATGCCGGTCTCGGACAAAGCCGCAGCCATCGCGTCGCGCATGAAAGCGAACGAGGCCAAAAAGTCTTTGTATTACAGCGTGCTGGCCGAAGCAGGCGTTCCCGAGGCCGTCGATATCATTTCCGAGGGCTTCTCGGACGGAACGCCTTCCCAGAAAGACGATGCGTTCCGCGCGCTGCTGAACGTGCAGGGAATGGCTGCCGCCGATCGGCTGCTGGGGATCGCTTCCGGATCGGAGGCACGCTATGCCGTCGATGCGCTCGGCCGTTACATCGAGTTGGCGGCACAGTCCGGCGCTACGGCGGAGAATAAGGTGCTGATGCTCTCCGGCGCGTTGGACGTTTTGGCCTCGAATCCGGCGATCGGGCCCGAAATGGCGGCCCGACTGAGGGCGATCGTTCTGGGTAAGGTGGAGCAGAACAAAACGTTCCAAGGCCTGATTCTGGCTGGCAGGTATCTCGACGATCCGGACGGAGCGGTCCGTCAGGCCGCCGCAATGGGCCGCCTCGCCTTTGTGCCGGCAGTGGTGGGGTCCTGGGCCGGCATCCTGCTTCTGCGGCTGTTCGACGTGGTGGTTCCGCCTCCGGATACGGAAAACCGCGCCGCAGGGCTTGGCAGCACCGCGATGATGGTGCTCGCCGTCACGCTCCACAACATCCCGGAGGGCATGGCCGTCGGCGTGGTCTACGCCGGGTATCTCGCGGGAAACGCGCAGATCACCGCCGCGGGCGCGATGGCGCTCTCGCTCGGCATCGCGGTCCAGAACTTCCCCGAGGGCGCGATCATCTCCATGCCGCTGCGTGCGGCCGGAATGAAAAAGTCGAAGGCCTTCTGGGGCGGCGTCCTGTCCGGCGCTGTCGAGCCGATCGGCGCGGTGCTGACGCTGCTGGCGGCGGGCATTGTCGTTCCGGCGCTGCCCTATCTTCTGAGCTTTGCCGCCGGGGCGATGCTCTATGTCGTGGTCGAGGAGCTGCTCCCGGAGCTGTCGCAGGGTGGAAAGTCCAGACTCGGGGCGCTTTTCTTCGCGCTCGGCTTCGGCATCATGATGTTGCTGGACGCCTTCCTCGGCTAGGGCATGAAAAAGCAAGCTGCCGGATCACGGCAGCCTGCTGGTCTTTTATTTATTGATCGGAAAGAAGGGCGTTGCCCGCCTTATAGACGTCGCCCGCGCCAACCGTCAGAATGAGGTCGCCCGGGTGCGCGTTTTCGCGCAGCCACGCCGTCAGCTCCGGCAGCGAGGGACAGTAAACACTGCCCGGAATGGCGTTTACGAGATCCTGCGATGTGATGCCGGTGGTATTGCGCTCACGCGCGGCATAGATATCGGTCAGGATCGCCACATCCACCGTCCGCAGCTCCGCAACGAAG
>ERZ857882.5304-NODE-5304-length-10239-cov-4.333955_pt1 | contig 10239 bp, 8 predicted proteins | sample MGYA00519697_ERZ857882 | MGnify/ENA primary metagenome ERZ857882 (study PRJEB31778, sample SAMEA3449373) | human gut metagenome | biome: human gut; feature: human-associated habitat; material: faeces | place: United Kingdom | collected 2010/2012 ... | reverse complement strand
GGCGGCGGCAGGAAAAACAGCGCCCCGCCGCAACGCCAAAAGCCGCGCAAAAAACGCAGCCTGAAATGGCAGCTTGTGAAGGTGCTTTTGGTGCTGGCGCTGCTGGGAGGCGCGGGGGCCGCAGGCTACATATGGAAAACGCAAAGCGATATCAGGCCCTATATGAGCGTTTTTGCGGACAACGTAAGCGTGGACGGCATTGATTTAAGCGGCAAAACCTGGGCCGAGGGCAGCCAGCTGGTATGGGATCAGGTAAACCAAAAGCAAAACAGCTGGTATGTGCGCCTGCGCTACGGCGCGGGCCAGTACAAGGAAATCACCGCGCAGATGCTGGGCATCTCCTTTGACCCTACCGCGGCGCTGAGCCAGGCCTGGGCCGTAGGGCACGATGTGGACGCGAACAACCGCAAGGATATCTTCGCCCTGCGGGATGAAATCGAGCGCGCAAAAACTACCTCAAACACGTTTTCCAGCGCGCAGCAGAGCGCCGATACCACCCAGATCGACGTGATTTTGCAATCGGCGCAAAGCGCGGCGTACCGTTCGCCAACGGACGCGTATATCATCAGCTTTAATCCGGACAACAGCGACGCCCCCTTCACCTATCAGCAGGAGGTATATGGCCAGGAGCTGGATATTACCGCCGTGCGCGAGCGCATTTTGGAAATGGTGAGCAACCTGGAAAGCGGAGAGGTGCTTTTGGAGCCCACCCTTATCGCGCCCAATGTGACGGTGGAGGACCTTGCCAAAACGGTGGAGCTGCGCTGCCGCGCGGTAACGCCCATCTCCAGCTCCTCCAGCCAGGACCGCACGGAGAACATCCGCGTTGCGTTTGGCAAAATCAACGGCATGAGCCTGGCGGATGGGAAAAAGTTCAGCTTCAACACCACGGTTGGCAGGCGCACCCTGGAAAACGGGTTCCTGCCCGCCATTGAATATGCCTATGGCTATGAAACCTGGGGCATTGGCGGCGGCGTGTGCCAGGCCAGCAGCACGGTATACCTGGCGGCCATCCAGGGCGGCATGACGATTCTTAACCGCGAGCCGCACTCCAAGGAGGTAAGCTATACCGAGCTTGGCAAGGACGCAACCGTGAGCGATACGCGCGGGCGCGAGATCGACTTCACCTTCCGCAACAATTCCGGCGGCACGGTTTATCTGGCTGCGCATGTGATTTCCAGCCCCAGCAACAAAAAGAAGCTTATGTGCGAGGTGCGGCTGTACGGCCCGTCCCTTAACGGCGTTACGTATGAGCTGACGGCCGAAACCGTGCAAACCCTCCCCAAGCCCGAGGAGCCCATTATCACAAACGATAAAAACGCTAACTATGTGACCTATGTGGACGAAACCAAAACCGTAAAGGGCCACGACGGCTATGTGGTGGAGGCTTACCTGATCACGCGGGTGAACGGCGTGGAAACCGAACGCAAAAAGGTAAGCACGGATACCTATCCCGCGAAGGCGGATACGGTGTACGTGGGCGTAACGCAGCGCGAAGGGGTTTGACATTGAAAACAACGCTTGGATGCATCCGCAGGGCGGATGAGGACTTTGGCATGATTCAGCCCGGCGACCGCGTGGCCGTAGGCGTAAGCGGCGGCAAGGACAGCCTGCTTCTGCTTAACGCCCTGAGCCTGTACCGCTATGTGCGGCATCACGATTTTACTTTACAGGCCATCATGCTTACCTCCGGCAAGGAAAAGCCGGATACGTCGGCCATTGAGGCGCTTTGCAGGCAGCTGGACGTGCCCATTGTGATACGCCATACGGAGATTTATCAAATTTTGTTTGAGTGGCGGAACGAGGACAACCCCTGCGCCCTGTGCGCCAAGATGCGCCGCGGCATGCTGTGCGATATGAGCAAGGAGCTTGGCTGCAACAAGCTGGCCCTGGGCCATCACCGCGAGGACGCGCTGGAAACCCTGATGATGAGCGTAATTTTTGAGGGCCGGCTGCATACCTTCCATCCCTGCACGTATATGAGCCGCAGCGACCTTACGATGATCCGCCCCATGGTATATCTGCCTGAAAAGCACTGCATACACATGCAAAAGGCGCTCAACCTGCCGGTGCTGAAAAACCCGTGCCCGGCGGACGGGCACACCAAGCGCCAGGAGATGAAGGAGCTGCTGGCCGAGCTGGCCCGGCGCTACCCCAACGTGAAGGAAATGATGCTGGGGGCGCTGAAGAACGTGGAGCAGTATGCGCTGTGGGAAAAGGAGAAAGGGCCCGGCGCGTAAGCAGGCCGCGGGGCGGCCTTGCGTGCGGCGGCACAAAAAACCCCGCCTTCAAGCAGCTTGAGGGCGGGGTTTTTGCGCCGCAAAAGCGCGCCTGCGGCGGGCTTCTTTCCATTCGCTTTGCGGCAAAGCGCCGCCTTTTGCAATTTGGCCGCCTAGTCCGCAAGCTTGCGGAAGCCCTCGCCCAGCACCTCATGCGCGTCGCTGATGAACACGAAGGCGCTTTCATCCGCAAGGCGTACAATGGCCTTGAGGCGCCCAACCTCCTGCGCGCTAACCACGCACAGCAGCATCGGGCGCTCCTGCCCGCTGTATCCGCCCTCGGCGCGCAACACCGTTACGCCGCGATCCAATTCCGACATCAACGCTTGCTTAACCGCCTCGTGCTGGGCGGAAATCACATAGCAGGCCTTTTCGCGCGTGAGGCCGTCCATCACCGTGTCGATGAGCTTGCTGGAGCCATATAGCGAGATGAAGGCGTACAGCGCATACTCCACCTGGATAAAGAAGCCTGCCAGCGCGACCACGCAGCAATCAATCAGCATCAGGATCGCGCCTACCGAAATGTGCTGGAAGCGGCTGTGAATCATACGGGCGACCATATCGGTGCCGCCGGTGGTTGCGCCGCCGCGCAAAATCAGGCCCAGGCCCGCGCCCAGCAATACGCCGCCAAATACGGCCCCCAGCAGCGGAGTTTGCGTCATGGCCGGAAGGGGCAGAACGTCAATCAGCAGGGAGAAGCACACCGTGGCGATGAGCGAACGCAGCACAAAGATGCGGCCCATGGCCCGATAGCCGATTAAAAACAGGGGAACGTTCATCGCCAGGCTTGTGATACCCACGGGCAGCTGGAACAGGTAGTTGATTACCGTGGCAAGGCCCGTAAGCCCGCCCGGGGCAATGTGGTTGGGCACCAGAAACAGCGGATACGCCGCCGCGCCTACCAGGCAGCCCAGCAGAATCTGCACATAGGCCGATACGCGCTCGTTTTTTAGCAATATTTTTTTCATGGGTATCTCCTTCATTCGGACGGCTCCCAGCGGGAGCCGTCCTGTCCTTTTGCTATTGTGCCTGGTTTTCCATGGCCATATCCAAGGAGATGCGCAGCGCTTGTTCCACGCGGCGCATGCTTTCGGGCTCCAGCGCGCCGATACGCCTGAACAGACGGGTTTTTTCCAGGGTGCGCACCTGCTCGCACAGCACGGTGGATTCGCGCCACAGGCCGCCTTCCCCCCGCGGGATGCGCACATGCGTGGGCAGCGCCGGCTTGCCGGAGCTGCCAGTAAGCGGCACGGCAATCACCGTGGGCGCGTGCAGGTTGCCCAAATCGTTTTGTATAATCACTACCGGCCTGCGCCCGCCCTGCTCGCTGCCAATGACGGGGTCGAGCTCGGCCATATACAGGTCGCCTCGTTTCACGGTTGTTTCACGCTCCGGGCGGCGCTGCTTGGTATGATGATATCACGAAGCGTGCGAAAAGTAAAATGCTTTCGCCCGTTCCACGCCGCCCATACTCATCCTATGCGCATACTAGGGGTGGCGTGTGGGGCGAACCAAAGCGGCATATTTTGCACTTGCTTTTCAGAACATATGTTCCTATAATAGAAAAAGAACATATGTTCGCATTTCATGCATCCGGGGGGGGGAAGGCGCTGTGGGCAAGGTGATTTTGCATGCCGATCTCAATAATTTTTATGCCTCCGTTGCCTGCGTGGACAGGCCGGAGCTATGCGAGGTGCCCGTGGCCGTATGCGGCGATCCTACCAAGCGGCACGGCATTGTACTGGCCAAAAACATGCCGGCCAAGCGCCTGGGCGTGCGCACGGGGCAGGTGATTTGGCAGGCGCGCCAGCTATGCCCCAACCTGCAAACCATCGCCCCGGATTTTGAGGAGGTGCTGCGCCTAAGCCACGTGGTTAGGGGCATCTTTGGCCGCTATACCAACCGCGTACAGCCCTTTGGCGTGGACGAGGCATGGCTGGATGTAAGCGGCCCGGATATGAGCATTGCGCAGGGCGAGCGCATCGCCAACCATATGCGCCATGCCGTGCGCGAGGAAACGGGGCTCACGCTTAGCGTGGGCGTAAGCGACAACCGCGTGTTTGCCAAGCTGGGCAGCGATTTGAAAAAGCCGGACGCGGTAAGCGTGATCTGCGATCAAAACCGCGCCACAGTGCTTGACCCGCTGCCGGTGGGCGAGCTGTTGTTTATCGGCCCGGCCACGGCGCGCAAGCTAAACGCCGTGGGCGTGTATACGGTTGGGCAGCTCGCCCAGGCGGACCCCATGGTGCTCAAGGGCCTGCTGGGCAAGACGGGGCTTATGCTAAGCGGCTTTGCCCATGGCAACGACGCCGCCGCGGTGCTTGAAACGAACGCGCAGCCCACAGTGAAAAGCGTGGGCAACTCCGTAACCGCCGCCCACGACATTGCCACGGAGCAGGACGCGCGCATCACCCTTGTGGGCCTGTGCGAAAGCGTGGCCTCGCGATTGCGCAAGCATGGGCTGTGCGGGCGCGTTGTGGAAGTAAGCATGCGCGACGCGGCGCTTGTGACCGCGACGCGCCAGGTTACGCTGGATTTTACCACGGATTGCAGCTACGATATCTTCGACGCGGCCTTTGGCTTGCTCAAGCAGCATTGGAATGGCAAAGCGCCGCTGCGCTCCATGGGCGTGTGCGTAAGCCGCCTGTGCCCCGCGGACGGCGCGGTGCAGCTTTCCTTTCTGCCGCAGGACGCGCGCCGCCAGCGCAACGCGGCGCTGGACCGCGCCGTGGACGCGATCCGGCAGCGTTACGGCCATGGCGCCATCCAGCGCGCGCTGATGCTTAGCGACCGCCAGCTTGGCGCAATCAACCCGGAAAAGGAGCATGTGCTGTGCCCGGAGCCGTATTTCCGTTAGCCTCCGGCCATGGCGTAATCCTCAATGCGGTCAATCTCCGCGCCCAGGAGGCGCAGCTTTTCAGGCAAATCCTGGTAGCCGCGCTCGATGTGGCCGGCGGGGTCCTGCAGGATGGTTTCGCCCATGGCAAGCATGCCGGCCAGCATCAGGGCCGCGCCCGCGCGCAGGTCGGTGCTTTTGACGATGCCGCCCTCCAGCGGCGTGCCGCCGTCCACCAAGGCCACGTTGTTTTCCACGCGGATGCGCGCGCCCAGGCGGCATAGCTCGGAAACGTGCATGAAGCGGTTTTCAAACACGGTTTCGTTAAGCAGGCTGGTGCCGTGGCAGCGCAGGGCCACCACCGTCATAGGCGCCTGCATGTCAGTGGGAAAACCCGGGTAGGCTAAGGTACGTACCTCAAACGGCGACAGGGCGCTGCCGCTCAAGCGGATGCCCGCCGGCGTTTCGCGAATGCCAACGCCCGTTTCCGCCAGCTTAAACAGCAGGGAGCGCAGGTGGTCGGCGCACGCGCCGCGCACCAGCACGCTGCCCTCCGTAATGGCGGCGGCGCACAGCAGCGTGCCCGCCTCCACCCTGTCCGGGATGGGCTGGTACACCGCGCCGTGCAGGCGCTCCACGCCCATAATGGTTACCGTGCCCGTGCCCGCGCCGCTGATGCGCGCGCCCATCTGGTTAAGGCAATTTGCCAGATCCACAATTTCGGGCTCCTTGGCCGCGTTTTCAAGCGTGGTGCAGCCGTTGGCCAGGGTGGCGGCCATCATCAGGTTTTCCGTTGCGCCCACGCTGGGCAAATCCAGGTACACGCGCGCGCCGGTGAGCCGCCCGCTCAGCTGCCGCATGCCGCCCAGCGGGTGCACCTGCGCGCCAAGCGCCTGAAGGCCCTTGATGTGCAAATCAATGGGCCGCTGGCCTATGGCGCAGCCGCCCGGCAGGCCCACGCACGCGCTGCCCGTGCGCGCCAGAATGGGCCCCAAAATCAGGATGCTCGCGCGCAGCTTGCGCATCTGCTCCTCGTGCCCGGGGCTTTGCGGCTGCATGGCGCATACGGAGATATCCGTGCCGCTGCGGCTGACCTCCGCGCCGCAATCGCGCAGGATTTTCACCAGGGTATCCACATCGGTGATGCGCGGCACCTGCCGGATGATGAGCGGATCCTCCGTTAAAAGCCCCGCCGCCAAAAGCGGCAGCACCGCGTTTTTGGCGGAGCTTACCTCCACCTCGCCGCTAAGCCTGGGCGTGTGCTTAATCAAATACGTTGCCACGGCCAGATCACCTCGTTTAGCGCGGTGCGCCGCCCATGGTTGGTTTGCCAAAGCTGTGCCATGTTCATTCCCTCCCGTCGCGCTCATTTTGGCCGCCGCGCGCCGCCGCCATGTTGCGTGGAAACGTTTTTCAGCGCGGGGCAAATGCGCTTTTGCGGCGGGGTGCTAACAGCATTTGCCCGCATAGCCTAGCCTTGCGGCGGCGCGGGAGCGCGATGCGTGGAAAGTTTTTTCATGCCGCTGTTTCACCGCCCGCGCCGGGCTGTACCAGGTTTGCCAACTATGCTATAATCAGTACGCACATTACGAAAGGAACGCAAGCCATGAACAAATTTGTGCTCAAAGCTCCCTATCCCGCCAGCGGCGACCAGCCCGCCGCCATCGATTCGCTTGCCAGGGGCGTGCTGGATGGAAAAAAGGACCAGGTTTTGCTGGGCGTTACCGGAAGCGGAAAAACGTTTACCATGGCCTCCGTCATCGAGCGGGTGCAAAAGCCCACGCTGGTGCTGGCGCACAACAAAACCCTGGCCGCCCAGCTTTGCAGCGAGCTGCGCGCCTTCTTCCCGGACAGCGCGGTGGAGTATTTCGTATCCTATTACGATTACTACCAGCCCGAAGCCTACATTGCCTCCACCGATACCTACATTGAAAAGGACGCCTCCATCAACGAGGAGATTGACCGCCTGCGCCATTCCGCCACTGCCGCCGTGCGCGAGCGCAAGGACGTAATCATCGTTGCCAGCGTTTCCTGCATCTATTCCATGGGCGACCCCAGCGAGTACGAGGGCATGATGGTGAGCATGCGCCCCGGCATGCGCATAAGCCGCAATCAGCTGATTGAGCGGCTGGTGGAAATCCAGTACACCCGGAACGATTTTGAGTTCACGCGCGGCAGCTTCCGCGTGCACGGCGACGTGCTGGAGATTATTCCCGCCAACGAGCGCGAGCATGCCCTGCGCATCGAGTTTTTTGGCGACGAGATCGACCGCATCCGCGAAATCGAGGTGGTCAGCGGAAACGTGCTGAGCACCCTTGAGCATGCCCTGGTGTTCCCCGCCACACATTATGCGATGGATCGCGAAAAAATGAACGAGAACATTGACCAGATCGAGCGCGACCTGGAAATACGCGCCAAGCAGCTGGAGGACGAGGGCCAGCCGCTTTATGCGCTCAGGCTGCGCCAGCGCACGCGCTACGATATTGAGATGATGCGCCAGATTGGCTTTTGCACGGGCATTGAAAACTACAGCCGCTACTTTGACGGCCGCAAGCCGGGCGACGCGCCCTACTCGCTTTTGGATTATTTTCCAAAGGACTTTTTGATGTTTATTGACGAAAGCCATGTGACCGTTCCGCAGGTGCGCGGCATGTACAACGGCGACCGCGCGCGCAAGCAAAACCTGGTGGATTACGGCTTCCGCCTGCCCAGCGCCTTTGACAACCGCCCGCTTTTGTTTGAGGAGTTCCGCGCCCGCCAGCACCAGACCATCTACGTGAGCGCCACGCCCGGCGAGTACGAGCTTGGCTTGAGCGAAAACACGGTGGAGCAGATCATCCGCCCCACGGGCCTGATTGACCCGCTGATTGTGCTCAGGCCCGCCACCGGCCAGGTGGACGACCTGATTGGCGAAATCAACAAAACCGTGGAGCAGGGCCAGCGCGTGCTGGTAACCACGCTTACCAAGCGCATGGCCGAAAGCCTTACCGATTACCTGAAGAACCTGGGAATCCGCGTGCGTTACCTGCATTCCGACATTCAAACCATGGAGCGCACGCAGCTGATTCGCGACCTGCGCCTGGGCGAGTTTGACGTGCTGGTGGGCATCAACCTGCTGCGCGAGGGCCTGGACATGCCCGAGGTAAGCCTGGTGGCCATCCTGGACGCGGACAAGGAGGGCTTTTTGCGCAGCGAAACCTCGCTCATTCAGACCATTGGCCGCGCGGCGCGCAATGTGGATGGCCGCGTGATCCTCTACGGCGACATTCTCACTGAGAGCATGGAAAAGGCCATGAACGAGACCAACCGCCGCCGGGCTCTGCAGCAGGCCTACAACGAACTGCACGGCATTACGCCCAAGAGCGTCCAGAGCACCGTACAGGCGCTGCTGCGCATCACCGATGACATGAAGGCTGGCGCGCCGGAGTCCATGAGCGAGGAAGAACTGCAGGCCCTGATGCAGTCGGTGGAGGATCAGATGCTTTCCGCCGCCAAAGCGCTGGATTTCGAGAAGGCCGCCAAGCTGCGCGACCAGCTTTTCGAGCTCAAGGGCGAGAGCGGTAAGGAACAGCAGATTCAGAAACCGCAGACTCGCCGCCGGTGGAAAAAGAGAATCTGACAAATGCCTTTCTTTTTCGTGGTTTCTGTGCTATAATGGGCTAAAAGTTTCCAAATCGAATAGGAGGCATCTTTATGACCCAAACCAAGACGGAAAAAAAGAACCCTCTGGTAAGCGTACTGGCTGTTCTGCTGGTCGTCGCGGTGATCGCTGCGGTGATCGGTTTTGTGGGCAAAAATAACGCCATGAACGACAGCGCCGCCTTTGCCGCACAGGTAAAGGAACTGACCGAACAGACCGAGACCCTGCAGGCCGACGTGGACGAAAAGGCCGCTTCTCTGGAAGAACTGCAGGCCAAGCTGACCGAAGCGGAAGCGCAGGTGGAAACGCTGACCAAGGAAAACGAGACCGCTGCCGCCGACAAGGATCAGCTGACCAAGGATCTGGAGGACGTGAAGGCCTCTCTGGAAAAGGCGCTGGCGGATGCGGAAGCCGCCGCCACGCAGGCCAAGGCCGATCTGGAAGCCGCTAAGGCCGCAGGTGACGATGCACTGGCCAAGGCCAAGGAAGACGCCGCTGCCGCCGCTAAGGCCGCCGAGGATGAGACCGCCGTGCTGCAGGCGCAGATCGACGAACTGACCAAGAAGTTGGCCGATGCCCAAAAGACCAATCCGTAAGGGACCTTTCATAGATAGGTGCAGCCCCGGCAAATTTTCGCCGGGGCTGTTTTTTCCTGTTTTTGGATGAAATATGCCCGTACAAACGTTGAATAGGCAGATACCATCCAAGGAGGTTCGGTCATGCGAAAGATTCTGTGCTGTCTGACTCTGCTCCTTTTCCTGCCCGTGGCGGCGCTGGGAAAAACCATCACTCTCATCGACGACGAAACAACCGCGCGTCAATTCGCCCTCTGCTTCTTCGCCAATCCTTTCGTGGATGAAGCGGTTACAGACGGGGAAATGCAGGTCAAACGCATCGGCGAGGATTATCACGTCGACGTTCCCGCCAACGACCGGCACGGCGCGCTGATGCTTCGCTTCGATGCCGCTTGCGTTATCCGGCAGTACTGGAATCAGACGTGGCGCTTTCCCAGGCTGACCGCGTGGGATCCCGGCTGGACCGGCGTCCCCAAGGACGAGCAGGACGCGATCTGCGACGTGACAGAAGCCTTCAGCAGGATCCTACTCAGTGGCCGTTTCTACGACCTTGTAGCGCTGATGCGCAGCGACGAAAACGAGCGGAAGGGAATCTTCACCCTCCTGCTCAATCAGGACGAGGCCTATATGGCCCTCAGCGCCGAGCCCCTGAAGCTGTATGGTTTTCTGGATATAACCTGCCCGGAAGCCGTTGATTATGGCGTTGCGGTATCCTTTGTGAACGCTTCCGTCCTGGCCAGAAGCGCGGTGGCCGACCAGCTGACCCGCGACTCCCAGACCGTTCTTTCGACGGAATTGCCGTTTTTCAACGCCATGGGCTCCACTGCCCCGAACGGTTCCCCCATCCCGGTCTGGGAAGTGCTGGTACACGTGGAATATACGGATCGCAACGACGTCTATTACGTGATC
>ERZ857882.5303-NODE-5303-length-10239-cov-8.943146_pt1 | contig 10239 bp, 9 predicted proteins | sample MGYA00519697_ERZ857882 | MGnify/ENA primary metagenome ERZ857882 (study PRJEB31778, sample SAMEA3449373) | human gut metagenome | biome: human gut; feature: human-associated habitat; material: faeces | place: United Kingdom | collected 2010/2012 ... | reverse complement strand
TGAAAACCATACCCGGCAGACGGCGGCTGATTTGCTGTTTGACAAGCAGGTTCTGCCCAGGCTGTTCGAGATGGACCTGCCCAAGGAACAGATCATGCGCACGGTCAAATACATCGTGGAAACGCCCCGCTTTTTCCACTGCTATGGGCAGGGGGCTTCCCGGGCCGCGGCTATTGCGGCGGACGGCACGGAGTATTCCACCATGGTCACCGCACTGGCGGGCAATGGTGTGGAGTTCGGCATCAAGATCGCGTCGCTGCCCGGGCAGTGGTTCACCGCGCCTGCGCCCATGATGAAGGGCCGCTATACCTCCACCCAGTACACGGAAAAGGATCAGCTCCCATGGCTGGGAGACAGCTGCGTGGTGGAAACGGCCGGCCTGGGCGGCTTTGCGGCGGCGGCCAGCCCCATTGAGGCGGCGCGCTACCAGGCGTTTCGGCCAAAGGGGAAGGGCAAAAAGGAAAAAACGCGGGCGGCGCTTGCCTCAAGGCCTTTGACCCCCTGGGGATTGGCCCGGGTCAGCTTTGCCCGCAACCTGAAAAAGAACCTGCTCACCATCCTTTCCCTGGCGGTGGGGGGCACCCTGTTCATGACCGCCGCCATCTATCTGGAGGGCTGGAACCTGGAAGAGTACAGCCGGCAGGCGGAGTTTGAAAAGGGCGAATATGTTGTTTACTTTGACTACAACCAGCAAAACAGCCTGGAAAACGGCGCCGCGGAGCTGCAGCTCAAGGGGTTGATGGGCCCGGAATTTCAGCAGGCCCTGCGGCAGGTGCCCGGGGTGGAGGCGGTGACCGCCTCTCACGGGGTGACGGCAAAGCTGCGCTGGGGGGATGTGGACGACCGGGATGCCCTGATGCCCATTGGGCCGGAAGCGGAACCCACCCTGCTGAAAAACCTGGAGGACGGCACGGGGGCTTATGCCGAGCTGGAGCGCACCGGCGGCCTGTATGTGGGTATGAGCGGCATGTGGAGAGAGCTGTTTGGAAAAGCCCCCCAGGCGGGGGACGAGATTGAGGTCACCTACTACAACGGCGAGCTGCGCACGGTCACCCTGCCTGTGGTGGGGGTCGGCGGCAACGGGGTGCGGGACGACGACCCGTCGATGAGCGGCCTGTTCATCAGCCAGGGCACCGCCCAGAAGCTGTTCGGGGATATGGACACCACCGACAGCCTGACGGTGACCATGGCGGGCCACAGCCACACCGCCGAGGACGACGCGAACATGCAGGCCTTTATGAGCGCCTACCCGCAGCTGCGGCTCTCGTGCTTTAACGAGCACATGGAGGCGAGCGTTTCGATTTACGCCACACTGCGGGGCACATGCATGGGGCTTGCGGGCTTTATCATCCTGTTCAGCATGATCAACCTGCTGAACACCCTGCTCTCGACCCTGATGACCCGGCGGCAGGAGCTGGCGATGCTGGCCGCCCTGGGCATGACCCGCCGCCAGCAGCAGGCCATGCTGCAATGGGAAAACCTGTGGATGACCGTGATCAACCTGGCGGCCACCGCCGCTTTGGGCACGCTGAGCGGCTGGGGGCTGTGCAGGCTGATGGATCGCCTGGGCGCGCACTATATCACCTTCAGCTTCCCGGCGCTGTGGTTTGCCGCCTATGCGGTGATCTCGCTGGCGGCGCCGGCGCTCATCAGCGCATTGTGCCTGCGCAGCTTTACAAAAGAAAGCCTTACCGAGCGGCTGCGCGCGGCGGAGGACTGACCGCACTTGAAAAAGAGACCGCCCCCGCACCGGCTTTTGCGCCGGTGCGGGGGCGGCTCTGTTAAAAAAGGCGGGTGCGGGAAAAGTGCTTTTACATTACAATTCGTATATTTTTGAGTATTTTTCCACCAGATAATCGGTGTAATAGTGGGGGTCAAAGGGAGCGCCGCAGGCGTTCTGCAAAAGCCAGGCGGGGCTTTTTTCCTTGCCGTACTGCCAGATGCGGTCTTCGAGCCATGCATTGATGGTGGCGAACTGACCGGCTTCCAGCAGGGCGTCCACATCCAGCTCGGAGCGCATTTTTGCCATGATCTGGGCGCCGTAGGCCGTGCCCAGGGCATAGCTGGGGAAGTAGCCGAGATCGCCGCAGGCCCAGTGAATGTCCTGCAGAACGCCCTGGGCGTCGCAGGGGACCTCCACGCCCAAAAGCTCCTTCATCTGATCGTTCCAGGCGGCGGGCAGATCGGCCACCGCCAGGCTGCCGCTCAGAAGGCGCTTTTCCAGCTCGTAGCGCACCATCACGTGCAGGCAATAGGTCACCTCGTCGGCCTCGGTGCGGATGAGGCTGGGGCGGCACTGGTTGACGGCCTTGTAGAACTGCTCGGCGCTCACGCCGGCCAGCTGGGCGGGGAACAGCCTTGTGAGCTCGGGCCAGATGCAGCGGATGAAGGGCAGGCTGCGGCCGAGATAGTTTTCGTACAGGCGGCTCTGGCTCTCGTGCAGGCCCATGGTGGCCCCGCCGGAAAGGCAGGTGTAGGCCAGGCGGTCGGCAATGTGCAGTTCGTACAAGGCGTGGCCGCCCTCGTGGATGACCGAGTACATGCTGCTGGCGAGGTCGTTTTCATGGTAGTGGGTGGTGATGCGCACATCGCCTTTGTAGAGCTCGTTGGTAAAGGGGTGCTCGCTCTCGCCCAACTGGCAGTGGCCGGGATCAAGCCCCAGCAGCCCCATCAGGTAGGCGGAGAGGCGGCGCTGCGCCTCCAGCGGCCAGGTGTTCTGCAAAAAGGCGGCCGCGGGGGCTTTGCCCTCGGTGACGATGCGCCGCACCAGCGGCTGGATGGTGCGCTTGAGCTGGGCGAAAAATTCGTCGCACTGGGCCATGGACAGGCCCTTTTCAAACTGGTCGAGCCAGACGTCGTAAGGCGCTTTTTGCGGGTCGAAGTAAGCGGCAAAGCGGCGGCGGGCCGCAACGATCTGCCCGAGCCAGGGCGCGAAGAGCGAGAAGTCGCTGGCGGCCTTGGCCTTTTCCCAGGCATTCTGCGCCTGGTTCGTGAGCTTGGCAAAGGCCGCGTACTCGGCCGCGGGGATACGGCTGAGCTGGTCGTACTGCTTTTGCAGCTCGGCGAGTTCGGCGGCCTGCTGGGGGGTGAGCTCCCCCTGGCGGGCGCTTTCCAGCAGGGCGGGAAGGGCGGGGTCGGCGATCAGGGCGTACTGCGAGGCGCTGAGCACCTCGAGCGCTTCGCCCCGGCCGGCGTACCCCTCGCTGGGGGCAACGGTCTGGGCGTCGTAATCGATCAGGTTCAGGGCATATTGCAGCGCGTACATCTGCTTTTGCAGCGCCTGCAGCCGGTTCATGGCATCGTTCATAAAAACCTCCGAAAAATGATAAAATATCTCGTTCCCGCTTTTAAGCTTCAAAGAAACGGTGATAACTGCGTTAATGATTATTATACCCCTTTTGTACCGATCTGCCAACCTGGCCACAGCGGGTCAGGGCGTTTTGCAGAACTGGGCGCCGAGCAGGCCCAGCGGGAGGGACACAGCGCCGATCAGGGAAATAAAGCGCTTGTACTGCACACCGGGAAGATGCCCAGGGCACCGGCAAAGGCAAGGATCGGCGAAGCCGGATGCTTTGGAAGATGGCAGTTTCGTTTGCTTTTTAAACGAAAATGTACTATATTTGAATCAGGAAACAGCAGGAGGGAAAACGAATGGAGCAGCCGCTTGTAAGTGTGATCGTGCCGGTGTACAACGCCAGCAGCCACGTGGCCCGGTGCCTGGAGAGCATCCGCAAGCAGACCTATAAAAACCTGGAGATCATTGTGGTGAACGACGGCAGCCAGGACGCCAGCCTGCCGGTGTGCCAGATGTTTGCGCGGGTGGACGAGCGCATTGTGCTGATCGACCAGGCCAACAGCGGGGTTTCGGCCACCCGCAACCTGGCGATCGGGATGGCCAAGGGCAAGTATTTGCAGTTTGTGGACAGCGACGATTATCTGGACCCCAACGCCACCCAGCTGATGGTGGACAAAGCCGAGGGGAACCAGGCGGATATGGTGATCGCCCATTACTTCCGGGTAGAACGGGTGCTTGTGCCCCCCGCCAAGGAGGGCGCGGAGCCGCAGGAGCGGGAGGTGATCGACCGGTACGGGTTTTTGAGCGAGGGCTTTTACAGCAAGGTGGATTTTGCCAAAAACCTGATGCAGGAGCCCGCGAGCTTTTATTACGGCGTGATGTGGAACAAGCTTTACCGGCGCGATATTGTGCATATCCACGCCATCCGGTGCAGTGAGGAGCTGACCTGGAGCGAGGATTTGCTGTTCAATTTGGAATACATCCGCTACGCGGCGCGGTTTTACGCGCTGGAAACGCCGATCTATTATTACGTGCAGAACCCGCAGAGCATCACGGCCACCAAATTGAACCTGCGAAACACCATTACCACCAAGGCGAGCCTTTTTGCCTATTACAAGGAACTATACGAGGATATGGGCCTGTATGAGCAGAACAAGCTGCAGATTTTTAAATACCTGGTTTCCACCGCGGAGGCGTAAAGAAGCAAAACAAGGGGCGGGGCCCGGCATTGCCGGGCCCCGCCCCTTGCTGTATTGCTGTGACGCCTTTGGGAACAAAGGCCTATTCCATGCCCAGGATGGCGATGCCCGCCACGGCAAGGCCGATGACCGCGTAATACTTCCAGCTGAGCTTTTCTTTGAGGAAAATGCGGCTCCACAGCACGCTGAACACGCAGTAGCTGCTGATGAGCGGCGCCGCCACCACGGCGTTGCCCCCGATGGCGAAGATGTAGGTGAACTGGCCCGCGGTTTCTACCAGGGCGGCGGCGAACTTGGGCTTTTCGTCCCACAGGCGGAAGCGCTGCTTTTTGACGACGACCACATAAATGAACGCGCACACCGCCATGAACAGGAAGGTGAACTCGTAGGCGATGTTGGCCTGCTCCTCGGCGATGCGGGTGTCCAGCAGAAGGGCGTCGGCAAAGGTGCCCAGGCCGTCGATGATGCAGTAGAGGATGGGGAACAGGATGGCCCACACGCTTTTTTGGTATTTTATCAGATTCTTTTCCTGGCGCTCGGCCCGCTCGGCGTCGCCCTGCCGCTTTTCCAGCAGCGAGAGCAGCAGAACGGCCAGGCAGATCAGCGCCACGGCGGCCAGCTGCAGGCCGGTCATGGCCTGCTTTAAAAATACGAAGCACAGCACCGCGGCCACGGCGCCGGAGGAGTTGCAGATGGGGCTGGAAACCGACAGTTCAATGTACCGCAGCCCCGCATACCCCAGGATCATGGCCAGGATGTACAGCAGCGAGGCGGGCAGGTAGGTGAGAATATCGCCAAAGGCGAAAGGGGTGCCCGTGGCGACCATGTAAATGCCGTGCAGGCCCATCACGGCACCCACGGCGATGATCATTTTCCAGTGGCTGTAAGTATCGCTGGGTTTGGAACCCATTTTCGAGAACAGGTCCGAGCCGCTCCAGAATAAAATTGAAAACAGGGAAAAAACAAACCAGGTCATGCTTCAAACTTCCTTTTCTTTAATTTTTAAACAGGGTTTGAAGCGGCGCCGGGGGCGGCCTGCGGGGAAAACGATGGGCCACACTGCTCCAGCAGTGGGCGGACATATGCGCGTGTACCGTGGGAATACGGTGCGCGTTCGGCATAAAGCAGACCTTCCTTTCCGGCCCAAGGGCGCTGGTTTTGCCCTGCGCGGGCGGGTGTGCCGCGCAAAGAACGATTCATTCTAGCACAAAAGGCCGCCCTGCGCAAGGCCGGAGGGGAAATGGCCCTTTTATGGACTTTGAAAGCAAATGCAAGTATAGAAAATCATTTGAAGGAATGGGCATGAAGAAAAAGTATCATTCTAAAAATATTTAAAATAAAAGCCTTTGAGTTCTGATACTCAAAGGCTTTTATTTTAGAGAAGAAATGACACTTTCAAAGATATCCACTGCTTGTTTTCTTTTGGTAACATCAAGGGCTTGTAGTTTTCGAATAATATCATTGCTCTTGGCTTCGTAACCTACAATCAAGCTATCTTGAAGAACGTCATCAGCCGATGCAGTTAAAGTATTGAGTATCAGAATGAACGTTTCCAACTTCGGTACTTTATCACCACGTTCAATATCGGCCAGATACCGTGTGCTGATGCCAATTTGTTCTGCACAATCTTTAAGGCTCCAACCACACTTGGCTCTATATGACCTTAGTTTCTTACCAAGGCTTTTGGCATCCATAAAGATCACCGCCTATCCAGGGATATTTTCTACTTATAGCATACAGTTTATTCGAATCCTACAAAATGATCTATTAATAGAAAAGTCCCTTAATAGGGGTTGAACTCGACAAAAATATGTGCTAACATAGGAACGGGAAATTGGGAGTTCCAATAATTAAAGAGGGCGGGAGAGAGAAACATGGTCAAATCAACCGGCATCATCAGAAAAGTGGACGAGTTGGGGCGTGTAGTACTTCCGATTGGGACAAGGCGAGCTTTTGATATAGACGAAAAAGACAGCCTTGAAATCCTGGTCGACAGGGATAACGGGCACATTATCTTGAAGAAAGCGACTAAGATGTGCCTGAAATGCGGAGCAACAGAGGATTTGAAAGAACTTAAGCCAGGCTGCTATCTTTGCGATGCCTGCATTAAAGAATTAAAACAGGACAATCGGCAATAAGAAAGAGAGTGTAACTCAAAAGGGTTACACTCTCTTTTCTTGTTGATGAGTAAATCTACATTTGGTTCGGCTAACTATACGCCGGGAACACAAAAGGAAATTGAGATTTCTTTAAAGCCCCTTGACAAACAAGGATTTTCTCGGTACAATAAGAAACATAAGTTGCGCAACGATAGTTTTTTAAAGAACGGAGAGAGAAAAATGCCGCCTAAATTCAAGTTCACAAGGGAACAAATCATAACTGCCGCCTTGGATGTTACAAGAAAGAATGGCATTGCGGAATTAACCGCAAGAGGGCTGGCGGCAGAGCTCGGCTCCTCCGCAAAACCTATTTTTGGCTTGTTCAAAAATATGGAGGAAGTACAAAACGAGGTTATAGCCGCCGCAAACAGGCTGTACCAGTCCTATCTCCAAAAAGGCATGGCAAGCAGCAAATACCCGCCCTATAAAGCAAGCGGCATAGCGTATATTCAGTTTGCAATGGAAGAAAAGGAACTGTTCAAGCTGCTTTTTATGCGTGACAGGACCGGCGAAAAGATAGAAGAAAACCGTGAAGAAATTCGTCCGATCTTAAACATTATCATGAAAAAACTGGGCATTCGTGAAGATGAAGCGTTTCTTTTTCACATGGAATCATGGCTTTATGTTCACGGCATTGCAACAATGATCGCAACAAATTACCTTGAATGGGACATTGAATTTATCGACAAAGCCCTTACCGACGCTTATTTGGGGTTGAAGCACCGTTATACAGGGGGGAAATAAAAATGTATGCAATTAAAACAGAAGGGCTCACAAAAAAATACAAAGGCCTCACAGCCGTAAACAAACTTGACCTTTGCATTTCACAGGGCGAATTGTTTGCCCTGCTTGGCGTAAACGGGGCAGGAAAAACAACTGCGATAAAAATGCTCACCTGCCTCACAAAGCCTGATGGCGGCAATGCTTTTGTGAACGGGAACAGCATCCTTTCTGAGGTCAGTGCGGTGAAAAATATCATTGGCGTATCTCCGCAGGAAACCGCCGTCGCCCCCAATTTAAGTGTAAAGGAAAATCTTGAGCTGATGTGCGGCGTCCACGATTTTTCAAAGGAGAAAAGGCAATCTAAAATCAAAGAGCTCTCGGAACAATTTGATTTAACCGATATTTTAAGCAAAAAAGCGGGAAAGTTATCGGGCGGCTGGCAGCGCAGATTAAGCATTGCAATGGCCCTGATCAGTGAGCCGCAGGTACTTTTTCTCGACGAGCCCACCTTAGGGCTCGACGTGCTCGCAAGAAGCGATCTGTGGGATACCATTCGTGCGTTAAAGGGAAAGATAACCATTGTTTTGACAACGCATTATATGGAAGAAGCCGAAGCCCTTGCCGGCCGTATCGGCATTATGAAAGCCGGCAGGCTCCTTGCGCTGGGCACGGCAGACGAAATAAAAGCAAAAGCGGGAAAAGAAAAATTCGAGGACGCTTTTGTCGCAATCGTAAAGGGGGGCAAAGAAGAATGAGATTGCTTACATTTTCAGCCAGAACAGCGAAAGAGATCCTGCGCGACCCGCTGAATCTGTTTTTTGGTTTGGGGTTTCCTCTTGTTCTGATTGGGCTGCTCACTGCCATTCAGTCCAATATCCCTGTGCCGATCTTCGAGCTTGCCCATCTGACGCCCGGCGTAACGATATTTGGCTTATCTTTTATAACTTTGTTTGCCGCTGTTCTCATTTCAAAAGACAGAGAAAGTGCATTGCTGCAAAGGCTCTATACCACCCCGCTTACTGCGGCAGATTTCATTTTCGGTTACACCCTCCCGCTTTTGCCAATGGCGGCAGCACAGGGAATCATTTGCTATATTGCCGCGGCTCTGCTTGGTTTGGAACTAAAAATCACCGCGTTGTATGCCGTGCTGGTTATCATTCCCGTGGCATTATTTTACATTGCTTTGGGGCTTGTCTTTGGAAGTGTTTTAAATTCCAAACAGGTAGGCGGCATCTGCGGCGCGTTGCTTACCAATTTGTCTGCCTGGCTGTCGGGCATTTGGTTTGATGTAGACCTTGTAGGCGGTCCTTTTGAAAAAATTGCAAATGCTTTGCCTTACATTCATGCTGTCGAATTGGAACGGGCTGTCTTTAATGGGGATTATTCAAATATCCTGCCCCACCTTTGGTGGGTGCTCGGTTACACGGCTGCTGCCGTTATGGGTGCTGTTTTTCTGTTTTTACGGCAGATGAAAAAGCAATAGGGCAAACCGCCAATCCCGCGAAAGGGGGCGGGATAAACGCAGCACAAGGGCCAGGCGCAAAGGCGCAGAGCCGATCCTCCATGAGAATCACACGCATGGTGATCGGCTCTTTTTGCCGCCTTTGCCCGGCTTTCAGCCCAGCTCGAAGAGGGCTTTTTCATAGTCCTGCACATAATACCTCAGGTTTTTTCTGCCCCTTTGCACAACGGTGTGCCCCTCGGCCTCCAGCTTTTCTTTTTGGGCTTCCGCCCCGCCCGGGTATTTGGGGTTCAGCTCGCCGCCCGCCTTCAGCGTTCGCCAATAGGGCGTTCGGTCCGCGGCCCGCTGCTCGCTCGCCCAGGCCGCGATCGACACAAAGATCCCCGCCGTGATCGGGTCGGTAAAATCCGCGCCGCCGCGTTCGGCCAAAAAAGCCCGGATCGCCCCCACCGTCAAAACCTTCCCGCGCGGCACCTTTTTCATGATCTCATCGTAGGCCAGGGGCGGCGCGAAGAACATCCTCTCCCCGCCGTACTTCTCAATCGTGGCCCGGTCGGTCACGATCTGTATTTTGGGCATTCCTGCATCCCTGTGAAGCATCGCATTAAAATCCTTTTTTTCCTCGCCGGCCATATCGGTCACCTCCTCTTAACAGCATACCCTTCCCGGGGCCTTCATGCAATGAGGCGGTTTTAAAAAATTAGTGCTTTTTCAAAACTTTTTTGGCGGATCAAAAAATAGTTCAAAAAGGGCTTGACATTGACGCTGCGTCAACCTGTATCATAGATCTTGCGGAAAGGAGGCAGGCACTGTGGAATACGGCATCCGGCAATTGGCGGCCCTGGCGGGGGTGAGCGCGCGCACCCTGCGCTATTACCACCAGATCGGCCTGCTGCCCCCCGCCCGGGTGGGGGAAAACGGCTATCGCTATTACGGTCCCGCGCAGGTGGACCTGCTGCAGCAGATCCTTTTTTACCGGCAGCGGGGCTTTGAGCTGGAGGCCGTCCGGGCGCTGGTCTACCAGCCCGGTTTCGACCGGCTGGCCGCCCTGCAGGAACATCTGGCCCGCCTCACCGCCCAGCGGGACGGGCTGGACGCTCTCATCCGCACCGTGAACAACACCATCGCATCCATGAAAGGGGAGATCGAAATGAGCGACGAACAAAAATTTGCGGCCTTTAAGCAGAACCTGGTGGCGCAAAACGAGGCCCAATACGGCGCCGAGGTCCGGGCCAAATACGGCGAGCCGGCGGCGGATTCCGCCAATCAAGCGCTTTTGAACATGACCGAGGCGGAATACCGCCATTTTAAAGAGCTGGAAGAGAACATCCTGCAAGCGCTCCGGCAGGCCGTCGCCGCAGGGGCGGACCCCGCCGGCGAGGCGGGCCGGGCCGTGGCGGC
>ERZ857882.5298-NODE-5298-length-10253-cov-3.242008_pt1 | contig 10253 bp, 8 predicted proteins | sample MGYA00519697_ERZ857882 | MGnify/ENA primary metagenome ERZ857882 (study PRJEB31778, sample SAMEA3449373) | human gut metagenome | biome: human gut; feature: human-associated habitat; material: faeces | place: United Kingdom | collected 2010/2012 ... | reverse complement strand
CGGAAAGTGCCGAATGCGAATGAAGCGTTCGGGCGATGGGTTCATGTCGGGTAAGCGGAAAAGATGTTGTGGAAGCATTGCTGTTGTGGAGCGATAGCAGATCCGTGTTGGGCCTGTAATAACCCCGTTGGTGAATGACTGCTTCCGTGGCGTCGGAATGGTAATGTGTCGTTTGTTTGGTTAAATTTGTAGCGAACAGTCAAATTTGAAAAGTCTTGTGAAAGAGCATACAGTGAAAGTGGTCGATTCGTTTGAAGGTCATGATGATGAGGCCGTCTTCAAAAGTATTGTGCTGACGGCAGAAAACCCTATGTCGTTTGATACCTACGTAATGCCCCAAAAGATACATGGCATGGGCCTGTGTATCTGCCAGCAGGGTGAGGCTGTCATCTCAATCGATAAAAAACAGTATCCGATCCGCCAACACGATATGGTCATCTTTCTGCCGGGGGCAGTGGTGCAGCCGGTCAGCCGTAGCGATGATTTTGCGGGATGTGCTTTAATGCTGAAGATCGATCGGGTGATTGATGTCGATCCGTCGATGGGAGTGCAGCTCTATTTGGCCGTGCGGGATCAACCTTGCGTCTCCCTGACGGAACAGGATATGCAGGCAATTTTTGAGGTGCGTGATTTGATCCAAAAGAAAATAGCCTATAGCGATAACCCCTATTACAAAGAGATCATCGAAAATTTAATATTGAACCTCTTTTATGAAATTGGGGCGATTATCAATCGTGGAAAAACGCTCGAACCCCGTAAAACCCGCAGCCGTCAGGAAGAACTGTTCGAAAAATTCCTCTATTTGGTCGCTACCTATTACCGAACACATCGTGATTTGGGATTTTATGCCGAACAAATGTGCTTGACCCCAAAATACCTGTCGGCAATCGTTAAACTCGTCTCGGGATCCAGTGCAACCGAATGTATTAACCGTTCGGTCATTCGCAATGCAAAGGCTCTGTTGGAAACTTCACAACTGACCGTACAGCAAATTGCCGATTATCTCAATTTCCCCACCCCCTCATTCTTTGGCCAGTATTTTAAAAAACATGTGGGAATGACCCCGAAAGAGTACAGAATGCAAGCCCATTAAAACCGCAGAAAGTTCCTGCTACGGTGGTCATTTAGGACAAAAAAACGTACCTTTGGGAAAATTTTTCAAACGAGAGTATCGTGGAACGTTTTTTTCCATATGGTGCTAGATGGGTCAGGATGCTGTTTTGTTGTGTCCTGTTTGGTTGCATCTGTTTGCCCCTGTCCGTTTCGGCAAGCTGTATCAAGCCCTCTGCCGATGCATTCCCATTCACACCAATTGCCGATCCGATGTTCCAACCGGATACTGTGGCCGGTGATACCCTGGCTCTGGACAGTGCAGTACGGCTGAACGGCTGGCAACGCTTCCAGCTCAAGGTCGATCGGATGACCCAAACCCGACTCTATAAAATGACCTATGTGGCGGTGCCTTTGATTGTGGCCGGTGTGGTCCTCAACGACCAGCGATACCATTTCAATGCTCTGCGTGATTCCTATATCCCTACGTTCCGATACCATTACGACGACTATCTGCAATATGGACCGATGGTATTGACCTATGGTTTGAAACTGGCCGGCGTGCCGGGACGCAGCTCCTGGGGACGCATGTTGGTCTCCAACGCCTTCTCTGCGGCATTGATGGCCGGCTTTGTCAATACATTGAAATATTCGGTCAAGCAACCCCGCCCAGACGGATCGGGTAACAACTCATTCCCTTCGGGACATACCGCTACAGCCTTTATGGCGGCTACCATCCTGCATAAGGAGTATGGCCTTACCCACAGCCCCTGGTATAGTATTGGCGGATATATGACCGCTACGACAATCGGCGTGAGCCGTCTGATGAACAATAAACACTGGATCTCTGATGTCCTGGTGGGTGCCGGAATCGGTATCTTGTCAACGGAAGTGGGCTATTATTTGACCGATCTGATCTATAAGGATCGGGGATTGCGCCGTCCCGATCGGGATGACTCCCATTTCAACTATGACCGAAAAGCCTCGTTTTTTGGCTTATATATGGGGGTCAATTGGGCCGGGAAAAGCATGGCCTATTTTAATCATGCCGGAATCAAGGTCTCTACGGGTGCAATCTCGGGTATAGAAGGAGCGTGGTTTATCAATCGATATATCGGTATCGGAGGTAGGGCAACCATTGCCAGCATGCCGATGGCTGTGAGCTTGCAGGATAATCAGATGGTGGATGGTGAGGCGTTGATGAGTCGTCTGGAACGTATCGAAATCTCCTCTTTGAAGGTCTCCGAAGTGATGGCCGGTGCCTACTTCTCCTATCCTCTGTCCAAACATTGGTCCGTTGGGTCGAAACTGCTGTGTGGTACCTATTCCATTCGTAAAAACCGGGTCAATGCCGTACTGAATCCTGCCCAGCAGGAGAGTGCCCTGCCAGTGAATCTTCCGGTGGCACAGCTGTCAAGAGGCGTTACCGAGTCTCAGCAATTGGCCGACGGTTTGGAGGAGGGGCAGACTCGTCAACCTCTGATGGAGATCGGTTCCAGTGAAAGTTTCGGATTCGGCACCGGACTGTCGTTCATGTATCTGGTGGGCCGAAATCTGGGTGTCCGCCTTTTCTACGATATTAGTTTCTCACCGGTGCACTTTAAAGCCAAAGAGTACAACATGGACGGATCGGTGCAAACCAGCAGTATCAGAGATTTTAACTACTCTTCTACACTGGGAGGATCAGTCTGTATCCTCTTCTTTGGCAAGGATAAGAAAAAAACAAAATAACGAAAACTTCCAGCTGTTCGTGCACTTGTGTGTGTACTTGTGCGCGTAGTGGCGTGTGTGCCTGTTTGCACAGCCATTCGTAGGCCGATGATAGGCTTTTTACTGGCATTTTATACGATCCAGTGTCGTATGAAGTGCCAGTTCTGTTTTGATTGTCATGGTTGTGAGAAGAGCCTGGATCCCTTGTGACGTTTGGATCGCCAGAATGACAGGAGCTCTTTGATTATCACCTTCGATAACCTGATTAGACAACGCATCCGATTGCCTTGCATTCGGAGCTATCCCGTATCCGAGTTCGCTCATCGCAATGCGGGCCTCAGTGTGTTATGCCTATATATTACTTTGAACCCCAGTAGAGGAACAACATGCCGATCAACACCAACAGCAGGTCGATCGCCTTGCTGCGCAGATTCTTTTCACGAAACAGCAGCGCCCCGAACAGGAACGAAACGATCACACTGCCCCGTCGGATCATGGAGACCACCGAAATCATCGAACCGTCGAGACTCAGCGCATAAAAATAGACAAAGTCGGCAGCGGACAAAAAGATCGAGATCAACGGAATGCTCCAGTGCCAATGAAAAGGTGAGTTTGCACGGTGGGGCCACCAAAGAATCAGCAATACGATGGTCATGATTCCCAACTGGTAGAGGTTGTACCACGACTGTACCATCATCGGGGCAAGTTGGCGCATCAAGTATTTATCGTAGAGACCGCTAATAGCGCCAAGCAGGGCTGCCAGGACGATGCAATAGATCCAGCGGTTGTGCCGGAAATCGATCCCCTCCTTGCGTCCGGAACGGCTTAACATCAGGAAAGAGATACCGGCCAAAATGACACCGATCCATTGGTAGAGGTTGAGGCGTTCGCCGAAAATCAGCAGCGCTCCGACCAGCACCATGACGGGACGGGTTGCGTTAATCGGGCCTACGATGGTGATGGGCAGATGTTTCAGCCCGAAATAGCCTAAGGTCCAGGAGCTGAGAACGATCAGCGATTTGAGCAGGATCAGACGATGCACCTCCCAACCGGCTGAGGGGACATACAGAAGCGGATGGGTGGCCATCTGTTCGGGCCGCCAGGCCGACAAGAGGATGAACGGCAGAAAAATCAGCGACGAAAAAAGCGTGTTGAGCAGCAGAACGGGTAATACCGCATTGCCGTTGAGCGACTGTTTTTTAAAGACATCGTAGAAACCCAGTAACAGGGCGGATAAAAAAGCGAGCGCTAACCACATAGTCTTCTTGAATTTAGCGGGCAAATTTAGTGGAATTTTTCCACTTTTAGTTAAAAAGTGGCTATCTTTGAGAGATTTTGACCAAACGAGGTGCTTCGTGTTGTGACTTGTCTCGATAAGCCTTGCGGTGCATTAGTGGAATGCATTGTCATGTAGGTTGTTATTGGGATGCGTCAATCGATCGCCTCAAGGTGGTGGAAGGTAGGCCAGGGGCAAAGGTTATGGATGGTAGAGCCTGAACATTGGCCACCAAGATGCTTTGCATGAGGCGAGACCGATCGAGACAAGGCGGCAAAATATTGTTCCGAGTTTGGTTCGGCCGATAGCCATGAACCGTAACCGGGAACACCAAATAGCAGGAAGAGCTTTTGTCCCGGATCGAAGATAAAACGGAACCTTTTAAAACGATAAATACAAATATAGATTAACTGAACATGCAATCCGAAAACAGTCAACCCGAAAACGAGCAGCCCGTGTCACTGCCCGAAAACGCTTATCGAGAACTGAAACCCGGTGAGGAGTATCATCCTGTGATGCCGGCTTCGAGTCGCCCGCGCGAAGCGACGGTCTATTCCGTTACTTTTGGTATCGTGATGGCGATCATCTTTTCGGCCGCAGCCGCCTATCTGGGCTTGCGGATCGGACAGGTCTTCGAAGCCGCTATCCCAATCGCCATTATCGCCGTGGGGGTCGGCAATTTGACAGGCCGAAAAAATATGTTGGGCCAGAATGTTATTATTCAGTCGATCGGAGCCTCTTCCGGAGTGATCGTCGCTGGAGCCATCTTTACGCTGCCGGCTCTGTATATTCTGGGGCTTGAGGCCAAATTCTATCAGATTTTCCTTTCATCACTCTTTGGCGGTCTGCTCGGTATCGTTCTGTTGATCCCGTTCCGCAAATATTTCGTCAAGGATATGCAGGGGCGCTATCCCTTCCCCGAAGCTACTGCAACCACCGAGGTGCTGGTCTCGGGCGAAAAGAAGGGAAATCAAGCTAAACTGTTGGCTGTGAGCGGTCTGATCGGCGGTCTCTACGATTTTATTATCGCCACCTTCGGCTGGTGGACCGAAAACATCTCGACCCGAATCGTTGAATGGGGTGCTGTTTTGGCCGATAAAACCAAATTGGTCTTTAAGGTAAATACCGGTGCCGCCGTGTTGGGTTTGGGCTATATCATCGGATTGAAATATTCGGCCATTATCTGTGCCGGCTCATTCCTAGTATGGTTGGTAATCATCCCGTTGATGTCTGCCATTTTCGGCTCCGAAGTACTGACATTCGGCAATGACGCCATTACGCAGACGGTAGGAAGCATGAGTGCGGAAGAGATTTTCACCACCTACGCCCGCCACATCGGTATCGGAGGCATTGCGACTGCCGGTGTGATCGGGATCATCAATTCATGGGGGATCATCAAAGGAGCCGTAGGGTTGGCAGCCAAAGAGCTGAAAGGAAAAACGGGAATCGTGCAAACGGAAGAGATCCGTACACAGAAAGACCTTTCGATGAAAGTGATCGCTATCGGCATCTTCGCAACGTTGATCGTGACGTACCTGTTTTTTCACTTCGGCGTGCTGGACAACTGGTACTACGCGTTGATCGGGCTGTTGATCGTCGGTATAATCGCTTTCCTTTTCACAACCGTTGCCGCCAATGCGATTGCCATCGTCGGGACCAATCCCGTATCAGGCATGACATTGATGACCTTGATCTTGGCTTCTATTATTCTGTTGCCGTCGGGCTGAAAGGGACAGCCGGCATGGTATCGGCACTGATTATAGGAGGTGTGGTATGTACGGCGCTTTCCATGGCCGGCGGTTTTATCACAGATCTGAAGATCGGATATTGGATCGGCAGCACACCAGCCAAGCAGGAAAGTTGGAAATTCCTCGGAACCCTGGTATCGGCAGCAACTGTAGGCGGTGTAATCCTGATCCTGAATCAGACATACGGTTTCACAAGCGGGCAACTCGCCGCTCCGCAAGCCAATGCAATGGCGGCGGTTATCGAGCCATTGATGAGTGGCTCGGGCGCTCCCTGGGCACTGTATGCCATAGGAGCCGTACTGGCCATCATCCTAAACTTCTGTAAAATTCCGGCATTGGCATTTGCATTAGGCATGTTCATTCCACTGGAGTTGAACACGCCGTTGCTGATCGGAGGCGCCATCAGCTGGTATGTAGGAAACCGTAGCAAAGACCAAGCTCTGAACAGTGTACGTCTGGAAAAAGGAACTCTGCTGGCATCCGGTTTCATCGCAGGCGGAGCCTTGATGGGAGTCGTCAGCGCAGCCATGCGTTTCGCCGGCATCAACCTAGTCGATATCAAATGGATGGAAAGTAATTCAGCCGGGGTACTGGCCATCGTGATGTACATCCTGCTAATTGCCTACTTGGCAATTAGTTCGTTAAAAGCAAAGGAAGAAAAATAATAATAATTTCAGATTTATGAATTATGCGTCGATAATAAATCATAAATCTGAAATCATAAATCATAAAAGCATTGGAAGCACCAGTAGTCAACGTCGGCATTATGACAGAAAAGGCCGTTTCGTTTGTATTTCATGGAGAGTATGTACATACGGAAACCGGAAAGTTCCTGACTGGGGAACAACGCGCGTTATTTGTAAACGGCAATATCGTTTACAACGGGAGGTTGTTTAAAGAAATATTCTTTGAACCGGCTTCCCCTTCCTCGTCTTTCGAATTGAAGGCAGTCACCATAGGCCGTAACTTCCATTGGCAACGGCAAGAAGACCAATGTTTCAAAGGGGCTTTCAACCTGGTGACTGGCGAAAATGGAATTGTAGTCATCAACCAAGTGGATGTGGAAGAATATCTGACCAGCGTCATTTCTTCAGAAATGAGCGCGCAGGCTTCGAAGGAACTGTTAAAGGCACATGCCGTCATTTCACGCAGCTGGCTGCTCGCACAGATCGAAAAGAACTTCCGCCTGGGAAGGAAAGAGGAGAAGCAGCAAAACTGTTACCGGGATAACGAGCAACTGATACGCTGGTACGACCGCGAAGACCATAACATTTTCGATGTCTGTGCCGACGACCATTGTCAGCGCTACCAAGGAATTACCCGTGCTTCCAACCCGATCGTCCAAGAGGTGATCCACGAGACAAGGGGAGAAATACTGGTGAATGGCGAAACGATCTGCGATGCCCGCTTTTCCAAATGTTGCGGAGGTGTGACGGAACAGTTCGAACATTGCTGGGAACCGATCCCCCATTCTTACCTGACAGCATTGAGGGACAGTCGGGAAACAACTTTTCCGGACCTCACTCAGGAAGAAGAGGCCCGGAAATGGATTCACTCTGCTCCTAACGCTTTTTGCAATACAGCCGACAAAAAGATCCTCTGCCAAGTGTTGAACAACTACGATCAGGAGACGACAGATTTTTATCGCTGGAAAGTATTCTACAAGCAGGAAGAATTAGCCGAACTGATCCATCGTAAAAGCGGTATTGATTTCGGTCAGATTCTGGATTTGGTTCCCGTCAACCGAGGAACTTCCGGCCGTATTGAAATGCTGAAGATTGTCGGGACACATCGGACCTTTACCATCGGCAAAGAATTGGAGATACGCCGGACCTTGTCCGAAACACATCTGTACAGCTCGGCTTTTGTCGTGGACAAAGAAGATATACAATTCGATATCCCCGGACGTTTCGTCCTGACCGGCGCCGGTTGGGGACATGGCGTAGGGCTATGCCAGATCGGGGCCGCCATGATGGCAGGCGAAGGATATGATTACCGGCAGATTCTCTCCCATTACTTTTCTGGAGCTTCTATTGAAAAACGATATTGAGGGATTTCAGATTTATGATTTATCATCGACACATAAATCAAAAAGGCTGCATATCCGAAGATCGCAGCCTTTTCTTTATTGTGTTTACCTATTTGTCTCCGGTTTTGTAAACCGGTCGCCTTGACTCTCCCGAGCTCCAGCTGATACAAAGGAACAAGAAATTAATAACATACGCAAAACAAAATATACAAAAAGCCCAAATTTTCCTACGAAAACAAAAATTTCACCGATGAATCGAGAAATATTACAGATCGTTTTCATTTTTTATCCGCATCTTTGCCTAAAATTAAGAACAAATCATGAATAGCTATATCATCCTCTTTATTATAGTCGCTTATTTCGGAATCCTTCTACTGATTGCCTGGATCACAGGGCGGAAGAGCTCAAGCAATGAAGCGTTTTTCCTTGGTAACCGTAAATCACCTTGGTACATCGTATCAATCGGAATGGTCGGGACATCGCTTTCAGGTGTCACATTCGTTTCTGTTCCGGGGATGGTACGCAGCATAGACATGACCTATATGCAGACGGTTTTAGGGTTCTTTTTTGGATATATACTGATTGCCAAAGTGTTACTACCACTTTATTATAAGCTGCAACTAACTTCCATCTATTCGTATTTGGATGACCGGATCGGGCAGCATAGTTATAAAACAGGGGCTTCCTTTTTCCTTCTGTCCAAGATCGTAGGGGCGGCGGCGAGGCTCTATTTAGTTGTGTTGATCCTGCAACATTATGTTTTCGCGTACTGGAACATATCTTTCGCCGTAACAGTCGTTATCAGTATTTTCCTAGTCTGGCTCTACACCTATCGGGGTGGTATCAAAACAATCATCTGGACAGACACACTTCAGGCGTTATGCCTAGTCGCCATGCTAATCGTAATTATCTGGCAGGTGAAAGACAAGATGCAACTGGATTTTGCAGGCATGGTGCAGACCTTGCAAGCCAGCCAGCACTTCCGTATCTTCGAGTTCGGAGACTGGTACAGCACACAACATTTCATGAAACAGTTTTTTAGCGGCATCTTTATCACCATCGTAATGACCGGCCTCGATCAAGACATGATGCAGAAAAACCTTTCCTGCAAGAGTTTGAAAGACGCACAAAAGAATATGTACACTTATGGCTTTGCTTTCACACCGGTTAATTTTTTGTTCCTTTCGCTTGGCGTCCTATTGCTGACGCTTGCATCGCAGCAACAGATCGAACTGCCCGCATTGAACGACGATATCCTCCCAATGTTCTGCACCTCCGGCATATTGGGACATTCGATCCTGATCTTCTTCACAATCGGTATCATCGCGGCAGCGTTCAGCAGTGCAGATTCTGCCTTGACAGCCCTTACGACCTCTTTCTGCATTGACATTTTAGGGGTCGAAAAGGAAAAGGCACAATCTGCCAAACGTACCCGATTGGTAGTCCATTTAATGATCTCCATCCTTTTTGCTATCATCATACTTGCATTTAAGGCAATCAATAACCGGAGCGTGATCGATGCCATTTATATGATCGCGTCCTATACATACGGTCCGCTACTCGGCCTTTTTGTATTCGGGTTATTTACAAAAAAACATCCTCGTGACAAATTTGTTCCTTACATTTGTATCGTCTCTCCTTTGCTCTGTTTCCTGACAGATTATTTAGTGAAACAGCATACGGGATATGCTTTCGGCTATGAGATGTTGATGCTAAACGGGGCTATCACGTTTGGGGGATTGTGGCTTAGTTCAATTGGCAATGGACAATTGACAATTAGAAAAAAGAGTATTAACACATGACAAGCGACGATGGCAAGAGACATTCAATTGTCAATTGTCAATTGTCTATTTAAAACACCGTTTCAATGGAAATCAAAAGTGCAGAATTTGTTATCAGTAACACAAACGTAAAAAAATGTCCCACAGGTGACTTGCCGGAATACGCTTTTATCGGGCGTAGCAATGTTGGCAAATCCTCCCTTATTAATATGCTAACTGGAAAAAAAGGGCTTGCCATGACCTCACAGAAACCGGGAAAAACGTTGCTTATCAACCATTTCCTCATCAACGGACAATGGTATTTGGTCGATCTCCCTGGCTATGGTTTTGCCCAGCGGGGAAAAGAGGGACGCGAAAATATCCAACGGATCATCGAAGATTATATCTTGGAACGCGAACAACTCACGAATCTGTTTGTCCTGATCGACTGTCGCCACGAACCGCAAAAGATCGACTTGGAGTTTATGGAATGGCTCGGGGAAAACGAAATCCCCTTTTCTCTCATCTTCACAAAGATCGACAAAATCAGTAAAGGTCGTTTGCAGGAAAACCTGAAAGTCTACCAGACGAAATTATTAGAATCATGGGAAGAACTTCCCCCCATCCTCCTCTCCTCTTCCGAGAAGAAAGAAGGAAGGGATAAAATCCTTAATTACATC
>ERZ857882.5294-NODE-5294-length-10259-cov-3.491768_pt1 | contig 10259 bp, 7 predicted proteins | sample MGYA00519697_ERZ857882 | MGnify/ENA primary metagenome ERZ857882 (study PRJEB31778, sample SAMEA3449373) | human gut metagenome | biome: human gut; feature: human-associated habitat; material: faeces | place: United Kingdom | collected 2010/2012 ... | reverse complement strand
GGCCACCATGACGGTGCACCCGGTGCGTCACTCGGGCCTGGTGCTGGGTGTGCCCCAGACCATGCGCTATTTCGAGCAGATGCAGCAGCGCATTACGGGCTTTGTGGCGGGCCATTCCCATATCAGCGAGGCGCGTTTCACCGAATTGATGATGCACACGGGTGAGCTGGTGATGGACATGGGCAGCGTGGTGGATGGAGAAACAGCTGTGGCGGAAGGCCTCATCGACGAGCTGGGCGGTTTGGGCGACGCGCTGCATTATTTGTACCGCGCCATCGAAGCCCCGCGCGACGGCGCGCCGGAGCAGCGGAAAGCCGGAGGAAAGAAGAGAGCTTTTTGACGAGGCCGCAGGTATTGTAAAGTTTAAAAGGCGGAAATCCGCCGCTCAGAAAAAGCTGGAGGATGAAAAGCAGAACCTACTGCGTGTCAGCGATATCCTGTCCGAACTGGAAAAACAGGTGGAGCCTTTGGAAAAGCAGTCGGAAAAGGCAAGAATCTATCTGAAGAAAAAAGAACAGCTGAAGGATCTGGATGTGAATGTATTCCTTTTGGAAAATGCCAGACTTAAGGATCAGCTGGCAGGCGTGAAGGAAAAATATGAAATTGCGTCCGGCGATCTGCAGGAAACAACATCCAAATATGAGCATATCAAAGAAGAGTATGAACAGGTACAGGCGGAAATAGAGCAGCTTGACAAGCAGATAGAAGAAGAACGTTCCCAGCTTACAGATACCGGGATGCTCCGGGGAAAGCTGGAAGGGGAAATCAATGTCCTTAAGGAACAGATCAATTCGGTAAGAGGCAATGAAAACCATTTGCTGAGCCGGCAGGAAAACCTGCAGCGGGAAATTGAGGCGCGCAGCAGGAATGAAGCGGCTATTCTGGAGGATAAGGCCGAAGTGGACGCTCATCTGTCACAGCTGGAGGAAGCCAGGGAAGAAGCAAAGGCGGAGCTTGCCAGAGTACAGGCCCAGATAGATGAATTAAATGCGAATATAGAAAATGGTAAAAATTCAATCATTACCGCATTGAATGAACGTGCTACCATTAAGTCACGTATGGGCCGTTTTGATACCATGCTGGAACAGATCCAGATACGCAGGGCGGAATTAAATTCACGTCTTTTACGTGCGAAATCCGATGAAGCCCAGCAGGAGGATCTGATCCGTAAGCTGGAGGAAGAATTCCTGCGGATTAATGATAATATTTCTGAGTTTAACGACAGGCAGTCGGTTCTGGAGGAAGAGCTGAATCAGATAAGAGATGAGCTTTCCCAAAAGGATCAGAAGCTGCGGGATACCCAGGTGGTTTACCATCAGGATAAATCCAGGCTGGATGCCCTTTCAAACCTGACAGAGCGTTATGAAGGCTATGGGGGAAGCGTTAAGCGTGTCATGGAGCGCAAAAGCAGCAATTCCGGTATTATCGGTGTGGTTGCGGATCTGATCAAGGTAGAAAAGAAATATGAAGTCGCCATAGAGACAGCCCTTGGGGGAAGCATACAGAATATCGTCACGGAAACAGAAGAGACAGCCAAGGAAATGATCGCTTTCCTGAAGCAGAATAAAGCGGGAAGGGCTACCTTTCTTCCGCTGACAAGCATTCGCAACAGACAGGAATTCCGCATGAAGGAGGTTTTGAGCGAACCGGGCGTGCTGGGCCTTGCGGATACCCTGGTGAATACGGAGGAGCGGTATCGGGATGTGGCAGCATCCCTGCTCGGAAGGATTGTTGTGGTTGATAATGTGGACAATGCGGTAAGGATTGCCCGCAAATATAAATACAGCCTCCGTATGGTGACGCTGGAGGGAGAGCTTTTTAATCCCGGAGGTTCCATCAGCGGCGGCGCTTATAAAAACAACAGTAATCTGCTGGGAAGACGCCGGGAGATGGCGGAGCTGGAAACAAAAGTCAGGGAAACTCTGAAATCCATCGATATCCTGCTGGATGATATTGAAAAGACCAAACAGCGCCGAAACAAGCTGCGGATGGAGCTTGAGCAGACGAAGGCATCGCTCCAGGAAGAATTTATCCATCAGAATACCGCGAGGATGAATGTGGCTGCTGCCAGGGAAAAGAAGGAACAGACCGAACAGGGCTACGGAGATCTCCAGAACGAGCAGAGAGAAATAGCTTCTCAGATTGAAGAAATCCAGAACGGAAAAGAAGAAATACGAAGAGAGCTGGAAGCCTCCGAACTGCTGGAAAAGGATGTGGACAGCAGGATCCATATGGCCCAGAAGGAACTGGAGGAAAGGAAGGAAGAAGAAAATCTTCATAGCTCCAGAGTGTCCGAGTGGGATTTGGAAGTGGAAAAGATCCGGCAGAAGCAGGGCTTTGAACAGACCAACCTGGATCGTATCAGGGGGGATATTCAGAAATTCACCGCGGAACTGAAAGAAATCGAAGAAGGAATGGAAGCGGGCAGACAGGAAATAGCCCATAAAGAGGCCGACATCCTGGCTCTGCAGGAAACCATAAACGCCTCTTATACGAACCAGAACAGCGGGGAAGAGAAGCTGAAGGCTGACATGGAGCGGAAAGAGGTTCTTGCCGGCAGGCAGAAGAACTTTTTTGCGGACAGGGAAAGCCTTGCGGAACGGCTCTCAGGGCTTGATAAAGAAGTTTACAGGCTGAGTGCGCAGCAGGAAAAGCTGGAAGAGTCCGTAGAAGCCCAGATCAACTATATGTGGGATGAATACGAAATCACACTGAGTGATGCTTCGGCGCTTAAAATGGAAGCACAGCAATCCATGGAAGCGGTGAATTCCATGGAATCGGGGAATTCCATGGAGGAAATGCAGGATTTGGCTTCCATGAAGAAAGAAATCACATCATTGAAGGAGCAGATCAGAAGGCTGGGAGATGTGAATGTCAATGCCATTGAAGATTATAAAAACCTCATGGAACGTTATACCTTCCTGAAAACCCAGCATGATGATTTAATAAAAGCGGAAGAAACCCTGAAGGGTATCATACTGGAGCTGGATGATGCCATGCGGAAGCAGTTCCGGGAAAAATTTGCCCAAATCTGTCAGGAGTTTGATAAGGTATTCAAGGAACTGTTCGGCGGCGGAAAGGGTACGCTGGAGCTGATGGAGGATGAGGATATCCTGGAAGCGGGAATTCGTATCATCGCCCAGCCTCCGGGGAAAAAGCTGCAGAATATGATGCAGCTTTCCGGTGGAGAGAAGGCTCTGACAGCCATATCCCTGCTGTTCGCCATTCAGAATCTGAAGCCTTCGCCCTTCTGTCTGCTGGATGAGATCGAAGCCGCCCTGGATGACAGCAATGTAGGGAGGTTTGCCAATTATTTACATAAGCTGACGAAGTACACCCAGTTCATCGTCATAACACACCGAAGAGGAACCATGGAAAAAGCCGACAGACTGTATGGTATTACCATGCAGGAAAAAGGCGTTTCTACTTTGGTAAGTGTCAGCCTGATTGAGAAAGAGATAGAGAATTGACTTTAATGGAAGACGAAAACGGTGAAGGAGAGTGGATATGAGCATGGAATATAAGAATTCTACGGAATACAAGAATTCCACGGAAGATAAAAACTCTGGGGATGTGAAGAATTCCGGAGAAAAAAAAGGTTTTTTTGCCCGACTGAAGGAAGGGCTGAATAAAACAAGAAATAATATTGTAAATGGGATTGATTCTGTCTTTAATGGTTTTTCTGCTATTGACGATGAATTTTATGAAGAACTGGAAGAAATCCTGATCATGGGGGATATTGGCGTCAACGCCACCTCGGATATTCTGCAGCGTCTGAAAAAACAGGTGAAGGAGCAGCATATCAAAGAGCCTGCTGCCTGTAAGCAGCTTCTGATTGACAGCATACGCGAGCAGATGCAGGTGGGAGAAACCGCTTATGACTTTGAAAAAAAGCAGTCGGTCATTCTGGTTATAGGAGTGAACGGCGTAGGAAAAACCACCTCCGTCGGAAAGCTCGCAGGTATTTTGAAGGATCAGGGAAGGAAAGTCCTGATTGCGGCAGCGGATACCTTCCGGGCGGCGGCGGGCGAGCAGCTTGCCGGCTGGGCCAACCGGGCCGGTGTGGATATGATAGGCGGCGCAGAAGGCTCCGACCCGGCAAGCGTGGTTTTCGACGCGGTGAATGCCGCCAAGGCCAGACATGTGGATGTACTGCTGTGTGATACCGCAGGAAGACTTCATAATAAAAAGAACCTGATGGAAGAACTGAAAAAGATTAACCGCATCATCGACCGTGAATTCCCTGATGCCCACAGGGAAAACCTGGTGGTTCTTGACGGAACCACCGGTCAGAACGCCCTTGCCCAGGCAAGGGAATTCGGAGAGGCGGCGGAACTGACCGGTATTATCCTCACCAAAATGGACGGCACGGCCAAGGGCGGCATTGCGGTGGCAATACAGTCTGAGTTGAATGTGCCTGTAAAATATATCGGAGTGGGCGAAGATATGGAGGATCTGCAGAAATTCGATCCGGAACAGTTCGTGAACGCCCTGTTTGACGGAAAAACAGAAGAAGAATAAAAAGCACCAGGACCTGCGCGGAACGGTTTATCCGTACAGACACCGGAATGGAGGAAAAAATGGAAGAAAGCAAGATGCTTACCCTGGAGAAATTCGAAGAAGCTTCCGAGGTGGTAAAAAAAGTAACACAGGAGACCAAACTGGTATACAGTGAATATTTCAGCAACCAGTCGGGAAACAAGGTATACTTCAAACCGGAAAATATGCAGCTTACGGGAGCTTATAAGCTGCGCGGCGCTTATTACAAGATAAGCACGCTAACGGAGGAGGAACGCGGCAAGGGGCTGATTACCGCATCTGCAGGAAACCATGCCCAGGGCGTAGCTTATGCTGCCAAGTCATACGGCTGCAAGTCAGTTATTGTTATGCCTACCACGACACCCTTAATGAAAGTAAACCGTACGAAAAACTACGGGGCGGAGGTTGTGCTTTACGGAGACGTTTATGATGAAGCCTGTGCCAAAGCTTATGAGCTGGCAGAAGAAATGGGCTACACCTTCATTCATCCGTTTGATGATCCCGTGGTTGCAACCGGCCAGGGAACCATCATGATGGAAATTTTCAAAGAACTTCCCCTGGTGGATTATATCCTCGTGCCGGTGGGCGGAGGCGGACTCGCTACCGGTGTGTCCACTCTTGCCAAGCTGCTGAATCCCAAAATCCATGTGATCGGTGTGGAGCCTGCCGGAGCAAACTGTATGCAGGCATCACTGGAAAAGGGCAAGGTGGTAACTCTGGATCATGTGAACACAATCGCGGACGGCACGGCGGTGAAAACCCCCGGAAGTATTATTTTCCCTTATATACAGCAGAATATTGATGAAATCATAACCATTGAGGACGAAGAACTGGTAGTGGCTTTCCTCGATATGGTAGAAAATCATAAGATGGTAGTGGAAAATTCAGGATTGCTTACTGTGGCGGCCCTGAAGCATCTGGATGTGAAAAACAAAAAGGTGGTATCCATTTTAAGCGGCGGCAATATGGATGTTATCACGATGTCTTCCGTGGTACAGCACGGCCTTATTTTCAGAGATCGTATTTTTACCGTATCCGTTCTTCTCCCGGATAAACCGGGCGAGTTATCCCGCGTGGCAGATGTAATTGCCAAAGAAAACGGCAATGTAATCAAGCTGGAGCATAACCAGTTTGTTTCCATTAACCGCAGCGCTGCTGTGGAGCTGCGGATTACACTGGAAGCCTTCGGAACCGAACATAAGCAGCAGATCATATCCGCTCTTGAAAGAGAAGGCTATAAACCCAAAAGCGTGAGAACGAATATTTAAGAGACAGAATGCAGAAAATGATCCGGACGGTTCTTTTTCTCCGGAAGTTGTTTGTGTTGATAGGAAAGAAGTGCAGGATGCTGCACGGATTAAACCGCGTAAGATTATTATGCGGTTTTTTTCCATTTCCGGCCGTATTTAAGAAGGAGGTATATTGTGGCAGAAGAATTTAAGGAAAAGAAGACGGTAAAGAGGCGGATATTTGATTATCTCATGATTACGGCGGCAGCATGTATTTATGGCGTGAGTATCAGCCTGTTTCTGGATCCCAATAACCTGGCACCCGGCGGAGTTACCGGTATCGCAGTTATTATTAATCGTCTGACTGGGCTGCCTACAGGTACAGGCATGCTTTTGATCAATATACCTATACTTATTGCAGGATTATGGAAATTTGGCCTGCGTTTTATTATTTCTACGATTTATGCCACATTTATGTGCTCGGTATTCACTAATTATTTTACGCGTTTCGGGGCGCTGACGTCACAGCCTTTGCTGGCAGCCCTGGCCGGCGGAATCCTGATGGCAATAGGGTTGGGGATTGTTTTTAAGGCCGGTGCGACTACCGGAGGAACCGATATCATCGTAAAATTTTTACGGCTGAAATATAAGCATCTGAAGACAGGAAGGCTTTTTTTCGTTACAGATATTCTGATTGTATCCGCATCCCTTTTCGTGTTCGGAGATTTTGACACGATCATGTATGCCATACTGGCGGTGGTAGTCTGCAGCATCATGTTTGATGCAGTCCTTTATGGAAGGGACGAGGCTAAGCTGATTTATATTATCAGCGACTGTTCGGAAAAAATTACGGCAAGGCTGCTGGAGGAACTGGATATCGGCGTGACTTACCTGGAAGGAAAAGGAGCATACAGCAATAATCCCAAGCAGGTGATTATGTGTGTCATGCGCAATACTATGGCTCCTAAGGCGGAAGAAATCGTGAAGGAAGAGGATCCTCTGGCCTTTATGATTGTTTCCAGCGCTACGGAGATTTATGGGGAAGGATATAAGAATATCTTCAGTGAGAAGTTATAAAGCTTCCACATCTGTTAGAAAATTCCTGGTTTACTATACAAATATACGAATCAGACACAAAATATACAAAAATGGGAATAAAAATCATGAATATGCCTGCTATGATTATTATATAAAAATTATGAAGGAGGCATTACATGAAAAAGAGAAAAATTTTATCGGTACTTTTGACAGTGAGTATGATTGCCGGACTTTTCAGCGGCTGTGCTTCATCAGGAAACGGAACGGGGGGACAGGAGCAGGCGGTGGATGAAGCGGTTCAAGCTGAAGCCGACCAAACAGAAGAATTGTCTGAAAAGACACAAAGCAGTAATGACGGTGAGAAAAAGAAAGTGGTTCTCTGGACATGGGCGACAGGGCAGTTTGATGCTGTTCAGGATGCTTATTTTGAATCACATCCGGATGCGGACTGGGAGTTTGAAGAGGTGGTAGTGGCTGCCGAAGATTATCTGACGAAGCTTCAGCAGGGATATGCTTCCGGCGGTGATATGCCTGATCTGCTTATGGCGGAGATGGGCTGGAGAGGTAGTGCATTTGCCTTGGATATATGGGAAAACCTGGAAGAGGCTCCCTATAATTTTGATCGTTCCATACTGCTGGAATCTACAATAACCTCTATTGTGAATGCCAATGATCAGGTTATTGGCGTGGAAAATGGCCTGAATCCTGCTTTTATGATGTATAAGAAGGATTTGGCCAGAAAGTATCTGGGAACCGATGACAGAGAAGAACTGGAAAAAATGTTCCGGACATATGAGGACTACGCCCAGGCAGGAGCCAGGATTTATGAGGAAAGCGGAGGAAGTGTTACTTTGTTTCCCGGCCTTCAGGATATCTCAAATATGATGATGCAGCAACAGCGTAATATCAATAATGTAGATGAAAATGGGGATGTTAACATAACCGGTAAGGTAGAAAAGGTTTTTGAAACTGTGGAGAATTTAAGAGAATCAAAAGCCTGTGGAAATCTTTCACAGTATTCGACGGAATGGTCTAACGCTTTTGCGGATGGAACCTCTATTTTCTTCCCGGGAGCTTCCTGGAGCGTAACCTTCTGGGTAGAACCTTATGATCCTGAGGGTATTGATAATTGGGGAATGTTTACTCCGGCCGAGGGCGGATTTGGCTGGGGAGGAACTTGCTATGGTATTTATAAGAATTCTGATATGAAAGAAGAAGCATGGGATTTCATTTCCTGGGTGCTGCTTACTTCGGAAGGAGCGAAATACATGAAGGAAGGCTCTGGTTTCTTCCTGCCGGTCAAATCCCTCTATGAAGATCCGGATTACACAAAAGGAACCAGGCCGAATTTCGGGGACCAGGAGATAAATACATTTATGATGGAGGAAATCGCTCCTAATATTCCGGAAGCAAGCCTTTCCATTTATGATAATCTGGTATCTGATTCTGTTAATATGGTGGTACAAATGATGGCGGCTGATCCTGGCATGTCGGCAGCTGATGCGATGGAAGAATTTAAAGTGGATTTACAGGCAAAAATACCGGATGTAACGATTAAGTAAAAGAAAAAGACAGTGGCGGGAATTGGCGGAAATACGATTCCCGCTTATTTAAAAGGCGGAGCGATGAAAAAAAATAAAAAAATAAAAAAATTAGGGAAATGGCCCTATTTATTTATAGCGCCTTTCCTTCTGTCCTATCTGTCATTTTATATGTATCCTATGCTTTATTCTTTTATTATAAGCTTTACAGATTGGACAGCAGTAAAATTAAATGAAAAAACTTTCGTTGGATTACAGAACTATATAAGAGTGTTTACAAAGGATCCTCTTTTCTGGAAATCAATTTTAAATACGATTAAAATTATGATAATCGCTATGCCTCTTACGATTATCAGCGGGCTTTTGGTAGCGGTATTGATGTTTCATATTATAAAAGGCAGACAGCTAATACAAACGATCAATTTCCTGCCATACATAACAATGCCGGTGGCAATTGGCCTGATTTTTGCGAATATGTTCAATACAAATATTGGTGCGGTGAATGGATTCCTTATGAAGATGGGAATTATTACCGATAAAATTAATTGGCTGGGGGATAGCAGATACGCATTTATAGTAGTAATATTAATTTGTATCTGGAAAAACTTTGGATATTTTATGGTTCTTTACCTTTCAGGATTATCCACAATAAACAATGAATATTATGATGCGGCTAAAGTAGACGGAGCGAATGCTGTCCAAGTGTTTTTTAAGATTACATTACCATTGCTTAGGCCTATCACTACTTTTGTGGTGGTCCAGGGCGCTATTGGAGGATTTCAGTTATTTGATGAGGCTAAAACACTGGTTTCCGGCTCAGGTTCCACGATTGTCGGAGGACCGGGCAGGACACTGCTTACGATAGTATGGTATTTCTATGATTGTTCTTTTCAGAATAATTCCAGATATGGCTATGGGGCAGCCATTGCTTTTAGCATGTTGATAATAATTGCCATTATTTCTTTTATCAATATGAGATTCCTCAGAGAGAAGGGAGAGTGAACAGATGCATAAAATAATAAAAAATATCCCAAGATTAATAGCGATTACCCTGGTATCTTTAATATCTTTTATTCCGTTTTACTATACGGTGGTGATGGCAACGCATTCTACGGACGAGGTAATGCTTGGGCTATCCCTTCTTCCCGGGAAATATCTGTTTCAAAACATTGCTACGGCCCTGAATAAAACCTTCTGGATATCTTTCAGAAACAGTCTCCTGGTTTCTCTCCTGTCTATGACAGCCTCAGTAAGTATCAGCCTGATGGCGGGATACGGTTTGGCGGCTTATGAGTTCCGAGTAAAAAAGATTATATATAATTTTGTACTGCTTACAATGATGGTGCCATCTGTACTGGGGATTATAGGATATATGCAGGAAATGAGAGTACTTCATTTATCCGGGACTCTGGCACCATTGATATTGATTTGGTTCCCGAATGGTTTTGGGGTATTCTGGATAACCCAATATTTGAAAAACTCCTTACAAATGGAATTAGTGGAAAGTGCGCGTATAGATGGCTGTAATGAATTTAAGATATTTTATCGTATTGTGCTTCCTTGTATAAAACCTGCGATTATATCTTTATGCTTGTTGATTTTTTTGTGGTCATGGAATTCCTATCTGCTTCCCCTTGTGATGATTAACAAGGCGGATAACTATACTATACCACTATACATACAGTCATTGGGAAATGAACACAGGAAAGATATTGCGGCGCAGATAACGGGGCTACTGATATCTGTGGTTCCTCTGATAGCAGCTTTTGCCGTATTTTCGAAAGATTTTATCCGGGGACTGACAGAAGGGGCGGTAAAGGGATGAGAGTAGCGGATGAATAAGGTTTTGCTTATTGATGATGAAAGTGTATTGGCAATAACCGAAGACAAACAGAAAAATTTATATATCGGG
>ERZ857882.5273-NODE-5273-length-10305-cov-3.532000_pt1 | contig 10305 bp, 10 predicted proteins | sample MGYA00519697_ERZ857882 | MGnify/ENA primary metagenome ERZ857882 (study PRJEB31778, sample SAMEA3449373) | human gut metagenome | biome: human gut; feature: human-associated habitat; material: faeces | place: United Kingdom | collected 2010/2012 ... | reverse complement strand
TGCGGGACTTGTAGCCACGCATCACCCGGTCGAAGTCCTTCGTGTTTTTCAGGGTTTCGGCGGTGATGCCCACTTTTTTCAGGCTCTCCCAGTCAATTTTTGCTGGGTCGATGCGGTACTGGTTCTTGGGGAACTCGTGGAAATCGGGTTTCGGGACACGAAGCATTTCACCTTGTTTGTTGCCTTGCCGGATGGCTTCGGCGTTCTGTTCCACCACCGAAAAGTTACACCGGAAAAAGCCCAGTCCCTCGGTGTCGTTGATTTTTCGGTAAAAATTGGAAAAGAAATTGGTAAACGGGTCGGAATTGTTATCTACCCGCATAAACTCGCTGGCGTGTTTTTGCGTAGGTGGGACGGTCTGTAAATTGCCGTCTGTATCTACTCCTTTAACAACGTTCACCGTACCTGCCCGCTTGTCATGTACAAGCAGGACATCGTTTTTTTGTCCGTCCGAAACGGACGGTTTCATTCTGTTTTCATCCATAATTACAGGAATTTTAGTGGTTTACGGGAAAAGTCCCGGTCAAAAGTAAGGACTAAATATGCTATATTTGAGAAACAGGCGGCAGGTGTCCGCATTAGTCTTTACTTGTCCGCAGAAGTCCACAAAAAAAGCAGCCTGAATGTATCAAGCTGCTTTTCTAATAAACATTTGAAAAATTTATTTTTTTCTAAAATAATTAATCATTTTAGAAAAGCTAAAACCTATACCACCAAAATTTGGTTCAAGAATAATAGCATCAGCAAGGGCATGACCCAACCCTTTTTTCATTTCTTTATATACCCTAAAATCTTTAAGGTCTTTATGTGCTTTTATATCATTAAACATTTTTTCTACCAACGATATTACATCAGTTGTTGTCGAACAAAATTTCTTCAAAGGAACTAATATCATCTTTAAATCATCTTCAATACATGAATTTGTATTTCCATAGCTTTCTTTAAACAGATAAGGATGTCTATTAGTAATAAGTATAGCTGGAAGTAAATCTTCTGCATTTTCTCCATTAATATGATGCCACGATAAAACTTCATCTTCAAAATGAACTCTATGAGTTCCACGAATAACAACTGCATCATTTTCAGCCGCTAATTGAGCCATTTTTTCGTAGTTATTCATTAAAGCATTTCCTAATGGTTCGCTCCACCCATAATCTAACAAATAGATATAATAATCTCTATGTGCTGATTGCGGAATATTATTTAAAGATTGTACATATAATCCCATAACTTAAAATTTTTCTTCAAGAACACCTATTAAATTAATCAATGCTAATGTGGCAGAAGTACATAATAACATTTCCTGCTTAGTCGCTGTCCTTTTATGTGTTAATACATTAGCCAATTTATTGGTAACTTTTGCATAAGAACGCAATTCTTCACTTTCTTTTCCTGCAAGAGTTACAGCAATATATGCGTCTAACATTCTTTTTGCATCCGTTTTACTTATTTCTACCCCATCTAAAGAAATATGTTTTTCGGGAATATATACTGCTTGCGCTAATGAAATTATCACCTCTCGACATAGCATTCCAACCGCCTGATATTGTTCTTCAACAACCGCTTGTGCTTCTCTTTTCTTAATTTCTATGATATTACGCTTTATTTTATCCCAGTCTGATAAATCAATTTTTATATCGACTATTCTGCTATCTTCATTTTCTGAAAATAAAGACACAACAGGTTCGTACATTTTTCTAATATAATCTCTTCTTTCTTGGTATTTAGGAAAATCATTACGCCATTTTCCATACCAGTCCCATAAACTTTTAAATGGATTAGGATTTTCAACATCTATTTTTTTAAGAGAAATAGCAACCTGATTGTATATTTGAGAGTATTCTTTTTCAACATCTTGTATTCTCTGCCCACCTGTTGCAACAGAAACCATTACATTTCTTAAATATTCAATTTTATTTTCTAAATCTTTTTTTGATATACCATCTAATAAACTCCAATCCACTTTAGCAACAGATTTTGGTGTTATCAAAACTTGCCCCACCACTTCATCATCAATAGAACGAGAAGCAGTGTTTATAGCTTCTAAAATGCGTTTCTCTATATCTTCAATATTACAAGATTGCAATCTTACAAAATCAGGAACACTAACATTTACATACATGGTATAGTAATATATACCACCATTCCAATTATCATAACTTGTCTGTATTACCGATAATTCTGCACTATTCAATATTTTCACAAGCTCCACTTCACCACTGGCTATTAATAATTCTTTAGCAGTAGTAAGAATTGGTCTAAATTCCTCTTTATTTTCAAAGCCCATAGTATATATCTATAAATTTATAATACAAAAGTAGGCATATTTCTGTCATTATCATTTTTTTGTATTTGTTTTTTGTTGATAATAAGGTATATAAGTACAAAATCAACTAAATCAGTATATTATTCCTCACAGTCTTTAATCAAGTGGCATAAATCGGGGTCATTCTTTATACGGGTGATTTCATCCTCTACAATCTGCCGGACTTCTTGCCGGATGCGGTCGTAATTGGCTTGTATTTCTTCCTGCATCCGGTCGTTGCCGTCCTTGTCCGTGAAGTCGATTATCTGCGGCAATTTCACGTAACGGGCGGTTTCACGTTTCACTTTTTCATTATCCACCACGATTTCACAATGGAAAATCTTTTGCTCAATGCGTTCATCGAAATTATCCGCCACTGCACCCACGAACATTCCCTGTGTCAAATTGGCTATTTTACTGGCTGGTATCAGGCTGTCCATCTGTGTGCTGATGGACGTTGATTTCTCCCGCTGATTAATAGTCATACTTTGCCGTTTTTGAAGCACCTTTCCGAAACGTTCACTAAGTATTTTCGCCGTTTCGCCTACTGTCTGACCGCTGAAAACGTTACCAACTGTATTTTGGATTACCCGGCTTTCCTTGTCGCCGTAGTCCCTTGTTAATTGGCTATAATCCTGAAAGCCCAAAAGTACGGCAACCTTGTTCGACCTTGCGGTGGCTATCAGATTGTCCAATCCCCGAAAATAGATGGTCGGCAACTCGTCTATGATTACGGAACTTTTAAGCTGTCCTTTCTTGTTTATCAGCTTCACAATACGGCTATTGTACAATCCTAAAGCGGCGGAATAGATATTCTGACGGTCGGGGTTGTTACCCACTACCAGCACTTTGGGTTCTGCCGGATTGTTTATATCCAGCGAAAAATCATCACCTGTCATTACCCAATACAGTGCCGGGCTTATCATACGGGAAAGCGGAATTTTCGCCGATGCAATTTGCCCCTGCAACTGTTCTTGTGCGTCTGATTCCCAAGCATCTACGAACGGACTTAAATAGTTTTCCAGTTCGGGATAACTGCGCAGGATAGTAAAAATATCGGCATATTTCTTGTTCAAAAACTCGATTGCGTGCGGGAATGTACAATACTTCCCGTTCTTGTAAATACGCAAATACCATATAATAGCAGCTAGCAGGATGATGGGACTTTCTACAAAAAAGTCGCCCTGTTTGGCAATCCAGCTTCTATTCAAATTTAACATGATAGTATAACTGGCTTCGTAGGCATCCGCTATATCCGACATGAAAGCCGCATTTATCGGGTTACATCGGTGGCTTTTCCGTGGGTCGTCAAAATTGATAATATAAAATTTCGGCTTCACCTTATACCCATCTAAATGGTTTAGCAGGTGATTGTAAGCTATCTCCGACAAATCGGGAAATTTGTAGTCATAGAGATAGAGTGCAAAGCCTTTTTCTATTTGCTGTTTTATGTACGAGTTTACCACGGCATACGATTTTCCCGAACCGGGCGTACCCAATACAAGGCTTGCCCGGAATGGATTTACAATGTTTATCCACCCGTTATTCCATTTCTTTTTATAATAGAAACGTGTCGGTAGGTTTACCGAATATTCGTTGGTTATTAATCTTGTTTCCTGCATAAAACTTTCATTCTCGGTATTGAAAACATCTTCCATCAGGTTACTTTTGAGCAAACGGGACATCCATATTCCTGCAACCAATAAACAAAGGAAACCTGCTGCAAGCGTGGTGATATAAAAAGCTGTGTTTGCCACTGGTGGCAATGGCAGGTCAAGCAACCACCAGTTCAGGAAGAACAGGATAAAACCGACCGAAAGAAAACAATAAATCTTCGTCCACGTTATTTTTTCCTCTTTCACTCCCTTTGTACCGATGCAGGAAAGGGCAAGGAACACCACTGCAAAAAGTTTCGTCCAAAGGATAGTGAAGAATAACCCGGTTGTCCGCTGGAAGTTCAGCAGAATTTTATCGACCACGCCGATGGTGATACCCCAGTCTTTCAAACTGGAATAACAAAACCAGTAAACATTTATCACGGTAAACAGAATACTGATGGCACGCATAAAGTCCATCACACGGGCAAGTCCCCGCAAATCATCTTCTTGTTGCATAATTATAATTTTTAAAATTAGTAAATTCGTCTGTTGCGTTTCTTTTTCTTCTTTCTCTTTTGGCTGGTGGTATCTTGCGGCTCGTCCCCGCCGGATGCTCCGCCTAAAAGTCCACCTATGCCGACAGAGGAAAAACCGGGTGTCGGTTGCTCTTTGAGGGTAAACGGTTGCCGTTCCTGCGGCAAGGTAAGTTCCGGTTTTTGCGAATGGGTATCGGCGGAATACGTTTCATTAAACACGTTCGCCGAAAATTCCTTACCCAAGCGTGAACCGTTCAGCACTACCCGGTTATCATGGTCTATAAACGTAACACCGTAAATACGTCTGCTGTCATTCTGCCGGAACAGAACGTCTATGCCTTGCTGCTTTAGCTGCCGTTCCAGTTCCTTACGGTTATCGGCAGTTTTCATCACGGCTGCGACCGTGCGGCGGGTACGCTCTTTCAGGTTCTTGTCCTTTATCACTTCACCGGATTTCTGCATACGCCTTTCCAGTGCTTCATAACCCACCGATTTACCGATACGGGATGCTTTCACCGGGTTACCGACCTTTTCGCCCTTGTCATTCATGGCGGAATAAACAATGCCCTGATAAGGCTTTCCGCTTATCTCCCCTTTGACTTCCTCGGCATAAACATTATAGCAGGCAAGCAGGGCTTTATATTCCCCGAACGACTGGAAACGGTAGCCGTAACAAGCACCTTTCACGGCGTTACCGATTTGGTGCTTCACGTCCCCGGCTGCATAATCCACCTTTTTAAGTTCGGGGCGTTCGGTTCGCTCTTTTCGCTCTGCCGGATGCAAGTCATATTTCTTTTCCAGTTCACGGGTGATTTGTTTGCTGCGCCGATGCTCGAATTTGTCATTCAGCGGTTTGCCGTTCTCGTCCACCCGTAAGCCTACGATGTGTATATGGTGGCGGTCGATGTCTTCATGTTTATACACCAAATAAGGCTGATTGCCGTAACCCAATTTCTGCATATACTCTTGTGCAATGTCTGCAAGTTGCTGGTCGGAAAGCACATCTTCCGGGTGCGGGTTGATAGAGATATGAACGATTGGTTTCTTGGTAGAAAGCTGAACGGGCATCTGCATTTCAAAGCTGCGCATACACTCGCCGATACTGAAATTTCCATCTTCGTTCAGTAACATACGATTGGAAAAAAGCACTTTGGCATCCTCGTTATCCACCTTGTTTTGGTTGTACGCAAGTGCGCCGAACATGGAACTGCCCGTGCTTATTTTGGCAACCATAGTTCTTTGCACTCGTTGGTAAGTTCAATCACTTGGCGGTTCAACACTGCCAGTTCGGTAGTCGCTTTCTCCAATTTATAGAGAAAAGCCAGTGCCTTTTTCTCGGAAAAATTGCTGTGCAATGCCTTTACCACTTGGTTGTAATTGACAGCCACCGCCCGGAACTGGGCGTAAAATTCAGTCAGCCGGGCGCAATATTCGACTGCCGACTTGTCCACTTTCACCACCCTGAACGGTTCGCCGAAAAGACGGGCGGCAATAAAACGGGACTTACTCGTCACGCCGGACTGCTCCCACTGGGAGAGAAACCGGGCATTCTCCCGGTCGTTCAGGTACAACACATGGCGATGCTTCGCCGGGTCATCAAGGGTGGGACGACCGCCCTTGTTTTGCTTCTTTGTTTCCATACTTCTTTCTTAAAAAATTACGACTTCGGAGTAATTTTTATCCCCGACAGGGGCAAGGCGTTTTGAGGCACGAAAAACGGTTTCGTGTGCCACGAAACACACCTTGCTATTTTCTCTGCGAAAATCAAAATCCGTCACGGACGGATTGGGGTTAGCGTGCAACGGTAAGCCCTGCGGCACACACGCCCGTTTTCACCTGCCTGCCCTTTCCGGTTTGTTACTCCGTTGCAAAGTAACGGTGATTTAAAATGCTGTAAAATAGTATATTGGTGGACAAATAAGGACAAATGGGGACATCTGCGGACACTTCTCGAAACGGGCGTTTTTTCTTCTTTTATTTGTAGCAGATTTCAAGATTGAAAGCTGGATTGAAAGACAGAAAGCAGCCTTTGAAGCCGGATAGGAAAAAAGGTTGGCAACAAGATTTCAAGACATCAGGATAGCAGGATTTCAGGAAAGAATGAAAGCAAGAAAACAATCTTTCCCAATGGCTGCAAAGCAAGATGGATGGCAAGAAAGCGTGAACACAAGAAAGAAAGCTGTCAATCAGGAAAGGAAAAATGAAAACAATATAATAATCAATCATTAACAAGTGAAAGTATTATGGAAAACGAGAAAACACCCCTTTATGTAGCCTTTTCCACCCAAAAGGGCGGAGTAGGCAAAACCACTTTTACCGTGCTGGCTGCAAGTTACCTGTATTACCTGAAAGGGTATGACGTGGTGGTCGTGGATTGCGACTACCCGCAGCACTCCATCGCCGGGATGCGCAAACGGGATGCTGAAATGGTGGGCGAAGATGAAGATTACAAGCGCATGGCGTATGAACAATTTACCCGGTTGGGAAAGAAAGCCTATCCCGTGCTATGCAGTTCCCCCGAAAAAGCGATAGCCACGGCAGACGAATATATAACCGCTGCCGCAAACGTGCCGGATATTGTCTTTTTCGACCTGCCCGGAACGGTAAACAGTGAGGGTGTAATAAACTCCCTGTCCGGTATGGACTACATTTTCACCCCCATAGCCGCCGACAAAGTGGTGCTGGAAAGCAGCCTGTCGTTTGCGGTGGCTATCAACAAGCTGCTGGTACGGAACGAAGCCTGCCGCCTTGCCGGGCTGTACCTCTTTTGGAACATGGTGGACGGTAGGGAAAAAACAGACCTGTACACCGTGTATGACAACACTATACGGGAATTGGAACTGCCCCTAATGAAAACTTTTATACCCGATACCAAAAGATACAAAAAAGAACTGGTGACGGATAAAAAAGCAGTGTTCCGTTCCACGCTTTTTCCTGCCAGCCGGATGCTGGTAAGGGGCAGCAACTTGGAAGAACTGGTAACAGAAATAGCGTATTACATCAAATTGAAATGATATGGCAAAACAGAACAGCGGAAAACCGCAGATAGACGAAAATTTCATGAAAGAAATTATCTCGCAAGGCATACCCGCTAAACGGGATAACCAGCCGGATGCAACACCAAAGGAAGATGCGCCGGAAGTGGAGAAAGAAACACGGCAGGCAGAAGTCGTACAGGTGACAGAACAACCGCAAACGGAAAAAACAGCTGCCCGCAAACGGAAAAATGGAACGGGTGACTATCGGGAAACCTATTTCCAAAAAGTGGAATTGTCCGACCGACAGCCTTTGTACGTCAGCCGCACCACGCATGAAAAGCTGATGCGTATTGTAACGGTTATCGGCGGGCGCAAAGCGACTGCCAGCAGCTACGTGGAAAATATTCTGCTGCGCCATTTCGAGCAATTTCAGGATGAAATAAACACCTTGTACGAAAGTCATTTTCACAAACCTTTTTAGCATATGGTTTTATACTGCATCATCATCGGACTGGCGGTTTATTACCTTGCCCTGTGGGGATGGTATCGCCGTGTGGCTGTAAACAACCGGACAGCTCCCCAGCCGGAAAGGAAAAAGCGGGAAAATACCGCTTCGCTGGTGGGTGAAAGCCATTTCCGCAGTGGACTAATGAGGACAAACGGGGACATCTTGGGACACTTCCCGCAAGCGGTTGAAAATGATACTACATTTGCGCCCGATGCTGGCGGAGAAAACGAAGAAACCGACTTTGAAATGACCTTTGAAGCGGCGGAAGAACCGGACTACGAGGACGAGGAAATCGCCGGGTACATGGCAGACGATGAAACGGGACAGGCTACGGGTGTAGAGTTTGAAAAACTGGTCGAAGCTGTACGCACGGTAAATACTCCGAACCCTGCCGAAGCAGACAAACAGCAGGCAGCCGAAACACTCGGACAAATTACCGGAACAAACCTTTACGATGCGGTGGTGGCAAACATCAACGGCGAATTGGAAAAGGTAGCGGAACTCCTGAAACGGAACGAAGCGGCGGCAATACCGACCTCCGACACGCAAACAGCCGGGACAAACGAAGAATACCGGAAATTCGATATGAACGAGTTTTTATAACCTCTAAATGTACAACAGCATGAAAGAACGGGATTACGGTTGATTGGCAGCCAACAGCAAAAAAACGGGATTTATCCCAACCACTAAAATTCTTATTTATTCATCTTGCCGGGCATGGCGGACTATCCACCCGCCAGCCCGGTGCTTAAAAACAAAATTGAAATGAAAAAGAAAATCTTTCTTTCGGCGGCTCTCCTTGTCGCTGTTATGGGTGCGTATGCGCAAGGAAACGGACAAGCGGGTATAACAGAAGCTACCAACATGATAACCAGCTACTTTGACCCCGGAACAAAGTTGGTGTATGCCGTGGGTGCGGTTTGCGGATTGATTGGTGGCGTAAAAGTCTATAACAAATTTTCATCAGGCGACCCCGACACCAGCAAGGTCGCCGCAAGCTGGTTTGGGGCTTGTATATTCCTTATCGTGGCAGCCACTATCCTACGTTCTTTCTTCTTATAAAAGAATGTATTATGTCTGAATATCCAGTAAACCGGGGTATCGGAAAACCTGTGGAGTTTAAAGGATTGAAAAGCCAGTACCTTTTCATCTTTGCGGGCGGCTTGCTTGCCGTGTTCGTAGTGTTCATTATCCTGTTCATGGCAGGTGTAAACCAGTGGGTGTGCATCGGGTTCGGCGTTACTGCCGCCCTGCTGCTCGTATGGCAGACTTTTCGGTTAAATGAACGCTACGGCACGCACGGGCTGATGAAAATTGCAGCCCGCAAACGGCATCCCCGCTTTATCATCAACCGCAGGACTATTCCCCGACTATTTACCTATAAAAGCAAGAAAGAATGAGAAATACATTAAAGGCTACCACATTGGAACGGAAGTTCCCGCTTTTGGCGGTGGAAAACGGCTGCATCGTGTCCAAAGATGCGGATATTACGGTCGCTTTCTCGGTAGAACTGCCGGAACTGTTCACCGTCACCAGTACGGAATATGAAGCGATACATTCGGCTTGGTACAAGGCTATCAAGGTATTGCCGGACTTCTCCATCATCCACAAACAGGATTTTTTCATCAAAGAGAACTACCAGCCGGATATACAAAAGGACGAACTTAGTTTTTTAAGCCGTTCGTTTGAACGTCATTTTAACGAACGCCCGTTCCTGAACCATTACTGTTACCTGTTCCTTACAAAAACGACAAAGGAGAAAAGCCGCCGACAAAGCGACTTTTCCACCCTTTGCCGGGGTAGGATTATACCTAAAGAGATAGAAGATAAGGAAACGGTAAATAAGTTCCTCGAAGCGGTCGGACAGTTTGAAAAGATTATGAACGACAGCGGATTTATCACCCTTACACGGCTGGAAACGCCGGAAATCACCGGACAGAACGGGAAAGCGGGAATTATTGAAAAATATTTCTCGCTTTCACAAACGGACACTACCACCCTGAAAGATATGCAGCTTAACCCGGAAGATATGCGTATCGGGGATGATATACTATGCCTGCATACCCTTTCGGACGTGGAAGATTTGCCGGGAAAGGTCGGTACGGACAGCCGTTATGAAAAACTGTCCACCGACCGTTCGGACTGCCGCCTGTCATTTGCCGCACCCGTTGGCGTGTTGCTCTCCTGCAATCACGTGTACAACCAGTTCATTTTTTTGGACGACCACACCGAAAACCTGAAAAACTTCGAGCAAACCGCAAGGAATATGCATTCGCTTTCCCGCTACTCCCGTGCCAATCAAGTGAATAAACAGTGGATAGAAGAATACCTAAACGAAGCACATAGCAAAGGGCTTATCTCTGTGCGCTGCCACTGCAAT
>ERZ857882.5269-NODE-5269-length-10308-cov-3.887448_pt1 | contig 10308 bp, 6 predicted proteins | sample MGYA00519697_ERZ857882 | MGnify/ENA primary metagenome ERZ857882 (study PRJEB31778, sample SAMEA3449373) | human gut metagenome | biome: human gut; feature: human-associated habitat; material: faeces | place: United Kingdom | collected 2010/2012 ... | reverse complement strand
GCCAGTGGCCGTATTCCCCGTTCAGATCATGGGAAACGACGACCTCCGGCCGGTATTTGCGAAGCTGCCGCACAAGATACCGCACCACCTCCGCGCGGCGGAACGTGTCCTCAAACTGCGCACGGTATTCCGGCGGAATATCCGGAAAGCCGCCGAACACCGGCAGCGTCCTGAGTCCCATCGTCCACGCGCCGTTCATCGCCTCATCCCGGCGCTCACGCACGCGCGAGGCCATATACAGCATCACGCCCTCCCGCCCCTGTTCCAAACCGTATACCGGAATGGCCGCGCCGAGAAACAGCGCGTCGTCATCCGGATGCATGGCGATGAGCAGATAATCCGCCTTTTCGGGCGTCGGCTGCCACGGATGGTAGTTCGGTATCTCGCCGGCGCCGTAGGCATGGAGCGTGCAGAGGGCGATCTCCTCGGCGCCCGCGCGAATGGTCACGCTGCGCGCGCCATCCGCCGGCTCGATCACGTTGTTCCAGAGCAGCGCGCCGTCCGTCTCGGACAGCAGCGCGCCGGATGCGTCGTGCTGCAGGACGGTATAGGGCATCGGGTCAAAATAGAACGCAGCGTAAACCGCCTCGACCGGCACGCTGTCCGGCCAGGAGATTGTAACGGATTTGCCCGCCGGAATGCGGCGTGCGCTCTCCTTGTCGTCGTCCGTGAGCCGGCTCAGGCTCGATGTAAAATCTGCGGTCAGCCTGCACGCCGCCGTCAGGTTTTCCGCGGTTTCGGCAGTCGTCTGCCCCCCTGCTTGCGAAGAGAGTGCCGCCTCCTCGTTCCGGATCGCCCCGCCGTGCGGCCCGTTCGCGCTCTGCACGACGGACGCGGGCGCGGCCTCTGCGGCCCAGGCGGCAGACGGCGCGGCGGTCAGCAGCATCGCCGCCGCCAGCAGCCACGAGAGCGCGCGATATCCGTAATGGAAACTTGTTCGGTTCATCCCTGTTGTGTTTTCCCTTTCCGTGTTACAGGCCGAGGTCTGTGAGCAGCGCGTCAAGCGCGCGCCGCGCATCCTCCGCGCCGACCGCCTGCTGCAGATAGCCCGGCATCGCGTCGAGCGGAATTCGGAAGGTATCCTCCCAGATGCGCGATTTGGAGCGCAGACGGCCGGTGTTTTCAAACACCGCGTCCATGCCGAAAAACGTGCGGTAGCGCACCTGCCGGAACGTGAGCACGAGGAACGCCAGATGCGGCGCATTCATCTCATACGTCAGGTACGCGTCGTCCGCGCCGTCGCCGTCGGTGTCGAGCCGGTCGACGATCATCAGGTAGTGCCCGCCGTTCTGGACGATATCGCCGCTCCTCGCGCGATCGTACTCGATCCGGTTGTCGCCGCGCTTCTCCCGCTCGCCGAGCGTGCCGATCGCGGAGCCGGCGCCATTCACGAGGTTCATGCCCGCCTGCTTGTACGCCCAGACGATGCTCGCCACGCACTGCATGCCGGTATAGTAATAGGTGCCGTTGCCGTCCTGCGTCGGATTTGCGAGCCGCGCGCCCCAGTCCGGGTTCACACCCCAGTCATCCTCCTGCTGGTAAGCGCCCCGGCCCTGATAGACGACCGACGCGCCCCATCCGGCCATGCGCGATACGAGCGAAACGCCCGCCGTCACCACGCCGCAGCGCGTGTACATGCCGGCGGCGGCCACGTCCCGGCTGATGGCCGCGTTGATCGCGTCCACCGAGCTGCCGTTCGCTTCGAGAAATCCCGCCAGCGGCTCGTGCAGCGCCGTCATCCCCTCGGCCCGGATCACATAGCGAAAGCCGGAGTTTACCGTGACCGGCTGGGACGCACATACCGTTCCGGCCTCGTCGCGCACCCAGAGCACATATGTCCCGTCGGATTTGAACAGAGCAAACGTGCCGCTGTTGACGGGCGTCCAGTCGGGCGAATCGGCCGCGGGGAGGCAATCGACCGACGTAAAGCAGCAGTCCGCGGCAATCCGGCCGTTTTGCATGGTTACGGTCACGACCGCGCCGCGCACGCGCACGGAGAAATCCGCATTTTCGGCAGAAAAGCTCGTGCGCACGATGGCGTCCGCTTCGGCCGCGCCGTCACCGCCGTCCGCGCGCGACAGGGTGAGCATGTCGCCCATCTGCAGGGCGTCGCCCGCAGCGGAGATCGTCAGTTCGACCGGGCGGCCGCCGGCGGGACTGAGCGTCAGCAGGCCATCGGCTTTGGTATATGCGCCGCGCGCGGCCTTGCCGCCATACGACGCTTCAAACGAACCGTCTTCAAAAAAGGTGACGCCGAGTCCGCCCAATCCACTCGTCCAGCCGCCAAGAAGCGGGTCGGGCGTGAGCGCGCTCGTCGGCTCCGGCGTGGTCCCGGCCGTGACCAGCTCGATGGGTTCCACCTGGGCCGTCGTGCCGGATGGCTGAGGCGTTTTGTCCGCATCCGGCGCCGGCGCGCATCCGGCCGCCGTGAGCAGGAGCAGCAGGGACAGCGCGGCAGAGAGCATCCGTTGTCGTTGTTTTTGCATCATGATTCCCCTCAATTCTCTATCAGTTTACCACGGTTCCCGCGGTTCGTCCAGCGCCGCGGATACGGAAGCAGCGCGCATAGCAAAGGGAGCCTTCCGGCTCCCTCAATCTGTCAAAAAATTCTGCTTTTTGACGGAATTTCTGCTGCGCAGAGCACCGCGCAGGTCGCTGCTTTTGACGGATTCTATAGTTCTTCCTGCGCAATTCCCGTGCGCGAACCGGAGGAGTGGTTCGCGCATGCAGAATACGATGGAACGACCGTATCAAATACCATAACATCGGGAACAGCGCTGTTTGACGGTTTCAGCGCTCCATGAACCGCGAGAGAAACTCGCGCGTGCGCGGATTCTCGGGGGATTCAAAGATCTGCCCGGGCGCGCCCTCCTCCGCAATCACGCCGCCGTCCATAAACACCGCATGCGAGCTCACGTCGCGGGCAAACGCCATCTCGTGCGTGACGACGAGCATGGTCAGCCCCTCTGCGGCCAGCGTCCGCATGACCGAGAGCACCTCGCCGACCATCTGCGGGTCGAGCGCGCTCGTCGGTTCATCGAACAGCAGCACCTCCGGCTCCATGGCCAGCGCACGCGCGATGGCCACGCGCTGCTTCTGTCCGCCGGAGAGCTGCCGGGGCTTTGCATGGATATACGGCGCCATGCCGACCTTTTCCAGATACCGCATGGCCCGCTCCTCGGTCTCGGCCTTCGGGCGCTTCTGCACCTTCCGCATGCCGACCATGCAGTTCTCCAGCACGTTCATGTTGTTGAACAGATTGAAATTCTGGAACACCATGCCGACGCGCGCGCGATAGGCCGCCGCGTTGACGCCATGGCGCAGGATGTCCTCGCCGTGATAGAGGATGCGGCCCTCGCTTGGGCGCTCGAGCAGATTGATGCACCGGAGCAGCGTGCTCTTGCCCGAGCCGGATGCGCCGATGATGCACGTCACGTCCCCGCGCGATACGGAAAAGTCGATATCGCGCAGCACGCGGTTCTTGCCGAAGCTCTTGCCCAGATGCTCGATCTGTAAGATCTGTTCGCGCTCGTCCATGCTCATCGTCCCCCTTCCCGAATGTCCGTGTTCGGATCGATCCTGCCACGGTGGCGCTTTTCGTCAAAGCTGTACATGCCGCTGGTGTGCGCCAGCGTATCGGTCGTGGCGAGGTCGTAGCTGTCGCTGCCATCCATACGGTTTTCGAGCAGACGGAGGATGCGCGAGCAGACGAACGTGAGCACAAAGTAGATCGCCATCGTGATCGTGAACGATTCAAAGTAGACGTACTCCGCGCCGGCCACGCCCTTGGCGGTATAGAACAGCTCAACCGTGCCGATCACGGAGAGCACGCAGGTGTCCTTGATATTGATGATCAGGTTGTTGCCGATCTGCGGCATGATGTTGCGCAGCGCCTGCGGCAGAATCACATACAGCATCGTCTGCACATGCGTCATGCCGATGGCCTTTGCGCCCTCGGTTTGGCCGGCGTCGATCGACAGGATGCCGCCGCGCACGGTCTCGGCCATGTATGCGCCCGTATTGATGGAAACGATCAGCAGCGCCGCCGGCAGCATATCCATATGGATGTTCCACAGCATCGCCATGCCGTAGAAGATGAACATGGCCTGTACCATCATGGGCGTGCCGCGAAAGACCTCCACATATGCGCCGAGCACAAACCGGACCACGCGCATGATCCACCAGCGCACCGGCTGCTCCTTCCGGTCGGCGGGGATGGTCTGCACAATGCCGACGCCAAAGCCGATCAGGCAGCCGACCGCCGTCGAGATCACGGCGATGAGCATCGTCATGCCCGCGCCGCGCAGGAAGGACGGCCCGTATTCCACCCAAATGTTGGCGATGCTCGTCCAAAAATTCGTTCCCATGGTACTCCTTCCGTCGTTTCCGGTTGTGCATGCCGCCGGGCGCCCCCATATCCGGGGGCGTCCGGCGGCGTTTCGTTTCGTTTTGTCCGGCCGGCAGGCGATGGATGCCCGGCCGGTGTTCAGCTGCCGGTTGGAGCAGCCGTTTCCAAAACGGGGCTGCCCTCCGTCGGCTGCAGGCCGTGGCCCGCCGGTGTTATTCGCTCAGCGGCTGTACGGAGATCGCCTCATCCATCATGCGCGTGAAATCGTCAACCGTCAGGCTGGCAAGCGCATCGTTGAGCTTTTGCAGCAGCGCCGCGTTGCCCTTTTGCAGCGAAATGCCGATATTGATCTCCTCCTCGGAGACGGCAAAATTGTCGTCGCTGCCGGTGAAATCGAGCAGCTTCATATCCGGGTAGGCGACGCAGGCCGCCATTGCCGTGGGCATATCGGTCACAACGAGATCGCAGCGGCCGGATTCGAGCGCCACCAGCATCGCCGGTGCGGACTCCATGGCCGGCAGAATGTTCGCTTCCGCGATCTGCGGCAGGCAGACGTCATACCATACGGTCGACTGCTGCGAGGTGCAGGTTGCGCCCGCAAGATCGGCAACGCCCGCCGCATCGCGGGTCGGGACGCCGATCGTAGCGGTCGTGCCGACCGGAACACTCACCTTCATCGTCAGACGGGAGCCGTCGCGCCTCCATTCGCTGCGGATACGGCCGTAAGGCGAGTCGTGCCAGGCCTCGACGAACGTCAGATCGCCTACGACCGAGGGATCGACCGTGAAGCGTTCGAAGCCCGGATAGGCCCGGTCGCACCGGATGCCTGCCAGATATTTGTAAAAATAGGCGCTGATCAGGCAAAAGGGCGGATGATTGCGCGAGGCCGAGCCGTCCCACGTCTCCCACATCGTCGTCGCCCCGCTCAGAGCCATGAATCCCCAGCCCGGATAGTCGGGCTGCGTCGCCAGACGGTAGGCCCGCTCGGGATCGATCCTCGGCATCAGCTCCATCATCGACAGCGTGCCGACGAAACCGGTTCCGATCCGGTCCCGCGTACCGTCCAGATCGCGCAGCAGGCTGCCGAGCACCCGGGCGCTGTCGGCCTCGGGAACCAACCCGTACTCGAGGGGCACGACGTTGGCGGCCTGTCTGTACGGCGTCGGATTCTCGCCGTGGTAAATACCCGAAGCGGCATCGAAAAACTCCTCGTTGAAACGGTGGGCGATCCGGTCGGCCCAAGCGTCCAGCCGCACGGCATCGTCGCGCTTGCCCAGAAAGCGGGCGACCTCGGCCAGATTCCGCACGACACGGTAGTGCGAAGCGGTCCCGTAAAGCGTCAGCCCCTCGGGCGGCGCCATCGAATAGGACATCAGCGTGTCGGACAGCGTCATATGCGGGGATACCCAGTCGCCGAGCACTTCGCCGATAATCTCGGGTTTGCCATCCCGCTGACGCAGCAAGCTGCTCTCGGCAAAACGCATCATGGTTTCATAGTGGCGCTCGACGACCCGACGGTCGCCGTAATAGGCCAGCAAGTCCCAAGGCACGTACACGATCGCGGCGGGCCAGACGGTCGAGATGCTCTGGTCGTAACCGGTCGAGGGCGCGACGGTGCACAGCCCGCCCGCCGAGTCCTGCGTGCCGGCCAAATCTTCGACCCACTTGGCATAGAAGGCGGCCATATCGAAATTGTAGATCGCCGCCTGATCGGTCATGTAAGTATCGGCCGTCCAGCCCTGTTTCTCGCGGTGCGGACAGTCGGTCGGAATGCTGTGGAAATTGTTCAGCAGACTCGCGCGCGACATGTCTTGCAGACGGTTGACCACATCGTTCGAGCAGACGAAACGTCCGGCCTCGGCCACGTCGGTATGAACCGGTACGGCCTCGACCCGCTCGACCGTGACGCCCGGATCGGCCGTCACGCGGACGAACTGAAAACCCATGTACGCGAAACGGCACTCGAACGTCTCCGTCCCCTTACCTTTTAATATGTAGCCGTTCTGTTGACGGATATTGATCGACTTGTCGTAAAAGGAGGCGTAATCCGTATCCTCGACGCGGATTTTCAGCTTCGACGGATGGATGTCGGGCACCAACTCCCGGTCCGACGGCAGCTCGCAGTACTCGACCAGCACGCGGGCGCCCTCGGGTCCCCGGACCCGCACGCGAGCCCAGCCGGCGATGTTGCGCCCGGCGTCGTAGATCGTCTGTCCGTTCCCTCGGTCGAAAGTCCGGACGGGCTCGATCGGATCGAACGCCCGCACGGGCGGCATCATCTGCGCCCGCAGCGGACCGGCCCCGGGAACCGAAACGGCCGGACGCCACCCCTCGGCGGAAAATCCGGCCTCGCTCCAGCCGTCCTGCTCCAAGCGGGCGTCGTACAACTCGCCGTGGCGCGTGTCGTCGTACACGACCGGACCGCCGGCGGTCCGCCAGCTCTCGTCGGTCACGATCCGCTCGGTCGTACCGTCGCTGTACCGGATCGCGAGCAGCGCGATCGCCTTGGGCTGCCCGACCCATTTCGAGCGGTACAATCCCCATATGTCGGTGCATATCGGGCTGTACTGACCGCGACCGAGCATGATCCCGATCGCATTGCCTCCCCGGCGGATCATTCCGGTCACGTCGTAAGTCACGTAAAACGCCCGCTTGTGAAAATTGGTCCAAGCAGGATCGAGCACATGATCGCCGACTCGGCGTCCGTTCAGATAAGCCTCATAATAGCCCAGCCCGCAGACATACAAATCGGCCGAGACGACCTTCCTCCCGACGGAGAATTCCTTGCGCATCAGAGGCGAAGGATCGTAGCGGGGCGAGGCGTTCTCGTACAAGTCCCAGATCGTCCGGCCCGTGCCGACGAACCAAGGCCAGGTGTTCGGCTCCCGGTTCTCGACGTCGCGGCGCTTATGCTCGGCCCACTCGTTCCGCCACGTCTCCTCGTCGCGGGCGGCGATCCATTCGGCCCTGCCCCAGTCTTCCTCGCAGAGCGGCCCCATGCTCCAGCGGGCCGGCTCGCTCCAGCGACTCGGGCGATCGTCGGCATCCCATACCCGCACTTTCCAGTAGCACTTGGCAAGGCCCGCGAGCGGCTTTCCGCCGTATTCGACCTGAATGCTGCGGCCCGAGGCCGTTTTCCCGCTGTCCCACAAGTCGCCCTCTCCGCGGGCGAGCAGCTCGGGCGACGAGGCGACCAGCACCCGGTAAGCCGTCTGGCGGTCGCCGCGCAACGACGACGACACGACCCAGCTCAGCCGGGGACGCGTCGCATCGATTCCCAGCGGATCGGCCAGATACTCGCAGCGCAGGCTTCCGACCTCCGCCGCCCGGCACGTAAGAGCTGCCGTCAGCAACAGGACGGCTACGATCAATCGTTTCATAGTTATGTCAGGTTTAGCAGTTAAGTCATCCCAAATTCTACCTTGCCGGCGTCCGGAACATCCCCTCCAGAACGCCGCGCTCCGCCGAACTCCTTTTCCGGTCCGCGCCAGCGGGGCATCCGGCCGCCCTCGTCCTTCTGCGGGATCGATTCGTCGGCCCGCGAACCCCGGGGGCACAGCATCCTGCCCGGGCTCCCGAGCGATCCGCCGCTTCAGCCCGGTACGCATCCTCGACGGAGCATGCGCGAACGACGGTTCCCAACCTGTCGTCTATCTCACGGTTTTTCCGCGATCCGCTCGCCCACCCAGCGTGTCAGTTCCTCGAACTGCTTCACGCTCAGCATTTCGGGGCGGAGCGAAAAATAGTCGTGCTCCTCGCCGCGCAGGTCGCCGAACGCCGCATGCAACGAATTGCGGATCGTCTTGCGGCGCTGGCCGAAAGTCGCCTTCACGACACGTGCGAAAAGCGCCTCATCGCAGTCGAGCCGTTCCACGCCGTTACGCACGAGCCGGACCACGGCGCTCTTGACCTTGGGGGGCGGATTGAACACGCCCTCGCCGACGGTAAACAAGTATTCGATATCGTAAAACGCCTGCAGAAAGACGCTCAGTATACCGTAATCCTTGCCCCCGGGACTCCCGGCAATCCGCAACGCCACCTCGCGCTGCACCATGCCGACCACTTCCGGCACCCGGTCGCGGGAGGCCAGTATCTTGAAAAAAATCTGCGAGGATATGTTGTACGGAAAATTGCCGATCACGTTCACGCCGCCGGGAAACATCGCGGAGAGGTCCATTTGCAGAAAATCCCCCTCCATCAGGCGGGGGACGAACTGCGGATAATGCTCGCGGAGGTATTCGACGCTCTCGCCGTCGACTTCGGCTCCATACAGGTCGATATCGTCGCGTTCGAGCAGAAACCGCGTCAGCACGCCCGTTCCGCATCCCACCTCGAGCACTGTCCGGCAACGGTCGGCACGCAACGCGCCGGCGATACGCCGCGCGACGGACAAGTCGGTCAGGAAATGCTGACCCAGGTATTTTTTCGGTCTTACGTTCATTCGATTCTCCGTTACTTCGCTTCCGCCATGCCGGTCCCCGCACCCGCTTCCGTAAAAAGTGTCCGGCCGCCTCGCCCGCCGCACGGAGGCCCCGGCTTCCCGGCACGAGCCGCCACCAGGCTTCCCGCAGCCTCCGGTTCCATCTCCCCGACGGTCATATTCCGCCGTTTCCGGTCCCTTCCGTGCGGCAGGGAATCCGCACGAGGCAAGGGATCAGTTGCCCAGCTCGCTCATGAATTTGATCCGCACCAAGCGGATCTCTTCCTCGGTGAAGTCGCCGCCCAACTCCTTGATCGCCTCGTCGAGCGAATCGGTCTCGGCATCCTCCTTGAAATAGAGATATATCTCCTCAGCCTTGTCCTCGTCGACCGCCTGATCGACATAGTAGCCGACATTGAGCCGCGTCCCCGAGTGAACGATCGCCTCGATCTCGGTAAGCAGCTCGTCGAAATCCATGTCGCGGGCGCGGGCGATGTCCTCGAAGTCCATCTGCCGGTCGATGCTCTGAATGATGAACACCTTGCTTCCGCTCTTGTTGACGACGCTCTTGACGACCATGTCCTGAGGACGGACGATGTCCTTCTCGTCGCAATATTTCTTGATCAGTTCGACGAACGGCTTGCCGAACTTGCGGGCCTTGCCGGCGCCGACGCCGGTGATATTCTGCATTTCGTCGAGCGTGACCGGATACTGGATCGACATATCCTCGAGCGACGGGTCCTGAAAAATCACGAACGGAGGCAGCTCCATCTGCCGGGCCACCTGCTTGCGGAGGTCCTTCAGCATAGCGTACAGCTCTTCGTCGGCCACGCCGCCCTTTCCGGCCGGCGGCGACACGGTATCGTCGTCGTCCCCGTCCTCGTACTCGTGGTCGGCCGCGATCATCACCGAGTGCGGATGACGGACGAACTCCTCCCCCGCCGCATTGATCGACAGCAGGCCGTAGTTCTCGATATTCTTGTCGACCAGCCCCAAAATCAGAGCCTGACGCACGACGGCTCCCCAAAAGCGGTCGTTACGGTCGCTGCCCACGCCGAACCACTCGCTCTTGTGGTGGTTGTAGGACTTGATCAGCGCGTTGTTGCGTCCGACCAGCATATTGATCAGATAGTCGGCTTTGAACTTATCGCCTATGGACTGAAGCACCTGCAACATCAGCTTCATCGGCTCCATGCCCTCGAAACGCGGCTTCGGATGCAGACAGTTGTCGCAGCATCCGCAATTCTCCTCCGCAAACTCCTCTCCGAAATAGTGCAGCAACGTCTTGCGCCGGCAAACCGAGCTCTCGGCATACGAGACGGTCTCCTGCAGCAGCAGGCGGCCGATCTCCTGTTCGGCTAACGGCTTGCCTTGCATGAACTTCTCGAGCTTCTGGATATCCTTATAACTGTAGAACGTGATGCAGTGCCCGCCCGCTCCGTCGCGGCCGGCCCGGCCCGTCTCCTGATAATAGCCTTCGAGGCTCTTGGGAATATCGTAATGGATCACATAGCGCACGTCGGGTTTGTCGATACCCATG
>ERZ857882.5268-NODE-5268-length-10308-cov-6.379791_pt1 | contig 10308 bp, 8 predicted proteins | sample MGYA00519697_ERZ857882 | MGnify/ENA primary metagenome ERZ857882 (study PRJEB31778, sample SAMEA3449373) | human gut metagenome | biome: human gut; feature: human-associated habitat; material: faeces | place: United Kingdom | collected 2010/2012 ... | reverse complement strand
GGTCACGGATTTCCTTGCGGGTTTGCCTGCTGACATGAAGCGTTTCCTCGATTTTAAGGGGTTAATGGGCACTTCTACGCCTGAAACGGGGTGCGAAGTTTGAGTGATTTTAGAATTCATCGCTTCTTCACATTATCATTAGAATGTGGTATATTTATTGTAATACAAGATTCAATTATACTGTCAGTTCCAAATGATGCTGTATGGCAGCACCACACAGCAATCAGTCCGTTTAATTGGACAGCGTTCTTGCTACTATATATGGAGAAATATCGCAAAAATTGCAACGCATGGTTTGAAGTAATTTCAAAAACACATGGAGGTACAATATGGGAGATTTAATTCAGATTCAGGCAGCTGGCGATATAGCACCGGAAAGTGAAGATGCAGCTCTGCTCAGCGTGACGAATAAACTTCTCTTGGATGATCGTTTGTCAGTGCTCAATGAAAAAACGATGAGCGTTCCCATTGCAGAACTTGCAACGCTTGGAGCGGGAGTATCCTCCCTTATTCCAGCGTTGAATACGGTTACTACAACCACAACACTTGCGACCAATGGACTCTTTCGTATCGCAAACCAAGCAACTGGCGATGTCCTGAAGATGGCAAAAAATGGAAACGCATGGGGTGCGATGACAAAAGCAGCAGGTGGGTCAAAGATGGTCCAGCTTGCTGAGGCAGGACCGATTACAGCCACATCGCAGGCTGTAGAGGCAATCAATCCGGCGACGCTTATGATGGCCGCTGCCCTATACTCTATCGAGAGACAGCTTGGTAAAATCGCAGAAACAGATGCTCTCCTTCCTGGAGATTAAAGATGAAGCTGGTGTGGAGGCTGACCTTGAAGCACTGACAAAATTGATTACCAATTACAAACATAACTGGGACAGAGAGGTTTACATTCAGAGTAGCCATAAGATGGTTATGGATATCAAGCGGACGGCTCGAAGCAACATGCTTTCTTATAGACATGATAACTGCAATAACAATCTTTTTATAACACTAGGCTTTGTGGCGCGCCGGTTTTTTTCTTCTCGATTTTCTCCTGCACCCGGTCAAAGAGTTCCTTGGGGACAATGGCCGGAATACCATCCGGAATCAGAACATCCCGATACTGATAATCTCCGATGTAGCGCCGATTCTTCAGCATATGCCGGATGCTATTGTAGGTCAGTGGCTTCCTCAGCTTGTTGCGGATACCGTTCTCATTCAGCCAGTCCCGCAGCTCCTTCATGATGGCACCTTCATCGTACCGTTTGAAAACTTCCAGAATGAAGGGTGCCGTCAGCGGGCCGATTTGGAAACGCTGCTCTTCACCAATTACATAACCAATGGGAAGCATGCCACCGTTATACATACATTTCATCGCGTTATACGTTCTGCTGCGGATGACCTTTTCTGACAAATCGGCAGAGTAAGAGATGGGGACGCTGATACGGGTATTCCTTCGCAGAAGAATACGGCGCCGCTTTTTCCCGGAAAGGAATGAGGGAAGGCAACTGCTCTTGACAGGAGCCTACTTCCCCGCAAGTTTCGCGACGCTGCCGCGTTCGACGATCCGCATGGACAGCGACAGCTTCACAACACCGGTTTCCTGCGCACAGCGCACGGTTTCGCCCCGCTCAATGCGCTGGTGCAGCATCCGGACGGCTTCAATGCCGAGCTGCTCCTTGAAAGAATGGACGGTGGTTATACCGGGGTCCACCATTTCGCACAGCGGGATATCGTCGAAGCCCATCACGCTGATGTCCTCCGGCACGTTCAGCCCGGCGGCGTGGAGCGCACGGATGGCGGCCGCCGCGACCACATCGTTTTCGGCGAACAGCGCGCTGGGAAGCTCTTTCCTCGCGGCGATCCAAGCGCCGATGTCCCGGTACGCCTTCTCCGCAGAGATATCGACGTGAATGATCTCCATCGACTGGGCATTCTCGTCGTCCAGATGCTCGCGCAGCGCCATGCGAAGGCCATGCTCGCGGTCGTCGAAGTTCACGATGCGCTGTTTGGCGCGCAGATAACCGAAGCGCCGGTGCCCACAGTCAATGAGATAGGACATGGCGGATTTCGCGCCGTACAGATTGTCGTTGCCCACGCAGTCGACATAGGCGGAAAACAGGAAATTATCCAGAATAACGACCGGGACGCGATAGCGGTCCCATTGCGTCAGCTCCAGGCCAAGCTTGTGCCGGGCGAGCGTCATATCCGTGCCGAGGATCAAAAGGCCGGAGATATCATCCATAATATCAGCCATCTGCTGCCGGAAGGATTGACCCGCGTAATAATAGCGCACGAGAATGCGGTAGCCCAGCGCCTTGGCGGCGGTCTCCACGCCCTTCATAACGATGGTATAAAAGGTGGATTCCTGAGCAATGCCGACGATCTGATCGACATAGATCAGGAAGCAAAGCTGCTTTCTGTCGGGGAGCGGGGTTTTCGCGGAACTGTAGCCCATCTCTTCCGCCGCGTCAAGAATTCGTTTCCGGGTCTGCTCGCTGACACCCGGTTTGCCGTTCAGCGCCACGGACACCGAGGCTGTGGAGGTCCCCAGCTTTTTCGCGATTTCTTTCGCGGTTACCTGATTTGCCATTTTCATCACATCCTGCCAACCATTCTACAGTACAATCCGGAAAAAGTCAACTGTCAAAACCTAACGTAGCCTAATTATTAGTTAACGTTTTGCACAAAATAATAGGATGATATTTAGGTATTCTCCCACTGGAATTTGCCAAAAATTCGTGTTATAGTAAAAATATAACAGAGATATAGCCGATTTTCCACAATTTAGTGGCCGCCATATCAGTGAACGACCCCCGCACATGCTGAACGATAACCTAATTTACCTATTTTCCGCAAAACAAGCAGAATCTCACTGTGTAATTCATATTTCGGCTCCATCTGCCGCGGAAGGGAGCCGAAAGTGAAAATAACGCCGGAAACCCGGCAAAACAATCTGAAGGAGTGAACAAGGAAATGAAGAAACTGATCGCATTGCTTCTGGCGCTGGTTATGGTGCTGGCCATGGCTGCCTGCTCCAGCTCGAACACCCCCGCTAAGGCCGACACCTCCGCAAAGGCTGACGAACCCACGAAATCCGATGCCTCCGACAACTCCAAGCTCGTCGGCGTCGCGATGCCCACCAAGGATCTGCAGCGCTGGAATCAGGACGGCGAAAACATGAAGGCCCAGCTCGAGGCTGCCGGTTATGACGTTGACCTGCAGTACGGCGCCAACGACATCCAGACTCAGGTCTCCCAGATCGAGAACATGATCGCCAACGGCTGCAAGGTTCTGGTCGTCGCCTCCATCGACGGCGACTCTCTGGGCACCGTTCTGGCGCAGGCCAAGGAAGCCAACGTTCCCGTCATCGCTTATGACCGTCTTATCATGAACTCCGACGCTGTCAGCTACTACGCCACCTTCGACAACTGGCTGGTCGGCGTGAAGCAGGGCGAGTACATCCGTGACGCTCTGGGTCTGGACAACGCTGATGGCAAGACCTTCAACATCGAGTTCATCACCGGCGACCCCGGCGACAACAACATCAACTTCTTCTTTGATGGCGCGATGAGCATCCTGCAGCCCTATCTGGACTCCGGCGTTCTGAACTGCCCCTCCGGCCAGACCGAGAAGACCGTCGTTGCCACCGCCAACTGGGCGACCGACGCCGCGCAGAGCCGCTTTGAGTCCATCCTCGCCTCCAACTACTCCGACGGCACCCAGCTGAACGCCGTCCTTGCCTCCAACGACTCCACCGCTCTGGGCGTTGAGAACGCTCTGGCCGCGTCCTACACCGGCAACTATCCCATCATCACCGGTCAGGACTGCGACGTGACCAACGTCGTCAACATGCTGGCCGGCAAGCAGTCCATGTCCGTCTTCAAGGACACCCGGACGCTGGCGACCAAGGTCGTCGAGATGGTTGACGCGCTGATGAAGGGCACCGAGCCTCCCATCAACGATACCGAGACCTACGACAACGGCACCGGCATCATCCCCAGCTTCCTGTGTGAGCCTGTCGCCTGCACCAGCGAGAATGTGCAGGAGCTGCTCGTTGATTCCGGTTACTACACGGCAGATCAGCTCAAGTAAGCGTCAAGACAGCATTCAGAAAAGACCCAACCTTTGGGCAAGGCGGCTGTCCGCCTTGCCCAAAGCGCTACAATAACACAGGTGGAGGCGATAACTTGTCTGATATCTTACTGGAAATGAAGCACATCACAAAGGAGTTCCCGGGCGTCCGGGCGCTGGATGATGTGAATCTGGCGGTGACCCGCGGCAGCATCCACGCCCTTGTCGGCGAGAACGGCGCGGGAAAATCGACCCTTATGAACGTACTCAGCGGTATCTATCCTCACGGCAGCTACACGGGCCAGATTTTTTACGAAGGGCGCGAGTGCCGCTTTTCCAAAATCAAGGACAGTGAAAAAGAGGGCATCGTCATCATCCATCAGGAGCTGGCGCTGGTACCTTACATGTCCATCGGCGAAAATATGTTTCTGGGAAATGAGCAGGGACGTTCATTTTCCATCGACTGGGGTCAGACGTATGCTCTGGCCGACACCTATCTGCGGGAGGTCGGCCTGACAGAGTCGTCGCGCACCCTCATCCGCGATCTGGGCGTCGGCAAGCAGCAGCTTGTCGAAATCGCCAAGGCGCTTTCCAAGAACGCCAAACTCCTCATTCTGGACGAGCCGACATCGTCCTTAAACGAGTCGGATTCCAGAGCGCTTCTTGATCTGCTTCTGAAATTCAAGGAGCAGGGCATGACCTCCATCATCATCTCTCATAAACTCAACGAGGTTGCCTACGTCGCCGACGACATCACGGTCATCCGCGACGGCAAGACCATCGAGACCCTGCACAAGGGTGTCGATGAGATCACCGAGAGCCGCATCATCAGGGGCATGGTCGGCCGTGAACTGTCCGACCGATTCCCGAAGCGTGTGGACGTTGCCATCGGCGACGTGTCCATGGAGGTCAAAAACTGGACGGTCCATCATCCCAAATACACCGAGAAAAAGGTCGTTGACGACGTGTCGTTTTACGTGCGCCGGGGCGAGGTCATCGGCATTTCGGGACTCATGGGCGCAGGGCGCACGGAATTGGCCATGAGTATTTTCGGCCGCTGCTACGGCTCGAACATCTCCGGCGAGCTTCTGATCGACGGAAAGAACGTACACCTTTCCTCCGTCCGGGAGGCCATCGAGCACAAGCTTGCCTATGTCACCGAGGATCGCAAGGGCAACGGTTTGATCCTCTCGACCCCCATCGCGACCAACACAACGCTGGCAAACCTCGCTGCCGTCTCGCACCGCGGCGTGATCGACCGCGACCGGGAATACGCCGTCGCGGATACATACCGCGAAAAGCTGCGCACGAAATGCACCGGCGTGGAGCAGCGTGTGGGAAACCTCTCCGGCGGCAACCAGCAGAAGGTGCTGCTGGCCAAATGGATGTTTGCCGAGCCGGATATCCTCATTCTTGACGAACCGACGCGGGGCATTGATGTCGGCGCAAAATATGAGATCTACTGCATCATCAACCAACTCGCGGCCGAAGGAAAATCGGTCATCATGATCTCCTCTGAACTGCCGGAGGTCCTTGGCATGAGCGACCGGATCTACGTGCTCAACGAAGGCCGCATGGTCGGGGAATTCGAACGCGCGGAGGCCACACAGGAGAAGATCATGGCGGTGATTCTCCGGTCAAGCGCAAACGGAAAAGGAGCGATCACGCAATGACGAAAAACAAGATCAAGGGTGTTGTCCAGAAATATACCATGATACTGATTCTGCTGCTTGTTGTGGCATTCTTTGCCTGGCGCACAGGCGGCAAGATCCTCATGCCCCAGAACATCACGAATATCATCTCCCAGAACGCCTACGTCTTTGTGCTGGCGGCGGGTATGCTGCTGTGTATTCTGACGGGCGGCAATATTGACCTGTCCGTCGGTTCCGTTGTGTGCTTTGTGGGCGCGCTGGGCGCCGTCTGGCTGAGCAAGGGAGTGAACATGTGGCTCGTCGTGTTGCTGATGCTGCTTCTGGGTCTCGCTATCGGCGCATGGCAGGCGTTCTGGATCGCCTACGTCCATGTCCCACCGTTTATCACAACGCTATCCGGCATGTTCGTCTTCCGCGGTCTGTCCAACGTCGTCCTGCAGGGCAAGACCCTCGCCGTGACGAATGAGGCGTTCGTGCGCATTTTCGGTGGCGGCGCAAACTGTTACGTGCCGGACTTCTTCGGCGGCAGCGGCCTGAATGTTCTCTGCCTTGCGGTGGGCGCGGCGGCGTCCGTGATCTTCCTGGCCGCCACCTTCCTTGGCCGCGGGAATCGCATGAAAAAGGGCTACAGCGTCGAGCCGATGTATGAGACGATCCTCAAATCCGTCGTCATTACGGCTGTCATCATTTTCTTCACCGTCAAGCTCAGCCAGTACAAGGGCATTCCCATGGCGCTGGTGTGGGTCGCTCTGATCATCGCCATCTACACCTACATTACCTCCAAGACCACCATTGGCCGGCATTTCTATGCCGTCGGCGGCAACGAGCTGGCAGCAAAGCTTTCCGGCATCAACACGAACCGGGTCTATTTCATCGCCTATACGAATATGGGCCTGCTGTCCGCGTTCGTCGGTATGCTGACCATCGCCCGTATGACCTCCGCCCAGCCGACCTACGGCCAGAACTATGAGATGGACGCCATCGGTTCCTGCTTCATCGGCGGCGCGTCGGCCTACGGCGGCATCGGCACAGTCCCGGGCGTTATCGTCGGCGCAGTGCTGATGGGCGTTATCAACATCGGCATGAGCATTATGGGCGTGGACGCCAACTATCAGAAGGTCGTCAAGGGCCTGGTGTTGCTGGCAGCGGTCATCTTCGACGTCGTTTCCAAGCGAGAAAAGGATTGACAAATACGCCTGAATTGAGACGGGGCGCGAGGTGACAAGCTCCGGCCCCGTCTTTCACGCAAGGAGAAATTATGAATTACATTGGCATTGATCTCGGCACATCCGCGTGCAAGCTGCTGCTTGTTTCGGAGGATGGCACGATTTTGAATACGGTCACCAGAGAGTATCCTCTCCTGTTCCCCCACTCCGGCTGGTCGGAGCAGCGCCCGGAGGACTGGTGGGACGCAGTCACAGGCGGGATTCCCGAGCTGATGAAGGGGTTTGACCTCGGCGAGGTTGCGGGCATCGGCGCGGGCGGGCAGATGCACGGCCTTGTCGCGCTGGACGCAAGCGACCGCGTCATCCGTCCGGCGATCCTGTGGAACGACGGCAGAACTTCCAAGGAAGTCGATTATCTCAACAACACCGTGGGCAAGGACAGGCTCTCCGCGCTGACAGCCAACATTGCCTTTGCCGGCTTCACCGCGCCGAAGCTTCTCTGGATGCGGGAAAACGAGCCGGAGAATTTCGGGAGAATCGCGAAGATCATGCTCCCGAAGGACTATCTGACCTATAAGCTCACCGGCGTCCACGCCTGCGATTACTCCGACGCTTCCGGTATGCTGCTGCTCGACGTGCAACACAAACGCTGGTCGCGGGAGATGCTTGACATCTGCGGCGTCTCCGAAGCCCAGATGCCCCGGCTCTTTGAGAGCTTTGCAGTCGTCGGCACGCTTACAAAGGAAGCGGCGAAGGCGCTGAGGCTGCCCGAAACCGTAAAAGTGGTCGCCGGTGCGGGAGACAACGCTGCGGCGGCAGTTGGCACAGGAACAGTCAGCGCGGGCGGCTGCAATATTTCCCTCGGCACCTCCGGCACGATTTTCATTTCTTCCGATCAGTTCGGTGTTGACCCCAACAATGCCCTGCACGCCTTTGCCCACGCCGACGGCGGCTATCACCTGATGGGCTGTATGCTTTCCGCCGCCAGCTGCAACAAGTGGCTGTGCGAGGACATTCTGAAAACATCGGATTTTGCGGGCGAGCAGAGGAACATTACCGGCGAAAAGCTGGGGGAAAATCACGTTTATTTTCTGCCCTACCTGATGGGCGAGCGAAGCCCCATCAACGACACCAACGCCCGCGGCACCTTCACCGGCATAACCATGGACACAACGCGCGCCGATCTGGTGCAGGCGGTTCTGGAGGGCGTGGCCTTTGCCATCCGTGACTCTTTTGAGGTGGCAAAATCGCTGGGCATTGAAATCCCGCGTTCCAACATCTGCGGCGGCGGCGCGAAAAGCCCGCTGTGGCGCAGGATCTTCGCCAATGTCCTTGGCATCCCTCTGGATATGGTCAAAACCGAGCAGGGACCGGGCTACGGCGCGGCAATGCTGGCCATGGTCGGCTGCGGTAGGTTTGCGTCCGTGCAGGAGGCGGCTGATGCCCTTGTGGAAGTGGCGTCCACGACCGAGCCTGACCCGGTGCTGACCGCGAAATACGAAGCACGTTATCAGAGCTTCAAAAAGCTTTACCCCGCGCTGAAGGACTTCTTCGCGTCGGCGGTATAAGGGAGGACATATGAAGATTTACACTGTTTCCGACCCGGAATTCAGATCCTACGGCAAGGTGCTTGCGGGCTATGATACTGCGGCGCTCATTACCGCCATGCAGACCATCCCCATGCCCCAGAGCGGTACTGCATACCAGCCGGCCATTCGGGCACTGGAATCGTGCGCCATTCTGGAAGCGCTGCAAGATCGCGCCTACGGCGGGATGCCGATCCAGATCGGCATGTGCTGGGGCTATAACACAAAACTCAACTGCCTTGAGTACCACCGCGACAGCGAGATCAATATCGGTCAGCAGGACTTTATCCTCCTGTTGGCAAAGGAAGACGAGATCGTGGGCGGCAAGCTCGACACCGCGAATGTCAAGGCGTTCTGCGCCCCGGCGGGTGTCGCCGTCGAGGTCTACGCCACAACGCTTCACTACGCGCCGTGTCAGGTATCGGAGGAAGGCTTCCGCGTGGCGGTTGTCCTGCCGAGGGGGACGAATACGGAAAAGGCCGTCTTCACAGCAGGAAATGAAGAAGATACATGGCTGACAGCCCGCAACAAGTGGTTGCTGGCACACCCGGAATCCACCGAGGCAAAATCCGGCGCGCACATTGGACTCACCGGCAAAAATATCGATATTTCTGAAGGAGGTACCCATCATGTTTGAAAACATCCCCAATGTCAGGCTCGGCCTGATCGCCGTATCCCGTGACTGCTTCCCACGGACGCTCTCCGAGATGCGCCGGGCGAATATTGTCAAGAGCTGCGAGGGCGGCGTTTACGAATGCCCCGTGACGGTCGAAAATGAGACCGATATGCTGAAAGCCGTCGCCGACGTCAAGGCGGCGGACTGCAACGCCCTCGTGGTCTTCCTCGGTAACTTCGGCCCCGAGACCCCGGAGACCCTCATCGCCAGATATTTTGACGGTCCCTGCATGTTCGTAGCTGCCGCCGAGGGAGACGGCGACCTGATCAACGGCCGCGGCGACGCCTACTGCGGAATGCTGAACTGCTCCTACAATCTGGGAATGCGCCACCTCAAGGGCTACATCCCCGAATACCCGGTCGGAACCGCTGACGATATCGCGAAAATGATTGCGGACTTTATCCCCATCGCCCGTGCCGTCATCGGCGTGAAAAGCCTGAAGATCATCACCTTCGGCCCGCGCCCGCAGGACTTCTTCGCCTGCAACGCACCCATTCAGGGGCTGTACGCACTGGGCGTGGAGGTAGAGGAAAACTCCGAGCTTGACCTGCTCGTCTCCTACAAGGCCCACGCGAACGACCCACGCATCCCCGCCGTCTGCGAGGACATGAAGAAGGAAATGGGCGAAGGCCGCTACTATGAAGACCTGCTCGTCCGCATGGCGCAGTTTGAGCTGACGCTGCTGGACTGGGCGGAAAATCACAAGGGCGCGCGCAAATACGTCGCCTTTGCCGACAAATGCTGGCCGGCGTTCCCGGAGCAGTTCGGCTTTGAGCCGTGCTATGTGAATTCCCGTCTCGCCTCCCGGGGTATCCCCGTCGCCTGCGAGGTCGATATTTACGGTGCGCTAAGCGAGTACATCGGCGCCTGTGTCTCCCATGACGCAGTGACGCTGCTGGACATCAACAACTCCGTCCCGGCAAAACTGTTTGCCTCCGAAATCGAGGGAAAGTTCGGCTATACCCTCACCGACACCTTCATGGGCTTCCACTGCGGCAACACCCCGTCGTGCAAGCTCTGCGCCGACCGCGCGGTCAAGTACCAGCTCATCCAGAACCGTCTGCTGGAGAACGGTGGAAAGCCGGACTTCACCCGCGGCACGCTGGAAGCGGACCTTGCGGCCAGCGACATCACCTTCTACCGCCTACAGTGCGATTCCGACG
>ERZ857882.5265-NODE-5265-length-10319-cov-9.528352_pt1 | contig 10319 bp, 9 predicted proteins | sample MGYA00519697_ERZ857882 | MGnify/ENA primary metagenome ERZ857882 (study PRJEB31778, sample SAMEA3449373) | human gut metagenome | biome: human gut; feature: human-associated habitat; material: faeces | place: United Kingdom | collected 2010/2012 ... | reverse complement strand
CCGGCACGATCTCCCGCGCCAGCGTCAGAAGTCCCCAGTCCTGCACCAGTATGGCGTCCACGCCCATGGCGCAGGCTTTTTTCAGGGCGTCCGCGGCCTGCACCAGCTCCCGGTCGGTCAGCAGGGTGTTCAGCGTCAGAAAGACCCGTACACCCCGTAAATGGCAATAAGAAACCGCCGACGCAAATTCCTCGTCGGTGAAATTTTTGGCGCTGCGCCGCGCATTGAACGCGCCGAAGCCCATATAGACCGCGTCCGCGCCGGTCTGGACGGCGGCGATCAGGGAGTCAAGGCCGCCGGCGGGGGAGAGAAGCTCCATCATCCCTTGCGGCCCTGCTGATTTTGCAGCTTGCGGCGCAGCTCGGCGGCCTCGTTCTTGGCGCGGCTGGCCTCGTCCAGATAGGTCTTCAGCTGGCGGCGCAGGTTATCGGCATTCTCCTGGGCCTTGCACAGCTCGTCCGCCAGATTCACGGCGGCCAGCACGGCAGCGTTGTCACGGCTCATGTGGGTGCCGTCCATCAACTGACGCATCTCACCGTCCACCATGGCGCCTACCTTCTCCATGTAGGCGGCGTCCTCCTCCGCGACCAGCGTGTATTCCATGCCGCAGATGGTCATCGTTACCCGATTCGCCATAGGTCAACCTCCTCTGTATATCCGTAAAAAGTTCACTCTGCTCCTATTGGTAGAGATGCTTATACAGCATCCATTATAGCACAATTTCCCGGTGTGGAAAGTGTATTTTGCCGAAAAGCGGAAATTTGTAAAAATGTGACCGCGCCCGCTTTACGCCGCCGCACTTTTCATGTAGAATAGGGAGACTGATAAAAGAGGGAGGCGTGTGCCGTGAGCGGCTATATCCTGCGTGGCGGACAAGAGAATATGACCCTGCCCGCCTCGGCGGTGGAGAGCCTGCTCAAGCGCGGGGAGGGCGATGCGGCGTTGCTGTATCTGGCACTCCAGCGGTTTGGCCGCGGTGTCACGCCGGAGGAGCTGGAGAAGGTGCTGCCCACCATGAGCCGCCTGCGGCTGGACGCGGCGGAGGGCGTTTTGCAGGAGCTGGGGCTTTTGCCCCGTCCTCAGCAGCCCCGCCCTGAGCCGGCGGCGGAGCGCCCCGCCTACTCCGCGGAGGATATCACCGCGCTGCTGACGGACAACGAGGGCTTCCGCCTGCTGATCCCGCAGGCGGAGCAGCAGCTGGGCAAGAAGCTGCGTACCGCCGACCTGCAAATTCTGGCGGGACTATACGACGATCTGGGATTACCGGCGGATGTGATCTATCTGCTGCTGTGCCACTGCGTGGAGCGCGCCAAGGCCCAGTGGGGCGAGGGACGCCGCCCCACCATGCGGCAGGTGGAGAAGGAGGGCTACCACTGGGCGCAGCTGGGGCTTTTCGATCAGGTCAGCGCCGCCGCCTACCTGCGGACATGGAGCCGCCGCCGCCAGAAGATGGGGGCGTATATGCAGGCGCTGCACCTGCCGGAGCGTCCCCCGGTGGAGGCGGAGAGCCGCTACATCTCGGACTGGATGGACATGGGCTTCCCGCCGGAGACGGTGGCCATGGCCTACGAGCGGACGGTATTTTACAAGAAGGACATGAACTGGCGCTATCTCAACGGCATCCTGCGCCGCTGGCACGACAGCGGGTGGCACACCCCCCAGCAGGTGCAGCGGGGCGAGGAGCGCAAGCCGTCTCCCACGCCGCCGGCCGGCGGCGAGCAGGGCGGCGGTGAGCAGAATGCGTGGATGCGCCGGTACATCAAGAGGTGAGGATATGGCATACGACGGCAGGATCATGCAGCGGGCGCTGACCCGCTTTGACGAGGATAAGCAGCGCCGCGCCGCCCAGCTGGAGCAGCGGCGGCGTACCGCCTACGCCCGTGCGCCCCGTCTGGCGGAGATCGAGGCGGAGCTGCGCGGCACCATGGGGCGCATCATCTCCTCCGCGCTGGCGCGGGGGACGGACCCGGTGCCGGCTATCCGGGTGCTGCGGGACGAGAACCTCCAGCTCCAGCGGGAGCGCGCGGAGCTGCTGGCGTCGCTGGGCTATCCGGCGGACTATCTGGAGGAGAAACCCGCCTGCGCCAAGTGCGGCGACACCGGCTATGTCTCCGGCGGCGTGTGCGCGTGCCTGCGGGCGTACTACGCCCGGGAGCAGCTGGCGGAGCTTTCCCGCCTGCTGCCGCTGGGGGAGGACAGCTTCGAGACCTTCAGCTTCGACTGGTACGACAGCGCGGTACAGCCCGCCTTCGGCATCTCCCCCCGGGAGAACATGGAGCGCAACTACGACGTCTGCCGGGACTACGCCTACCAATTCGCCAAGGGCAGCGGCGACCTGCTGCTGTCCGGCGGCACGGGACTGGGCAAGACGTTCCTCTCCGCCTGCATTGCGCGGGTGGTCAGCGAGAACGGCTTTTCCGTGGTGTACGACACCGCCGCCAGTGTGTTCAGCCGGTTTGAGGACGCCAAGTTCCGCCGGGACGACGGCGGCAGCGAGGATGCGGACCGTTGTATGCGGTGCGACCTGCTGATCCTGGACGATCTGGGTACGGAGATGACCACGTCCTTCGTCCAGAGCGCCCTGTACCAGATCGTCAATGGGCGGCTGATGGCGGGACGCTCCACCATCATCAGCACCAATCTGGCGCCGGAGGAGATCGGCAGCCGCTACGGCCGGTCGGTGCTGTCCCGGCTGGAGGGGGAGTACGAGATCCTGCCCTTCTTCGGGGAGGATATCCGCCGCCTGAAGCGGGAACGGCAATAAGGACGCAAAAAAGACGCCTGCGGGCGTCTTTTTTTACGTCCTTGGCGGTTTTTTGAATTTCCCGACAATTTCTGCCCGATTTCGCAGTTCTCTTGCCGTAGACTGGACAAAAGGAGGGGAGGAGCATGAAGAAGAACCAGAAGGGGGAATTCCTGTCCAGCCGCGTTCGCTATATCCCCATCAACGCGGTGCGTCCCAACCCCCAGCAGCCACGGCGCAGCTTCGACGAGACGGCGCTGCAGGAGCTGGCGGACAGCATCAGCGCCTACGGGATTTTGCAGCCCCTGACCGTGCGGGACCGGGGCGGCGTCTACGAGCTGGTGGCGGGGGAGCGCCGCCTCCGCGCCGCCCGCATCGCCGGACTGCGGGAGGTCCCCTGCCTCATCGCCGAGGTGGGGGAGGAGGACGCGGCGCTGCTGGCGCTGATCGAGAACCTCCAGCGCCGGGATCTGGACTACATGGAGGAGGCGGCGGCCATCGCCCGGCTCATCCGGCGGTACGGCCTGTCCCAACAGCAGGCGGCGGAGAAGCTGGGGAAGTCCCAGCCCACCATTGCCAACAAGCTGCGTCTTTTGCGGCTGAGCGCGCCGGTGATCGACTGCCTGCGGCAGTACGGCCTGACGGAGCGCCACGCCCGCACCCTGCTGCGGCTCACCGACCCGGAGCAGCAGCTGGCGGCGGCGCGGCACATCGGAAAGCGCGGCCTGAACGTGGCGCAGACCGAGCAGTACATAGACCGGCTCACCGCGGAAAACCGGACAGAGCCGCCCCGAAGAAGACCCACCTATATCATCAAGGACGTGCGGCTGTTTCTCAACAGCGTGGAGCGGGGCGTCCGGCTGATGCAGTCGGCGGGGGTAGGCGCGGAGGTGGGCCGCAGGGACACGGAGGAGGAGATCCTGCTGACCATCCACATCCCCAAGCGCAGGGAGGCCGGTGTTGTTACGGAATCGTAACCCATTTCCCTATTTCATGTGGTATTATGGGCAAAAACGGGAAAATGCCCGTATACACATGGAAAAAGGAGGGGGGACATCGGTGGAAGAAATGAACAATGTGTCCTCTGTTGTAACGGAAAAGGAGGGCGGCGCCCGGCTGGAGACCGCCGCCCCGTCAAAGACGCCCATGACCGGCGGCAAAAAAGCGGCGCTGGTGATCGGCATCCTTTTGGGCGTATTGGTGCTGGCATATCTGGCCGCCTGCGTGGTGGTGCAGACCGTGTACGGCGGCACCGCCCTTCCCCGCACGGATGTGCTGGGGGTGGACGTGTCGAAGATGACGGAGCAGGAGATCGTCGCGCTCTGGGAAAAGCAGGGCGTCCAGACCGTCCGGGATACCAAGGTATCTCTGACGGAGAACGATGCGGATATCGGCAGCGTGTCGCTGGAGGAGCTGGGCGTCACCGTGACGCCGGAGGCGGCGGCTGTCGCCGCCGGTGCGTCCCGGCGGTACGAGAGCTGGGGCGGCGGCGCGCTGGCGTGGCTGCGTGGCGGCTGGGAGTATATCCACAGCTGGTTTGCCCAGACCTCTGCCGTGCCGTCCTTTGATGTGGACAGAGCCGCGCTGGACACCGCCTGCGAAAAGCTGTCCGCCAGCCTGAACTGCACCGTGGTGGACGGCGGCTACCGTCTGGAAAAGGGCGAGGGTCTGTATATCACCAAGCCCGCCGACGGCCGTATGCTGGATGCGCCCAGGCTGGAGCGGGACCTGACCGCCATGCTGCAAAGCGGCGCGCTGACGCCGGTGGCCTGCGTCTACGAGGAGAAGAAGGCGGAGACCGTGGACGTGCAGGCTCTCCACGACCAGCTGGCGGGGGAGAAGGTGGAGGCCGTCTGCAATAAGGAGACGGGCAAGCCCACCCAGTCCCACATCGGCGTGGCCTTCGATGTGGCGGCGGTGCAGGCGCAGCTGGACGCCGCCCCGGCGGGTACGGAGTTCCTGGCCGACGCACAGGTGGAGTTCCCCACCGTGTCCACGGAGGAGCTGGAGGAATGTATGTTCCGTGACGTGCTGGGTACCTGCACCACCAAATGTGCCGGGCCGTGGGGCCGTCACCAGAACATCAAGCTGGCGGCCGCCGCCATCAACGGCAGGATCTACAACCCCGGCGAGGAGTTCTGGTACAACTCCACGGTGGGGCAGCGCACGGCGGCCCGCGGCTACCATGAGGCGGGCGTCTACGAGGCGGGGCGCACCACCACCGGCATCGGCGGCGGCATCTGTCAGGTGTCCTCCACCCTGTACTACGCGGTGATGCTCAGCGATCTGGACATCGTCCTGCGGTACTGCCATATGTTCAACCCCGGCTACCTGCCCATCGGCTGCGATGCCACGGTGAGCTGGGGCGGGCCGGACTTCGCCTTCCGCAACAGCCGGGACTACCCCATTAAGGTCGTCACATCCTACAACGACAACACCAATGAGCTGACCTGCACCATTCTGGGTACCAAGGTGGATGACCACTATGTGGTCATCACCAACGCGGTACTGGCCAGCTACGACTATCAGGTGGTCTATCAGGAGTCGCCGGACGTGGCGCCCGGCGATGAGGTCATCGACCAGTACGGCCACACCGGCTACTTCGTCCGCACATGGCGGAACATCTACGACGGGAACGACAACCTGCTGTCCAGCCGCGTGGAGGCGGACAGCCACTACGATGTGGGCAACAAGATCATTCTGGTGGCGCCGGGCTACCTGCCGGACACCGGCGAATAACGGGAGAAAAACAGGGGGGCGTATCCCCGGATACGCCCCTACTTTTGTACAGAAAAGCGGTCGAAATTTGCGTTTTTCTTAAGACTTTCCGCCAGACGCCTTAAACCGGCGGCAGACCGATTGCGAACCGGCGCAGACCGCGTATAATCGACTTACAGACATCTCTTACGGAGAGGAGGCGGACGCCGTGCCTGCATTTGTTGTTGACAGCGCAGCGCTGTCGCGCAATATCGAAAAGCTGCGGCGTTTTACAGCCGCGCAGATCATCGCCGTGGTCAAGGGCAACGGCTACGGGCTGGGTCTGGTACCCTACGCCCGTTTCCTGACGGCGCAGGGTGTGGCGCTGCTGGCCGTCTCCACGGCGGCGGAGGCCGCCGCCCTGCGGGATGCCGGTATCACGGCGGAGCTCCTGATGCTGTCCTCCACCGCGCTGCCGGAGGAGATCGCCGCGCTGCTGGCGCGGGACGTGATCCTCACTGTCGGCTCCGCCGACGCGGCCCGCGCCGTGTCTGATGCCGCTGCGGCGCGGGGCGTTACCGCCCGCGTCCATGTGAAGCTGGACACCGGCATGGGACGATATGGCTTTTTACCGCAGGAGACGGCGGAGGCCGCCGCCCTGCTGCAAGCGCTGCCCGCCCTCCGGGTGGAGGGCGTGTTCACCCACCTCTCCGATGCCGCCAACGCCAAATGCACCGCCCTGCAATACCGGCGGTTTACCGAGGGCGTCCGCATTTTGCAGGAGGCGGGCATCGACACGGGGCTGCGCCACGTCTGCGCGTCCACCGCGTTTCTGCGTTATCCGGAGATGCATCTGGACGCGGTGCGCCTTGGCTCGGCGCTGCTGGGACGGCTGTCCGTGCCGGACACGCTGGGGCTGGAGCGTATCGGCTGGCTGGAGGCGCAGGTGACGGAGCTGAAGACGCTGCCCGCCGGCTGGCCGGTGGGCTACACCGGCGCCTATTGCACGCGGCGGGAGACGCGGCTGGCGCTGCTGCCGGTGGGCTACACCAGCGGCGTGGGGGTGACGGAGGAGACCAACGCCCTGCGCCTGCGGGATCGGCTGCGGCGGGTGCTGCACGCCGGGCGGAGGCTGCTGCGCGCCGACGTCCTGACCGTACTGGTCAACGGCTGCCGCTGCCCGGTACGGGGCGTGGTGGGCGCCACGGCCATAGAAGCGGATGTGACGGGCGTACCCTGCGCCGTGGGCGACACGGCGCGTATTGAGGTGCGGCCCAAGTTCGTGGACAGTGCCGTACCCAGAGAGTACCGATAAATAGAGCAAAAACAGCGCCGGGCTTACGCCCGGCGCTGTTTTCGTTGTTATTACCGGCACAGGAAGCTGTACCAGCCCTCGGAGTCGTTCTGCTCGAGAACCATCCAGCCGTCAGCGCGGAGCTTGGCCAGCACCTCCTCCGCCCGGTCGTCGATGATGCCGGAGCAGAGGAACAGGCCGCCCTCCTTCAGGAAGGGGCGCACCTTGTCGGAAAGCCCCATGATGACGTCCGCCACGATGTTGGCCACCACCATGTCGTAGCCGCCGCCGAACTCCGCCTGCAAGGTCGTGTCCGTCAGCACGTCGCCCCACCGCACGGTGTAGCGATCCTTGCCCACGCCGTTGAGGGCGGCATTCTCGTAGGCCACATCCACGCACTTCTCATCGATGTCGCAGGCAAAGGCCGCCCTTGCACCCAGCACCAGCGCGGCGATGGACAGAATGCCGCTGCCGCAGCCCAGGTCGAGGATCTTCTCGCCGCCATGGATGCACTTGTCCAGCGCCTGCAAGCACAGGCGGGTGGTGGCGTGGCTGCCGGTGCCGAAGGTCAGACCGGGATTCAGCACCAGCTTTACCCGTCCGTGATCCCTCTTGGCCTGCTCCCACTGGGGGACTACCAGCAGCCGCTCCCCGATCTCCATGGGCTTGTAGAATTTCTTCCAGTTGTTCTCCCAGTCCGCGTCCGCCACGTTGTCGATGGTCAGCCGCAGGGGGGCGTAGTCCGGGTGCGCCTTTTTCAGCTCAGACATGGCGATACGCACTTGCGCGATGGTATGCAGCGCCGCCTCGTTCCGCTCCAGATAGAAGGTGACGCGGCTGACGCCGGCCTTCTCCCGCAGCAGCTCCTCGTCCACATAGTCCCAGTACTGCTTATTATGCTCCAGAAAGTCCTTGAAGTCCGCCTCGTCGTCGATGATGACGCCGGTGATGCCCTGCTGCTCCAGCAGCTCTGTCACCGCGTCCAGCCCGGACGGCGAGGTATCGATCTTCAGCTCCAGCCATTCCATGTGTGTTCCCTCCGCATCTGTGATGGTGTCAGCGCTTGGTGCCTACGAAGAACAGACCCATGGTGTTGGGACCGGTATGGCTGCCGATCACCGGGCCGATGTAGTTGATGTAGACCTCCTTCACGCCGTAGCGTGCCTTCAGCTCCTCCGCCACGGCACGGGCCTCCACCTCGCAGTCCGCCTGACAGATGAACATCACCTGCTCACTGGGCTCGATGCCCAGCTCTGCCACCTTGTCGATGAGGGCTTGGAGGCTTGCCTTGCGGCCGCGGGCCTTTGTCATGGGCACCAGCTTGCCCTCGTCGGAGGTGTGCATCACCGGCTTGATAGACAGCATGGTACCCAGAAACGCGGTGGTGGCGGACACGCGGCCGCCCATCTTCAGGTAGTTCAGGTCGTCCACGGTGAACCAGTGGTCGATGTGGAGCTTGTTCTCCTCCACCCACTGCACCAGCTCCTCGGCGGACAGACCCTCCCGCTTTTTCTGCACGGCCAGATACAGCAGCAGACCCTGACCCAGTGACGCGGACAGGGAATCCACCACATACACGCGTCTGTCGGGGAACTCGTCGGCCATGGTCTTGGCGGCGATGACCGCGTTCTGATAGGTGGCGGACAGGGCGCTGGAGAAGTTGATGGACACGATGTCCTTGCCCTGCGCCAGCACGGCGCGCATGGCGTCCTCAAACTGCCCCACGTTGGCGGCGGAGGTGGTGCCGAGGATACCGGCGCGGATGTTCTTGTAGAAATCCTCGAAGCTGATCTCGCTGCCGTCCAGCAGGTTGGCGTAGTCCTTGCCGTCCATATGTACGGTCAGGGGTACCACGTTCAGCTCCAGCTCCTTGGCCATATGGTCGGTCAGGTCGCAGCAGCTGTCAGTCATGATGATGTAGTCGCGCATAGTAAAAGCCTCCTTGCAGCAGATGGATATCCGTATCGTCTCGATACCACATGGTATCACGAAAAGCGTCCCGTGAAAAGGGAAAAGTGAAAAATTTGCGCCGATGGCGGCGGGGTGCTTATTTCCCCACACAGAAGCGGGAGAAGATGGTGTCCACCAGATCCTCCCGGATGCGCTTGCCGTTCAGCTCGCCCAGCGCCTCCAGCGCCGCCTCACAGTCCGTCAGCACCACATCCGGCGTCATGCCAATGCGCAGGGCGCTCCGCGCCTCCGCCACGGCGGACAGGGCGCGGGAGACGGCGTCCGCCTGCCGTGCGTTGGTCAGCAGCTCACCGGCGGGGGTCTCTCCGGCGGGATACAGCGCCGCCACCGCGTCTGAAAGCGTATCCAGCCCCTCGCCGGTGCGGGCGGAGATGGTCAGCACATTGTCGAACCGGTCAGCCAGCCGCCCGATGTCCAAACGGCGCGGCAGGTCGCCCTTGTTCACCAGCACCAGCAGGTTGGGTACGCTCTGTGCCGCGGCGATGGCCTGCTCGTCCTCCTCCGACAGTGCCTGTGAGCCGTCCAGCACCAGCAGCGCCAGCGACGCCCGCTGCGCCGCCTGACGGCTGCGTTCCACGCCCATGGCCTCGATCCGGTCGCCGCTGTCCCGGATCCCGGCGGTGTCCGTCAGCCGCAGCAGCACGCCGCCCACCAGCACCTTTTCCTCCACGGTGTCCCGTGTGGTGCCTGCAATGTCGGTGACGATGGCCCGGTCGTAGCCCAGCAGGGCGTTGAGCAGGGAGGATTTCCCGGCGTTGGGCCGCCCCAGAATGACGGTGGGTACGCCCAGCCGCAGAAGCTGCCCCCGGGAGAAGGTGGCCAGCAGCGTCTCCAGCTCCTGCTGGGAGGTACGCAGCGTGTCCAGCATCTGCTGGCGCTGCACGTCCTCGATGTCCTCATCGGGGTAGTCCACCACGGCGTAAAACCGCGCCGCCATATCCATCAAGCCGTCGTAGATGCGGCCGATGGCACGGCTCAGGGCGCCGTCCAGCTGGCACACCGCGTTTTTCGCCGCTTCTGCCGTCTCCGCGTCGATGAGGTCGGCCACGGATTCCGCCTGAATGAGATCCATCCGCCCGTTAAGGAAGGCGCGGCGGGTGAACTCGCCGCCCTTGGCCTGCCGGCATCCGGCGGCGAACAGCGCGGTAAGACCGGCGTTCAGCACCACCGGCGAGCCGTGACAGTGCAGCTCGGCGCAGTCCTCGCCGGTATAGCTGTCCGGGCCGGGGAACCGGACGCACAGCACATTGTCGATGACGCTGCCATCCGCGTCCAGCAGGTCGCCGTACACCATACGGCGCGGCGTCTGTGCCCCGGCGGAACGCCCGTTTTTGGCGCGGAATACCCGGTCCAGCGCGGTCAGCGTACCCGGCCCGGACAGGCGCAGGATACCGATGGCACTGGGCAGCTGGGGCGTGGCGATGGCGGCGATGGTATCGGACATAGGCGGAGCCTCCTTGCGGCGATTTTCTTCAGTATAGCACGGAAGGCGGGGAAAAAACAAGAGACACGCCAGTTGGCGTGTCTCTTGTTTTGTTGTGTGGTTACTCGGCCTTGGGAGCCTCGGCAGCAGCCTTGGCGGCAGCGGCCTTCTTCTCGGCGGCAGCCTTCTGC
>ERZ857882.5264-NODE-5264-length-10327-cov-2.534463_pt1 | contig 10327 bp, 9 predicted proteins | sample MGYA00519697_ERZ857882 | MGnify/ENA primary metagenome ERZ857882 (study PRJEB31778, sample SAMEA3449373) | human gut metagenome | biome: human gut; feature: human-associated habitat; material: faeces | place: United Kingdom | collected 2010/2012 ... | reverse complement strand
CTCGACAGCCTGTATCCCTCTGTTCGCGAGGGGCTGTATTTTGACGGTCACCTGTATGCCACCGCCCGTGACGTGACTGCCAACTGCGCCATCCTGAACACCGCGCTGTTTGAGAAGTATAACATCGAGCTGCCCGCCGAGGACTGGACGATGGACGACTTCCTGGCGCTGTGCCGTCAGTTTGCCAAGCCCGAGGACGGCGTCTGGGGATATGCGATCGACGGTTATTCCGATACCATGTATCCCTGGATGTACCTGTTCGGCGCGGACTACATGGATCGCACCACGCACACCTCCCTGCTGGATCAGCCCAACCAGCTCAAGGGCTTTACCACGCTGTATCAGCTGATTGAGGACGGCGCCTGCATGTCCGTTGCCCAGACCAATGAGTTTGGCGGCGTTACCAGCGCGTTTGCCACCAACCATGCGGCCATGCTGTTTGGCGGCCTGTCCAAGGCCAATGGCATCAGCGACATGACGGACGATTTCATCGTGATGCCGCTTCCCACCGGCGCTTCGAACGAAAAGCAGTCCCACATCTTCTGCAACTGCTGGGCCATTCCTACGGTTTCCACGCAGCCTGCCTGGGCCTGGAAGGTCATCGAATACTTCTCCTCCATGGAGGGCCAGACCATCGCCTGCAACGCCGAAATGGGATTGCCCGCGACGCCCGCTGCCGACACCACCGAATGGGTTGCCGCCAAGCCGTGGCGCAAGTACTATCTGGATGCGCTGAGCTATGAAAAGTCTCAGCCCTACCCGGTCGATACCTATGGCCCCAACTGGGACGGCAATTTCAGCAAGCTGCTGAACGAGCGCGTCTGGGACGTGCGCGGCATGGATGTTGAAACGCTGCAGAGCACCATCAAGAGCATCAACGAGCTGCTGACCTACTACCTCCAGGGCGGCGTCTGATCGCCCCCTGAAGGCTGAATGGCGGGACGCGGAGCCTCTCCGGCCAGCCTGTGCGTCAAGCCATTGATTTTCCCGGGGAGCCATGAAGGGGCTGCCGCCCCTTCCTGGCTCCCATGGTGGCGAGAAAGGGCGCAGCAGGGTTGAAAAGGACTTTCATTTTCAAGCCGGGCTGATGCCGAAAAAGGAAAGCCCCTGCGCCTGCCCTGCCCCTGCCATAAGGCGCAGGCGTTCATCCGCTGATAAACGGCAACCGCGGACGCGGCTATCGAAATTCATCAGCGGATATTATAAAATCAGGGTTCGTCGTTGCTTTTTCTTTATCGACGAATGCAACAGGAATATGCCATCGGAAGGAAAACAGAATGCAAACGATGAAGAAAGGAACCCGATACTCTCAGATTGCCGAATACTACCGGCGCATGATCGATCAGAAAACGCTGGCCGTCGGAGAAAAAATGCCGACGGAGAATCAGATTTGCGCGTTGTTCCAGGTCAGCCGGATTACCGTCCGGGAAGCCATGAACGAATTGGTGAAGGACGGCTATATTGAGCGCATTCAAGGCAAGGGGTCGTATGTCAAGGCCAAAAGGGTCGGCATGCAGCTGAATCATCTGCAGGGCTTTTCGGAGGAAATGCGGCTGAAGGGCATGACTGCGTCCAGCCAGGTCCTGTCCGTTGAGGTGCAGCCGTGCAAGCCGAAGGTTGCTGCGCTGCTGCGTATCGATGAGGGCGCGCAGGTGATTTCCATCAACCGCCTTCGTCTGGCGGACGGAGAACCCATGGCCGTGGAAAATGTGTTCATTCCTTTCTTTCTCTGCCCCGAGCTTGCCCAGCGCGAGCTGAACGGCTCCCTCTATCGGCTGCTGGCTGAATACGGCCTGCGCATCGCGCGTGCCCAGCAGGATATCACATCCGGCTTTTCCCCGCGGCCTATCTGCGAGCTGCTTCAAATCAAGCCCACCGTCCCGACGCTGCAAATTGAGCGCATTACCTATCTGGAAAACGGGCAGCCGCTGGAATGCGTGTTTTCCGCCTACCGCAGCGACCGGTATACCTTCCATGTGGAAATGTCCAGATAAAGCAGGGAGCGAATAGATTGTCCGAGCAGCAAGGATTGATTCTTTCCGTCGATGGGGGCGGCACCAAGACCGAAGCCTGCCTGGCAGATACAGCCGGGCATGTGCTGGGCATAGGGCGCGCCGCCGGGTCGAACGCGCTCAGCGTTGGCGCACGGCAGGCGGCGCAGGCTGTCATGGCGGCCGTCACCCAGGCGGCAGCCGGCGCTGACCTGCGCAGGATCTCGCTGTGCCAGCTGTTTATTCCCGGGTTTTCTCAGTGCCTGCCGCTGCCCCTGCCGTTCGAGGTTCAATTGCTGGGCGATTCGCCCAATGCGTATTTCGGCGCGCTGGGCGCCCCCAACGGCATTGTGCTGCTGGCGGGAACCGGCTCGTTTGCCGTCAGCTATGACGGGCAGGGAAACGAGACGTCGATAGGCGGCTGGGGGCCTGTCCTGGGCGATGAAGGCTCAGGCTATGACATTGCACGGCGCGCCATTCAGGCAGCGCTGCGCGATTATGATTGCGGCAGGCCCGTCACGCCGCTGGCGCAGGCTGTGCTGGCGCACTACGGGGTAAAAAGCGCCGCCTCCCTGGTGCATGCCATTTACCATGGCGGGTGCGACAGGCGCTTCATGGCGCAGCTGTGCCCAACCGTTGGCGAGCATGCCGGGCGCGGCGAGGCCGATGCGCTGCGGATCCTGGATGACGCTGCACAGGCGCTGTGCGGCATGGCTGTCACGCTCCAGCGGCGCTGCCGCCTGCGGGCCTGCGATGCGGCGCTGACGGGCGGCGTATCAGGCCTGGGCGACAGGATCAAGCAGCCCTTGTCCCGGTACCTTATCCAGAACAGCATCCGGCTGTGCGAGCCGCTGTACTCGCCCACCATCGGCGGCGTATTGTATACCTGGTGGACATTGATGGGGAAAATGCCGGCAAAAACGCTTGCGGCAAGCTATCATGCGGCCTATATGCAAAAGGAGAGGGAATTGCCATGCTAATGGACGTGTATTTTGAAAAAATGAAGGAAACGCTGGCTGTGATTGAGAGGACGCAGCGGGAGCAGATTATCAGCGCAGCCAGGATGGTGGCCGATACCCTGGAGAACGGCGACATGTGGCAGATCCTGGATACCGGGCACATGCTGATGCACGAGGGCGTCGGCCGTACTGGCGGCATGATGGCGCTCAAGCCCATTCTTGTCACCTGCGAGGTCAACAACCCTACGCGGCCGCGCTTGATTGAAGGCAGGCCCACCATCTACTATACGCAAATTCCGGGGTTTTCCAAGTTTGTGCTGAACCGTGCAAACCTGACCGCCGGCGACACCCTGATTGTCGGCTCCGTATCCGGATATGAGGTTTTCCCCGTAGACGTTGCGATCACCGCCCGCGAAATGGGCGTCAAGGTCATTGGCTTTACATCAGGCGCCTATTCGCAGACGCTGACCCCGCGCCATGAAAGCGGCAAGCGCCTGTATGAGGTCTGCGACGTCGTGCTGGATAACTGCTGCAAGCCCGGCGACACGCTGGTGCCCTGTCCCGGGCTGGGCATCGAGGTGTGCCCATCCTCCGGCATCGGAGCGTCCTATCTGATGTGGGCGCTGCAGGCGACGGTGATTGAGGAAATGCTGGCGCGCGGCAAAAAGCCCAGCGTTTATATGTCCAATCATGCGCCTGGCGCCACAGCGCATAACGCGCAGGCGAAAAAGACCTATCTGGAGCTGGGGTATTAAACAAAGGAGGAAGCATGGGATGAGGCTGACCTTTGGCGCGTTTTCGCTGGAGCTGTGCGAGGGCAACGCGCAGGTAACATCGCTTTCCTTTCACGGGCAGGAGCTCCTGTCCTGCCGGCAGAGCCATCCTGTTTTTTCGCTTGTAGCCTTGGATGAAAACAATCATCGTGTGGCGCTTGTGCCGGCAGACGGACGCAGGGAGGGAGATTCCCTCGTATTTGACAGCATGCAGGCACCGGACGGCCCGCGCCGCATGCAGACGAGTCTTTCCTTCAGGGAAAAGGATGGCGCAGCGGAATTTGTCGTGCGCGTGCAGAACCAGGAAAAGCAGCTGCGGGTGGTTGAGACCCTGTTCGAGCTTTGCGGCCTGGGCTTTGGCGAGGGCGGGGATACGGCGCTTTTGTATCCGCACCATGGCGGCGAAAAGATCGTCGATCCGGCAAACGCGCTGCGCAGCCAACGCTACCAGCAGTTCTGGCGCGCAGGAACAACCCTGGTGAACGGCGAGTGGCAACGCGAGTGCAATTACTGCGGCCTGTGCTCCATGAGCTATATGTACCTACAGAACAAACAGGCCGGCCTTTATTTTGGCTCGCATGATTGCCGCTTCCCCGTCACCGGCCTGATGGTAAGAACGGGCGAGGAGAGCCGCTATCTGTCGCTGGGCTTCCGCATTCACAAAATGATAAGGCCGGGCGAAGCATGGGAAAGCGGCGCGTTCGCCGTCTGCCTCAGCGATCAGGACTGGCATGCGGGCGCTCGCCGCTACCGGGCGTGGATCACCCCCTATCTGGCGCAGCATGAGAACCCCGAATATCTGAAGGAACAGGCCGCGCTGAACCAATGCTATAACTTTAAGCGCGTTGAAGAGATTCAAAACCGCTTTGAGGATATTCCCCGCATGTGGGAGGAGGGCAATAAGCGCGGAATCAACCATATGTTTATTGCGTCCTGGAACCGCACGGGCTTTGACAGCTTCTATCCCGAATACTATCCGGATATGGAACTGGGGACAGCGCTGGATTTTCGGCGCGGCATGGATTATCTCAATGCGCGCGGAGGCTTTGCAACGCTGTATGTCAATGCCCGGCTGTCGGACATGTCCTCGGATTTTCACAGGCGCTTTCTTTCCACCATGCAGATTGAGAATGCCAATGGCGAGGCGCTGACGGAGACCTACGGCCCGCATTCCTTCACATTGAACTGCCCCTCCGACGAAAAATGGCAGCACATGCTGGTGGATATCTGCGATTTCGCGGCAGAGAGCTATCATTTGAAGGGAATTTACCTGGATCAGCTTGCTTCGGCAGAGCCCTTTGCCTGCTATCATGCGGGGCACTCGCACCATGATATCGGCGAGTTTAATCAGGGTTATCTGAAGATCCTTTCCGAATTGCGCGAAAGAATGCGCCGCCGCGACCCCGATTCCTACCTGATGACGGAAAACTGCGGGGACATTTACAGCGCGTATACCTGGGGCAATCTGACCTGGAACGGCGCGGATTATGATGAGTTCTACAACATGTTCCGTTATACCTTCCCCGAGTATGTGCAGGTGAACATGTGCAATGACCGCTCCTGGGCGTCGGATGATGAGGAGCGCGAGCGCTGCTTCTATGCGGATGTGGAGCGCTGTGTGCTGATGGGCAATATCCTCTGGATCGGCATCACGGCGCGTTATCTGGATCAGCCTGCCCTGAAGCCGCATTTTGACTACCTGATGGCGGCAACGGCATTCCGCAAGGCCATTGCGGGGCAGGTAAGCGAGGGCACCTATCTGGATGATGAATATGTTGCGGCCATGGACGAATCGCTGCATGCCTCCTGCTTCCGCGTTTCTGAGCGCGAAACGCTGCTCCTGGCGGGCGATCAGGCGCTGCATGGCGGGAAGGTGCGCTTTACGCTTCCCCATATCGCTGCACATGTAGAGGCCTTTGACGAGTATGGGCAACCGCTTTCCGTCCTGGCTGAGGGAAACGAGGTCACGCTGTCCATGTGCGGGAACCGCCTGGCGCGGATCCATGTGCAGGCTGGAGGGGGAAAGGCATGAATACACAGTATTTGGATGAAATAAGCCGCATCCTGCAGCAGGTTCGTCTGACGCAGCTGCCGCAGATGGAGAAGGCCGCCCGGATGCTGGCGGACGCCACGCTGAACGGGCATAACCTGTTTGTTTTCGGCTGCAACCATGCAGGGCTGCTGGCAATGGAGATGTATTATCGAACGGGCGGTATGGTGAATATCAACCCTGTGCGCGGCCCGGGGCTGCATTTGGAAATCGTCCCTGCCACCATGACCAGCCAGATGGAGCGCATGGATGGTTACGGCTGCCTTTTGATGGATATGACGCCCATTGGAAAGGACGACGTCATCATCATCCATTCTGTTTCAGGGCGAAACGCGGTCTCCGTAGACGCAGCCATCCGCGCGCGCGAAAAGGGCGCCCGGGTGATTGCGCTGACCAATATGGAAACCTCCGCAGCGGTGGAATCGCGCCATAAAAGCGGAAAAAAGCTGTACGAGGTGGCTGACCTTGTCCTTGATAACTGCGGCTGCCGGGGCGACGCTGCCCTCCCCCTGCCCGGCGTTCCGGCAAAGATGGGGCCCACGTCCACAGTCATTGGCGCGGCCGTGCTGAACGCCATCATGTGCCGCACGGTCGAGCTGATTATGGCTGCCGGGCAGGATGCGCCGGTGTTCATGTCGGCCAACACGGATGGCGGCGATGAATACAACAAAAACATGCTGAAAAAATACGCAGACCACATCTTCTATATGTAAGGAGGAAAGGCGGAGAAGGAAATTCCTCCCCGCCTTCTGCTTGTCTTCATGCTGCTGTATATCAACTGGGACGGCTTCTCTGCTTCGTGGTATCGGATGGCGCACGCTTCCCCGCTTGGAACGCCCAACCTGGACAACCTGATTGCGCAGGGAACGGTATTGCTGCAGCAGCGCTGCGGCATTCCCGCCATCACAAATCCCATGCAGCAGGCGCTGATCTCTGGTGCATGGCCGGAAAAAACGGGCAACTGCTACTGCTATTTTGACAAAGCGGCGCGCCGCATTGTGAAGACCGGCAGATTGAATCCGTGCGAAACCATTGCAGAGGCGGCAGTCCGCCACGGGCTGACCTGCGCGTCCATACACGGCTGGTATGTTGAAAACAGAGGGTGCACGCCTGGCGATGCGGGCAATCCATACATTGCCGACATATCACTGCGCAATTTTGAAGGCCGGGTACAGCTGCTGCTGGATTACCTTGCAGGCAAGCCCGTCCCGTCTGGCGGGAAAATGATTACCCTCCTGAACAGGCCTGATTTTCTGACCATCTATGCGGATGACATAGACACCGTCTGCCACAATGGCGCCCGCCTGCCCTACGCGGAGATGCGCCGCGCCAGCACGATAGACGAGTGGTATGAAAACATTCAGTATGCAGTCTGGCGCATGGATCGGGCTCTGGAGCGCCTAATGAGAATCCCTGGAGTTACCATCGCGCTGGCGTCGGACCATGGCGGAATGCCCTATGGCATTGCCGGCTTTGGCGCTGATGCTGATGAAGCCGCCCTGCCCCGCCTTGCTGAACTGGTACAGGCAATCCAGCGGGCGGGCGTGGCTGTAGCAGCCATAGAAAAGGAAGGCGATCCCGTCCCCGCTGATGCCCAGGCCGTTCTTCTTGCCATGGAAACGCAGGCGCAATTGACGTGGCTTGTCCCTGCCAGCGAAGGCAGGCAGCGCGCCGTGCTTGAAGGCATCCGCGCCCTTCCGTTTGTCCGGGCGGCGCTGGATCAAAATGCTCAGCGGGCCTTGGGCGCATGGCCGGGTATGTGCGATATATACATCACAACGCGCCCGCCGTATTATCTGTGCGGCTATGAAGGTAAGCCCTTTGCGGGCGGCTCCCATGCGGCGCTGGAGGACACCGTGATGGATCCGTTCTGCGCATTCTGGGGCGCAGGCGTCCGTCGCGGCGTGAAGGTTCAGGAGCGTACATCTCTGGTTGATTTTGCACCCACGGCCTGCAGGCTGCTTGGCATAGAGGGGCCGCAGGACGCAGTTGGCCGCATACTGACAGAAGCGCTGGAGGAACGCGCTGCTCCATCCCTGACTGAACACCCGAACGACTGACAAGCATTCCAAGAGGAGACAGCATGCGCATATTTATTATTCGCCATGGCGACCCCGATTATCAGACCGACAGCCTGACCCCGCGCGGGCGCCGGGAGGCAGAAGCGCTGGCCGCGTACATTGAACGCCTGCAGCTGACGCACATATACTGCTCGCCGCTTGGCCGGGCGCAGCAAACCTGCCGCCCCTGCGCGGAGAAGCTGGGGCTGCCCGTTGAAACCCTTTCATGGACGCGCGAGCTGACAGGCGTCTATTACGAGCTGGACGGCTTCGGACGCTTTTCACCGTTCTTTACGCCGGGCGAGGTGATGTATTCCATTTCTCCAACGCCGCGCTATGCAGGCTGGCAGAACCAGAAGTATTTTGACGATCCTCGGTATTATCCGCTGGTCAAGGAAATGCAGGCTGGCTCGGATGCGCTGCTGGCGCGCCATGGCTATGTGCACGAAGGCGCTTTATACAAAATCGAACGCCCGAGTGAGGACAGAATCGCCGTTTTCTGCCATCAGGGGCTTGGGACAACGTGGATTTCCTACCTGCTGAACATCCCGTATCAGGCGGCCTGGGCAGGGATGTGGCAAGCCTGCACGGGGATTACCTGCATCCGGATGGAGTGCCGCTCCACGCGCTTTTCCGTGCCGAGGATGCTCTATATGGGCGATACGACGCACATTGAGCTGGCAGGGCTTGAAAAAACAGAGCGCGGACTATCTGCCAGCATGACTGCATGCTGATCCGATTGCTGCCCCGCTTCGCGTTGCAAGCAGCATCCTTTTCCTGTGGGCCATATATCGTCCAGAATACAGAAGTCTCCCGGGATGCTCCGGGAGACTTCTGACAATTAACAAAACAATGACTGCATCCTTGAAGCTAAGAAAGCACAAGACACATTGCGTTTCCTGCCGCCCATTGGGCGGTGTTTTTTATCCTCGGCGGCAGCCTTATCTGCGGCTTTGAAAAAATAAATCTCATTTTTCGGCAGGTGGCAACTTTGCCAACTTCCAGGAAAACGTATCGGAATGATAATGTGAAAATATCTATAAATGGTTATACATTGCTTGGCTTACTGATATCTTCCCTCCGGGTTGAGTGTAAGGCTTCGGAAACGCTCCACATCCACCTTGGACTTGTGATCTGGACTCAGGATGCCGTTTTGCTCTTGCTCAACATCGGTGAGCTGAGTATAGACATAACCCTGACAGTAGGGGATGGCATGAGCCGCGTTGGTCAGGGATTGATAGCGCTCAAAAAAGGCTTCTTCATCGGAAACCTTGCCATGATATCCCCAAGAACTGCTGCTTTTGTCCTCGAATGCAATATCGCCATATTCAGTCAGCAGGAAGGCCTCGTTGCCTGTCCATTCTTTGCCGTCGCAGTAGACCATACGGCGGACGCAGGAATGCTTTGTTATTTCTTCACGACTTGCAAAATGCTTGGCCAGCACATCGCCTGTTGCGGCGTAATCATGCAGTCCGAAGATATCGCTCTGAACGAATTCCCAGCCATCATTTGTGGAAACAATGCGCGAGCCATCCAGCGCCTTTACCTGATAGTATAGCATGTTGGCGCAGGCTTGCATCTGCTTGTTGGAATACAGACGATCCATGCTCCAGCTTTCGTTTACAGGAACCCAGGTGATTATGCTGGGATGGTTGAAATCGCGCTCAATGCCGCCAGTCAGCGTTTCGATGGTATCATGAAATGCACCCTGCTTTGGACGATAGCAGGGCATCGTCCACAATGTGAGGTTTCGTCCAAAGTGTCGCAAAATAGCGTGGGCAGCAATCCCTGCGGCGAAAGCATGTGCCTTCGTTATTGCTTTGATCGCAAAATGCCGGGTAGATTCTCTGCGCGATTTTCCGTGAGACGAGTTTCATTTTGGCACAGCCGACAGCTGTGCCCTTGCCGTGATTCTGTAGTGTATTAAGAATAAAAGAATAAAATGCCAGGCTCAGAATTGTAAGGATCCTGAGCCTGCCGTTTCTGTCCTGCACAGTGTTATTTGGCGGAGTGTTTTCTGCTCAAGCGTTTCCGTTGGCGTTATTCCACGACGCCGCCTTCAACTACAAGGCTGTCCGGATTCACGGCGTCGCCGTAAACATCCTTGAGCGTCGCATCGAAATCGGCATGGAAGAAGCTTTCCTCGGCCAGATTGAAGTCAAGAATGTTCGATAAGATTTCACAAAAGTGCAAGCACCGCATCGTCTTTATGTGGCCTTAATTTCAAACGTGAAGTTCTTAGACCATCTTAAAGCGGGTTCTGGTATGATACAGGAAATCGTACAGAAGGAGCCGACTTATGCTGGAAAGAACCATTCGAATCAAACGCCGTCTGTCAACCTTTCAGATGATCGCGCTGGGCTTTGCGGGCGTGATACTGCTTGGAGCCCTGCTGCTGACGCTGCCGATTTCCGCCGCGGATGGGCGTATAACGCCGTTTGACGAATCGCTGTTTACCGCAACCTCCGCCGTATGCGTGACGGGCCTTATCATA
>ERZ857882.5259-NODE-5259-length-10342-cov-2.423155_pt1 | contig 10342 bp, 6 predicted proteins | sample MGYA00519697_ERZ857882 | MGnify/ENA primary metagenome ERZ857882 (study PRJEB31778, sample SAMEA3449373) | human gut metagenome | biome: human gut; feature: human-associated habitat; material: faeces | place: United Kingdom | collected 2010/2012 ... | reverse complement strand
GGCAATGTTCCGCGGGCACGCGATTGAAGCAATTCGCCGCCTCATTCACACCAGAAAGAGCTAGGGCGGCGTTTCCATCTGCAGAAAAAAGGTTCCATTCCCCAACTTTCTCGCCCTTTGCGCTTTATCATAGATGCGTGAAGGAAACCAGCAACGCCGCCCGTAGGCGCGCGCGGGGAAACGAGGGCACCATGATCAATCAACGCATGTACGAGTTGGGCAGCGAACCGTCGGCGATTCGCGAGCTGTTCGCATACGGCCAAGCACGCAAGGCCGAAATCGGCGAGGATAACGTCTTCGACTTCAGCATCGGCAACCCCAGCGTTCCGGCACCCGAAGCGGTTAAGCGAGCAATTCTCGATGTGATGGAGCGGCCCCCCGCCCAAGTGCACGGCTACACCCCCAGCCAGGGCGCACCGAGCGTTCGCGCCGCCGTGGCCGCATCGCTCAACCGCCGCTTCGATACGTCGTACGAAGGTGCGAACATCTACATGACCTGCGGCGCCGCCGCATCGCTTTCCATCTGCTTCAACGCCGTTGGAAACCCAGGCGATGAGTTCATCGTGATTTCGCCCTATTTCCCCGAATACAAGGTTTGGATTGAGAACGCCGGCTGCAACTGCATCGAGGTGCCCGCTCGCCGCGACGATTTCCAAATGAACATCGAAGCCATCGAAGACGCCATTACGCCGAAAACCAAGGCCATCGTGATTAATTCGCCCAACAACCCAGTTGGCTCGGTGTACCCCGAATGCGACTTGATCGAACTCGCCAACGCGCTGCGCCGCAAGCAGGACGAATTCGGCATCACCATTTACATCATCGCCGATGAGCCGTATCGAGAAATCGTCTACGGCAACGTGCGCGTGCCGTTCGTTCCGCCTATCTACGAGAACACGCTCGTGTGCTACTCGTATTCCAAATCGCTCAGCCTGCCGGGCGAGCGCATTGGCTACATTCTGGTTCCCAACACCATGCCCGACTGGGAGCGCACCTTCAACGCCGTGTGCGGCGCCGGCCGCGCGCTTGGCTTCGTGTGCGCGCCGTCGCTTCTGCAGTACGTCATCGAGCGCTGCGTCGACGAGCCGAGCGATGTTGAGGCCTATGCGAAGAACCGCGAAGCCCTGTATGGCGGCCTTACGAAACTCGGCTACGAGTGCGTGGCACCCCAAGGCGCATTCTACTTGTGGGTTCGCGCGCTCGAACCCGACGCTCAGGCTTTCGCCGAGGCCGCGAAGGCACATGAGCTGCTGCTCGTTCCCAGCAACAGCTTCGGCGTCGAGGGCTGGCTGCGCGTAAGCTACTGCGTCGCCCACGAGACCATCGTGAATTCGATGCCCGCATTTGCCGAACTCATGCGCGAGTACCAAACAAGATAGCGCATCTTAGACAACGCGTTTTTTGACGCAAAAACACGAAGGCTCGCCTACCGCAGGCGAGCCTTCGTTGCATAGAGGTGCCGAAGCCGCGCGGGCAAATCGGGCTGAGCATTTCGCGTGTCGCGCCCGCATGGGCTGCGGACTTACGCAGGCTCAGCACATGCGGGCAGGCAACAACGTTAGGCCGCTGCCGCGCGAACGCCGCGCCATTCGGCCCTATCACTTCTGGAATTTCTTGGCCTCTTCGGCTTCGACGCCCTCCATCGAAGCGCCATATTTCGCGGTTTTCGGATCTTTGCCGCCATCTTTAAGCAGCTCATCGACGCTTTCCGCACGCAGCGCCTCGCGGCGCGCATCGTGTTTTTCCTGATAGCGGCCCGCCGCAACAGCATCGAGCTTCACATTGCGGAAGTACACGATCCAGTTCGCCGCGATAGCAACCATGTTCAGGAAATAGACCGCCAGCACCCAGTTGATTTGGCCCGATACGAACTTCGCCGCAATACCGGCAACGTATCCCAACGTGATAAGCAAAATGAACTGCCAGCTTGTGCCCGCAGCCGTGCGCGCCTTCGCCGCCTTATACGCATTCATCGGCCACGACAAGCCAAAACAAACCAGCATGACCGCTTCAAGAAATTCCGCCATTGCACCCTCGATTTCTCGGATTTCAAACCCTTTGAGAATAGTTCGCGCGCATCATAGCGTCTAATATATGAATTGGTTATTTATCATCACTTTGACGTTATAATTCAAGAAAACGAGGGGAGCGCCGTGGAGCTTTTGCAGTTGAGATATTTTCTGGAAGTTGCGGAAAGCGAGCACGTCACGCACAGCGCCCAGAAACTTCGCGTATCGCAGCCCTCGCTCACCCAAGCGATTAGCCGCCTCGAGCGAGAACTGGGCGTACAGCTTTTCGAGCCAGAAGGGCGCGGCATTCGCCTTACTGAAGCAGGGCGCTTCTACAGCAAACGCATCGCGAAAGCGGTGGGAGAAATCGACTCGGCGACCAGCGAGCTTGCGCGGTTCGACGAAGAGCGCAGCTCGATCGTGCGCATCAACGTTGTTTCGGCTTCGAACATCGTCGTTGACGCCGTCGCGGAATGGCGCACTCAACACCCCGCGGCAAAGTTTCAGATTGTGAGCAGCGAAACCGCCAGCAAAATTGAACCGTGCGACATCGAAGTGCGCATGCAAACGGGGAAAACGCCGGAAGCGAAGGGCGCGCGCCTATTCAAGGAACGCATCATGCTCGCCGTACCCACAACGAACGGCGACGAAGCCGAGGAGCCCGACGCAGGTTTTCGCGACAATCTAGGAAAAGGTGAAAGACCTGGAGGCGAAGAGCGCGACATCGCAGCGAGCAACGCCTTGGCCAACGGGCTCGGCGAAGCGATTTCGCTGGCCCAAGTGCAAAACAGCGGCTTCATCATGCTCGCAGGCTCGCGCAACATTAGCAACCTCTGCCTGTCGCAATGCGCAAAACTGGGGTTTCGCCCCACAATCGCCTTCGAGAGCGATAATCCATCGGTCGTGCGCAAAATGATCGGCCTTGGCCTCGGCGTTGGCTTTTGGCCCGAACACAGCTGGGGCGAGCTTGGCGCCGGCGCGCGCCTTGCTCCCATTCTTGAGCCGGGATTCGTACGCACCATCGAAGTCGCGCGAACGCGCCACGGCGGCTCGAACGAGCAGGCCGATGGGTTCTATTCGTTCCTGCTTCAGCGATTCGAAGCCCGCTGGAATATCTAGCGGTTCCCCGCGTCAACCATGGTAGACTTTTGCGTACATGTGCGAGAGAAAGGGATTCCATGGCCGCGCAATGCAATTTGATCATCGATTCATGCTGCGATTTGCCGCTGAGTATGCTGCAAATCGAAGGCGTCGATACGCTGAACTTCAATTACGTCATGAGCGATGGCGACCACGAGGACGATTTCTATCAATCCATCACGCCGCACGAGTTCTACGAGAAGATTCGCAATGGAGAAACGCCGAGCACCTCGCAGGCTTCGCCGGCGGCAATCGAAGCGGCATGGCGCCGCGCTGCCGAAAACGGCATTCCCACGGTATACCTATGTTTCTCGAGCGGCCTTTCGTCGAACTACTCAACTGCGGCGGCGTTGCTTGCCCAGGTGAAAGAGGAATTCCCCGATGCTCCGCTCTATTTGGTCGACCTTATGATCGGCTCTACGCCCGAGGGCTTGCTCGTTCTTGAGGCGTTGCGTCAGCGCGATTCGGGGCTTTCCGCAGAAGAGCTGGTCGAGTGGGCCGAACAGGCGCGCTACTTCGTGCAAACCGCTTTCATGGTTGACGATCTTGATGCGCTGCACCGCGGCGGACGCATTCCCGCATCGGTTGCCGCAGCAGGCTCGGCACTCAATGTGAAACCCCTGCTCACCTTCGATACATCGGGGCACTTGGCACTCACGGGCGCCGCGCGTGGGCGCAAGAAGGGCCTGAAGCAAATGGCCGATTTCTTCGCAAAAGAGCATGACACGCAAGGTGGTTCGCCCGTAGTGCTCATCGGCAACGCCGACTGCCCGAAAGACGCCGAAGCGCTGCGAGGCCTTTTGGCCAAACAAGACGAGAGCATCACCGTGGTACAGCACAATATTGGTGCCACCATCGGCAGCCACGTTGGACCCGGCATGGTGTCGATTTCGTTCTGGGGCGGCGACCGCCGCGAAAACATGTCCGTCGCCGACCGCATCGCCGCGAAGATCAAGCGCGGCTAGCAAACCGAACGGACGGTTCGGGGCCTCAGGACATCAAGATGCTCTGAGGCCCCGACTCACTACCGTCATCTCGCCGACCTCGGAGCCCCTTTTTCGCAATTGCCTGCTGCGGCCAATCGTAGCAGACTCGTATTGCATGCATATGAACGGACCTTCTGCACTCCTTCCCTCTCTCTTCTCGCACCTTGTCTCTCTTCCTCATCCCCACAAGTGCCCGTCGGCGCGAAGGCCCGCGCTCGAATATCCCATCCTTGCAAAGCCCATCCCCCGTCTCTTATGTTTGTCGCGGTTCCGTGGCGCCGAGGTAACGTTTCGATTCAGATTCTTCCCATTGTGCGAACGCGCGATATGTTCGACTCGTACCAAACGCATTTACCGCAAGCCAATCGAGCGCTTGCTTTTATTTGATAGGAGGCAACCATGGACAGACGCGCATACAGTCAAGAAAACCGCAACCAGCGCGCCGATTCGGCGGCAAAAACCGTCGTTATCTCGCCCAAGGCTGAAGCCGAAACCCCCAACCCAACCGGAATCAAGGGCCTTTTTGAGGGGCTTTCGGTTTCACAGGTCACCGCAGGTGCTTTGGCCGCGGTGACCTCGATGCTGCTTTCTGCGCAAATTGGCATTGCCGGCTCGGTTATCGGCGTCGCCGTAGGCTCGGTCGTGTCGACCGTTTCATCGCAGCTTTACAAAAAATTCCTGGCAGGGGCAGCCGAAAAACTTCGCGGCTTCGCCTCGAGCGACAATGCAGAAGGAAATGCGGCGACTAACGCCGCTGCCGCCCAAAGCGCAACCCAAAGCCTCGCACACGCGCAAACCACCGTTATGCCCATCACACGCGCACCATTCGAGAGCGCCGAAACCACCACGCTGCCTTCGGTGGGCACAGCGACGCACGCATTCAACGAAGCGGCGGTTCCGTCGGCCAATTCCGCCGAAACGAGCGTTCTATCCGCGGGCCAAATCGTTGGAGCCGACGCGCGCGACATGCGCGGCAGCCAAGCCGCTCAAGGCACCCAATCGAATACGCCGCGCATCAATAGCGCAGCCGGCCATACGGGCAATGCGAGCCACGCAACGGGCGTCGTCGAGATTGAGGCCCAAAAACAAAAGACCATGCAGCGCCGCGTGCTCGCGGTTTCAGTCGCCTCGTCCCTTGCGGCAATCCTGCTGTTCGCGGGCCTCGTGCTTATGTTTACCGGTGGCGAAGGCATCGGTACCAAGGTAGCCCCGTTCACCGGTGAAGTCGTAACGAGCCAGCTTGCAGACGAAAACAGCGTTGCGACCAGCAATGACACTGGAAAAACCCATGATGCCAAGAAGGCCGAGACAACAGCTCAAGACGAAAACGAGAAGAACAGCACTCCGCAATCCCCTCAGCAGAATTCGACGCAGAGCGCTTCCAACTCTTCATCCACAACCGAATCGGGCACAAACTCCAGCAACACGAATTCGGGATCGGAGAACTCGAGCTCCGCAAGCGGCAACAACAGCTCATCCTCAAGCAGCTCAGGCTCCGGCCAAGCTTCCAGCAATAATACGAATTCAAATTCCAACAACGCAAACAGCTCTGGCTCTGGCTCAACGGATTCGGGCGGAAATGCCACAAATTCAGGGTCATCGGGGTCGGAATCGAGCGCATCGTCGCAAGCGGGGTCGGGCAAGTAACCCACGGCGAAATATTTCGCTCGGCAAGAAAAGCCGCGAGGCGGCAACACGCGCCCAAGTGAAAAACGAATTCAGCTCCACAGGCAACTCCAAGAAAGCGCATGCATACATACAAAAGCGGGCCTGCATCGTTCTGCAGGCCCGTCGCCGTTCAGGGCAATTATGTTTGCCATTTGGCTAATCGCCCTGCGCGTTCGTTAGTCGACGCTCTTCAAACTTTCGACCATATCGATTTTCTTGAGCTTGAATTTCATCGCCAAAGTCACGATAACCGAGAACAACATGGTGAGCGCAAATGCGATAATGAAGCTCAAAGCATGAATTTCGCGGCCAAACATCACCTGATCGACCTCGGCGGTGATTACAACATAGCCCTCCATGGCAATGCCAAGGAACAAACCAACGAATGCACCAATCAGCGAAAGCAGCATGGTTTCGCGATAGATATACGCGTTCACCTCATGCGGCGTGAAGCCAAGCACCTTCAGCGTGGCAATTTCTCGCACACGCTCGGTGATATTGATGTTCGTCAGGTTGTACAGCACCACGAACGCGAGCAGGGCCGCAGCAACCACAAGCACCACCACGACCGAATCGACACTCTTCAGCATGCTGCGATAGCTGTTGATGGTTTCGTCGTTATACGTCACGGTTTTCACACCATCCATCGCGAGCACGTCGTCGCTGAACACTTCGCGCACGTCATCGCCCTCGGCAACGTTCGCAAGCAGCGTCGCGTACGAAGGCGCTTCTCCCATGGTTGATTCATACAGCGCAGGCGACATGAGCACGTATTGCGCCACATAGTTCTCCATAATGCCCGACACGCGCACCTCGCGGCCTTCGCCCATCGCGTTGCCAATGGCGTCTTCGTCGTAAATCGCGATGGAATCGCCCACCGAAACACCCAGCTTCGTCGCGAGCTTCTCGCTTATGAGCACGCCTTCATCGTCAATCGCGAGGGGCTTGTGGCCCACGCGCGTGCGCAGCGTGTTGAAGTTGTCGAATTCCTGTGTATCTTGCGGCACGTTCAACTCGACGCGTTGGTCGATATCATCCGACGCGCCCGGAGTGCGCACAATTTTATTCTCGGTAAGCACCCATGCCTTCGGACCTTCGGAGTCGGCCTCGACGCGTTTTGCCACGGCATTCTTTTCGGCATCGGCAACATCGGAATCCATGCGCACGATGGCGTTGTAGTGGTACAGCTCGCCATACTGCTTGTCGATGATATCGTTGATGGCGTTTTGCAAACCAAGACCGGTGAGCAAAAGACCCGTGCAACCTGCAATGCCAATAATCGCCATGAAGAAACGGCGCTTATAGCGGAAGAGGTTGCGCGCGGTGACCTTCCAACTGAACGACATGCGGCTCCACAGCGGACGAATACGTTCGAGCAGAATGCGCTTGCCGGCCTTCGGCGCGCGCGGCAGCATAAGGGCTGCCGGCTTTTCGCGCAGGGTGGCCATCGCAGCGAACAGCGTTGCCGCAACCGTAATGCCCACAGAAAGGCCCGCCGCCAGCAAGAACAGCGCGGGGTCGATTGGCGTAGGCCTGCACGGCACAACATAAATAATCGCGTACGCATTCATGATGAACCACGGCAAAAACTGCGACAGCAGCACAATGCCCACGATTGAGCCCACGCCGCTGGCGACCATGGCATACACCAAATACTTCGAGGCGATGCGTCCATTGGAATAGCCAAGCGCCTTAAACGTGCCAATGAGCACGCGCTCTTCGTCGACCATGCGCGTCATAGTCGTAAGCGAAACCAAAGCGGCCACAAGGAAGAACAGCAGTGGGAACACCTGGGCAATTTGATCAATGCGTCCCGCGTCGGAACGGAAGCTTTCGGCGCCGATGTTCTTCTTCAAATCAAGCGCATACACGTCGGCATCCATAGTGGCGATGTCGTCCACCTCGGCTTGGGCGTCGGCGAGCTGCGCTTCGGCGTCGGCGAATTCGACCTCGGCCTGGGCGCGCTTATCAGCAAGCTCGGCCGCGCCTTTTTCCCACTGCGACAAACCGTCGGCATATTCGGCCTGGCCGCTTTTGAGCTGAGCGCGGCCCTCATCGAGCTGCGCCTGGCCTTGGGCAAGCTGTGCCGCAGCGGCATCAAGCGAGGCCTGACCGCTCGCGAAGCCCTGGTTGGCCGTAGCCTTCTGGGCAGCAAGCTCCTGCTCGCCCGCCGCAAGTTGCTCAGGCACGCCCGCAGTTTCCGTATCGATTTGAGCGATGCCCGCCTGAAGCTGAGCGATGCCCGTTTCGATTTCAGTTTTCTGGGATTCAAGCTGCGCTTGCTGCTGCTGGAGCTGCGACAAAGTCGCCTGGGCTTGGGCAAGCTGCTGTTCTAGGGCTGTCTTTTGCGCCTCGAGCTGCGCTTTCGCTTTCCCGTAAGCAGGGTCAGCCGGATTCAACGCATCGATTTGCGCCTGCACGCCCGCAATCGCCAACGGCAGCCCGTCAACCGCCTGCTGCGCCTGGTCAATGCCGGCCGCAACCCGCGCAAGGCCATCGTTCACCTGGTCGAGGCCCTCCTGCGCTTCGTCGAGCTTATTGTTCAGCATTTCGCGCTTCTGCATAGCGGTGCGGTACTGTGCCCACCCTTCGTCAATCGACGCCTGAGCCTGAGCCAATGCCGCTTGCGCCTGCGAACGCTGGTCGGCGAGTTCAGCCACACCCGACTCATACTGGGCGCGACCGCTTGCCAACTGCGATTCGCTTTGAGCAATGGTCGCCTTCGCCGATTCAAGCTCGACGGCCGCAGAATCGAGCTGCGCCTTAGAATCGTCGAGCGTCGCCTGGCCATCGTCGAACTGCGCGAGCGCATCGGCCTTCTTCTGCTCGTATTCCGCACGCTTTTCATCGAGTGTGGCCTGGGCATCGGCCTGCAGGCCCTCGATGCGCGACGCCTTCAAATCGTCGCCAATCGCGTCGATGCGATTGGCCACTTCGTCGACTTTCGCCTGGTAGGCATCGCTTGCCCATGGCAAGTCGCGCGCACCATCGACCGCGACGAACGCTTCGGTAATGGGATAATCGTCAGCGAAGGCCGAATCGGGAACGAACACGAAGCTCGTAAGACGGCCGCTTCCAAGCGACGTCGAACCCACATTGGTCGAGCACGTGTAATACGACGAATTCACGAAGCCGACCACCGTGAACTCGCGCTCGGCGAAGCTGTCATCCAAATCTTGCGTGCCCTCGATAAGGCGCACCTTGTCGCCGATATGCACATCGGTCTGCCACACCGTGTCAGAAGAAAGCAGGCACTCGTCGCTTTTCGTGGGCCAGGTGCCGCTCTTCAAGACAGGCCTGTTCAAATACGAATCGTCGCTCGATTGCACGGTAAAGCCATCGTCGCACGTGCTCGCCTGGGCAACGTCAACATCAAGCGACTGGAAGCACAGCGTATATTGCACGCCATCCAATTCTGAAATGGCGTCGGCTTCGCGAGCAGGCATAACAGCCGAAACGCCCTCCACATCGCGCAACGCGTCGATTTGCGCCTCATCGAATCCAATCGTCGAAACCACGCGCACGTCGGCCAAACTCGTGCCGTCATAGTATTCGTCGCCCGCAAGGCGCATGTCGGGCCCCGTCATGCGCAGGCCGGCATAAAAGCCCGCGCCAAGTGCGGCAATAATCGCAATCGCCAAAAAGCGGCCCCACGAATGGGTGATAGAACGCCGTAGATCTTTTCCGAATGCGCTCGCCATGCTTACCACTCAACCGTTTCGGCGGCTTGCGGATGGGCATTGAGCTCCATGCGCTCGACTTTTCCTTCTTTCACATGAATCACGCGGTCGGCAATAGCGCAGAACGCGGAATTATGCGTAATGAGCACCACCGTACGGCCCGTTTCGCGGCACGTGTCTTGCAACAGCTTCAAAATGGCCTTGCCCGTTTTGTAGTCGAGCGCGCCCGTGGGCTCGTCGCACAGCAAGAGCTTCGGGTTTTTCGCGATGGCACGGGCAATGGCCACACGCTGCTGTTCGCCGCCCGAGAGCTCGTAGGGCATCTTGTACTCCTTGTTGTGGAGACTGACCATGTCGAGCACCTCGGCGATCTTGCTGCGGATCTGCAATTCGTTGCGCCAGCCGGTGGCCCTGAGCACGAAGTGCAGGTTCATAAAGACGTTGCGGTCCGTCAGCAGGCGGTAGTCCTGAAACACGATGCCCATGCGGCGGCGCAGATAGGGCACGTCCTTGCGCCGGATCCGGCGCAGGTCGAAACCGACGACGCTGCCGTACCCTTCCCGCAACGGCAGCTCGGCGTACAGCGTTTTCAGAAGCGAACTCTTGCCCGATCCGACCCGGCCGATCAGATAGACCATTTCGCCCGGGTAGACCGACAGGTTCACGTCGGAAAGGATCAGGTTCTGCACGCCTTTGTGTCCTTTGAATGAAGCCTCGCGGAACGCGTCGTTGGCATGATAGATCGCCGCGTCCCGCAGCTCGACAACCGTGTTCGGATTCATCGTGTTCGTCATTTTGCATCCCGAAGTTACGAAAAGAGTGTAATTTATTGGAAATGAGCATTGGGTAATCGCTCATA
>ERZ857882.5250-NODE-5250-length-10362-cov-2.172019_pt1 | contig 10362 bp, 8 predicted proteins | sample MGYA00519697_ERZ857882 | MGnify/ENA primary metagenome ERZ857882 (study PRJEB31778, sample SAMEA3449373) | human gut metagenome | biome: human gut; feature: human-associated habitat; material: faeces | place: United Kingdom | collected 2010/2012 ... | reverse complement strand
GGTATGTTGGCTTATATTTACTTTATTCCCGGATACAGAGGAAATGTGCGGCAGAGCTCTATCGTCTGCTCCTTCACCTGCGCGACGGCGCCCTCTCCCTCGTCGATGAGCCGGGCGATCATCTGCGCGATCTGTGCCATCTCAGGCTCTTTCATGCCGCGGGTCGTGACCGCGGGCGTGCCGAAGCGCATGCCGCTCGTGAGCTTCACAGACTGGGTGTCAAAGGGTATGGTGTTCTTATTGGCGGTGATGTTCGCCATGTCGAGCAGTTCCTGCACCTCCATGCCGGTACGGCCCTTGCTCATCACGTCGACGAGCATAAGGTGATTATCCGTGCCGCCGGAGACAAGGCGCAGCCCCTGCTCCGACAGCGCCTTTGCGAGCGCCGCAGCATTGAGAACTGTCTGGTGCTGGTAGGCCTTGAACTCGGGTTTCAGTGCTTCGCCGAAGCATACGGCCTTTGCAGCGATGATATGCATCAGCGGGCCGCCCTGAGTGCCGGGGAAAACAGCGCTGTCTATCTTCTTTTTAAGCTCCTCCTTGCAGAGGATGAGCGCGCCGCGCGGCCCGCGCAGGGTCTTATGCGTAGTCGTCGTGACGACGTGGGCATAGGGAACAGGACTCGGATGCTCCCCTGCTGCGACAAGTCCGGCGATGTGCGCCATGTCGACCATAAGATACGCCCCGACAGAGTCCGCGATCTCGCGCATGCGCTTAAAATCTATGAACCGCGGGTACGCGCTCGCCCCGGCGATGATGAGCTTCGGGCGGCACTCCTCGGCGCGCTGCCGGACCTTATCGTAATCGATAGTCTCGGTCTCGGGGTCGACGCCATAGAAGCAGGCGTTGAAGTATTTCCCGGAAATGGACGCCTTGGAGCCGTGGGTCAGGTGACCACCGTGGCTCAGATCCATGCCGAGGATGGTATCGCCCGGCTGGATATAGCGGTCCATCATCCAGGTGGTCAGGTCGAATTCAAATGGATGGGTCTCGAGCCGTTCCCATTCCCGCTCCGCCGTCTCATCATAATACCGTTTCACCGTTTCCATCGCCTCTCGGCTCATATGTTCCCCGTCCTTTCCCACAGCACGTCCGTTATCGGTTGATTCTATCACAAACCCCCGCCGAAGTAAACTCGATCTCCTGCCGGCGATGTTTTTTTACGGCAGTCCCCGCCGGATCTCATACAGGGCGTTGAGCACCTGCCAGTTCTGGGGAAAGGGACGCATCAGGTTCCAATACCCCACGCCGGCCAGGCCGTATTCGGGCACCAGGGCCAATTTTGCCCTGACGCTGCGCGCGTCCTCGAACCAAACCTCGTGTTCCGTCCACGCCTCGTTGAAATAGTTGAAGTGCGGGGCCTGGGATGCCTCATCATACAGGATGACGGCCCCATACCGGGCGGCAATATCGACCGCCTCCACATTCCCGATCGACGGAGCGCGGGTCACGCCCCGTTCAAAGGGCAGCGGCCAGTCGTAGCCGTAATTCGGCATCCCCATATAGATTTTGGAGGGTTCGATCGCCGTGACCCCGTAATCCAGCACCCGCCGCACGCTCCCGATCGGCGACACCGCCATGGGCGGACCAGCGGAATAGCCCCATTCATACGTCATCAGCAGCACCGCGTTGCTGACCGCTCCGATCCCGGAATAATCGTGCGCCTCATAAAGCAGCCCGGGCTGCTCGGCGTAGGTCTTCGGGGCCAGCGCCGTCACCACGATATACCCTTCCGCATTCAGCCGGGCGGTCAGGCTGGCGATAAAATCGATATACGCCTGCCGGTTTTCGGGGGCGACAAATTCAAAATCCACGTCCAGCCCCTCATAATTCTTGGCCCGCAGCACCTCCAGCACCTGGTCGATCAGCCGTTCCTGCATGGCGGGATCGTTTAACAGACGGTTGGCCAGCTCACTGCTGAAATTCCCCTCCGGCGTCAGGGTGGACAGATGCATCAGCGGGGCCACCCCGTATTCCCGCGCCAAACGGATCAAATCCTCGTCCTCCAGATCGATCAGGACGCCCTCCGACGTGAAACCGTAGGTGAACATGGTCAGATACGTCAAATAGGGAAGCGCCTGCCGCAGCACCTCCCGGTCCACAAAGGGATAGACGTATCCGTTGACCGACATGGCCCCCTGTTTTTCCTGCCGGTAATCGATCACGATCGTCTGCCCGGGGTACACCGTGACGTCGCCGCCCAGCCCATAGTTGTTTCGCAGGAGCTGATTGACCGTCACCCCTTCCCGGGCCGCGATGGCCGAAAGGGTCTCGCCGGGCTGCACCGTCACGCTCCGCTCCGGGTACAGAATCACCAGGGTCTGCCCCGTCACCAGCCGGGTGGGATTTTCCAGTCCGTTATCAAGGGCCAGGCGCTCGGGGGACACACCGTACCTCCCCGCGATTTCATACAGCGTCTCCCCCGCCCGTACCACATGGATATCCATCCGAAACCGGCTCCTTTCCATCTGTGCCTCTATAGGCCATTGTATGGAGTCCGGTGGGGATCGGCAATTTGTCCGGTGCCTTTTCCTTGCGTGTCGGGCATCCGCCCCATTTTCAAGGTGACGGACGGGCTGACGCCATACTGTTTTTTGTACATCCGGGAAAAAGCGAAGGCATCAGCATAGCCGACGCTTTCGGCGGCCTCCGCCACGCTGCACAGCCGGGATGCCAATAACCCCGCCGCTTTTTGAAGGCGGACGGCAATCAGATAGGCCTGCGGGCTCACGCCGGCCTCCCGGGTAAACAGGCGGGAAAAATACCGCCGGTCGATGCCGAGCATACCGGCCATCCCTTCCACAGTGATTGGACGATCATAATTGGCCTGCATGTATTCCGCCGCGCGATGCGCGTAAAGCGCGGGGGTACGCCCCGCCGAATACAGGGCGGTGCTTTGCTCTTCCAGGACTGTGAATACCGTATAGAGATACCGGCAAAGCCGTAAAGCCGAAAAGGGCCGGTCCGGGTCGCTTTGACGGATACGCTGGAAACACGCCCGCGTCTCCGGAAGCACCGCGGTACGGGTTTCTCCCATAAACCCCGCCTTTTCCAGCAAAGTCTCTGCCGCCCTGCCTTCAAACCCGATCCAGGCATAGCCCCATGGATCCTCCTCATCCGCTTCGTACCCGACCATCTCCCCCGGCCGGATCAGGAACAGCCCGGAAGCCTCCAGCGGATAGGTCCGCCCGCCGCAGGTGAAGGTTCCTTTGCCGGATAAGACATAATGCAGGATATAATGGTCGCGTATCCCGGGGCCGAAGCGTCGCAGGGAGTCCCGCTGATGCCAGCCGCAGTTGATGGGGTTTAAGTCCTCCAGATGGAGGTTGTCGACGAAAAAGCCCACCGCTTTTCCCGCGTCGTCCATACGATCGATGACCGGCATACAACCACCTCCTTCCAGGCGACATTATACCATATTTTAGCCCTCTCAGTCTATGGCCTTCCTCCTGTTTTGAGTTTAGGATGATTCTATCATCCGAAAGGGAGGCTGGAAAATGAAACAATCACTGCATCTTGGACTGATCGGCTTAGGAGGGCGCGGATCCTTCTTGCTCGAAAACCTTTTGCTGTCCATGGACGACGTCGAGATCGCCGCCGTGTGCGACCTGTACGAGGACCGGCGGGAACACGCCGCCGAAGTGGTCCGGGAAGGGCGGGGGCGGCCCTGCAAGGCCTATGCGGATTACCGTCTCCTCCTGGAAGAGCCGGGCTTGGACGGCGTCCTCATCGCCTCTTCCTGGCGGGATCATGCCGCCATGGCCGCCGCCGCGATGCGCAAAGGCCTTTACACCGGTTTCGAGGTGGGGGGCGCCTATTCGCTGGAACAGTGCTGGCAGCTCGTCCGTGCCTGGGAGGAGACCGGCACGCCCTGTATGATGCTGGAAAACTGCTGTTACGGGCGCAGCGAAATGATGCTCCTGCATATGGTGCGCCAAGGGCTGTTCGGCGAGCTGGTACATTGTCAGGGGGGATATGAACACGATCTTAGGGAAGAAGTGGCCACTGGTGTCGTCAAACGCCATTACCGGTTCGGCCAATACACCCATCGGAACGGGGATCTATACCCGACCCACGCGCTCGGCCCTCTCGCGAAAATGCTGGACATCAACCGGGGAAACCGTTTCGTATCCCTGGTCTCGATGGCGTCCAAGTCCGTCGGGATGCGCGAATGGACAGCACAAAACCCGCCGGAGGGAAATCCGCTCTTTACACAGGGAGATGTCGTCACCACCATGATCCTCTGTGCCCGCGGTGAAACCATCCTTCTGATCCACGACACCACCCTGCCCCGTCCTTACTCGCGTGCCCTGCGGGTCCAGGGCAGCCGCGGCCTTTACATGGAGGATACGCAGTCCGTCCATATCGAGGGGAAGACGGAACATGAAAAATGGGATTCCATCGAATCGTATCGGGAAACCTACGAACATCCCCTTTGGAAGAGCTATTTGGCCGAAGGGGTGCGCGGGGGCCACGACGGGATGGATTATCTCGTGCTCCGCAGCTTCGTCGAAAACGCGAAAGCGCAGGCGGTCCCCCCGATCGACGTTTACGATGCCGCCGCCTGGATGGCCGTCACCTGCCTGTCCGAGGAATCCGTCGCCCTGGGGGGCGCGCCGGTCTGCTTTCCGGATTTCACCGGCGGGAAATGGATCGGCGGCACGGCGGGCGGCACGGGACGGTACGCCCTGTGACAGATCCCGGAACAAAAGAAAAAGGACCGCTTCGCGGTCCTTTTTTTATCAGAACAATCCGGATCAGTCTACGTTATACTTCTGCAGCGCGACGGCGACCCGGCGGAAATATTCCGCATTGATGCTGTAAAAAATGGTGCGGCCGGCATTGCGGGACTTGAGAAGGCCCGTGCTGGACATCATTTCGAGATGATAGTACACCAGGGTGACGGAAGTGTCCCACTCTTTTGCAATATCCGCCGTACAAAGTTCGCCCCGTTCCAGCAGCATCTCGAGGATTTTATACCGGTTGGCCTCCGACATCACCTTGCCGAACTGAACCAGATCAGGCTCGGGGAAACGGATTGCGCGCAAGAGGCGGTTGTTCTCGTATTCGCAGCCCAGAAGCAGCAAATACCGGGCCCTTTTTTGCACTTGAATCAAGCCCTTATCCAACAGGGAAAGGGAATACTCCAGGCTCTGATCGTCCATCTTCTCTTCCGGGCAAAGCAGACGGAACAGAGATTCCGGCTCCAGCCCTGCCTGCAGGTTCAGCAGCACGGAGAAATTTTCTTCCGTATATTTCTTTAAAAGGCGTTCCTTTTCCTGCAATTCCTTCACCAGCAGACGGATGTGGCCGGCCGGGTCGACGCAGAGGGAGAGCAGATGGAATTTGAGCGTGTCGGAGTAGGCCGACTCATAAATATGACGGGATATCGAATGGACGGAGCTGTCCGCCTCTTCAAAATGCGGAAAATAGAACTGAAGAAAACGGCGGAATACCTCATCCTCATCCTGCAGGTCTTCCAAAAGGGAGGCAACGCCCCCGGACCGGCCGGAGGCCAGCTCCTCTGCGTACAGAGACGTCATGAACGTCTCTCCGTCCTCGCGCGGATAAAAGAAGGTGTAGAGCTCCGCCGGGCAGGCGCCAAAGGTATCCTGCATAATTTCAGCATACTCTTCACTGCCCGCGTCGGCCGTTTTATAGGCCAACATAAAAATGTAAAAGAGATCATGGATGTACCCAGGTTCCTGCACAAATTGGATCTTCAAGAAAGCCTCTCCTTTCACTATTTCAAAAAATCCACCTTAGAATTTACAATGTCAGTTGCAGTTTACCATGGCAACGGTACTTTGTCAATCATATTTTCCATTGAAATAGTGAAATATCATCACTTTATTAACGTTAATTCCGGATTGTATAACGGTCATTAAAACAAAATGGATTGGTGGATAATGGACTGGACGAACCCAAAAAATACCGCATATGATTCAATAGGGCCCATATGAAACAGCGGTCCTGCACAAAGGCCTGATCCAGCAGCGTATCGAGACGAGGTATGAGCTCATCGTCCCCGGTCCTTTCCCATTTAAAGGCCACCGCCCGCAACAGCCCGAGCGTTTCCTGCAATGCGTTCAGCGGCTCGGGATCGAACGGCATCCCTGCGTGGGACAAGATTTCCGCTTTTTTACGTAATATCGCCACATGTTCTATATATTTGAATACACCGTGTGACATCCGGATCCACATGCGGGCCTCCGGATCGCGCGCTTCCCGTGTATCCAGCCACTCCCGATAGCCGCGGAATATTTCCGAGGCTCCCCGGTATACATACTGCCGTTCCCGTCCCTGATCCCGGTCAAAGTAATCCGTGGTTGTTTTGCCCGAGGCGAAATCCTGTTCCAGCATGTGAAAAAAACGCAACATATTGGCTTCTTCCCTGGTGTCATGCCGCAGCCGGATGCGGCACATCGGAAAGGCGTGTTCCCGGACCTGACCCGCAAAACACGCATGATCCTCATAAAACTTCAGCATGAGCTCGTGGCAATCGATGATCTCCTCAAACGATTGTTCCCGTTCGGAAAAATGGCCATTTCGCAGATCCGGGCTGCAAGCGGTCTTTTTTCCCGTGTCAATGGCGTAAAACACCGTTTCGTGCAGCCAAAGCTCATCCGGAATAAACGTATTCTTGTTTGGATAGCCCTGTTCCAGCAGCACGTAATCCCCCTCCGACAGGATCTGAACCATGGCCCGGATGAGATCCTCCCCCGACTGAAACGCCCGGTAATCCACCGGAATGAATTCCAGCAAAGGCGAAAAATCCTCCATCCGGTATCGCTGCCCGAACCGTCCGAGGTAGGCGTTGAACTCTCCATCCATAAATACCCCTCCATGGTTGAAGAGCCAGTCGTCATAATTCTGGTGGTTTTTCATCACGGCCAATTTGTAAAAAATCGGGCATTCGCAGTAGACATCCACATCATAATGAAATGGAAGAGATCTTTTCATCCCATCTTTCCCCCTTTGAACCCCGGCGGCATCCACCGCCGCCGGGTCATCCGCGCAGAAAATCCGGCAGCCTGTCCATGGTCACAATCCGGTCGCATGAATAGGTTTTGGCAATGGACGGCAAATCGGTATACCTTCCCGTCAGCCTCCCCTCCTTGTCCACAAGGAATTCCCGGCACCAGATATTGAACCAGGACCAATACACCCCATCGCGGGCCATGCGATCCGGATCTGGCATGACGCCCGCTTCGGTCAGGGCGACCAGCTTGCCGGACGAGACAGCCGTCGCATCCGCAAAGCGTTTGGCCTGGGCATCGGTGTTGTGAGGCTGCGTATACACATCCTCGCCCAGGATATCGCACAGGTCGTCCCCCACATACCAGTCCGGATGCTCCCCATTCCAGACCCACAGCAGATTACGCAGCCGATGAAAATGCGTCAGCCGGTCGAACAAAAACCGCCAGAGCCAGCGATAGGCCCCGGGCCCCCCGGCTCCCCACCAGAACCAGCCGCCCGCGGCCTCGTGCAGCGGGCGCCAGAGCACGGTTACGCCGTGATCCTGCAGCCTTTTCAGCAGTGACGCTATTGCGTCGATATCCCGTACCATGTAGAACGCCTCTTCGGTGAGAAGACCCCGCCGTTTCCGCTGTGCCAGTTCCTCCAAAGGCAGCAGGGCCGCCTTTTCATCGGTCATCGCGCGCGCCAGGTTCCAGCCGGTATATTTTGTGTAGAAATTCGCGCCATGGAGGGGCGGCGCCCAGTGCCAGGAAAAGGTCACCAGCCCGCCCCGGCGGCTCCACGCGATCGCCAGGTCCGTATCCCGCCCCTTTCCGCTGTAGACCGGGCAGTCCTGGATGAAGTCGAACCCCCGGATGGCGGGCAGCTTCCCCGTAAAGGCATACAGCGCCTCGATCTCCCGGCTGGAGCCATGGTCGGCGTATTGGCCCGCCAGGATCCGTTTCCCATAATTCTCCACGAGATACTGCAGGATCCGGCACGTCTTTTCATCCGCATAAGGGTTCACGGGAATACCGGCTTTTCCCCGGTAATAGATGTCCGGCAGCCGTTCCCCCGGGCTGATCCGAATTTGGTCCAGATCGAACCAACCCCAGCTTTCGAGCAGAGAAAACTCCACCGTCCCCTTTTCCAACCAAACAGCGGGGAAGGAAACGAGGTGAAAGGCACCGTCCCCTTTCACCTCGCACATCCCCACATCGTTTCCATTGACGAGCAGATTGCAGATCCGGCGGGAATCCGCGGCGCAGCGGACGGACAGAGTATAGTGGCCGGTTTCCGGGATGCCGGCGCGGACGCTCCATCGGTCCCCCTCCCGCTGCCGGAATCCCGTGACATAGCCTTCTCCCGTATAGCCCGGCCGCTCCCGTGAAATGCGGAGCCCGCCTTCCAGGTGCCCCGTCTCCGCTCCGATGACCGATAGGGCCCCCTCCGTCACAGCGTTTTTCATGCCCGATTCCGCCTTCCGCCTTTTTGGATCTCACCGCAGGGATATCGGCAGCTCGTCCCGGGTGACGACCAGCTCGCTCTGATACACCTTGTAGATCATCGGTTTTTCCGTATAGGTATCGATGATCGTTCCGTTTCCGTTTGTGATAAAATCGTATACCCAAATGTTGAACGAGGACCAATATACCCCGTCCCGCGCCATCCGGTCCGGATCGGTCATCACCCCGTTTTCGGTCAGGGCCACCATCTTGTTCGGGGACGCGGCCACCCCGTTCATGAACCGCATGGCCTGCGCGTCGTAGTTCCGGGCATCGGCGTAAACGTCCTCGCCGATGATGTCGCAGCGGTCATCCCCCACGTACCAGTCGGGGTCCTGCCCGTTCCAGACCCAGATGAGGTTGTTGAGCTTATGGTAATGGGTCTGCCGTTCATACATCAGGTTCCACAGCCACTGGTAAGCATCCTTGCCCCGGCAGCCCCACCAGAACCAACCGCCGGACGCTTCGTGAAGGGGCCTCCACAGCACTGTCACGTTGTTGTCCTGCAGGATCTTGAGCTGTTCCGAAATCGCGTCGATGTCCCGGATCAGGTACCATGCTTCCATGGGGATCGTGCCCGCGTTGGCCAGCCGCCACACCTCATCGGAAGACCGGCCGGCGATATCGACGCTGGTCACGGCACGGGACAAATCAAATAGCGCGTCGCTCGCATAGGTGTTGCCGCCAATCGGGTCGATCCAATGCCAACAGAAGGTCACCAGGCCGCCGTCCCGGCTCCACTGGATCGCATACCGGGTATCGGTCCCTCCCGGCCGGCCGAGGGAAGGCGAATCATACAGAAAATCGAACCCCCGCAGGGCCGGAGATTTGCCGGTCAGATTGTAGCGGCCCTCGATGGCCTTTACAAAATCGCCGCTGGTATACTGCCCGGCCAGCGTCTTCTTGCCGTAAATATCCGCAAGGTACTGCATGATCCGCCGCGTCTTGCCGTTGGCGTTCGGATTGCAGGGGGTGGAGGTGATGTTCTGATACAGAGAGGCCGGCAGCGGCGCCCCCACATCTATGACGATCCGGTCGAGATCCACCCCGCCCGCGCTCTGGGTCACGGACAGCCGGTTGAGCCCCTGTTCCAGCCAGACCGCCGTGTAGGGGATGTCGTAGAAGCCCTGGCCGGGCCTCACACGGCTTTCGCCGATGTCCTGCCCGTTGATCCTCAGGGTGAGGGTGCGCGCCGCGTCGGCCGCACAGCGGACGGTCAGGGTATAATGCCCCGACTCAGGTACCGTCACCAGAGCGTACCATTTACTGGCCGTATTGTCCGCGTATGCCTTGAAATTGGTGACGTAGCCCGTTCCGGAAAACCCCGAACGGGACGAGGCCGTGCGGACTCCTCCCGATACGAGGCCATCCTCCGCCTCCAGGGTGTACGGCAGCACCATACCGACGGGTTCCGCGCCGGTTGTGGAAGTGGATCCCGACGACGTGACCGTCGTCCCCGGGCGCGGCGGCGGCGTCGTGCCGCGGCCGCCGCCCGGCGGCAAGGCCGTATCTTCCGTACCGGTTTCCGTCGTGGTGTCGGACGAACCCATCGCATCGGTGTCCGTGGTCTCCGGTCCGGAAAGCTCCGGCAAGGTCGAGGCCAGGGTGGACTCCGTACCGCTGCCGCTCGATTCGGCAGGCGGCGCTTTCTCATTCCGGCAGCCGGGGCCACAAAGGCAGATCAGAAGTACCGTCGTCCACGCCAGGAAACGCAAGGACAGGCTTGTCCTCGACTTCGGGGTAGGATTCCTCATGATATCCTCCTTCAAAATAGGACGCCCGGGTTTCCCCCTCTATGAAAACCCGGGCGTCGTGTTTATGCTTTTTCTGCCCGCTGACGCCGCAGTTCCTCAGGGGAAGGCAGGGCTTGTGGACATTCGATGGACGGCGCGATAGA
>ERZ857882.5249-NODE-5249-length-10363-cov-5.832557_pt1 | contig 10363 bp, 9 predicted proteins | sample MGYA00519697_ERZ857882 | MGnify/ENA primary metagenome ERZ857882 (study PRJEB31778, sample SAMEA3449373) | human gut metagenome | biome: human gut; feature: human-associated habitat; material: faeces | place: United Kingdom | collected 2010/2012 ... | reverse complement strand
CGTCCGCCCCTACGACTGTTTATCGAAAATACGGTGCGTCCACCGCGCGGCAGGGTGAGGGTACCCCGCCGCGTACAGATCTTTGCGTCCACCGTGCGGGCCGTCGGGGACGCCGGCCCCTACGCAGCGACCGCCGGAAACCGTCCGTAGGGGCGGACGACTCTGTCCACCCTGTCGAACAACGCTTTTAGTTCTACCGTTGAGAACGTGAGCGGCAGCGGCGCAAGAAGAAAGTCAATTCGTCATACAAAACGATAACAAATATTTACCGCGAACGCGTGGTACAATGTGTCAGATTCGTAAAATGAACAGCGTGCGCGGATTCTTAAACCGCAGGTTTAAGCGGTGCTTTTGCCTACTTTTGCCACTGTAGGCAAAAGTAGGTCGCCCCGGAGGGCGAAATGCCCCTGCGCTATCGGTGTCGCGGAGATAGACAGAGGGCGGGGGAGAACCCCGCCCCCACAAGGCTTTATCGAAACTATGCCGGTTTCCCTCACGCCTCCGGCGTGACCAGCTTTCCGGTGCGCTGCTCGATGGGCACATAGTGATCCTTGATGGTCACGGCGCGGTAGGCGGGACGCATGATCCGGTGGCAGGTGATGATCTCCTCCATGCGGTTGGCGCACCAACCAGCGATACGGGCGGAGGCGAACAGGGGGGTGAACACATCCTCGGGGATGCCCAGCATGGTGTATACCAGGCCGGAGTACATGTCCACGTTGGCGCACATGGGTGTGTCGCTGTGGCGGCGCTCCTGCACCAGGGGGATGCCCAGCTCCTCCACCTTCTGCAGCAGGGCGAAGTCGTCGGCATAGCCCTTGATCTCCGCCATGTGCTGGGCGTACTTCTTCAGCAGTACCGCCCGGGGATCGGAGATGGTGTACACCGCGTGACCCAGGCCGTAAATCTTGCCGGAGCGGTCACCGGCCTCGCCGTCCAGCAGCTTGTTCAGGTAATCACGGATGGAGCCGTCGTCGTGGGGATCCACGTTCTCCTTGACGTACTGGAACATCTCCATGACCTTGGCGTTGGCACCGCCGTGCAGCGGGCCCTTCAGGGAGCCCACCGCGCCCGCGATGGCGCTGTAGGTATCCGTGCCGCTGGAGGACATGGCGCGGCAGACGAAGGTGGAGTTGTTGCCGCCGCCGTGCTCGGCGTGGACCATCAGCATCATGTCCAGCAGATGGGCCTCCTCCTCGGTGTACTGCTTGTCGGGACGGATCATCCGCAGGAAGTTCTCCGCCGTGGACAGATCGTCCACCGGGAAGTGGATGTGCAGGGAATCCCCCTGAAAATAGTGGCGCTTCACCGCGTAGGCGTTGGCCACGATGGAGGGGAAGCAGCCCACCAGCTTGATGGATTGCAGCAGCATATTCTCGATGGACGTGTCGTCCGGATTGTCGTCATAGGAGTACAGGGCCAGCACGCTGCGGGCCAGCTTGTTCATGATGTTCCGGCTGGGGTGCCGCATGATCATGTCCTCGGTAAAGCCGTCGGGCAGCTTCCGGGCCCGGTTCATGATCTCGTTGAAGCTGGTCAGCTCCGACTGGGAGGGCAGATAGCCGAACAGAAGCAGGTACGCCACCTCCTCATAGCCGAAGGTGCCCGCCTTCCGATGGGCCTCCACGATCTCGTTCAGCTCGATGCCGCGGTAGTAGAGCTGGCCGGGCTTGGGGATCCGCTGCCCGTCCTGGATGAAATAGCCCTGCACGCTGCCTACCTTGGACACGCCGGCCAGTACGCCGGTGCCGTCGCTGTTGCGCAGGCCGCGCTTCACATCGCCCCGGTAGAATTCCTCACCGATGGCGTATTCTTTTCGGATCAGCTGGCTCAGGGAGCCTGCAAATTTTTCCAGTGTTCCGCTGCTGTTGCTCATGATGGTGTGCTCCTTTCCATAGCCGCGCCCCGCAGGCGCCCCTCAAATACGATCCCATTATAAACCTGTCATTTCGATTTTGCAAGTATAAATTTCGTAAGATTCATTTTTGCGCACAGAACAATGTGAAAATTTCGTCAAACGCAAAAAAATGAATGTTGCGACATAGAAACTTGCATACAAGGAAGCCTTGATACTGACAGAATTATTTCAATTCATGCCGCCCACGGCGGCATACCGCAGTTCTTCACTTTTCTCTCTTATCTTTTTATGCTTCGTCACGCCAGCTTGTCGGGATACACGCCCTCGTCGTGGAGCTTCTGCAGAGCCGCCGCCACACGGGGCCGGTCCTCGTGATAGGTCATGCCGAACCACTGGTCGGCGGAGTGCAGCACCGAGACCGTCAGCTGTCCCTTGCCCATCAGGTCGCCCACCATGGCGGGCAGCAGGCACTCGGCCTTGATGTCGTCCCCCACATGGCGGAGGAAATCGTGGAAATACTGCTCCATGTCCTCATAAATAGCAGGGGAGAAGCCCCAGAAGTTCATGGACACCACGCTGTCGCCGTCCAGTTCCCGGCGGGTGCCGTGCGCCATGTCGGCGATGCTGCCGTCGGGGAACTGCTGGATCTTCATGGTCTCGCGGATATCGGTCAGCCTGCCGTCCGCCGTGTGGCATACGCCCCGGGTGACGGTGCCGTACTTGCTGACGGTGTTTTTCAGAAGATAGCCCACCATGACGGCCTTGCCCCGCTCCGGCAGGGTCTGAAGCGCCTCGTACATGGTGCGGTAGGCGTCCACGCCGTAATAGTCGTCGGCGTTGATGACGCAGAAGGGCTCGTGGACATAGTCCCGGGTGCACAGCACCGCGTGTGCCGTGCCGAAGGGCTTGGTGCGCTCCTCCGGGATGTGATAGAAGTCCGGCACGGAGTCGAAGGTCTGCTCAGCATAGCAGAATTCCACCTTGCGGCCATCGGGGGTGTGGAGCGTCTCCAGCGCGTCGCCTGCCAGGCGGTGGATCAGGTCCCGGATCTCCGGCTTGATGACGAACACCACCTTGTCAAAACCGGCCCGTGCCGCGTCATAGATGCCGTAGTTCATCAGGATCTCGCCGTGAGGCCCCACGCCGTCCACCTGCTTGTTGCCGCCGTAGCGGGAGCCCATACCGGCCGCCATGATCACCAGTGTCGCATGCTGCATAGTTGTTTTCCTCCTCGCGGAAATTGTTCCTTTTCTATGATACCACGTTTCCCGGGAAAGGGCAACCGCCTTTTAAACGGAAAAATTTTCGGGAAACCTGTATTTTTCTCTGGATTTCGGGCGGTGTCTCCTTTATAATAAAATGTTGTGAAAAAATATCTCAGGAGGCGTTTCCCATGGAAAAATCAAAAGTGATGGGCCACATCTTCGCCATCATCACCATATTGGTATGGGGCAGCTGCTTTGTGCTGACCAAGAATCTGCTGGTGTACTTCACCCCCATCCAGATCATCCCCCTGCGGATGGGCCTGGCGTATATCACGCTGTGGATCCTGCGGCCCCGTACCATGAAGCTGCCCTGGAAGGATGAGCTGATGTTCATCCTCATCGGCATCACCGGCGGCAGCTTTTACTTCTATCTGCAGAATACGGCGCTGGATCACACCTACGCCGCCAACGTCAGCATCCTGGTGGCGCTGAGCCCCATCCTGACGGTGCTGCTGGCCCAGCTGTTCAGCCGGAGCAACGAGCGTCTGGGCAAGTATGTGTACATCGGCGCGGTCATCGCCATCGCCGGCGTGGTGCTGGTGGTGCTCAACGGCCAGCTCTCCTTCCACCTCAGCCCGGTGGGCGATCTGCTGGCCCTGGCGGCGGCGCTGATGTGGGCGGTGTACTCCATCCTCATCAAGAAGTATACCGAGCAGTACGATAACTTCATCGTCACCCGCCGGGTGTTCCTGTGGGCGTTCCTCACCGCCGTGCCCCTGATGCTGCTGACCGACGGCATGCCCGTCCTGACGCCGCTGTTCACCGACGTGAAGGTGCTGGTCAGCTGGCTGTTTCTGGGCGTGATGGGCAACGCCGTGTGCTTCGCCATCTGGAACATCGCCTTCAAGGCGCTGGGCGTGGTGGTCACCAACAACTACCTGTACGCCTCCCCCTTTGTGACGGTGTTCGTGGGCTGGCTGCTGCTGGGTGAGCCCATCTCTGTCATGAGCATCATCGGCGCGGTGCTGATCACGGCGGGCGTCATCGTGGCGTACAAAGAGGACAAGCCCAAAGCGGAGTAATAGAACATAAAAAAGCACCGTATGGCATCGGCCATACGGTGCTTTTTTATACTCAGAACGTGTATTTCTTCTTGTACTCGTCATAGTACCGGGCGAAGGAGGCGTCCTTCATGGCCTTGACGCTGTTGAGATATTCGTGGGTATCGAAGCTGTCGCTCTCCACCTCGATGACGGCCACGGCGATGTTGGAGCAGTGGTCGGCCACGCGCTCGTAGTTGGTCAGCAGGTCGTTGAACACGAAGCCCTGGTTCAGGGTACACACGCCCTGCTGCAGGCGATCCACATGGTGGGACTTCATCTCGTCGCACAGTCCGTCGATGATCTCCTCCAGCGGCTCCACCCGGGCGGCCATCTGCAGGTCGCCGCCGGTAAAGGCGTCGATGGAGATGGCCAGGATCTCGGTGACGGCGGCCTCCAGCATGTCCAGCTCGTGAAGGGCGCTGTCAGAGAAAACGATCTTCTTCTCGTCGATCTCCTGGCATACGTCGGCCACGTTGCAGGCGTGGTCGGAGATACGCTCGAAGTCGGAGATGGTGTGCAGATATTTGGCCACCTCCTCCGTCTGCTCCGGAGACAGGGAGCGGGCCGTCAGCTTCATGAGATAGGTGCCCAGCTTGTCCTCGTACCGGTCGATGAGCTCCTCGGATTCCTCCACCTGCTCATAGCCCCGGTCGGTGTACGCCTCCCGCAGGTGCATGGCACGCAGCAGGTTGGCGCGGGCGTGCTCGGCCATGGAGTCGGTCACCAGGCGGCTCTGCTCAATGGCCAGGGCCGGGTGCTGGAGGAAGCGCTCCTCCAGGCGGTCCATGTCGTGCCGCGCCTGGGGATCGTCGCCCTTGTCGGGGACCAGCCACACCACCAACTTCTCCATCAGGGGGATGGCGGGGGTCAGCACCACCACAGTGGCCAGACGGAACAGGGTGTTCATCAGCGCCACGGTGACGGTGGTCATGACAGTGGACAGGAACGGGAAATGGATGATGGCGTTGGCGGCGTAGAACAGCGTCGCCCAGATGACCACGCCCAGCACGTCGATCAGCAGGTACACAAAGGCGGTGCGCTTGCCGCTGATGTTGGCGCCCAGGGCCGACAGCAGCACGGGCACGGCGGCACCGATGGCAATGCCCATGGTGATGGGCAGAGCGATCTCGAAGGTGATGGCGCCGGTACCGGCCAGCACCTGCAGGATACCCACGGCGGCGCTGGCGCTCTGCAGCACGCTGGTAAAGGCCAGACCCACCAGAATACCCAGAAGGGGGTTGGAGAACTTGGTGAGGATGGCGATGAACGCCTCGCTCTCCTTCAGGGGCGCCACCGCGCCGGACATGGCGGTCATGCCGTACATCAGCACCGCGAAGCCCAGCAGGATGTTGCCCAGATGCTTGCGGGTGGGCTTTCCCTTCACCATCCGCAGCAGAATGCCCACGATGGCGAACATGCCCGTCAGCGTGGCGGTGGACAGCAGATCCACCCAGCCGCTGCCGCCGGAGATGCTGTTCAGGCACAGGATCCACCCGGTGACGCTGGTGCCCAGGATCGCGCCCATGATGACGCCGATGGCCTGCCGCACCTTCATCATGCCGGAGTTGACGAAGCCCACCACCATCACGGAGGTGGCGGAGGAGGACTGGATCACGGCGGTGACGGCGGTGCCCAGCAGCACGCCCTTGATGGGGGTGCCGGACAGCTTATAGAGCACGATCTCCAGCTTGCTGCCGGCGACCTTCTTCAGGTTGTCGCCCATGACGGCCATGCCGTATAAAAACAGCGCGATGCCGCCCAGCAGCGATATGACGTCCGCAATTCCCATGCCCAAACTCCCCCATATTACAATCATAAATTCCTACATACAGCATCAGTATACATGACCGCTGCCGGTTTGACAAGCTTTGTTATTTTTTCCACATAGATTCTGTCCAAGTTTTTAATATGGTATCTCCTTAACGGAAAGACTATTTGACATTATTGAAAATTTTCGTTAAAATAGAAAAAATACCCCTTTGCAAACTGAGGGAGGAAAGTGAGGAGTACTATCTAAAATGCTCAATGAGCGCAGTCTTTTGTCGCAGTTTCTCCATTTCGTAGCCGCTACGGTGGCGTCGCTGATGGTGTTCAGCCTGTATTCCATTGTGGACGGCCTGTTCGTGGCCAAGGGCGTGGGCGAATACGCCATGGCGGCGGTGAATCTGGCGGTACCCTTTACCAATGTGCTGTTCTCCATCGGTATCATCTTCGCCGTGGGCACCAGCACCATCATCGCCATCTACTTAGGAAAGGGCGAGGGCGAGAAGGCCAACAGCCTGTTCAGCCAGAATACGGTGCTGCTGACGTGCATCGGCCTTGTCATCACGGTGCTGGTGCTGGTCTTCCTGGAGCCGTTCGCCGTGCTGCTGGGCGCGAAGGGCGTCACCTACCAGTATACCATGGACTATCTGCGGGGCCTTGCACCCTTTGCGTTGTGCTTCATCGTGTCCTATAACATGGAGGTGCTCATCAAGACCGACGGCTACCCCCGCATCGCCATTCTGACGGTGATCACCGGGTGCCTGACCAACTGCGTGCTGGACTATGTGGCCATTTTCCTTCTGGATTGGGGCGTGTGGGGCGCGGCCTTTGCCACGGGACTTTCCCAGCTGCTGACCTGCGTCATCTATCTGCGCCACTTCCTGCGGGGACACAACACCTTCCATTTTGTGAAGTTCAAGATGGACTGGCACATCTACAAGCGGCTCCTGCCCATCGGCGTGGCCGACGGCGTGACAGAGCTGTGCAACGGCGTGATGATCTTCCTCTTCAACCGCGTCATCCTGCGGTGCCTGGGGGACGACGGCCTGGTGTGCTACACCATCATCGCCTATGTGAACACCCTGATCATCAACACCATGCTGGGCATCTCCCAGGGCAGCCAGCCCCTGGTCAGCTTCCACTACGGCAAGGAGGACGCGGCGGGCTATCGCAGGCTGCTGCGGTACGGCTTCGCCGCCGTGGGCGTCATGACGGCGGTCATCTGCGCCGGAGTGATGGCCTTCGCGCCCCAGATCGCCGGACTCTTCCTGGGATCGGAGAACCCCGGCCTGATCGCGGACGCCGCCGGTGCCCTGCGGCGGTACGGCCTGTGCTATCTGCTGCTGGGCGGCAACATCCTCATGGGCGGCTTCCTGACGGCGGTGGAGCGCCCCACCGGGGCCATCTGCATCTCCGTGGGACGGGGACTGGTGTTCCAGGCCGCAGCGCTGGCGGTGCTGGCCTTCACCGTGGGCGGCAGCACCATCTGGTACGCGCCGGTGATCTCCGAGGCCGTCTGCGCCGTGATGGCGGTGTGGTTCCTGAGACGGTTTCTGCGGAGTTAGCACCTTGCCATATATAACAAAACGCCTGCCGACGGCAGGCGTTTTGCGTATTTTATTCCTCTTCCTCCGCCGGCTCCCACGGCATTTTCGCCGCCACGCACCGGTTGATGTTCTTTCCCAGCTCGAAGAACTTCTTCTCATAGTCGGTCATCACGCCCACGGGCCCGCCCGCGTGCAGATCACGGGTCACCTCCCGCAGCGCCCAGCCGTACTGGGGGATCTCCTCCACCGACCACTCAAACAGCTTGTCATTGTCGGTTTTGAAGTGGATCTCGCCGCCGTCCTTCAGCACCTTCCGGTACAGCTTCAGGAAGTTGTGGTGGGTCAGCCGCCGCTTGGCCTGATTGCTCTTGGGCCACGGGTCGCAGAAGTTGATGTAGATGCGGTCGATCTCGCCGGGCTCGAACATGTCCGGCAGCAGCGCCGCGTCCACGTCCACGAAGAACACGTTCTTCAGCCCCGCGTCCTTTGCCCGCTCCATGGCCACCACCATGGCGTCCGGCACCTTCTCCACGGCGATCAGCAGCACGTCCGGCTCCGCCGCCGCCGTCCCGGCGGTGAACCGCCCCTTGCCGCAGCCCAGCTCCAGCCGGATCTCCCTGGCCTCCGGCATCAGCTCCCGCCAGCGGCCCTTTTGGGCGAAGGGGTCCCGCACCAGCCACGCGCCGCACGCCTCCATCCGGGGCACCAGATTCTTCTTTTTTCTCATCCGCATGGAAATTTCCTCCAATGGTCAACTTGATTCAGGGTCGACATTATACCACAAAAACGCCCCCGTTGCAAACAGGAAAACGTCCCGGCCCCAAAGCGGGAAAAACCCACCCTCAAAATGTGCAAATTCTCTCGTTGACTTTTGTGGAATGTGCTAAAAAAGCGGAAAGCACCCCGGATGGGGGTTGATAAATTTTAGACGAAGTACTATAATGTAACCTGTATGAGGAGCAATGTTTTCATTCCGTTAAAGCGGTAATGAAACACGATCCGAAAAGGAAGTAAGGAGGAGTTAACATGACGAATGTTCTGTTAGAGAAAAAGGGACACATCGCAGTTGCCACCATCAACCGTCCCAAGGCGCTGAACGCCCTGAACAGCGACGTGCTCACCGATCTGGGCGAGCTGGTGGATATCGTCAACGCTGACAGCGAGATCCGCGCCCTGGTGCTGACCGGCAGCGGCGAAAAGGCCTTCGTGGCCGGCGCTGACATCGGCGAGATGAGCACCCTGACCCCCGAAGAGGGCGAGGCCTTCGGCAAGCACGGCAACGACGTGTTCCGCCGCATCGAGACCCTGCCCATCCCCACCATCGCTGCCATCAACGGCTTCGCTCTGGGCGGCGGCTGCGAGCTCAGCATGAGCTGCGACATCCGCATCTGCGCCGATACCGCCGTGTTCGGCCAGCCTGAGACGGGCCTGGGCATCACCCCCGGCTTCGGCGGCACCCAGCGTCTGGCACGCCTGGTGGGTCCCGGCATGGCCAAGCAGCTGATCTACACCGCCAAGAATATCAAGGCGGACGAGGCCCTGCGCATCGGCCTGGTGAACGCCGTCTATCCCCTGGATGAGCTGATGGCCGCCGCCGAGAAGCTGGCCGAGACCATCGCCAAGAACGCGCCCATCGCCGTCCGCGCCTGCAAGAAGGCCATCAACGACGGCCTGGAGGCCAAGATGGACGACGCCATCGTCATCGAAGAGAAGCTGTTCGGCAGCTGCTTCAAGACCGCTGACCAGATCGAGGGCATGACCGCGTTCCTGGAAAAGCGCAAGCACGAGCCTTACCAGAATAAGTAAGCGTACCCCACGTTAATTAACAGGTTCGCCTGATGATTAAACAATATATTATAGGAGGAAAACACATGAAAGTCGCAGTATTTGGTGCCGGTACTATGGGCAGCGGCATTGCCCAGGTTTTCGCAGCTAAGGGCCACACCGCTCTGATGTATGCTTCCAGCGTGGCAAGCGCCCAGCGTCATAAGGACAAGCTGGCTGCCTCTCTGAACAAGAAGGTCGCCAAGGGCAAGATGACTCAGGAAGCCGCTGATGATCTGATGAGCCGCGTCCTGGTCGAGGAGTTCGAGGCTGCCGCCGATGCCGATCTGGTCATCGAGTGCGTCGCCGAGAACATGGCCACCAAGAAGGAACTGCTGGGCCGTCTGGATGCCATCTGCAAGGAGAGCGCCATCTTCGCTTCCAACACTTCTTCTCTGTCCATCACCGAGATGGCGCAGGGTCTGAAGCATCCCCTGATCGGTATGCACTTCTTCAACCCCGTGCCCGCCATGAAGTTGGTGGAAGTGATTGCCGGCGGTAATACCCCCGCTGATCTGGTCGAGAAGATCAAGAACCTGTCCGTCGAGATCGGCAAGACCCCCGTGGTGGTCAACGAGGCTCCCGGCTTCGTGGTCAACAAGATCCTGATCCCCTACTGCAACGAGGGCGTCTGCGTCCTGCAGGAGGGTGTCGCCTCTGCCGAGGACATCGATATCGCGATGCAGCTGGGCTGCAACCACCCCATGGGCCCCCTGCATCTGGGCGATCTGATCGGCTGGGATATCGTGCTGAACATCATGGACGTTCTGTATAATGAGACCCACGACAGCAAGTACCGTGCCAACGTGCTGATCCGCAAGATGGTGCGCGCCGGCAAGCTGGGCATCAAGTCCGGCGAGGGCTTCTTTAACTACAACAAGTAAATTTCTGGAAAAGGAGAAAATAGTATGGATTTCCATCTGACTAAGGAACAGCTGCTCGTTCAGAAGATGTACCGCGAGTTCGCGGAGAACGAGGTCAAGCCCCTGGCCACCGAAATCGACGAGGAAGAGCGTTTCCCCATGGAAACCGTCGAGAAGATGGCAAAGCTGGGCATGATGG
>ERZ857882.5247-NODE-5247-length-10364-cov-6.252401_pt1 | contig 10364 bp, 10 predicted proteins | sample MGYA00519697_ERZ857882 | MGnify/ENA primary metagenome ERZ857882 (study PRJEB31778, sample SAMEA3449373) | human gut metagenome | biome: human gut; feature: human-associated habitat; material: faeces | place: United Kingdom | collected 2010/2012 ... | reverse complement strand
CTCACCTCGACGACCGACATGATGACCGTGCTGCTGGCCGCCGTGGCCGGAATCTCGCTGCTTGTGGGAGGTATCGGCATTATGAACATCATGTATGTCTCCGTCACGGAGCGCACACGGGAGATCGGCTTGCGGATGTCGATCGGGGCCAAGGGGCGCGACATCCTCGCGCAGTTCCTCATCGAGTCGATCCTTATCAGCGTCACGGGAGGTCTGATCGGCGTGGTGTTCGGCGTGGGGGCCGCCGTCGTGGTCAATGTCGCCGCGGCGTTCCCCATCTACATTCAGCCGTGGAGCGTCTTCCTCTCGTTCGCCGTCTGCACCCTTACGGGGGTCTTCTTCGGGTGGTATCCGGCCCGGAAGGCCGCCATGCTCGATCCCATCGAAGCCATCCGCTATGAGTAAATTTTTTTTCGTACATTTGTCAATATGACTGCTTCGCAATCGAAATACAGAGCCTGGCTCGTGCACTTCACGGCCTGGGCCGTGATCTTCGGCATGCCGCTCTTCGTCACGGGACCCGACCGTCCGCTGCTGAGCGGCGGGGAATACCTGCGGTTCCTGCTGATCCCGCTGTCGTTCATGGTGGTGTTCTACACGAATTACCTCGGGCTGATCGACCGCTATCTCACCACGCGGCGGTTCGGACGCTTCGCGGGGTACAACGTCCTGCTGATCGGAGCCGTGATGATCGGCGTGCACCTGCTGTTCCGCTACGTCCTGCCCGACACGGGGCACCGTCCGCCGATGGAGCGGACGTGGCAGGACGCCCTGCGGTTTTTCGCCGGAAACGCCGTCCTCTACCTGCTGGTCGTCGGCGCCGGCGTGGCCATCCGGATGACGGGAGGCTGGTACCGTGCCGAGGCGGCCCGGCAGGAGCTGGAGCACAGCCGTACCGAAGCCGAATTGCAGAACCTCAAAAGCCAGCTCAATCCCCATTTCCTGTTCAACACGCTCAACAACATCTATTCGCTCATCCAGCTCGATCCCAACCGGGCCCAGCAAACGGTGCACGACCTGAGCCGCCTGCTGCGGTACGTACTCTACGACAGCAGCCAACCGACGGTACCTCTCAAGGCCGAAATGGACTTCCTGGGCAATTACATCGAACTGATGCGCATCCGCCTGCCGCGCCACGTGCGGCTCGATGTTTCGCTGCCCGAAAATCCGTCGCATACCCTCGTGGCGCCGCTGCTCTTCATCTCGCTGGTCGAAAACGCTTTCAAGCACGGCGTAAGCAACGACCGCCCTTCGTTCATCGACATCGACATCCGGGAAGAGGAAGGAGTACTCGCCTGCCGGATCGAGAACAGCTTCTTCCCCAAATCGGAGGCCGACCGCAGCGGCTCGGGCATCGGGCTTGCGAACCTTTGCCGGCGGCTCGAAATGATCTATCCCGGGCGTTACGAAATGAAATACGGACAACACGGCGACACGTACGAAACCCTGCTCCGCATTAACCTGACCGACCGATGAAACTGACCTGCGCCATTATCGACGACGAGCCGCTGGCGGTCGAACTGCTCGAAAGCTACGTGCGGAAAACCCCCTTTCTGGAATTGAAGGGAGCTTACAACGGAGGCATCACGGCACTCGAGGCCCTGAAAACCGAACCGGTGGACCTGCTTTTCTGCGATATCCAGATGCCGGAACTCAGCGGCATGGAGCTCTCGCGGATGCTCCCGACCCGGACCCGGGTCGTCTTCACGACGGCTTTCGACCGATACGCCGTCGAAGGATTCCGCGTGGGTGCGGTGGACTACCTGCTCAAGCCGATCAGCTATGCCGACTTCCTGACGGCCGCCAACAAAGCCTTCGAATGGTTCGAACTCAAGCGCCGCAGCGTCGGCAAACCATCGCCTGCAGGAGCCGGCCCCGAAAGCATCTTCGTCAAGACCGAATACCGGCTTCGGCAGATCGAACTGGATAAAATCCTCTACATCGAAGGACTCAAGGACTACGTAAAGATTTACGTCGAGGACGAACCCCGCCCCATGCTGTCGCTCGCAAGCCTCAAATCGCTGGAAGAACAGCTCCCCGCCGAACGTTTCGTCCGGGTACACCGCTCCTACATCGTCCAACCCTCCAAAATCCGAATCATCGAGCGGGGCCGGATCGTCTTCGGCAAAACATACATCCCCGTTTCAGACGGCTACAAGGAGACTTTTTACGCATTTCTGGAAGCCCGCTCCCTAATGCCCAAAAGCGATAAATAAGCCTACCTCCACCCACGAAAAAAGGTCATCGTTTCCGCGATGACCTTTTCCGTACCGATCCCTTCGGATCAGCGCCGCCCGATATCTTCGTAAGTGGTCTGCAACATCGCCTTGCCCCACTCCAACCTTTCGGACTGCGGGCCGGTTTGAGAAAGCACCGTTTCGCCCGTATTGTCATAGACCGTTTCGCCGTCGGCGTCGATCACGCCGAACCCGTCGCTGAAACAGTAGTAACCAAACTTATGGGGCGGAGTCGCTCCGAAAATATTCTTGCTGTAATCGAATTCGTCGTGCGGAAGGCCCATCTGCGCCAGAAGCGTAGCGCAAATGTCGATTTGCGAGGCATACGTATCTACTGTTCGGGAGGCGGTCGCAAGTGCGCCTCCGAGCCAAATCATCGGAATCCGGTGTCGCAGCGGAGCGTTGTAGGCCAGATCGTACGGATAGGGGTAGCCGTGATCGGCGACCAGCACCACTAATAAATTGTCCCACACGGGCGACTCCCGCAGCCGGTCGATCAGACGTCCGATCTGTGCATCGGAGAAGGCCATGGCATTCAACAGCTTGTCATCGAATTTTGCGAACGGCACCTCGAACGGCTCATGGCTCGAAAGGGTCAGCAGACCCGCCAGAAACGGTTGTTCCTCTCTGCCCAGCGCTTCCACCTCGTCCCCGAAAAGATCGACCACCACGTCGTCGGCATAGCCCCATTTCGAAGTCGGGGCATCGAGCTGCATATCCTTCTGCCAGATCAGCTTCTCCCAGCCGGTCGAATACATGAACGAAGCCTGGTTGGTGAAGTTCAGGTCGCCGCCGTACATGAATGCCGAACGATAACCTTCCCGGCCGAGAGAACGGGCCAGCGAAGGCAGCGTGGCGCTTTTTCGCGGCAGCTTCATGATCGACATGGTCGTTTGGGCCGGAAATCCGCACAGGACGGCCACCTGTCCCCGGTCGGTACGAAACGAATTGGCGAAGAAGTTTTCGAACCAGACACCCTCCCGCTTGAAACGCTGCATGTTGGGCATCACAGGCTCGCCGTTCACCGTTTCGTCCATGATCGTTCGGCCGAAGCTCTCCAGCAGGATCAGTACGACGTTCGGCCGGTCGCTGCGCAGTAGTCGGGGCGTACCGGCATCGGCCCCGGGACGGTTGCCCCGCAACTCTTCGAAAAGAGTCTTCCGCCGCTCCTCTTCGAAGAACGGATAAGCCTCGGCATAGTTCTCATTGTCCCCGACCGAGGAGAGAAACGAAAAAACGGGGTTCGTCGCAGCGTGGTTCAGGAACATGTTCGAGCTGAAATAGACCTTGCTGACATTCGCCGTGGCGACCGTCACGCCACCCCGGATCGCCAGAAAAGTCAAGCCGCCGATCAGCAGCGCCGCAACCGTTGGGACGACCCGGCCCCGCAGGGGAACGGGTTCGACCCGGAAAAGCCGTAAAATCCACCGGTAACTCCAGATCATCGCCCCGGCATAGACCAGCATGATTAAAATCTGCCGCAGAACTTCGCCCCAACTGGCACTCGCAAGCGCCTCCCCAGGATCGGAAAGGTAGATCAGCACCGAACCGTCGAGCCGAAAGCCCCAATAGCCGTACAGGTTGAGATCGACGGCGAAGATCGCGGCCGTCACCAGTGCGATCAGCGAAAAATAGACCGTCAGAACGATCCGCCACACCCGCTGCGAAAGGGGAATCCAGAACGATGCCAGCACGACAAGTACCGGAAAAGCGGTGACGTAACCCGCCACCGTGCAATCGAGTGAGAGTCCATGCCAAAGAACTCCGAGCCACTCCCCGAAAGAGGCCTCTGCTGCCCGGGCATGGTAGAAAAGCAGGAAAGCCGGCTTCTGCAACAGCATCCAACCTACTGTCGTACAGAAAACGGCCCCCAGAAACAACAGGCGTCGCACGTCAGATCTTCTCACCATAAGCCAGATCGCCCGCATCGCCGATACCCGGCACGATATAAGCCCGCGAAGTCAATTCCTCGTCCACCGCAGCACACCAGATCGTGGTCGTACGCTTGGGCATATTCTTCTCCACATATTCGACCCCCTGTTCGCTGGCGATAACCGCCGCGACATGGGTATGCGCGGGCTGCCCGCCCCGTTCGCACAAAGCATTGTAAGCCAGCACGAGGGAAGAACCGGTAGCCAGCATGGGATCGACCAGCAGCAAAGTCTTTCCCTCCAGCTCGCCACACGAGATGTATTCGACCTTGACGGTAAACTTACCGTCCTTGGTACTCTTGCGATAAGCCGAAACGAAAGCGTTCTGCGCATCGTCGAAGTAGTTCAGGAATCCCTGATGAAAGGGAAGTCCCGCCCGGAGGATCGTAGCGATCACGACCTGGTCGGAGATCATCGCTACCGAAGCCTCGCCCAGCGGAGTTTCGACCACCTTCACCGCATACTCGAACGTTTTCGATATTTCATAGGCCATGACCTCTCCGATACGCTCCAGATTACGGCGGAAACGCATCGAATCCTTCTGGATCGACTTGTCGCGGATTTCGGCGACAAACTTGTTGAGAACGGTGTTCTGACTGTTGAGAATGTGCAACATAAGGTTGTATTTATTTAACTTTCATTTCAGGTCAATAGAGGAAGTTGTTGAACGGATAGCGGCCCGAATGGATTTCACGGACCATGCCGTACAGATCCGAACGCAGCTTCTCGATGTTGATTTTTTCGACCGCCGAAATAAAGATGCAGGGCGTATTGGCCCGGGCGATCCAGCTCTGTTTCAGGTCTTCGAGCGAACGATTTTCACGCGTGGAAGGCGTCAGATCGTCAGGCTCCTTCTCTACATAAGTATAGGCGTCCACCTTGTTGAAAACCAGATAAACCGGTTTATCCCCGGCACCGATATCCTGTAACGTCTGCTTCACCACGGCGATCTGGTCCTCGAACTGCGGATGCGAAATATCGACCACGTGCAGCAACAGGTCGGCTTCACGCACCTCGTCGAGGGTCGATTTGAACGACTCGATCAGTTCGGTCGGCAGTTTGCGGATGAAACCCACGGTATCCGACAGCAAGAAAGGCAGGTTATCGAAAACCACCTTTCGCACCGTCGTATCGAGCGTGGCGAAGAGTTTGTTCTCGGCGAACACCTCGCTTTTCGAAATCAGGTTCATCAGGGTCGATTTGCCGACGTTGGTATAACCCACCAGCGCCACACGGACCATCGAACCCCGATTCGATCGCTGGACAGCCATCTGGCGGTCGATTTTCTGCAAATCCTCCTTGAGCTTGCTGATGCGGTTGCGGATGATTCGCCGGTCGGTCTCGATCTCGCGTTCGCCGGCACCGCCGCGCGTTCCCGTGCCACCCCGCTGCCGCTCCAGGTGTGTCCACATACCCGACAGACGCGGGAGCATATACTGGTAATTGGCCAACTGCACTTGGGTCTTGGCATAGGCCGTCTGCGCCCGCGACATGAAAATATCGAGAATCAGACGCGTGCGGTCGAGAATCCGGCAGGGCATGGCCGCCTCGATGTTGCGCGTCTGCGACGGAGAGAGTTCGTCGTCGAAAATCGCCACGTCGATCTCCTCCTCCTTGCAATAGGCAGCGATCTCCTCCAGTTTCCCCGGACCGACATAAATACGGGCCGACGGCTGCGGAAGGCGCTGCGTAAACCGGCGGACACCCACGATTCCGGCGGTTTCGGCCAAAAATTCCAATTCGGCGAGGTACTCTTCCGCCTGACGCGGATCCTGTTGGTCCCGGATGACCGCGACCAATACGGCCCGCTCGAACCCGGCCCCGGAAGCGGGTTGGTCGTTCTTCGTTACAATCTCTTTATTCTGTTCCAATCCATCATGCAATTTACGCACGGACACGCATCTTCGAAAAGACGCATCCTCCTGCACGGTGAAAATAAGGGTACCCCATCTTTACGCAGGATACCCTTACCAAATGTTTCAAGCAAACCTTAATCCGAAATACGGAAATCGATCGGAATGACGAATTTCTGACGGACCGACTTGTTACGCTGCTTGGCTGCGGTCCACTTCGGAGAAGATTTGATAATACGTACGGCCTCGTCCGACAAAGTACGGTCGGGAGTTCTCAACACTTCGATATTGGATACGGAACCGTCCGTATTCACCACGAACGAGATGATTACCTTCCCCTGGATGCCGTTTTCCTGAGCGATCGCGGGGTATTTCACACGCTGCTGCACCCAGTTGCGGAAAGTACCTTCGTCGCCGCCCATGAAAGACGCTTTCTCCTCCACGATGATGAAAATCTCCTCTTCGAAGACCTCCTCGGTCTGGACGGGAGCCACTTCGATCGCCTGGTTCATATCAAACTCCGCAAAATCGATCTCCGTTTCGATCTTGGTATCGTTGGTTACGACTTCCAGCATGTCGCTCACGACGGCCATATCGACTTTCTTGGGAGCTTCGGGCGGCTTCTGGTCCTCGCGGGTAACCTCGACAATTTCCACTTCGACGGGAGCATAGCCAAGATCGACTTTCTCGATACGATGTTCCTTCGGAGTCACGGCGAATGCACCAATAACAAGTACCAACGCCACGACCAAACCGATTTCAAGGAAAAGACCCCGTTTGTTCTCCAGGTCGGCTTTCGGTGATTTCTTAATTTCCATTATTGTTCCTGTTTATTGTTATCCTTTCAAGTGACCCGAAGGCACACTAACTACCGACAAATATAGGGATAAAAAATCAAAAACAGCGCTTTCGCTCCGAAAAATCTTAATTTTTGACTAATTTTGTTCCCGAAAACTCCCTCACGACCGCTTTCCATGCCCCGACACGAATATCTTTACGGACAAACCCTGCCCCAATTGGAAGTTCTCTGCAACCGGTTGGAGATGCCCCGTTTCGCGGCGAAACAGATCGCACGCTGGCTTTACGACAAGCACGCGACAACGATCGAGGCGATGAGCGATCTATCCGCCCGGCACCGGGCCCTGCTCGCCGAAACGTACGAAGTCGGACTCACCGCTCCCGAAAAAGTCAGTATTTCGGCCGACGGCACGAAAAAATACCTCTATCGTACCTCGCAGAACCATTTCATCGAATCGGCCTACATCCCCGACGGCGACCGGGCGACGCTCTGCATCTCGTCGCAGGCGGGCTGCCGCATGGGCTGCCGTTTCTGTGCAACCGGACGACAGGGACTCCAGCACTCCCTTTCGACGAACGAAATCCTCAACCAGATCGGGTCGCTGCCCGAACGAGAGCGGCTCACCAACGTCGTTTTCATGGGCATGGGCGAACCGCTCGACAACCTGGACAGTCTGCTGCCGACGCTCGAAATCCTCACTTCGGCGTGGGGATTCGGCTGGTCGCCCACGCGAATCACGGTTTCGACCGCCGGTGTAGCCTCCCGGCTCGAACGATTTTTGGACGCGACCCAGGTGCACCTGGCCGTGAGCCTGCACAACCCCTTTCCGCACGAACGGGCCGAAATCATGCCTGTGGAAAAGGCATGGCCGATCCGCGAAGTCGTGGAAATTCTGCGCCGATACGATTTCACGCACCAGCGGCGGGTATCGTTCGAATACATCGTCATGAGCGGCCTGAACGACTCTCCGCGTCACATCCGCGAGCTATGCCGCCTGCTGGACGGCATCAAGTGCCGGATCAACCTGATCCGTTTCCATAAAATTCCCGGATCGCCCTACTTCTCCCCCGACGACCGGGCCATGATCGCTTTCCGCGATGCTCTGACCGCCAAAGGCATACACACGACCATCCGCACCTCCCGCGGCGAAGATATCCAAGCGGCCTGCGGCCTGTTGAGTACGGCGCAGAACGAGACGGCACAATTTTAGCTACAACCGTTTCGTTACTCTATAAAACACGAAAATGAAAAAGATTCTTTTTACCCTTTTACTCGTACTGGGCATCAGTGCCGCAGCCGACGCGCAGGTACGGTTCCTGGACTCTTCGACCGATGCGGTCCGCAAAGAGGCCATCGCTCAAGACAAATTGGTTTTCATCGATTTATACGCCACTTGGTGCGGCCCCTGCAAGGCGATGGAGCGCGACGTCTTCTCGAAAAAGGAGGTGGGCGATTTTATGGACGAATATTTCGTCGCGGCCAAATACGACATCGACAAGCCGACCGGGAAAGCGCTGGCAGGCAAACACGGCGTACGGTCGATCCCGACCTACCTCGTATTCAATACCGAGGGTGATCTGTTGGGTAAGATAACAGGATCCATGCCGGCCGAAGAGTTTACCGCCGCCCTTCGGAAGATCATCGCCGAAACCGGGAAGAAATAGCGACCGGCGGATGTAATAAAGAACGGAAACGATTCCTGTATGAGGATCGTTTCCGTTCTCCTTTTCCTTCGTGCTCTGAATACGACTTGACATCAGATTATTCTGTTTCATGTCCCGAAATTTTGCTTGCAACGGACGTTGCGCCGCTGTTCCCGGCGACAGGTACAGTCAAGTTTCCTCGGAGATAATTTCCCCATACAGACAACCCCCGGCAGCAATTAATATTACCTGAAGTTACCTGTTCCCGCCGGTCCGATTGATCGGGCTACAGTATAAGGTCGGCTATAGTCCCGTTTTCGGCGGATAGTCGATCGAAGTCGATTTTGTACGTCCGTCGGTGGTGGTCATCGTGAGCGTCAATCGGTGATGTTGCTCCGACGCAGGCTCGGCAAGCGGTTCGATTTCGATCGGCCGCAAATTCTTCCGGCCGTTCCACGGATTCTTCGGATTGAAAGGGATCATCTGCAAATGTTCCGGCCCGATCCGATCCATCCTCTCGCGGCAAAGAAGCGGGGCCCCGTATTCGTCCCTCTGTTTCCAACTCCGCACCGATACCCGGAACAGGTCGTCGAGCGGTTTGCCGGCCGGATGCTCCTCATCCCAGTCGGCATCGCTCGTGATATGCATCGAAGTGAAATTATCGGCAAGGGCAATCTGATCGCCGAAATACAGACCGGGAGGCGTGCCGCCCTCGTACGCACCGATTTCATCCCCGTTTCTTTTTGCGATTTCGAGATATTTCGCCTTGTTTTCGGGAGTCCAGAACTCTTGCCGGCCAAGATTGTATTTCTCCATATCCGGATTATAATACTCTTCGGTGTCGGCCCAGTCTATGTAAAGCGTATTCGATTTGCCGTCCGTCGCAGCGGTCCGGGGAATATAGTCCAGCTTCATATCTCCTTCCACGTAACGGGCTATCAAATAAGTACGTCCGATGACAGGTCCTCCGATCGGCTCTTCCTTTTCCGAACATCCGCATAAAAACGGCAGCAACAATAGCAATAAACTCTTTTTCATGGCTCTTCTATCTTGTTAAATCGTACGTGACTGCACGCAGGTTATTCTTTCGCATTGACCTGCGGCCGGCAAGTGAGCGAGGCGGTCTTGACCTCCCCCTCAACGGTGGTCCATTCGACAGTGAGCGTGTGAATGGGATCAATGGTCGGGGTCTTTGTGAAATAGATAATCACATAGTCACGTATCATCTGCATATCGTCGGCTTTCAAATCCTCGACGAGCATCTGTACATTGTTGCCGCCCCCTGTTTCGTATCCGCTACGGATATAATCGGCGTAGGACCAAAATTCGGCCCACAGGATATCGTCCAGCAATGTCCCCGCCGGATGCTCTTCATCCCAGTCGGCATTGCTGGTAATATGCATTGTCTGAAAATTATCGGCAAAAGCAGAGGGGTACTCCCAAAACTCGAGCCAGCGGTTATAACCGACGTCCCCGTTGCGAATCGCCAGGCGTTCGAACTCCTGAGGGTCGCTTTCGGGGGAAATCCACTCGCAATCGGTCAATTCTATCCAAAAATTGCGTATGGGGGTTTGCGGGTCTGCCGGGATTTGCGGGGGGCGGTCCGGACTTCGGGACAGCAATACCAAATCCCCCTGACAATAGTTTTGGATGTAGTTCTCGCAAAACCTCAACTCCGGACCTTCATGTTTGTTGCAGGAGTTCAGTGTCAGGAGTGAGAACAACAATAATATCAAGTTTTTTCGTGTCATAATCATACGTTTTTTTAAGGACAATTGGTGTAAGTGACTATCAATTCCATATCGTAATACTTGTCGCTGGACGAACTCGTGTCCTCACCGTCATAACCGGCCTCCGGTCCGTTGCGCAGATCGAAAGCTCCGTAGTAATAATACCCGTTG
>ERZ857882.5244-NODE-5244-length-10368-cov-4.289344_pt1 | contig 10368 bp, 7 predicted proteins | sample MGYA00519697_ERZ857882 | MGnify/ENA primary metagenome ERZ857882 (study PRJEB31778, sample SAMEA3449373) | human gut metagenome | biome: human gut; feature: human-associated habitat; material: faeces | place: United Kingdom | collected 2010/2012 ... | reverse complement strand
TATTCTTAGATAATTCAGAAATAAAAAGATCAATAAAATAGCGAGTGAAATGAATGCATTTTTCAAAACCTTTTTTGCCTCTCTGTTGGCCTTTGTCGTGGGAGGTATTTTATTTGTGGCATTAGGGGTGATGGTCCTCGTGGGAATAGGGTTGAGCGCTGTGAGCAGCAGCTTCGATGTCTCCTCTATATCTACCCCATCTTCCCACACGATTTTGGAAATAGACCTCTCGGTACCCATTGTGGATAATCCCGTTCAAGAGCGTATCTCCTCTTTGGAACGGGTAACTATGGGCAATGGTTTTGCCATGCCGATGCTCAATGTGCTTGGAGCTATCCAAAGAGCCAAAGCAGATAAACATATCGATGGTATTTATCTAAATATCGATCCGGCTGTATCAATTGGTTTGGCAACGATGGAAGAGTTGCGCAATGCTCTGCTTGACTTTAAAGATGGTTCGGACAAATTTATTATTGCCTATTCTGATTTCTATACCCAAAAGAGTTATTACCTCAGTTCGGTTGCCGACCGAATCTATATGAATCCTCAGGGTAGCCTTTTGTGGAAAGGATTGGCTTCGAATGTCATATTTTATAAAGGGTTGCTCGATAAATTGGGAGTACAGCCTGAAGTGGTTCGTCATGGTGCCTATAAGAGTGCCGTCGAACCCTTCATTATGGATAAAATGAGTCCTGAAAATCGCCTTCAAACCGAAAAATTGATCGGGACAATATGGAACCATGTTGTGGGTAATGTGGCTCGTGCCCGTTCGGTCGATTCGTCAGCTCTGCAACGTTATGCATCGGAATTGGCAATTACCGATGCGAAACAGGCTGTTGCCAAAGGGTTGGTGGATTCATTGGCATATGGTGCCGATATGGATGCATTATTGGCTGAAATGACTGCACAAGAGGAACCCAACTATTATGCCTTCGAAGATTATGTGGCACAGAGTACGGTGGTTGATAAATCCGATAACAAGATTGCGGTTGTTTATGCCGATGGTGAGATTGTCGATGGTGAAGCTCCACAACCCATGGTGGGTGGTGAGTCTTTGGCTTCGGCATTGGCTGAATTACGAAATCAGGATGATGTCAAAGGGGTGGTGTTACGGGTCAATTCGCCAGGTGGCAGCGCACTGGCCTCTGAAGTGATTTGGCATGAAATGGAACTGCTCCGAGACAAAAAGCCGGTGATTGTTTCAATGGGTGATATGGCTGCTTCGGGTGGATATTATATCTCTTGTCCGGCCGATGCGATTTTGGCCTCTCCGACCACCATTACTGGATCGATTGGGGTTTTTGGACTGCTGTTTAATGCGCAAAACGGTTTGAAAGATAAGCTCGGTATTACGGTTGATGTAGCCAAAACCAATCCATCTGCCGACATGGGTGTGCCATTCCGTGCCCTGTCTGCTGCAGAACGCAATTATTTGCAACATAGTGTAGAACATACCTATGCACAATTTGTTGATCACGTGGCTGCAGGTCGTAATCTGACTCGTGAGCAGGTTGATGCGCTTGGAGGCGGGCGCGTATGGTCGGGAGTCAGTGCTCTCGACAATGGATTGATCGATTCATACGGTGGCTTACTCGAGGCTATTGCATTGGCTGCAGACCGTGCCGGTGTCGGAGAGGATTTTTCGATCAGTGCACCCAGTAATACGCCTGATCTGTTGACCCGTATCATCATGATGATGTCATCCCAAATGTCGGTCAAAGATCCGTTCCAGGGAGAACTTGGAGCCCTTTATCGTGACTATGCAACGATGCAGCGAATCTTGTCCAAAGAGGGTGTTCAAGCACTGTTACCCTGCCGTTTCGATATTCAATAAACATTTTTCGAGATAACGTTTACTCAATAGTCAACCTACCCGATCAATAAAACATTTTGTCATGGATGTTTTTATTGAGGGGTAGGTTGATTGTTTATGTTACGGCATTTTTTTAATGATTTTCATTGAAAGTAGTAGCGTGCGAAGGGGAGTGGAAAGTGTTGTTTGGCGGTATTTTAAAGTATTTTGTTCTGTTTTGAATATTGCCTCGGGCAATGTCCTGTTGGGAAACAAATTCATAGGCTAATATTGATTAAAGATCATGTGCTGTATAATACGCAGACAGGAGATAAATTTGGCCAACAAGGATCATGAGGTAAGTCTGAAATTGGATTGTTGTGGCTCTGTCTGATTATAGGTTGGGCTATGAAACGGACTTTTCGTGAATTTTTACAGTCAGACTCGCTTCAGAATATTTTCCTAATAAAAGTTTTACTGCAACAAAAAACGGTTTCGTGCATCAGAAACCGTTTTTTTATTTGAAATACAATCTTTTTTGCCTACTTTTGGAGATTAGGAAGAATGTTTTTGTATGCTGCGTAAACTCTGGGCCGCCCCCCTGGCTTGGATATATGAACTGGTTGTCAGGATTCGACACAAACTTTTCGATTTGAACATCCTCAAAAGCGAAGAGTTTGATATCCCTATTGTTTGCGTAGGTAACTTGACTGTCGGCGGTACGGGTAAGACTCCCGTTACCGAATATCTGATCGAAAAACTCTCCCCGATATTCAAAGTGGCTGTCCTCTCACGCGGATATAAACGCAAAACTCGGGGATTTGTCCTTTCGACCGTCCAATCCTCCTTCCGCTCTATTGGCGACGAACCCAAACAGATCAAACTGAAATATCCCGAAATCCCCGTAGCCGTCTGCGAAAAACGGGCTGAAGGAATTAAAAAACTTCGCGAAGCCCATCCGGAAATCGAATTGATCATTCTCGATGACGCTTTTCAACACCGTTATGTGGAGGCGTGGGCCGATATAGTGCTGATGGATTACAACCGTCCGATCTATCACGATACCTTCTTGCCGTTGGGTCGGTTGCGTGATACACCCCAACAGCTCGATCGTGCGGATCTGGTACTGGTAACCAAATGTCCCGATTCGATTACCCCGCTTGATATGCGTATTGTGCGCAAACAACTCAATCTGTTTCCGTATCAGACGTTATATTTTACCAAAATGGTGCAGGGGCGGCCGATTCCTCTTTTCCCGGAACAGGCCAAACGGGCTGTCAGTGCAGGAGATCCGGTGATTATTATGACCGGCATTGCCAATCCTCAGTCACTGGAAAAGAATCTTTCCAAATATCATAAAATTGTAGGAAAGCTCTATTTCCGTGACCACCATACCTATCGGATGCGTGATCTCGAACAACTCAAACGGTTATTGGTCGATGCGCCTGAAAATTGTGTGGTGGTGGTGACCGAAAAGGATGCGGTCAAATTGACCAACCGCAAGAAAATACCGGTCGAAATTCAACGACGCCTCTATTATGCGCCGATTCGTGTCGAATTTATCGGAAATCGGGAAATACGTTTCTTGAATCAACTCGAACAGTATGCTAGAAGAAATAAAAAATACAGATTTTTGCATGATGCTGAAACGACTTTACAGCAGAATTTAAAAAATCTTCTTAAAACTAATATCCCGCCACTCATACCTGTACTGTCAAAATATAACAAAAAACATCCTGTTTTGAAAAAGTACAATATAGGTGATATGAAAACATATAAAAGAGCAGGGTTGGTTTTTTCAGGAGGTCATAATTATATGTATGTAGATCCTAGTGATAGTCATACACTGGTATTGGGAACTTCAAACTCAGGTAAATCGTGGTCTTTAGTTTTGGAAATGCTTGAAGGTTGCAGAATGGCTGGAGAGAGTGTAGTAGTAAATGACCCCAAAGGTGGTGCGAGACGTTCGTACATGAAAAGTGTACGCACATCTCAAATTTAAAAATATTGAATTTGAAATGGAGAACTGAATATGTGATTAGTCGAATGATAAGGTAACGCTTTGAAAGGCTAACTTTGATCCTCCGACTGGCATGGATATGAGTAAACATAGAAATGTCAGAAGCTCGGTGAAGTCGGCAGAGAGATACCGTAACAAGTAAAGTTGACGAAAATCATTTAGAGGTAAGTGATGTATCCTATATGCCGGAAGTCTATAAGTTACCTATGGTTAGAATGCGGGGTGACATTCCCGCTGACGAAACTTCGAATGTACGGGTCTATATCGGGACTAAGTAGAAATGCTTAGTGACACAAACAGTGTCGCTGCTGTGGTTGAGTAAAACTCCGCCTTTATGAAAGACCATACAGTGTTACAGGCACTGTCAAGGCAGCAGGCTCATAGAAGTGACCTAAGGGTAAAATGAACAGATAACATATTCGGAACGTTGAAAGCTGACAACGTGGAGAATTTACTTTCTATGAAACGGTTCTAACGAAAACAGAATGTATAAGTTAGATTGATGTCAGTGAGAGCGGTGCCACGGTACCTGTGAAGCCATGATAACAAGTGGTGGAGGGATAGGCACTAGTCATGTTGATAAAGTAAAAGTTTAATTAGAAGAAGACGTATGGGTTCGAGTAAGACTAAGAGATGTATTACTTCTGCCATGGAAGGAGGGTACAGACCATACAGAAAACAAAGAAGAAGTTACGTAATAATGAGTATTACAATATGCAGGAAGTCTTTGATAGACTTTATGCAGACAGTAAGAATGGAAATAATTTTTACAAACTGTATGAAATTATTACATCAAAACAAAATATTCGTTTAGCATACAGAAATATAAAAACTAATAGTGGAAGTACTACTGCCGGTGTTGACGGCAAAACCATTAAAGATATTCAAAAATGTTCGGAGCAGTATGTTATACAAAAGATTCGAAACAAGCTGAATAACTACCAGCCTCAGCCGGTCAAAAGAGTGTATATTCCAAAGCCGGGCAGTGATAAAACCCGACCGCTTGGAATACCTACTATCTGGGACAGACTAGTACAACAGTGTATACTGCAAGTATTAGAACCAGTATGCGAGCCAAAGTTTTATAATCATTCCTATGGTTTCAGACAGAACAGAAGCTGTGAGCATGCAATCAGCAGAGTTGTAACATTAATCAATCTAGCCAGGCACTATTACTGTGTAGATATAGACATCAAAGGCTTCTTTGATAATGTAAACCATGGAAAATTGTTAAAACAGATGTGGACACTGGGGATAAGGGATAAAAGAGTCCTGTCCATTATTAGTAAAATGCTCAAGGCAGAGATATATGGGGAAGGAATACCAACCAGAGGGACGCCTCAGGGCGGTATTATCAGCCCGCTGTTATCGTTGATAGTACTGAATGAACTAGACTGGTGGGTCAGCAGTCAATGGGAACATTTTAAAACAAGTGGCAACTTTAAAGGAAAAGGTTTTGGAAGATATGCAGAAAAGTATACCAACCTGAAGAAAGGTTATATAGTTCGTTACTGTGACGATTTCAAAATCATGTGCACAAGTTATGAAGAAGCTCAGCGTTACTATTATGCGACTGTTGATTTTATGGATAAACGGCTGTGTTTAGAAATAAATACAGATAAATCCAAAGTAGTGAATTTGAAAAAGAATTCATCTGATTTTTTAGGATTTAAAATCAAAGTCATTCCCAAAGGAAAAACGAGAAATGGTTTTGTAGCGAAAACGGATATGAATAGAAAAGCAATCTCTAAAGCAAAGAAAACAATGAAGAACAGACTTCTGGATATTGCCAATAAAGACAGAAATAAATATATAGATATATATAATTCTACGGTATTGGGGATACAGAACTATTACAGAGTAGCAACAAACATCTATAATAACCTGACAGAAGTTAATTATGCAATGTTGCCTTCATTGAGGATACGGCTTAGAAAGACAGCTAAAGTAAGAAAATTTTCAGAAATGGATGAAAGATTTAAAAACAGAACATATGGAATTCAGCCAAATACTAAAATCTATACGATTGGAGAAAAAGGGCTACTGCCTATAAATGCGGTAAAGAGATTTAATCCTCTGAACTTTAGTCAGAATATATGTGACTATACAAAGGCAGGCAGAAAAAAGATACATGATGATTTACTGGAAGTATCGTCAAATGAATTAGGAGAACTACAGCATATAAGAGACCCGGTAGAAACGATAGAATTTAATGATAACATTATTTCAGCATATATCGTACAAAAAGGGAAGTGCTATATATCAAAAGGAAAGTTGATTCCTAATCAGTGTATCGCCATTAGAAAAGAACCACATAAAGAACGAAATCGAGATGGATATACAAACATAGTAATCATACAACGAAATTTCGCCAATTTTATTTTTCAGTCAAACAGTAACATGAATACCATTGTTGAAGATTTAAATCTTGAAACAGAGATGAAAAAGAAAATAGTGAAACTGTACAACAGACATTCAAATACATTAAATTAAACTTTTACTTAAAAAACATGATGGCAAGCCGTATGAAGCGAAAGTTTCACGTACGGTTTAGAGCGGGGGAAAATCTGGAGATTACTTCAAAAGATTACCTATCGCTATAGCTTACGAGAGATACTGGTCATATGCTTAAGAAAACGGGATATGAAGTCCGTGTATTAGACCTTATTAATATGGATAAATCATTTTGTTATAACCCGTTTGCTTATTTAAAAAATGATAATGATGTACAAAAGTTAGTTACTAATCTATTTAAGGCAACAACACCTAAAGGCTCACAAAGTCAGGATCCGTTTTGGGACACTGCTGCATCTATGTTACTGCTGGCACTAATTTTTTATCTTAAATATGAAGCACCAGAAGATGAACAGAACTTCCCTATGGTTATGGAAATGTTACGTGCTGGCGAAGTACATGAAGATGATGACTATTATCAGTCCCCATTAGATGTACTTTTCTTTCGTCTGGAACAAAGAGATCCTAATCATATCGCAGTGAAGTATTATCGAGATTATCATTCAGGATCAGCGAAAACCTTAAAATCTATTCAGATTACTTTGGCTGCAAGATTAGAAAAATTTAACCTAGAAAGTTTGGCTTCTTTAACAGCTACTGATGAATTAGATTTACCATCATTAGGAGAAAAGAAAACAGCATTATTTGCACTTATACCGGATAACGACACGAGTTTTAACTTTCTTGTCAGTATCCTTTATACGCAGCTTTTCCAGCAGCTCTTTTATCTTGCCGACCACAAGTACGGAGGCAGCCTGCCTGTCCACTGCCATTTCATCATGGACGAGTTTGCCAACGTGAGCCTGCCGGATGATTTTGACAAGATTCTTTCTGTAATGCGCTCCCGTGGCGTATCCGTCAGCATCATTCTTCAGAATCTGGCACAGCTTAAGGCACTCTTTGAAAAGCAATGGGAAAGCATTGTGGGCAACTGTGTGCGCCCAGAAGTCGCCAGCGCATTATAAATTCGGCGGCGTGGTATTTATGGAATACTGCCTTTAGCAAGCAGTAGGTAAAAGTATCAAGTGATGAAAAATCACAGCCTATTATTCTACAACTTATCCGAGAGGGGAAACCCGAAGGGGAGTGTAGCATGTTGTCGCTTTTGTCAATGGATAAAAGCCTGAATGATAAGGTACTAATCCTGTGTATCTGAAAATTCAAGAATAAAAATTCGTGTATGAGGTACAAAGCTAAACTGCCTGAACGATAGCCAGAGTGGGGGAATCCGCACTCCGCATACGAAAAGGATTGAAACGTATGCTATTCCATGTTGGTTTCATTTCGCAGTTATGAAAGCAAGCGATACTCATGGAAGGACAACCGCAAGACAGCGGGTAAATGGCGAAAGTCGGTGCCGACAACACGAAACGCTAATTCCATAAATACTAACTGGGGATGACCTAAACCTGGAAACGGGCATGGTCACACAGCTCCCATAGTAGTCTGAGACGTTAATGACGTTCACATGGCGAAGGGGAGCAGCTTATTTACTAATACGATATGAAAGGACGGTGCGAGAGGCATTGAGAAATCCAATCCAAGTATTAAGTAGTTTGACGGAAAAGTCAAAGAATGAATCTTACAGGTTTCAAAGATTATATCGGAATCTGTACAATCCAGAGTTCTATTGGCTTGCATATAAAAACATATATGCAAACACAGGCAGTATGACTGCCGGTGCAGATGGAACTACTATTGATGGCATGAGTGACGAAAGAATCCAAAGGATTATTGAATCCATGCGAGATAAAAGTTACCTGCCAAAACCTGCACGCAGGGAATATATTGCTAAGAAAAACAGTAATAAAAAGCGTCCGTTGGGAATCCAGTCGGGCAATGACAAACTGGTGCAGGAAGTAGTGAAGATGATTTTAGAAAGCATTTATGAGCCTGTGTTTAAGAAAACATCTCATGGGTTCAGACCAAACAAAAGCTGTCAGACAGCATTATACCAGATACAGAAAACCTTTACGGGAACGAACTGGTTTGTTGAGGGCGATATACACGCCTGCTTCGACAGTTTTAATCACCACACAATCATCAGATTGCTGAGAAAACGTATTGATGATGAAATGTTTCTACAACTCATCTGGAAATTTCTAAAAGCAGGCTATATGGAGCAATGGACGTACAATCGGACATACAGCGGAGTACCGCAGGGTTCAGGTGTCAGTCCAGTGCTTGCAAATGTGTACCTTCACGAATTAGATAAATTTATGGAGGAATATGCACAGAAATATAACCGAGGAAAGAAGAAACAAATGAACTCCGACTACAAGAAAGTTGTCAAAAAGGCATCCTATTATAGATGTATGGGCAAAAAGAAGTGGGCGGATTTATCTCCAGAAGAACGCTGGGAACGCAATAAACATTTGAAAATGCTTGAAAAGCAAACACGACAGCTAACTCCGACCGAACCTTTGGATGAGACGTATAAACGGATTCAGTACACCCGATACGCTGATGATTTCATCATTGGAGTAATTGGGAGCAAAGCGGACGCAGAACAGATGAAAGCTGACGTCGGCAGATTTCTCAGGGAAGAACTGGATTTGGAAATGTCCGAAACCAAAACCAAAGTTACGCATACAGGAGACAGAGCCAGATTTTTAGGCTATGACATTACGGTATCCAGAAGTCAGGATTTAAAGAAATCCGCAGGAGGATACAAAATCAGAAGCAATGCAGGAGTGGTGAAATTACTTGTACCCAGAGAAAAATGGGTGGGAAAGTTACTGGAATATCATGCAATCAAAATCAAGATTAACGAAAACGGAAAAGAAAGATTTGTAGCCCTACACAGAGGAAAACTGGTAAATCAAAGCGATATAGAGATTCTGGCAAGATATAATGCGGAAGTTCGTGGACTTTACAACTATTATGCCATAGCAAATGATTCCTTCAAGATAGGCAGATTTGCCAATCTTATGAAGTACAGTATGTACAAGACATTTGCCTGTAAGTATAAAACAAATGTTCACGAAATCAAGCGCAGATACTGTGTTGGAGGTCTGTTTACAATCGCATACGATACCAGAGCAGGAAGGAAAATCACGACCTTTTACAGAGACGGGTTTAAGCGAAAAGAATCAGCTACAAAGTTTGACAATGTGAGCGAACTTCCGCAATTCTCAAAATACGCTAAAACCAACACTCTGAAACAGAGAGTGGAACGCCATACCTGTGAACTTTGTGGAAAGGATTGCAGAAATCTGGAAATCCATCAAGTAAAGAGGGCAATGCGGAGTGGGTACTCCTTATGCGCAAAAGGAGACGGAAAACTCTTGTGGTATGCCCTGAATGTCATAAACTGATTCATTCTTAATACCGCAAATACAATAAGCGGAAAGCCGTATACATCGAGAGGTGTACGTGCGGTTTGGGAGGGAGGGGACGCAAGTCCTGCAAAGGATGAGCTGAACCTTACCTCATGATGAATTTCTGTATCTGGGCGGCAACGAACAGAGTACCCACAAATATGTGTCCGAGCTTTTAGGGAAGGAAACCATTGATACGAACACCTATGGAAAAAGCTCCGGGCGCAGCGGAAACTATTCGACCAACTATCAGATTTCAGGACGTGAACTGATGACCCCGGATGAGGTGCGGATGCTGGATAACCGTTATGCACTGCTGTTTATCCGTGGGGAGCGTCCGGTTATGGATCTTAAGTACGACATCCTGAAGCACCCGAATGTGAAGCTGACGGTGGATGGCGGCCAGCCGCCGTATATCCACGGAGAGCCGACACAGGCTGTCGCTACACTCATGTTTGACAGTGAAATTCCAGAGAATGCCGTAAGCATTGCATCTGTCAACACAACTTATGAACTTCTGTCCGATGAGGATTTGGAAGAAATGTTTAACATCTAAAGGAGGATTTATCTATGAAATTTTTTAACAAGAAGGATACCAAGAAGAAAGAAACCGTGAAGCTGCCGATGAGCAGAAAGACCAAAAGAGCCTTGGTGGCATATGCAGGTGCAGTGCTTTGTATGACCTGTTTTACCACGACGGCATTTGCCGCCAACGATCCCAT
>ERZ857882.5243-NODE-5243-length-10374-cov-6.477372_pt1 | contig 10374 bp, 10 predicted proteins | sample MGYA00519697_ERZ857882 | MGnify/ENA primary metagenome ERZ857882 (study PRJEB31778, sample SAMEA3449373) | human gut metagenome | biome: human gut; feature: human-associated habitat; material: faeces | place: United Kingdom | collected 2010/2012 ... | reverse complement strand
TTCGCTTTCCCAGATGTTCGAGGCGGTGGGGAGCTACAAGGCCGGCATCATCGGCGAAGACGTGCTGGACGATTACACCAAAAACACCTGTCCCGGCTGCGGCAGCTGCTCGGGTATGTATACGGCCAACAGCATGAACTGCCTGTGCGAAGCCATTGGCATGGCGCTGCCCGGCAACGGAACCATCCCTGCGGTATACGCGGCGCGCACGCAGCTGGCAAAGCATGCAGGCATGCGCATCATGGATCTGGTGCGGGACGGGGTGCGTCCCCGGGATATTCTGACGCCGGCGGCATTCAGAAATGCACTGGCCACGGATATGGCGCTGGGCTGCAGTTCCAACAGCGTTTTGCACCTTCTGGCCATTGCCAACGAGGCGGATGTGCCTATGAGCCTGGAGACTTTCAATGAAATGAGCGCGAAGGTGCCAAACTTCTGCCACCTTGCTCCGGCCGGCCCCACGCATATCGAGGACCTGTACGCCGCGGGCGGCGTGCCCGCTGTCATGGCGCAGCTGGCCGGGCTGGGCCTGCTGGATACAAGTCTGCCCACGGTGACGGGCAAAACTGTGGGCGAGAACATTGCAGGCGCGCAGAACCGCGATACAAACGCCATCCGTCCCGCGGACGACCCGTACAGCAAGACGGGCGGCATCGCCGTGATGTGGGGCAACATTGCGCAGAACGGCTGCGTGGTGAAGCGCAGCGCGGTTGCTCCCGAGATGCTGGTGCACAGCGGTCCCGCGCGGGTGTTTGACGGTGAGGAAAGCGCCATCGACGCCATTTACAACGGCCGCATCCAGCCGGGAGATGTGGTGGTCATCCGATACGAAGGCCCGGTGGGCGGCCCCGGTATGCGCGAGATGCTCAATCCCACCAGCGCGCTGGCGGGTATGAAGCTGGACAAATCCGTGGCGCTCATCACCGACGGACGCTTCTCGGGCGCGTCCCGCGGCGCGTCCATCGGACATGTGGCGCCTGAGGCCGCCGTGGGCGGAAATATCGCGCTCATCGAGGAGGGCGACGTCATCGATATCGACATCCCGGGCGGGCGTATCGGCGTGCGCGTGGACGACGATACGCTGGCGCGCCGCCGCGCGGCATGGACGGCTCCTGCACCTAAGGAGACCACAGGCTGGCTGGCGCGCTATGCAAAGCTGGTGTCGGGCGCAAACGAAGGCGCCGTGATGCAGAAATAAGATTTTCCGCACAGAAAAAACAGCGGCCGGGAAGTATCCGGCCGCTGTTTTTCATCCCAACGATTCCCCCGGCCGCAGCCCGCGTGAAAAGCGGCCGCATGGCCTGAAAAAATATCCTGTGGATGTTCTTAAGTTTCCGGCGGCGGAGATTGCATCTGCTCCGCGCCCGCCTACCGCGGGCCCGCCGTGCAGGGCCGCTCCGCCTCCAGCACAAGCTGTGCAAAGCCCTGATAGGTTAATCCGCGTCCGGTCCCCGGTAAGGGGCCAACGCGTTGAAAAAGCAGCTCGGCAGCTCACCTTCCCGCAGGCATTTCCCAATGCAGGGCGTGCAGCCCCTGTCGTGGTTCACGGGGTTCAGCGGACATTTTGTGTCCCGGCAGGTGCAGAAAGCAACGTTCATTCCGAAAAGCTCCTTTCCAAAACGGCAGATGCCGCCGCAGGGGCGCGGCCGTTCTGTCTGGCAGAACAGGGACCGCCGTTTCCCGTGCTCCGCGTGTTGAAACTGTTTAAAACCGGCCCGCGTCCCGCAGGGCTTTCACCTTCAGTACAGCGGCTACGGTCTTACTGTCGGTGATCTCACCGGAGAAGATCTGGCCGATCTGCTCCACGGAGAGGTCAGAGACCTGGCTGTCGGCGTTGACGATCACGGCGATGCCGTCCAGGGCGACGGTGGTGCCGGTCAGGCCTGCGCTGGTCTCCTCGTCCTTCAGGGCGCGGGAGGAAAGGCCGATGTCGCAGGTACCCTCCTGCACGGCGGTGATGCCGGAGCCGGAGCCGGTGGGGTTGTAGTTGACGGTCACGTCCTTATTGGCCGCCATGAAGGACTCGCTCAGTGCGCCGATGACCTTCTCCATGGAGGTGGAGCCGTCGGTGGATACCGTGCCGCTGACCGTCTCCGTAACGGTGCCGCCGTTGGCGTTGTCATCGCCGGTGTTGGCGTCGTTGTTGGTCTTGTCGCCGCAGCCCACCAGCAGCGCCAGCGTCATAACGGCAGTCAATGCAAATGCCATGATCTTTTTCATATCACATACCTCGTTTCACGTATTGTTTGATATCTCCTGTGTACGTCTCTTATTGTAGGAAGCGTATGTAAAGCAAAAAATCACACCTTTGTAAAATCCAAGTAAAGCGTCGCTTTTCCGAGGATTGCCTTTCCCCGCCCGGTATGGTAAAATGTCCTCACAGCGCGCACTTTGCCGTCTATTTTCTCCCTGACTGGCGGCACTGTGTAAAATAGGCTGCCAGAAAGGAATCGGAGTATGAAGAAAAAGCTTTTGACCCTCCTTCTCGCCGTCGCCATGGTGTTTACACTGGGCGCCTGCGGTGAGAAGAAGCCCGTCATGGGCAAGGACGCTACCGCAACAGAGCCGGTGGTCGTCCTCCACACCAACGATGTCCACGGAGCGATTGAGAATTATGCAAAGGTCGCCGTTCTGGCCGACCAATATGCCGCGGAGGGCGCCTACGTCCTTGTGCTGGACGCCGGCGACTTCAGCCAAGGCACCACCTCTGTAAGCCTGTCCCAGGGCGCCACCGCCATCGAGCTGATGAACATGGTGGGCTATGACGCCGTGGCGCTGGGCAACCACGAGTTCGACTACGGCTACGAGGTGCTGAAGCAGAACATGGCGTCCGCCAACTTCCCCGTGCTGGCTGCCAACGTGAAGTACAACGGCGAGCTGGCCTTTGACGACGCCGCCGTGTTCACCACCCCCGGCGGCACCAAGATCGGCGTGTTCGGTCTGGATACCCCGGAGACCGCCACCAAGGCCCACCCCGGCAAGATCGCGGGCGTGACCTTCGCCGGCGGCGAGGAGATGTACCAGATCGCGCAGGACATGGTCACCATGCTGCGCGAGGAGGAAGGCTGTAACTACGTGATCTGCATCGGCCATCTGGGCATCGACGATGAGACCGCCGTCACCGCCAACCGTTCCATCGACCTGCTGGCCAAGGTCACCGGCATCGACGTGTTTATCGACGGCCACTCCCACTCCACCGAGGAGGAGATCGCCGAAAAGACCAACGCTGACCGCAAGGTGGGCGACACCGTGGTCACCTCCACCGGCACCAAGCTGGAGAACATCGGAGTCGTGACCATCAAGGACAGTGCCATCACCACCGAGTGCGTACCCACCGAGGGCATTGAGGTCCCCGCTGACAACGAGATCGCCGCCCGCGCCGCCGCCATCGCAGCCGAGGTGGAAGCCGAGTACGGCATCGTATTCGCCAAGACCGAGGTCACCCTCAACGGCGAGAAGGCCCCCGGTAACCGTACCGAGGAGACCAATCTGGGCGACCTGATCACCGACGCGCTGGTCTGGAAGGCCACTGAAACCGGCGAGACTGTTGACGCGGCCATCACCAACGGCGGCGGCATCCGCGCCACCATCGAGGCTGGCGACATCACCAAGAAGGACATCAACACCGTGCTGCCCTTCGGCAACACCCTGAGCATCATCAAGATCACCGGCAGCGAGCTGCTGGAGGTGCTGGAGGCGTCCACCTTCTGCACACCCGAGGCCATCGGCGGCTTCCCGCAGGTGTCCGGCATCGAGTTCACCGTGGACACCAGCAAGGCCTACGACGCCGGCGACGAGTATCCCGGCACCACCTACGCCGCCCCCAAGAGCATCAACCGCGTGACCATCACCTCCGTGGGCGGCAAGGACTTTGACCCGGCGGCCACCTACACCATCGCCACCAACGACTTTATGGCCAGCGGCGGCGATACCTACTACCGCTTCATCAACGCCACCGCCAACTACGATCTGGGCATCGCCATGGATGAGGTGGTCATGGACTACGTCAAGACCGTGCTGGGCGGCACCATCACCGCCGACAAGTACGGCCAGCCCGCAGGCCGCATCACCGTTTCCTGACGGGATCGCGGGCAGCTGCTACATACGAAAAAGAGCCGCCTGCGGGCGGCTCTTTTCATGGGGCGGCTATGGAAAACCACCCTCCGGCATTGCGCCGGAGGGTGGTTTGTTCTTTTCAGTATCTTGTGCTTACTTGCCCGCCTTCATCTGAGCAGCGACCTCAGCGGCGAAGTCCTCCTGCTTCTTCTCGATGCCCTCGCCGGTCTGGAAGCGAACGGCGGTGACGAACTTCACGGAACCGCCCAGCTTCTTGGCGGCGTCGGCAATGTAGTGCTCCACGGTGCCCTGGAACAGGTCGCTGCGGACGAACTCCATCTGCAGCAGGCAGTTCTCCTCGTAGAACTTGTTCATCTTGCCCATGACGATCTTCTCCTTGACGGCCTCGGGCTTGGAGGCCATCTTGGGATCGGTGTCCATCAGGGCCAGCGCGATCTTCTTCTCCTCGGCCAGCACCTCATCGGTGACCTGGGACTTGTCCCAGAAGCGGGGGTTCAGGGCCGCGATCTGCATGGCGACGTTCTTGCCGATCTCGGTGGCGTCGATGCCGCCGTCCACAGCCAGGTTCACCAGCACGCCGATCTTGCCGCCGGCATGGACGTAGCCCACGCTGGTGTTCTCGGAGAAGCGGACGAAGCGGCGGATCTGCAGGTTCTCACCGATGGACATGACCTTCTCGGGCATGGTCTCGGACACGGTCAGGTCGCTGCCCACATACTTGCAGTTCATCAGCGCGTCCACATCGGCGGGGTTCTGCTCGGCGATGACCTTGGCAATGTCCTTCACAAAGGCCACGAACAGGTCGCTCTTGGCGCAGAAGTCCGTCTCGCAGTTGACCTCCACCACGACGCCCACGCCGTTCTCGGTCAGCGCATAGGACATACCCTCGGCGGCGATGCGGCCGGCCTTCTTGGCAGCCTTGGCCAGACCCTTCTCGCGCAGCCACTCAACAGCCTTATCCATATCGCCGTCGCACTCGACCAGTGCCTTCTTGCAGTCCATCATACCCACGCTGGTCATCTCGCGCAGGGTCTTCACATCAGCAGCAGTAAAAGCCATTTTTGTTTCCTCCTGTAAAATATTGGTTGAAAAAGGGGCAGGGACACTTCCCTGCCCCGTGAGGTTACGCGGTGTTTTATCAGACTTACTCGGCGTCCTTGCCCTCGGCGGCCGCCTCGTTCTGCTCGCCCTGACGGCCCTCGATCATGGCGTTGGCCATGACGGAAGCGATCAGCTTGATGGCGCGGATGGCGTCATCGTTGCCGGGGATGGGATAATCGATCTCGTCGGGATCGCAGTTGGTATCGGCGATGGCCACAACGGGAATGCCCAGACGGTGTGCCTCGGCGATGGCGTTGCGCTCCTTGCGGGTATCCACGATGAACAGAGCGCCGGGCAGCTTCTTCATTTCCTTCACGCCGCCCAGATACTTCTCCAGCTTCTCGATCTCGCCCAGGTGCTTGATGACTTCCTTCTTGGGCAGCATATCGAAGGTGCCGTCGGCCTGCATGGTCTTGAGCTGGTTCAGGCGGTCGATACGGGTGCGCATGGTCTTGAAGTTGGTCATCATGCCGCCCAGCCAACGGGCGTTGACGTAGTACATACCGCAGCGGGTAGCCTCGTCCTTGATGGCCTCCTGCGCCTGCTTCTTGGTACCCACGAACAGCAGGGACTGGCCGTTCTCGGACAGCTGGCGCACGAAGGCATAGGCCTCCTCCAGCTTCTTCACGGTCTTCTGCAGGTCGATGATATAGATGCCGTTGCGCTCGGTGTAGATGTAGGGAGCCATCTTGGGGTTCCAGCGGCGGGTCTGATGACCGAAGTGTACACCGGCCTCCAGCAGGGCCTTCATGGATACGACGTTCTGATTTGCCATTTTTGTTGTTTCTCCTTTTGTTTTTAGTTTGTACCTCCAGCTCCATCCTCCCGCCGGCCAACCTTGCGGCACCGACCGACAGTCCGAAGCTGTGCGGATTCACCGAAACATAATAGCACAAGTTTCCCCGCTTTGCAAGGAAAATTTCGCATCTTTTGCGGAAAAACTCTCACTTTTTTACCGCGCGTCAGGCTTCCTCCTGAAAATACGCCGCACCTGCGCCACACAGGGGACACTTATAGTCCTCCGGCAGCGTATCGCCCTCGTAGACATAGCCGCACACCTTGCACACATAGCGGTGCTTGGCCTCGCCGGAGGCCGCCTGCTCCGTCTTCTCCTCCCGCACATCGGCGGCGATGGCGTCTGCCAGACGCTCCATCTGCGCGTCCTGATCCGGCCGCAGCGCCGACTTGACCGTCAGCGGCGTCTGGAGCTCCGACCAGCCCTTCAGCGGTGCCAGCAGCTCCTGCATCTTCTTGCCGCTGACCGGCGACCACGAGCCGTTCTCGATCAGGGCGTACCGGCGGTTCGCCAGCTGGTGGGCCACGATGTCGTGGAGCAGCTGCTCCATGGTGACGAAGATACCCATGTTATAGGTGGTGGACGCGAACACCAAATGGCTGTACCGGAAGGCGGCGGACACGATGTAGGACGCCGGTGTCACCGAGGCGTCGAACATCGTCACCTTTATGCCCCGCTCCGCCAGACGGCAGGCCAGCACGTTGGCGGCGTTCTCCGTATCGCCGTACACCGAGGCATAGGCGATCATCACGCCCCGTACCTCCGGCTCGTAGCGGCTCCACAGGTCGTACTTTTCCAGGAAATACCCCAGATCCTTCCGCCACACGAAGCCGTGAAGCGGCAGCAGCATCCGGATATCCAGCGTCCCGGCCTTTTGCAGCACGGTCTGTACCTGCGGACCGTACTTGCCCACGATGTTGGTGTAGTACCGCCGCGCCTCGTCCAGATAGTCCCGGTCGAAGTCCACCTCATCGGCAAACAGCGCCCCGTTCAGCGCGCCGAAGCAGCCGAAGGCGTCCGCCGACAGCAGCAGCTTGTCCGTCTCGTCGTAGGTCATCATCACCTCCGGCCAGTGGACCATGGGCGCCGCCACAAAGCGCAGGGTATGCCGGCCGGTGCAGAGGGTATCCCCCTCCTTGATGACGGTGATGCGCCCCGCCACCTCCGGGCCGAAGAACTGCCCCACCATGGTCTTGGCCATGGCGCTGCACATGAACTGCGCCTTGGGATAGTCCTTGGCCAGATCCGCCAGCTCCGCTGCGTGGTCGGGTTCCATGTGGTGTACCACGATGTAGTCCAGCTCCCGCCCTGCCAGCGCATGGGCCAGATTCTCCCGGAATGTGCGGCGCACTACGCTGTCCACGCCGTCGAACAGCACCGTCTTCTCGTCCGTCAGCAGGTAGCTGTTAAAGCTGATGCCGTCCGGCACGCCGAACACACCCTCAAACAGCGCCAGACGCCGGCAATCAGCGCCGACCCATGTATAATCATCATTGACTTTTCTTGTACAATACATACGTTTATCATCCTTTCCACGGCTTATGCCGGTGAATTTGTTTCTTACGATACCTGTTATCGCATTATAGCAAAGCCCCTCGCATTTTTCCACTGTTTCTTGCGCCGCGGGTAAAACAACACAGCGCCCTGTCAGACAGAGCGCTGTGGTGTGATTCAGATAGCCTTCTTGGCGATGTCGCACAGGGCGGCAAACGCCACGGCATCGTTGATCGCCATCTCGGACAGCATCTTGCGGTTGATCTGGATGCCGGCGACCTTCAGACCGTGCATGAAGGTGGAGTAGTTCATGCCGTTCATCTTGCAGGCGGCGGAGATACGGGTGATCCACAGGCTGCGGAAATCTCTCTTCTTGAGCTTGCGGCCGGTGTAAGCGTAGGTCAGGGACTTCATCACGGCCTGGTTGGCCATCTTGAAGTGGCGGGATTTGTTGCCCCAATAGCCCTTCGCGAGCTTCAGAGTCTTGTTTCTTCTTTTGCGCGTCATCATCGCGCCCTTAACACGTGCCATATCAGTAAGCCTCCTTAAAGCGTATCGTAATTATCTTATTTGTAGGGGATCATCTTGCGGATGGTGCCGGCAACGGTAGCGTCGGCATAGCCGCCCGCACGCAGGTGACGGGTACGCTTGGTGGGCTTCTTGGTCAGGATGTGGCTCTTGAAGGCCTTGGCCATCTTGACCTTGCCGGTCTTGGTCAGGTTGAATCTTTTCTTGGAACCGCTGTGGGTCTTCAGCTTGGGCATGGTAGTTTCTCCTTTTCGTATATTGTGTTACTTCCCGGTCTTGGGGGAAAGGAATATGGACATACTGCGTCCTTCCAGCTTGGGCTCTTTATCCAATGTCGCCACCTCGGCACACTGCTCGGCGAAGCGCACCAACAGGTCTTTGCCGATGTCGGTATGCGCCATCTCGCGGCCGCGGAAGCGGACCGAGACCTTGACGCGGTTGCCGTCGGCAAGGAACTTCTGGGCATTCTTGAGCTTTGTGTTGAAATCGCCGACATCGATGCCGGGCGACTTACGGATCTCTTTGATCTCGACCACGTGCTGGTTCTTCTTCGCTTCCTTTTCGCGCTTGCCCTGTTCAAAGCGGAACTTGCCGTAGTCCATGAGCTTGCACACGGGGGGCGTAGCCTGCGGGGAGATCTTGACGAGGTCAAGCCCCTGCTCGTCGGCGATCCGCTGCGCCTGGGCGGCAGACATGATGCCGAGCTGCTCACCGGTGGAACCGATCAGACGGATCTCGCTGTCTCGAATGTCCTCATTGAGCTGATGCACATCCTTGCTAATACCGAAGCACCTCCATTAAATGATTTGACCAAACAAAAACGAGCGCAGCCATGCCGCACCCGTACAACAAACGCAAAGCGCCCACGCGCTTTTTCGATCATTGACCTTCTCGCTTTCGCTAAAGGTGAGAACGGATGCTGCCGTTCTTCTTTGTTTTGCGTAGGTATGATACCACCTCCGCTGCCGTTTGTCAACGATAATTTGCGGAAAAATGCCGTGAAGAAGAAATTTTTCCATTTTTCGGCCGCGCTGCGGATTTTAGCGCGCCGTGTATAGTTTTTCCGCCGCGCGGAAAAACTATCTGCCGTAGCAGAACAAAGGAAAGGAGGCGGGCACATGAAGGAGAAGAACCAGAACAAGGAGCAGAACACCAATCAGAACCAGGAGCAGAACCAGAACACCAACCAGCGCGCACACCGCAACGGCCACAATCACGGCCATCCAGGCGGGCATTCCCGCATCGACCATCAGCGGGATGGTGTAAAACAATGTGTAAGCACCGATCATGATAAAATCGCCGTGGGCAAAGTTGATCATGCGGATGATACCGTAAACCATGGTGTAGCCCAGCGCGATCAGCGCATAAATAGCGCCCTGGTTCAGGCCGTTGATCAGGCCCTGAACAAATAATGATGCAGTCATGGTCCATTCACCTTTCCTATCATTTTTTGTGAATGTTTGATTCGGGGAAATCAAAAAAATAAGAAAGTGCGCACGGCTGCTTGCATTGCCGCGCGCACCATTGCGCCTTTGCTCTGGAGGGGGTGTTTAGGGGAATCTAAAAAACTTTACTCAGCAGAGGAAACCAGGTTGCCATCGGAATCCAGCGTCTCAGACCACTTGACCTTGCCGTCAACAAAGGTGTTGAATGCAATGCTCTTGATGGCGTCGCCGTTTTCGTCCAGCTTGATCTTGCCGCCAACGCCGGTAAACTCCATACCGGTCATGCCTTTTACCAGGCTTGCGGTATCGGTGCCGCCGCCATTCTCGGCAGCTTGCAGCAGCATGTAGATGGCGTCATAGTACAGGGCCGCGCAGGCGTTCAGGCTTTCGGTGCCGTACTTTTCGGTGTACTTCTGCACAAAGTTCTGAACGGCGGGGGCGGTATCCTCGCTGGAGTAGTGGTTGGTAAAGTAGCAGTCATCAAACTTGTCTTCCAGGCCGGTGGTATCCGCGCCATCCCAGGCATCGCCGCCCATGATGGTACCGGCAAAGCCCGCGTTGCGCGCTGCGCCTACAAACAGCGGTACCGTATCCAGGAAGCAGGGATAATACAAAAACTCTGCGCCGGAAGCCACGGCCTGTGCTGCCTGGGAGGAAAAGTCAGTATCAGTGCTCATGCACTCGCCGGTATAGGTAATTTCAATGCCGTTGGCCTCGCAGTTTTCTACAAAAGCGTCCTTCAGGCCGTTGGAATAGTCATCATCCTTGGCATAAATCACAGCTACCTTGCTGAATCCCTTGCTCTTAACAAACAGGGCGGCCATCTTGCCCTGATACGGGTCAATGAAGCAGTTACGGAAGATCGTGGAGCCTTTCTGGGTCACATCCACGTTGGTAGCGCCGGTTGCCAGCAGCAGCATTCCGTCATTGGCA
>ERZ857882.5239-NODE-5239-length-10381-cov-2.668119_pt1 | contig 10381 bp, 8 predicted proteins | sample MGYA00519697_ERZ857882 | MGnify/ENA primary metagenome ERZ857882 (study PRJEB31778, sample SAMEA3449373) | human gut metagenome | biome: human gut; feature: human-associated habitat; material: faeces | place: United Kingdom | collected 2010/2012 ... | reverse complement strand
GTATTATCTGCGGTCTGGGAATGGGACTTGCCTTAAAGAGCGGCGGTTCTCTGGGCGGCATGGATATTGTGGGGATGATGCTGATCAAATGGCGTAAGGATTTCCGTGTGGGGCGGGTGAACCTTATTACCAATATCATCCTGTATTCTGTCTGTATGTTCCTGTTTGATATTCCTACGGTAATCTATTCCCTCATCTATGCATCTTTGAGTTCTTTCGCCATCGATAAGGTACATGCCCAGACAATTAATGTGGAGGTGCGTATCATTACAAAGGCCAGGGATGAGGAGATGGAAAAGGAAATCTTCACCGAGCTGGAGCGGGGGATCACGAAATGGGAAGCTATCGGGGCTTATACGGATGAATCCGTACACATCTTATTTGTCCTGATTTCCAAGTATGAACTGAGCCAGCTGAAAAATATTGTGCACAAATACGATCCCCATGCCTTTATCGTGGTAAACGAAGGGGTAAATGTGGTTGGTAACTATAAAACCCGTCTGTAGGGTGGATACCTGGTTTCAGGAAAACCCCTCCGGAGGATACGCTGTCTGCCAGGCAGGGCGCTTATCCTCCGGAGGGGTTTTTATATGGTTTTATGCTATTGCTGATTGTCCGATTCCGTTTTCGGTTCGCAGGTCAGATGCATTCCCAGCTTCTTGAAAACCGCTTCATCCACGGAGGAGAGCATGACGGAAGAATGAACCTCGCAGCCCTTCAGCTGGCGCAGGGCACTTAAGGCAAGTGCAGCCCGCTTGTCCGTGGCGGCGCTGATGGAGAGGGCGATAAGGATTTCATCCGTATGGAGCCTTGGGTTAATGCTCCCCAGATAAGAGGTTTTCAGTGTCTGGATAGGCTCGATGGCCTGGGGGGATACTAAGTGTACCTCGTGGTCAATGCCTTCCACAACCTTCAGGGAATTCAGGAGGCAGGCGGAGGCGGCGCCCAGGAGGTCGGTGGTCTTGCCAGTCACCAGCGTGCCGTCGGAAAGCTCGATAGCCACGGCGGGATGTCCGGTTTCCTGTTCCCGCTGCATGGCGGCGTTTACCACGGGACGGTCATTGATGGTGAGTCCGGCCTGCTTCATGAGCAGCTGAAGCTTATAGAGGATATCCTTGGAGCTGTTTCCGCGCTTCAGTTCGCACAGGCAGTGGTAATAGCGGCGGATGATTTCCTGGTTGCGGATAAATTCTTTGGCTTCGCTGCCGGCCGTGTGTTCGACGCGGCGCAGCGCGATCTCGCGCAGCAGGATCTGTTCGTCGATCTCCATCTGCCGCGAGCATTCGCGCGTGTAGACCGAACGGGTGATGGCGTCCGGAATGACCGAAATGCTCTGCACGATGTCGGCAATCAGCGCCGCTTTGCGCAGCGGGTCGCCCGCCGCCTCGGCCAGCAGCAACCGGGTCTTGAACGAGATGAAATCTTCCTCGTGCGACAGGATGAAATCGCGCAGTTCGGTCGCGTTGTGCTTGCGGGCGAACGAGTCGGGGTCGTCCCCGTCCGGCAGCAGCACGACCCGCACGTTCAGACCGTCTTTCAGGATCATGTCGATCCCGCGCAGCGAGGCTTTGATGCCGGCGCTGTCGCCGTCGTAGATCACCGTCACGTTGCGCGTGAAGCGGCCGATCAACCGGATTTGCCCGTCCGTCAGCGAGGTGCCCGACGAGGCGACCACGTTTTCGATCCCGGACTGGTGCATCGAGATGACGTCCGTGTAACCTTCGACCAGGATGCAGCAGTCCTGCTGCGTGATCGCCCGTTTGGCGAAATAGATTCCGTACAGGACGTCGCTTTTGTGGTAGATCTCCGATTCCGGCGAGTTCAGGTATTTCGCGACTTTCTTGTCGGTGCGCATCGTCCGGCCGCCGAATGCGGTTACGCGTCCGCTGATCCCGTGGATCGGGAACATTACCCGGCCGCAGAAACGGTCGTAATAGCCGCCCGTCTCGCGTTTGATCGTCAGTCCGGTGCCGACCAGGAACTCCTCTTTGTAGCCGTCGGCCAGCGCCTGCCGCGTAAAAGTGTCGCCGCCGTCGGGACAGTAGCCGAGTCCGAATTTCCGGATCGTGGCGTCCGAGAACCCGCGTTCGCGGAAATAGCCGATACCGATGCTTTGTCCTTCGGGCGTGTCGTGCAGCGTCCGGACGAAATAGTCGGCGGCATACGACGAGACGACCATCATGCTCTCGCGGTCGTCGTTGCGGCGCACCTCTTCGGGAGTCTGTTCGCGTTCGGCGACCTCGATGCCGTATTTGCGGGCGACGTATTTCAACGCTTCGGGATAGGTCATGTTTTCGTGTTCCATCACGAAGGTCACGGCATTGCCTCCCTTGCCGCAGCCGAAGCACTTGAATAGCCCCTTCGACGGCGAGACAACAAACGACGGCGTTTTTTCGTTATGGAAAGGGCAGCACGCCTGGTAGTTTATCCCCTTCTTTTTGAGGGTGACAAAGTCGCCGACCACCTCGACGATGTTGGCGGCGGCGAAAATACGGTCTATGGTTGCTTTGTCGATCATAGGGATAAACGGTGTTTCCGGAATCCAAAGTTACGATAATTTTCGGATTGTAGGATGCGGCGCGCCGGCCGGAACGCTTTAGCTGAGGTGTTCGATCAGGATTTTGACGCCGATGCCGATCAGGATCAAGCCGCCGAAGATTTCGGCTTTCGGGCCGAGCCGCGACGAAACGCGTTGGCCGAGATCAGGAAAGCCGACAGGCCGATCAGCAGCGCCGCGAGCAGGGTGTTGCCCAGCGGCGGTCCGTCGAACAACCTGATCTTGACCATCCCGAGGCTGAATCCGGTGATCAGCGCGTCGATGCTGAGCGCCACGCCGAGCAGCAGCGTATTGCGTAGCGATAACAGGTCGTTGCAGTTGACCGATTCTCCTTCGGCGGAAAGGCCCTCTTTGATCATCTTGCCGCCGACGATCGCCAGCAGCCCGAAGGCTACCCAGTGGTCGTAGTCGGCGATCAGCCGGCTCACGTTTTCGCCGAGGAACCAGCCGGCCATGATCATCAGGAAGTGGAAGATGCCGATGACGATCAGGAAACGCATCCGCTGCCGGTGCGTCGTGCACCCGGCGAATCCCAGCGACAGCGAGACGGCGAACGTGTCGAGACTCAATCCGACTCCCAACAGTAAGACCCCAAGTAAACCCATCCGGAAAAGTGCTAAATTTTATGCAAAAATAGCTATTAATTCCGGTTTTGTGAATAAACGGTACGACGTGACCGGATTTTTAAATCAATTCTTACCTTTGCACCATGGATTTCAAACTGGTATCGGAATACAGCCCCACCGGGGATCAGCCCGAAGCGATCGGGCAGCTCGTGTCGGCGCTGCGGGACGGTTGCCGGCACAATACGCTGCTCGGCGTTACCGGTTCGGGCAAGACGTTTACGATGGCCAACGTGATCGCCGCGCTGAATAAGCCGACGCTGATCATGAGCCATAACAAAACGCTTGCGGCGCAGCTCTACGGCGAGTTCAAAAACTTCTTTCCGGAGAATGCGGTCGAATATTTCGTCTCTTATTACGACTATTACCAGCCCGAGGCTTACCTGCCGACGACGGACACTTTTATCGAAAAGGATCTGTCGATCAACGAAGGGATCGAGAAAATGCGGCTCAGCGCCACTTCGTCGCTGTTGAGCGGCCGTAACGATATCGTCGTCGTATCGAGCGTGTCGTGCATATACGGGATCGGCAATCCCGAGGACTTCCATGCCACGTCGGTCGAGCTGAAAGTTGGCGATGTGATCAGTCGCAACAAACTGCTGTACGCGCTGGTCGATGCGCTCTACACCCGCAGCGAGAACGATTTCCGGCCGGCCACGTTCCGCGTCAACGGCGATACGGTCGATATTTTCGCCGCTTACGGCGAGAAGTGCTATCGGGTGGTTTTCTTCGATAACGAGATCGAGATGATCAGCCTGATCGATCCGGTGACCGGACAGCGGCTCGAATCGCTCGAACGCGTGATCGTGTATCCGGCCAATCTGTTCGTGACGACGCGCGAACGGGTCGAGCAGGCGATCCGGATGATCCAGCTCGATCTGGGGAAACAATGCGAGTTTTTCGAGTCGATCGGTAAGCCGACCGAGGCCCGGCGGCTCAAACAGCGCGTCGAATACGACCTGGAGATGATTAAGGAATTGGGTTATTGTCCCGGGATTGAGAACTATTCGCGCTATTTCGACGGGCGTTCGCCGGGCAGTCGGCCCTTCTGCCTGATCGATTATTTCCCGAAAGACTTTTTGTTGATTATCGACGAGAGTCACGTGACGATCCCGCAGATACGGGGGATGTTCGGCGGGGACAGTTCGCGTAAAAACAACTTGGTCGATTACGGCTACCGGTTGCCGGCCGCGTTGGACAACCGACCGTTGAAGTTCAATGAATTCGAATCGCTCGAAAATCAGGTGATCTATGTGAGCGCCACGCCGGCCGACTACGAGCTGATCAAATCGGAGGGTTCGGTGGTCGAACAGTTTATCCGCCCGACCGGGCTGGTCGATCCGCCGGTGGAGGTGCGTCCGACGCTGAACCAGATCGACGACCTGGTCGAGGAGATCGAAATCCGCGCCGAAGCGGACGAGCGGGTGTTGGTGACGACCCTGACCAAACGAATGGCCGAAGAGCTCTATAAATATTTCGACCGGATGGGAATCCGCTGCCGGTACATTCATTCCGACGTCGATACGCTCGAACGGGTGCAGATCCTCGACGATCTGCGCGCCGGATTGTTCGACGTGCTGATCGGCGTAAACCTGTTGCGCGAGGGACTCGATCTGCCCGAAGTTTCGCTGGTGGCGATCATGGACGCCGACAAGGAGGGCTTTCTGAGAAGCGCGCGTTCGCTGACGCAGACCGCGGGGCGCGCGGCGCGAAACGTCGGCGGACGGGTAATTATGTATGCGGATAAGATCACCGATTCGATGCGGCTGTCGATACAGGATACCAACCGCCGCCGAGAAAAGCAGATACATTATAACAACCTGCACGGCGTGGTGCCGCGGCAGGCGATCAAGAGCGGCCGGGCGATCCTTTCCGGCGAAGCGTTGCAGGGCCGCAAAGGGGAAGGCGCGCTGTACGACCTGACCGGGGACCGCGGCTTTGCAGTGGCGGCCGATCCGGTGGCCGCCTACATGACCGAGCACGACATCGAATCGGCGATCAAGATCGCCCGCGAAGCGATGGAAAATGCCGCTCGCGAACTCGATTTTGCCGCCGCCGCCGCTTACCGCGACCAGATGTACGCGTTGCAGGAAAAACAGCAAAACCTGAAAAAGAAATGACGTTCGCCCGGAGACTGACCCGCATCATCGATATTTTCTACCTGCCGCCGTTGCGGCGGCTGGTGCCGTTACAGACGTTCCGTTACGCGGTTTGCGGCGGGGCGAACATGGGGTTCGACCTGCTGCTTTATTTCATTCTTTACAATTTCGTGCTGGACAAGGAGGGCGTCGTGCATCTTGGCGACTTTGTCGCCGTTTCGTCGTATAACGCCGCCTGGATGATCGTTTTTCCGATCACGTTCTTCACCGGGTTCTGGCTGAACCGTCACATCGCGTTTCACGGTTCGCCGTTGCGCGGACGCGTGCAACTGTTCCGTTACCTGATGAGCGTGTGCGGTTCGATCCTGTTGAATTATCTGTGCATGAAACTGTTCGTCGGCGTGATCGGGATCTATCCTACGCCGTCGAACGCCCTCACCAAAGCGATCTCGGTCGCTTACAGCTACCTGATGCAGAAATATTTTTCATTCCGGGGCTGCGTGGACGGCAATTGCCGCTGACGTCAGTAGAACAGGAACAGCATGGCGATCGTCCAGTAGACTCCGGCCCGGATCCAGGCCAGCGTGGCCGGCGGGATCTGCCGTGCGCCGAACCGTGCGGAGACCCAGTCGGCGACCAGGGCTACGATCGTGAAGATCGTAATCGCTACTGCTGCGAACGTCGTGCCGAGGATCAGGATGTCGATGCGCGGCGTCGCGGATGTTTTGTCGAGGAATTGCGGAAAAAACGCGAGGAAGAAAAGGATGATTTTCGGGTTCAGCAGGTTCATCGTGATTCCCGTCCGGTAGAGCTTGCCGAACGTGCCGGCGGATTCGTTTTGCAGGGTGGCCGTGCTGTCCGCGATGGAGACGGATGCGTCGTTACGGCTTCTGAGCGAAACGATGCCCATATAGATCAGGTAGGCGATTCCCGCGTAACGGATGGCGGCGAACAGGATCGGGGAAGAGGCGATGATCAGCGAGATGCCGAGCGCGGCCAGCGCCGTGTGTACGAACAATCCCGAACAAAGCCCCAAGGCCACCGCGATCCCCGTCTTACGTCCCTGGACGATGCTTTGGGCCATGACAAACAAAATATCCGGACCCGGCATCAGGGTCAGTAACGACGAGGCGACGATAAATTCGAGCAGTTTCATGTGCGGAGCGGTTCAAAATCCGCGGACGGCTATTTGACGCGCAATTTCTGTTTGATCTGCAACAGACTGTTCGGCTTGATCCCGTTCAGCGCGCACAACTTCGAGACGGTCGTCGAGTAATTTACCGCGATGTGCGACAGGGTTTCCCCTTTTTTCACATAGTGGTAGGTCGGCGCGGTTTGTTGCGGCGAGTTGTCTCTCTCGGCGGCTGTCGCGGGCGACGATTCCCGGGGGGCCGTTTTATCCGCCGGTTCGAGGGTCTGGGCAAAAATCGGCTGGTTGCCGTCGCTGTCCGGAATATAAGTCGTCGCGCGTTTTGTCGAGACGCGGATCGCTCCGCCCCGGTTATAACAGTAAAGAGTTTGGTCGCTGCGCAGGCAACGGTTGTCCGGATCGACGAGCAGCGTCGGATTGACCGGTTCGCTGGCGACGCGTACTTCGAAATGGACGTGCTCGGTGGTCGCCCGGCCGGTTCTTCCGGCCAACCCGATCGGGTCGCCGGCTTCGACGACGTCGTTCACCCGGACGAGATTCCGGGACTGGTGCGCATAGACGGTCTCGATGCCGTTGTAATGCCGGATCACGACGAGGTTGCCGTATCCGCTGTACGGTTTCGACATCCGCACGACGCCCGGCATCGCGGCCCGGATCGTGTCGTTCGGGATCGCCTTGATGTCGATACCGGTGTGATTCGAACGTCCGCGTCGCCCGAACGGGGAGATCAGTTTTCCCGGATACGGATAACAGAATTCCGTCTCCAGCTCGCACAGCGGAACGACCAGTTCGCCCGATTCGGGGAACGGATTGTTATAACGCAACGGGATGCGGACGTTCGCGCTTTCGGTTTCGCCGAAACTCATCTCCGGTCGCGCCTTCAGCGGTTTGATCATCGCTTCCGGACGTTCTACGCCCGGAATTGCGCACACGTTGTTATCGGATTTTAAATTTTCAGAAAGCGAATTGCCGTCGGATTCGGATGTCCGTGCGGAAATATTTTCAGCCACGACTTCCGTTCCGGCCTTTTGCCGCTGCTGTTTTTTCGAACTGCCGAAAAACGATTTTACGGACGAACATCCTGAAAGTAAAATGGTTACGGCAATAGATAAGATCAATGAACGCAGTCTCATACGGCGATTTGTTTTTTATGGCTATAAAAATAGGCATTTTTTTCGGGAAATCATAATTTCCGCGACGCCGGCGGCGGCCGGGCCCGTCGCGGCGGAACGAATTCGTCCGGATTCGCGCCGTTTCGAAAATATCCTCTATATTTGTATAATCTGTTTGATTTTTGCAGCTACTTACGCAACGATTAAAAATAACGATATGGAGACCGAAAAAACGAAATGCCTGATCGTCGGCAGCGGGCCGGCGGGTTATACGGCGGCGATTTATGTTTCGCGCGCGGGTTTTACGCCTATCCTTTACGAAGGGATGGCCCCGGGCGGACAGCTTACGACCACGACGCGGATTGAGAATTTTCCGGGATTCCCTGACGGGATCGACGGGGGCGTCCTGATGGAGAATATGAAGCAGCAGGCGATCAGATACGGGGCCGATATCCGGATGGGTGCGGTGACCGGGGTGGATTTCACGATGCGTCCGTTTCGGGTGACCGTCAACGGCGAGAAGCGGATCGAGGCGGAAGCGCTGATTATCGCTACCGGGGCGGAAGCCCGCTACCTGGGTTTGGAGTCCGAACAGCGGTTCCGGGGGATGGGCGTGTCGGCGTGCGCTACGTGCGACGGCTTTTTCTATCGGGGACAGGACGTCGTGGTGGTCGGCGGCGGCGATTCGGCCTGTGAAGAGGCGGCCTATCTCGCGACGATCTGCCGGAAAGTGTATATGATCGTGCGTAAGGATCGTTTCCGGGCGTCGAAGGCGATGCAGGAACGCGTGATGACCACGCCGAACATCGAGATCCGTTTCGAGACCACGACGCAGGAGGTGCTCGGCGACGATTCCGGCGTAACCGGGGTCCGCGTGCGCCGTGCCGACGGTCGGGAGGAAGAACTCGGCGTGACCGGTTTTTTCGTGGCGATCGGGCATCAGCCCAATACGGAGATTTTCAGGGGCTCGCTGGAACTCGACGACGAAGGATATATCAAAACGGCGCCGGGGAGTTGCCGCACGAACATTGTCGGCGTCTTTGCCGCCGGCGACGTGCAGGATCCGCATTACCGGCAGGCGATCACCGCGGCCGGGTCGGGGTGCGCCGCCGCGCTGGAATGCGAACGGTTCCTGTTGCAACTATAAAAGGTCGGGCGATGATCGATCCGAACCGGATTTTTTCTGTCCGCGACGACGAAGAGTTCGACCGGCTGGCGCTGGAAGTGTTCCGCTTCCAGGCGGAAGCTTGTGCGCCGTACCGAGAGTACCTCGGCCTACTCGGGATCGGGCCGCAATCCGTCGGGCGGGTTTCCGAAATCCCTTTTTTACCGATCGGGGTTTTCAAGAACCGTCGGGTTTATGCGGCCGACCGCGAGCCGGAGACGGTCTTTACCAGTAGCAGCACGACCGGTCAGACGCCGGCGAAACATTATGTCGCCGACCTGGAGCTTTACCGGCAGGCTTTTACGCGCGCTTTCGAACGGTTTTACGGGCCGGTCGGCGAGGTCGCCGTTTTTGCGTTGCTGCCCAGCTACCTCGAACGGGAAGGGTCGTCGTTGATATACATGGCCGACCGGCTGATCCGCGACGGGGCCGGCGGCGGTTTTTATCTGTACGACCACGAGGCCCTGTTGCGCGATATGCGGGCGTGTACGGCGCGGAAAGTGTTGTTGGGAGTGAGTTATGCGCTGTGGGATCTGGCCGAACGGCGTCCGGGACCGCTGTACGATACGGTGGTGATGGAGACCGGCGGCATGAAGGGACACCGCGAGGAATTGCCGCGCGAGGCGTTTCACGAACTGTTGTGCCGGGCGTTCTCCGTACCGTCCGTCCATTCGGAATACGGGATGGCCGAGCTGATGTCGCAGGCCTATTCCGCCGGCGAGGGCATCTTCCGGACGCCGTCGTGGATGCGGGTGTCGGTGCGTGATCTGAACGATCCGTTCTGCACGCTGCCTGCCGGGCGGACGGGCGGGATCAACGTCATCGATCTGGCGAACCTTTATTCGTGTTCTTTCGTACAGACCGAAGACCTCGGCGTCGTGTGCGGCGACGGGGCGTTCCGGATGTTGGGACGTATTTCGGGCAGCGAAATCCGGGGGTGCAACCTGCTGGTGCAGTGATCCGCGCCTTCCGGATCGGTCCGTACGGAGACCGTATCCGAAAGATTTCATTCGAATCGTGCTATGTATAAAAATCTGACCGATTATATCGGGGCGCTCGAACGGGCCGGCGAACTGGCCCGGGTCCGCGTGCCGGTCGATCCGCAGTTTGAGATTGCGGAATTGACCGACCGCGAGTCGAAGCGGCCCGGAGGGGGAAGGGCCCTGCTGTTCGAAAATACCGGGACGGCGTTCCCCGTGCTGACCAACATGATGGGTTCCGACCGCCGGATCGCGATGGCGCTCGGCGTGGAACGGCTCGGAGAGCTTACCGAGCGGATCGACGCGCTGTTCGGCGAATTGACTTCGCCGAAGCCGTCGCTGATGGACAAGTTGCGTATGCTGCCGGTGCTGGAAAAGATGTCGCGCTGGCTGCCGCGCAACCGCGGCGGGCGCGGAGCCTGCCAGCAGGTCGTGCTGACAGGCGAAGAGGCCCGTCTCAGTCTGCTGCCGGTGCTCCGGTGCTGGCCGCACGACGGCGGCCGCTTCGTGACCCTGCCTCTGGTGAATACGGTCGATCCGGACAGCGGCGTGCGCAACGTGGGGATGTACCGGATGCAAATCCTGTCGGAGCATACGACCGGAATGCACTGGCACCTGCATAAGACCGGCGAGCGCCACTACCGCAGGTATGCGGAGCTGGGACGGCGAATGCCGGTGGCGGTGTGTCTGGGCGG
>ERZ857882.5238-NODE-5238-length-10381-cov-7.595778_pt1 | contig 10381 bp, 16 predicted proteins | sample MGYA00519697_ERZ857882 | MGnify/ENA primary metagenome ERZ857882 (study PRJEB31778, sample SAMEA3449373) | human gut metagenome | biome: human gut; feature: human-associated habitat; material: faeces | place: United Kingdom | collected 2010/2012 ... | reverse complement strand
AAACAGCAGCCGAATAAAACGGTTTTTAACCGTTTTATTGAAAACTAGTATCAGCCGTCTTTTTACCAAATTGTACGGCGCCGCCTTAAGAAAAGCGGCCGCCAAAGTTTGGCGGCCGCGCACCTTTTGAAGATGAGATAGATTACTTGATCTCGGCCTCGGCGCCGGCTTCCTTCAGCTCGGCGACCAGCTTCTCGGCGTCTTCCTTGGAGATGGCTTCCTTCAGGGTCTTGGGGCAGTTGTCCACCAGATCCTTGGCGTCCTTCAGGCCCAGGCCGGTAGCGGCACGGACAACCTTGATAACGCCCAGCTTGGAAGCGCCGGCGGACTTCAGGATGACGTCGAACTCGGTCTTCTCCTCGACCTCAGCAGCAGCGGAAGCAGCGGGAGCGGCAACAGCGGCGGCAGCGGCGGAAACGCCGAAAACCTCTTCCAGAGTGTGAACCAGTTCGGACAGCTCCAGAACGGTCAGTTCCTTAACCTGCTCAACCAGAGCAGTGACTTTTTCACTAGCCATGATAAATTTCCTCCTAAAATGATGTGTAGTGAGATGTTTGTGGGGTTACGCGATCAGGCTTCTGCTTCTGCAGGAGCGGAGCCGTCCTTCTGCATCCGGATCTGATCCAGAACGAAGGCCAGGCTGGAGATAGGCGCCAGGAAGGTACCCAGGACAGAAGCGACCAGAGCGTTCTTGCTGGGCAGCTCGCCGAAGCCGTTGAGCTGGTCAGCGGACAGCACGGAGCCTTCCACAACGCCGCCCTTGATGGCCAGGGTCTTCAGCTTGTTCTTCTTGGCAAACTCGCAGACGATGCGAGCAGGGGCGATGGGGTCGCCGGTGGTGGAAGCCATAGCGGTGGTGCCGTTCAGAACCTCAGAGAAATCATAGCCGGCATTTTTAGCGGCGAAATTGGTCAGGGTGTTCTTAACGACGGCGTAATCCACGCCTGCTTCACGGAACTGCTTACGCAGCTCGGTATCCTGAGCGACCGTGATACCCTTGTAATCAACGAAGACGACGGAAGAGGCTTCCTTCACCTTGCTGGTCAGAGCGTCGACAACGGCCTTCTTGCTCTCAAGAACCTTTGCGTTGGGCATAATTTTCACCTCCGAAAATAAAAAAGTCCTTCTGCCACAAGACAGAAAGACACGCAGAAATTTTGTATTCAGCGCACCTCGGCAGGACTTACGGATAACTCCACCTGCTGTCTCTGGCAACTGCTATATTCTAGCATGGGGGAGGGCAAATGTCAAGGGAAATTTGATGTATTTTTGAGAAAAAGCGGGAGGACACGCGCCCTCCCGCTGGAAGTTTCAATTTATGGGATGATTAGTTCAACATCAAGTACCTGCCAGTCATTGAAATTATCCATGAGGGGATGGAGCTGGGATTCGTCGTAAATATCATATATCCACAGGCAAAGACGGTAGGTGCCGCTTGGCAGATCACCGTAGGTTTCGCTCCAGTCGACGGTAAACTGGCAGGTGCCGCCCATAGCAATTTCCACTTCGCAATCCGGGGTGTCGGTGCCAACCTCGGGAGCAATATAGTAGCCGTCGATTTTCAGCTGCCCGATCTGCTGCCCGCCGGATTGCGTGCAGGTCACGGTGGCGCTGTGACTGGTAATGTCGGACAGTTCAAAGGTAAGCCCCCAATCCTCTCGGTTTACGAAAGCGCCGGTTTCCGGGTCGGTAAAGGCGCAGGAAGGGTGCAGGTGATAATCCGGGGTGGTGCGAAATACGATCAGCTGACTGACCGGATAGGCCTTGCCGTTGGGCGAATTGAACACGTCGTATACCAGCCACAGGTCATAGTCGGGGTAATGATAGTTGTAGAAGGTCACGCCGTGCTGTGTCTCAAAGGTCTCCTGGCAGCGGCCATCCCGGGCGTCCTGACGGGCGCGGAAGAAGATTTCCTCCTCGGTGATGTCGCCGTTTTTGAGGGCGTCTTCCAGCCGCTCGTCGCCGCTGTTCAGGGAAATGGAAACGTCGGTGACCCCGCAGTAGCTCATGCCCTGATTGAAGTTGTTTCCGAGTTCCTCCGGGGAGAAGATCTGAGAGTCCGTGTTGCCGACCCTCGTAACAGTAAGATTCAGAGCGGGGACGTCATCCCCGGTATGTACGATATCCTCTGCCGCGTCCGTTGCATCTGTTGTATCCGGCACACTGGCCTGAATTTCATTGCGGCCGACGGCAAAGCCAATGCCCAGCAGCAAAACCGCGGCCAGAATCAGGCCGATTATGGATAGGATTTTTCGTGATTTCATAACAGCGCCTCCTTCCAAGAATGTATATTTTTATTGACACAAAATCATGATAACACAAAATGTGCATTTTGTCAAATGATCCAGGCTGAAGGAGAAAATACGAAATTTTGTAATAAAGCATGTTTCCGGACGGAACACATCCGGAAACATGCTTTCGCTATTCAGGATTGCCGGTTGAAACAACGCATAGGCGGTATAACAGAGCGTCTAAAACACAAGCGCGATCCATTTTTCAAAAGAATGTTTTATCCGTTCTTCACAAGACCGGCTCCCATTAGAATGGTGTCAACTGTGGCTTGATCGAGGCTCTTTGTATCCAACCAGACATCGTATTGCGTTCCGATTTGGCCATAGGGTAGAATGAAATGAGAATACTCTTCGTTTTCGCTCGTAAATACCGCAGTGATCAGCGACTCGTCCGTGATCTCCCCGTCGAACCCGGATAAATCGATCTGATCTTTCACGTATTCCCTTAGCCTTTCTACGATCAAATTCCGGTTATCATGTACAGCGGGGAGAATGCCTTTTTCAAAATGCACAGTCTTGTAACCGCCGATCATTTGACCGTTCCTATAAAACAGTGCGCCATCGTCTGCCGTTGGCTCTTTTGCCATACCCTCCGGAAGACTGACGTCAAAGCGATATTCTCCAGAGTCAATCTTTTCGCCCATTGCAGCCATGTAGTCTTCGGACGATATTTTATTGAGATCGTCCGTTATATCCTCCGAGTGGACACTCTGCATGATTTCCGTTTCGTCTTCATCAGAAATCTGACCCCGGTCGAACCAGAAGACATAACATGCGGAATAACCTCTGACAACATAGGCAATGTATTCCGAGCCGTCTTCGTTCCCCCAGTTGTACTCATACAGTCCATAAAGCGAACTTTCCCCCATATGCCATGTGATGCTTTTGGGCAGGATATCTTCCATGGCCTGAAATACCAACGGCATTAAGGAATCGGAGAAATTCAGAACATCGTCAAAAATGGATTCATCGCATTCCAGTAGGAAAACCCCGCCTATCGTGGCGTTGCCGGTTTGGATGATTTCCTGGGAATCGGATATGCGGGTGCGTTCCATTCCAGCCGGGAGTGTAATTTCCAGAGTGTCCAATGCGTTGAAAGCGCCTGCGGTGCTTTCGTTAGTCTCTACCGGCGTAGATTCCGGAAAATCTTTCTCAGCTACAGAACCTGAACTCCCTTTGCAGGCAGTCATAAGTGTCATTGCAGCCAGTAAAATCAGGCAGAGAAAGGGTATATTTTTTCTTGAATGTTTCATAAGCGGTGTCACTGATAAATCCACTCCGTAACAACACCCTCAAAATCAGAAGGTGCTGCAAAGCTCAAGCAGAAATATGTTTTGCCAGATTGCATCGTGAATCTAATATCCTCTACCGTCTCCCCGGCGGGAATCTCAACATTATCAAGAACGGTAGTATCGTGAGGGGTCATAATAAGCTCTCTGGAAGAGGAACGATTTGTCACGTCAACGGAATAATGATCGGCACCATAAATCAGTCTACTCAAGTACAATCTGGAATAGGATGCTGTTCCGCTAAAACTGTAAGCCCCGTTTATCCGAATATCCCAGCCCACAGTAGGAGGATTAACACCATATGTAGTAATGCGTTCCCACGGGCAGACATCGGATACGTTGTGGTTTTGAGAAAAGACTACTGTATCGTTTCCGGCAGCGTAGGTGCTCACGGGCATGACGGACAAAAGCATCACCAATGCCAGAAAGATGAATAAGAACCGCTTCATATAATTACCTCCTATGTGACAATGTATTTTGTGAATGGAATGAATGAATGTACATGGGGGGGCGACAAGAACTGTTTTCTTTTCGGCATTGCGACCGATTGCAAAGCCAATGCCAAGAGGCAAAACTGCGGCAAGAACCAGGGCAACGACTATCAGAGCATTCTTGCTGAGTGAATTAAACCTCCGAAATTGTTCCGTCTAGGCTGATTTTGTATCCGAGGGAGCCGATTGTTGCTCCGTTCAGCTTGATATAAACTGTTGCACGGTTGCCGCTGCATGTTGAGGAATAGGAAAGCCCGCTGAGAGCCTGATTACTAAAACTTCCGGTAACACCGACTATTGTGGCATCAACAGATGTGACTTCACCGGTTACTGTGGTGGAAAAATTTGCGACAAATCTTCCGTTTCTATCACTGATCTGGTGCGTAAAATATCCGAAAACGTGTTTCTGAACGGGACCACAGGGTACGATGGATTGATATTCCGCATAATGGTCGAGCGTGATGCACACGTAGTTTCCGTTATCCCAAAGAGACACTGAGTCCGCGCATAAAGTACGACCCTGGATGACGGTGTCCTGGTTTGGAAGCTCCAAAGCGGAAGCACTGGCACAGAATGCAAACAGCAGGACGATGATCAACAGCAATGACAGAACTTTTTTCATAATATAACCTCCCATGTGACTGAGTGCTATTGTGAGTGGACATAGACCGGAACATCAGCCCATCGGAATCACGCCTTTCCCGTAATTTGGATTTTCATTCTATCATATTGATTTAAGCTTGTCAACAAATACTTTTGAAAAAAAGGTATTGCAAAATAAAAAATATTGAAATATAATATACTCAAAAGCTAGGTGATGGATGTGGCGACGGATAGTGGGCAGAACAGCTTTCGCCGGGGCGTAATGTCTCTGGTGATTTTAGGGTTGCTGAAAAAAGAAGATATGTACGGTTATCAGCTTGTGCAGGAAACGGAGCGGCAAAGCGGCGGACGAATTGTTACACAGGAGGGTTCGCTGTATCCCGTGCTTTACAAGCTGGTAGACCAGGGGTTGATTTCCGACCGGAAGGTTCTGGTGGGCAGGCGCATGACGCGAGTGTATTACCATCTGGAACCCGCCGGGGAGCAGCGGCTAAAAGAACTGACGCAGGAATATGAGGAAATCACAAAAGGCGTACTACAGATTATAGAAGGATGTGATACAGATGGTTCTCAATGTCCATCTTCTGCGGTATCTATGGAAAGTGCGCGGGGAACTGCCGGGCAACAGGAGACAGAAGAAACAAATCCTGTCCAGGGTGGAGTCCTCCGTCCGGGACTTTGTTACTGAAAATCCGGACGCGAACTACAATGCCATCGTTTCCCGTTTTGGAACGCCAACCCAGATTGCAGAAAGCAATATTGCAGAAATGGATACAGCGGAGTTGCTGGGAAACTTACAGATTCACCGCAGAATTGTTGTAATTATGCTTGCGGCTGCGACTTTACTGGTTCTGTTCCGATTTGGCTTTCGCTTGGCTGCATACTTGGAGTTCTACAAAGACATGAACGGGTATGCGGTGGTGGAAGTGATAGAGATTGACCCAACAGAGAATAACAAAGGAGGAAAATAGAATGAAGCGGCTTATCTCGTTGTTGATGCTGGTAATTATGATTGCGGGAATTATGCCAATAGCGGTTAGTGCGGAAGAGAAAGGCGTTGATGTAATTCATTTTGAGGACGGAAGCTATATGACGGTGGAGGTAATTTCCGGAAGAACGCGGGCGTCCCAAAGTACTACTGGTAGTAAAAAATATACATACTACAATAGTGATGGTATTTCTAAATGGAATGCGGTACTGACAGGGTCGTTTAGCTATAATGGTTCCAGCGCGACTTGCTCGTCCTCAAGTGTGGACGTGACAATATTTGATTCTGACTGGTACGTGATAAGCAAATATGCAAGTAAAAGCGGAAATGCTGCGACGGCGTCGGTAACGGTGGGGCGGCGTTATGATGGGAGTACCATCAAAGTACCTGTAAGCCTTAGCCTGAAATGCGATGCCAACGGCAACCTCAGCTGAATAAACATAAAACCCCCGGATGCGAAAGCATCCGGGGGTTTACCATATCAGCTTACAGATACTTGGAAGTGGAAACCTTCACGCCGGGGCCCATGGTGGAAACCACGGTGCAGGAGCGGATATACTGACCCTTCGCGGCGGCGGGCTTCGCCTTCACGACGGCCTTCAGCAGCGTGTCCATGTTCTCGGACAGCTTCTCGGTGCCGAAGGACACCTTGCCGATGGGGCAGTGGATGATGTTGGTCTTGTCCAGACGGTACTCGACCTTACCGGCTTTGATCTCCTTGACGGCAGCGGCCACGTTGGGGGTCACGGTGCCGGCCTTGGGGGAGGGCATCAAGCCCTTGGGACCCAGAACCTTACCAAGACGGCCGACAATGCCCATCATGTCGGGGGAAGCGACGACCACGTCGAACTCGAACCAGTTCTCCTTGGTGATCTTCTCCACCAGATCCATGCCGCCGACATAGTCGGCGCCGGCTTCCTTGGCCTCCTCAGCCTTGGCGTCCTTGGCGAAGACCAGAACACGGCGGGTCTTACCGGTGCCGTTGGGCAGAACCACGGCGCCGCGGACCTGCTGGTCAGCGTGACGGGAGTCAACGCCCAGCTTGATGTGCAGCTCAACGGTCTCGTCGAACTTGGCGGAAGCACCCTTCACGACCAGATCCAGGGCTTCGGCGGGATCATACTGAACAGAGCGGTCAATCAGTTTGGCGCTCTGCTGATACTTTTTACCTCTAAACAATGTAATTATCCTCCTTATAGTGGTGATGCGGAAAAATCCTCCCACATTTCCGGGTCAGGCTGCCCGGACAAGCAAATATCAATCGACGACGGTAACGCCCATGGAGCGGCAGGTACCGGCAACCTGGCTTTCGGCAGCCTCAAGAGTGGGGCAGTTCAGGTCAGGCATCTTGGTCTTGGCGATCTCGGCGATCTGCGCCTTGGTAATCGTGCCAACCTTGGTCTTGTTGGGAACGCCGGAACCCTTCTCCAGACCGATGGCCTTCATGATCAGCATGGGGGTCGGAGGAGTTTTGGTGATAAAGGTAAAGCTGCGGTCAGCATAAACAGTGATGACGACGGGAATCTTGTAGCCCTCCATATCCTTGGTGCGGGCGTTGAATTCCTTGATGAAAGCGGCGATGTTGACGCCGTGCTGACCCAGAGCGGGGCCGACAGGGGGGGATGCGGTCGCCTTAGCGGCGTTGATCTGCAGTTTGATAATGCCAGTGACTTTCTGTGCCATAATAAGCACCTCCTGAATAAAATGTGGTAGTATGCGCTTGGGCGCATTTTTTGCGGGGCGCGTTCGCCCCTCCCACGTTCCGACCGAAAATTCGATCCGATGCGTTTACTGGGAAACGACCTCCACCTGGTCAAGCTCAAACTCGACGGAGGTCTCGCGGCCGAACATGGACACGACCACGTTCACCGCGTTGTTGTCAACGTCCACACTCTCGACCGTGCCGGTGAAGGAGGACAGGGGGCCGTCCAGGATCCGGACGGTATCGCCGACTGCGTAGTTCACGATAATCTCCTTCTTTTCCACGCCCATGGCGTAGACCTCTTCTTCGGTCAGAGGGGTGGGGTCGTTGCTGGAAGTGCCCACGAAGCCTGTTACTCCGCGGACGTTCCGGATGACATGCCAGGTGTCGTCACTGTAAACCATCTTCACCAGCACGTAGCCGGGGTAGACCTTGCGGTCATAGGTCTTGCTGGCGCCGGACTCGGTGATCTCGGTGACGGTCTCCAGAGGAATGGAGACGGAGAGGATCTGATCCTGCAGCGAGCGGGACTCCACGGTCTTCTCGATGGTGGCCTTTACAGTGTTTTCATAACCGGAATAGGTATGCACAACATACCATTTTGCAGTCTCTGCCATAACTTCGTACCTTAGTGGAACAGTCCGATCAGGGCATCAATGCCGACCTGGGCAACGAAGTCGAACAGCCAGATGAACACGCCGACTGCCACGACGCAGCAGGCGACGATGGCGGTGTTCTTCAGCACCTGCTGGGGGGTGGGCCAAACGACCTTCTTCAGCTCGCTGCGCAGCTCGCGGAAGTACTTCCTGACCTTGCCCCAGGTTCTTTTGAACCAGTTTTCCTTTTTGACTTCAGCCATGATTCGGGCCTCCTTACTTGGTCTCGTTGTGAACGGTGTGCTTCTTGCAGAATCTGCAATACTTCTTCATTTCGAGACGGTCAGGGTCGTTCTTCTTGTTCTTCATGGTGTTGTAGTTTCTCTGCTTGCACTCAGAGCATCTCAAAGTGACTTTTACGCGCATAACGGCACCTCCTTAAATACTGCCTCCCTGTATCACCCCGCCCAGAGAAAATTTAGGAAACGGTCAACTACAAATTACCGCCCGGGGCTGAAAAAGGCGCACAAAAAAAGCCCTTTTTCACAGGTAAGGACATTCTATCATGGGGGGAGGGCAAAGTCAACTATTTTTTCTTCCATTTTTGGGGAAATTGTAGTATGATAGAGGCAAAACAGTCGGGAGGAAATGGAAAATGAAAATCATGGGAATTGACTACGGCGACGCCCGCACCGGCGTTGCGATTTCCGATCTGCTATGTACGCTGGTCGGTTCCGCCACGGTGGTGCCCAGCCGCAATACGGAGAAGGCCATCGCTGACATCGTCCGTCTGGCACAGGAAAATCAGGTGGGGGAGATCGTGGTCGGTCTGCCCAAGAACATGGACGGCACCGAGGGCGTCCGGGCGGAGCTGTGCCGGGAATTTGCGGACAAGCTTAGAGTGGCCACCGGCCTGAGCGTGAGCATGTGGGACGAGCGCCGAACCACGGTGGAAGCCCACAATATTCTGTCCCAGCACAATTACCACGGGAAAAAGCGGAAGGACACGGTGGACGCCGTGGCGGCGTCGCTGATTTTGGAAGGGTATCTGGCTTACAAGAAGCGGAACGGCTGAGCTATGCTTTAGGCCGATAGCACAGTTCCCGAATCCCTGTCGCAAGGAGCAGAACGCCGAACAGTTTTCTGAGGATTTCCAAATCCATCCGGGTACTGATAAGGGAAAAGACCACCGCGGCGGCGCAGCCGGTGAGAATGGCGGGCAGAACCTTTTTGAGCGTTACCGCGCCCTGCTTCCAGCGCAGATAACAGGAAATGGCGGCGGAGGGCAGGAAGAACAGCAGATTGATGCCCCGGGCGGCGGTCTGGGGCATTTCCAGCACCAGCGCCAGCCACAGGATCAGCAGGCTTCCGCCGCCGACCCCCAGTCCGGTGAGAAATCCCAGCAGGGTGCCGACGATCAGCGCGACAGGCAAAGTCTCTAGCATAGGTATCGGTACCCTCCCCACAAAATCAGAATGCCCAGCCCCCGGTGAAGCCACTTGACCGGGATTTTCCGCCCCCACATGCCCGCCGCCCAGCCCCCGGCGGCGCTGCCGAAAAGGTATGGAAGGGCGTCCTGCCAGGGAACCGACCCCACGGCGGCGGAAACTGCCAGCGTCACCAGACAGATGGGCAGAATGATGGTGATGGAGGAGGGGAACACCTCGTTTTCCTCCAGCGGCGTCAGAAGGGTCAGCAGGGGAACCAGCACCATGCCCCCGCCCGCGCCGAACAATCCGGCCACGGCGCCCGCAGCCAGACCGGAAAGCGCCATGCCCAGCCAGTCTTTGCTTTTCATAACGAATACCACCCCATGGAAGTCTTTCCATGGCGGGCGGTTTTATGCAGTCTCCGACAATAAATGCCAAATTATAGTAGAAAAATTCACATCTTTCTGCTAGAATAATCGCAAGAGGTGAGATAAGTGACAAGTGTTTTTGATTATCTGAAATGGCGCGGCGACCTGTCCTTCTCCCAGGATCCCCTGAATCCGGTGGACGGGCTGATTTTCAGCGTCCTTTCGTACATCCCCTTTGTGGGTCAGGCGGCGGAGAAGCCCCATGAGCCGATCGCCCTGCGGGATGCCGCGGCGGATTTTCTGTCCCTGGACGATTATGAGAGCCGCGTCCGGGCGAAAAACGACGCAATGATGCTCCGCGCCGCCGCCGAGACTGCCCGGTTCGGCGGGTGCAAAATGGTGCTGTACCGGGATGAGTTCGTCCCGGAGGAGGAGACGCAGTTCGCGGCCATGACATTCCTGCTCCCTGACGGCACGGCGTTTGTTGCTTTCCGGGGGACAGACCGGTCGCTGGTGGGCTGGAAGGAAGATTTCAACATGGCCTTCCAGGAGGCCGTCCCCGCCCAGCTGCTGGCGCAGGACTATGTCCGGGAGGTGGCGGCGGAATACGGAATGCCGCTGCG
>ERZ857882.5235-NODE-5235-length-10387-cov-4.909698_pt1 | contig 10387 bp, 7 predicted proteins | sample MGYA00519697_ERZ857882 | MGnify/ENA primary metagenome ERZ857882 (study PRJEB31778, sample SAMEA3449373) | human gut metagenome | biome: human gut; feature: human-associated habitat; material: faeces | place: United Kingdom | collected 2010/2012 ... | reverse complement strand
AATAGCATTACCAATAACAATCACAGCAATTTCTAAACATTTTTTAAAAAATTTATTCTTCATGACTACCCTCCTGTATACGAGATTTCAAATACGCATAAATAAAATCATCTAAGTTTCCATCTAAAACATCTTTAGGATTATTAGACTCATATAATGAACGATTATCTTTTACTAAAGAATATGGATGTAAAACATAAGAGCGAATTTGTGAACCCCAAGCAATTTCTTTCTGCTCACCTTGTATTTCTTTTAATTCTTTTGCTTGTTTTTCTTCCATTAAAGCAAATAACTTACTTTTTAACATCATCATTGCTTGTTCTCTATTTTGAATTTGGCTTCTTTGACTTTGACAAGTAACGACTGTTCCTGTAGGAATATGGGTAATCCTAACTGCTGAATCTGTTTTATTAATATGTTGTCCACCTGCTCCACTTGCACGATAAGTATCAATTCTTAAATCTTCTGGTTTAATGTCAATTTCAATTGTATCATCTAATTCAGGAATAACATCAATGGATGCAAATGAAGTATGACGTCTTTTGGAAGAATCAAATGGAGATATTCTAACAAGTCGATGAACACCTTTTTCAGCCTTTAAATGTCCATAAGCATATTTTCCTTTAACCAAGAAAGTAACTGATTTAATACCTGCAACATCTCCATCTAAATAATCTAAAACTTCTATTTTAAAATCTTTCGACGAACAATATCTTTGGTACATACGATACAACATTTCTGCCCAATCTTGGCTTTCTGTCCCTCCTGCACCTGGATGAATTTCTACGATGGCATTAGCACTATCATACTTTCCAGATAAAAGTAAAATTTTTTCAAATTCACCCATTCTTTGTTCAAAATCTTGATAATCACTTTCTAAAATAGTTTGAAATTCTTGATCATCCGTTTCTTTAACTAATGTATATGTTTCATCTAATGAATTTAATGATTGACAAAGACTTTCATATTCATCAGTAATTTTTTTCATATCATTTAATTCGTCATAGATCTTTTTAGCTTTTGTTGGATCATCCCAAAAGTCATCTTGCATTGTTTGATATGAAAGACCTTCTATTTCTCTTAATTTTTCATCAATTTGTGCTGATTTTCTATATTCGTCTATTAATAAATGGGCTTTATCAAGCCCATTTTTTATTTCATATAATTCCATTATTTAAATTCTACTTCTAATTTTAAATGAGGAATATTTTCTTCTGCTGAACTACCAGGACGAATACCCATATGCACAATATTTTTAGAAATCATATCAACAATAGAAAGTTTCATTTGTTCAAACATATAGAAAGCTTCTTCTGTATATTCAGCTAAAGGATCTTTTTGCGCATAAGCTCTTAAATAAATACCATTACGTAATTTAGTCATAGCATCAATATGATTGATCCAAGTATAATCAATAACTCCTAATAAAACACTTCTTTCATAATTAACGATTTTTGCATGATCAATATCTTTATTTAATCTCATTTGATATTGAGAGAAGCAAATTTCTGTTAAAGTTTCTAATAATTTCTTAGAATCATTTTTAACAACATCTTTATTCTTAGCATCAATTTCAGCAAGTAACATATAATTTTTAGCTACAAAATCTAAAACAGCATCCACATCAACTTCATCATGTTTACCATGAGTTGTACATCTATTGATTGTCATTTCAATTGCTTGATTGAACATACCTTTGATAATATCATCTAGATTATCTAATGACATGATTTCATCACGTTCTTTATACATAATTTCACGTTGTTGTCTCATAACATCATCATATTCAAGAATATGTTTACGTGAATCAAAGTTTTGACCTTCAACACGTTTTTGTGCATTTTCGATAGCTTTTGAAACCATTTTATTTTCAATAGCCATATCATCATCTAAATAATTACTAAATGATTGTAATTTTTCACCAGCAAATCTTTGCATTAATTCATCATCAAACGAAACATAGAATACAGAATATCCTGGGTCACCTTGACGTCCAGAACGTCCACGTAACTGGTTATCAATACGACGGCTTTCATGTCTTTCTGTACCAATAATCTTAAGACCACCTGCAGCAACAGCCTCATCATCAAGCTTAATATCAGTTCCTCGACCAGCCATGTTAGTAGCAATAGTAACTGCACCATGACGTCCTGCCTCTGATACTATCTGTGCCTCTAACTCATGATACTTCGCATTAAGTACATTATGAGGTATGCCCTTCTTTCTTAACATCTCACTAAGAAGCTCAGACGTCTCAATTGTTATTGTACCGACAAGAACAGGCTGTCCTTTTTCATGAGATTCAATAACAGACTGTACAACAGCATTAAATTTGCCTTTCTTAGTCTTAAATACAGCGTCATTATAATCAACTCTTATAACAGGCTTGTTAGTCGGCACTTCAACAACGTCCATGTTATAGATTTCACGGAATTCCTTCTCTTCTGTAAGAGCTGTACCTGTCATACCAGCCTTCTTCTCAAACTTATTAAAGAAGTTCTGGAATGTAATAGTTGCAAGAGTCTTACTCTCTCTCTTAACCTTAACATGCTCTTTGGCTTCTATCGCCTGATGAAGACCATCTGAATAACGACGGCCTGGCATAATACGGCCTGTAAATTCATCTACTATAAGTACCTCATCATCTTTAACAACATAATCCTTATCCCTGAACATAAGATTATGAGCACGAAGTGCAAGTGTAACATTATGCTGAATTTCAAGATTCTCAGGATCTGCATAATTATCTATATGGAAGAACTGCTCAACCTTGTGAATACCCTGTTCAGTAAGGTTAACTACCTTATCCTTCTCATTAACGATGAAGTCTCCATCTTCTTCAACTTCCTCGTTCATGATTGCCTGCATCTTAGTTCTCTCACCCTTATATTCGCCTCGCTGTAATTGCCTTGCAAGTATATCACAGAGTTCATATAATTTAGTAGATTTTCCGCTCTGTCCTGAGATAATAAGAGGTGTACGTGCCTCATCAATAAGAACAGAATCGACCTCATCTATAATACAGTACTTAAGATTTCTTAATACAAGTTCACTCTTATATATAGCCATGTTATCACGAAGATAATCAAAACCAAGTTCGTTGTTCGTTACATATGTAATATCACTTCCATATGCAGCCTGCCTCTCTTCTCTTGTTGAGTCGTGTAATACAACGCCAACCTTAAGGCCTAAGAATTCATGTATCATACCCATCTGCTCAGCATCTCGCTTAGCAAGGTAATCATTAACAGTAACTACGATTACGCCCTCTTCAGTAAGTGCATTAAGATATGCTGGAAGTGTACACACAAGTGTCTTACCTTCACCAGTCTTCATCTCGGCAATTCTTCCCTGATGAAGAATAATTCCTCCGATAAGCTGAACACGATAATGTTCCATACCAAGAACTCTCCTGCCCGCTTCCCTTACTGTTGCAAATGCTTCCGGCAGAATATCATCAAGAGTCTCACCTTTAGCTAATCTATCCTTAAACTCCTTAGTCTTTCCTTTAAGTTCTTCGTCGCTTAACCTGCCATAAGATTCTCTGTAACTCTCAATCTTATCAGCAATTGGATATATTCTTTTCAATTCATGTTCGCTGTGTGTTCCAAATAATTTCTGAGCTAATCCCATTACTTTATATATCTCCTTATAAAAGCCTATTTGTGTTGTAATTGTACCACTATTTAGATATTCTATCAAGTAAAGTTAAACCATTAAAATTTTATAAATAGATTTCTTATACATACAGAGAAATACCGCCTACCGGCACTAACCGGCAGACGGTACTCTGAAAAAGAGGATAAACCTATATGACGTAAAAAAGCATACTAATCAAGTTCTGGTTCAATCAAACCATATGTGTTGCCTTTTCTCTTGTAAACAACATTAACTTCCTCTGTCTCTGAATTAAAGAACACATAGAAATTATGTCCAAGAAGCTCCATCTGAACACATGCTTCTTCAGGATCCATTGGCTTGATTCCGAATCTCTTGGTTCTGATAATCTTAACCTCATCGTCATCATAATCTTTCTCTACATATTCCTGTGCAAATGCTGCTGCGTTCTGCTGCTTGTCAACAATCTTATTCTTATACTTCTTTAACTGACGCTCGATAACTTCTTCGACAAGATCAATTGAAACATACATATCGCTGCTTACCTGCTCGCTTCTTATGATGTTACCCTTAACTGGAATAGTTACCTCAATCTTCTGTCTTTCTTTTTCTACACTCAAAGTTACATTAACTTCCGTCTCTGGTGCAAAGAATCTGTCAAGCTTTCCAAGCTTCTCCTCTACTGCTGACTTTAATCCCTCTGTTATATCAATATTTCTTCCTGTAATTATAAATCTCATGATGTCCAACTCCTTTACGTGTTTTATAATCGTGGGCAGAGGTAAGAATCTGATCGTAATTCCTTTCCAACCTTCTCTTTATAAAATCTATCAGACATTCTTCCTTCTTAAATCACCACATGTGTCGAAAGAATATATACACATGCAGCTAACACGACCTAAGATACATTTCTGTATACTTATTTTATGTAAGTATTATATCATATATTTGTAAATTAACAAGTATGTCCTTTAATTATTTTATGCAAATATGTCAAGTGTCATAAGTAAGTTTTCTGATTTTTTGCAAATATTCACAAAACATTTATTCTGTTCCAGGTATACTAAATTAATAACAAAATATTGTGGATAATTGTGGATAATGTGGATAACTTGGTTGATAAGTCTCATTTTAGATAAAATCGGTCTTTAAAAATGTGGAAAACTTTTCAAAGCATTTTAAAATCTTGTCAAGCAATTATTGAAATAAATACAATCTGAATTTCTTTTTGGTAAGTATGCACAAGGAAGTTTTTGTCAATATTTGTTTTTAATTTTTTTATAGAAATATCCAGTATTTTCCTGTATTATAATAACGATATTATTGAAATTACATTTTATTAAGCGAGGCATATTATCATGAAAAAAACTATAGTTATAACTGGTGCTTCCCGTGGAATCGGAAAAGCAATTGCAATAGAACTTGCCGGAAAAGACACTAATATTGTTATCAACTGTGTGAATAATGTGGATAAACTAAATGAAGTCAAATCCATTATTGAGGAAAAAGGCAGTGTCTGTGAAACATTTATAGGCGATATGGGAAATTACAGTGATGTACAGAAAATGTTTGACATGTGCCTTCAGCGTTTCGGTCAGGTTGATGTGCTTATCAACAATGCCGGAATATCTGTTGTCGGACTTTTCCAGGATATGGGCGAAAATGAGTGGCACAGGATATGTAACACTAACATAGATTCTGTGTTTAACTGTTGCCATTTTGCTGTTAAAGACATGATGAAGCGACACTGTGGCAAAATTATTAATATATCTTCTGTGTGGGGACTGTACGGTGCAAGCTGTGAGGTTGCATATTCAGCAACAAAGGGGGCAGTCAACTCATTTACAAAAGCACTTGCAAAGGAACTTGCTCCAAGTGGTATTCAGGTCAACGCTGTTGCCTGCGGAGCTATTGACACAGAGATGAACGGTCATCTCTCAGATGATGACAAGGCTTCCCTTGCCGAAGAAATTCCTGCAGGCCGTTTTGGAAGCCCGCAGGAAGTCGCTAAACTTGTTAAATCTCTTTCCGGAATGAACAGTTATCTTACCGGTCAGATAATAACTCTTGATGGCGGCTGGATTTAATCAGCCTGTATAACTTTTATCAATCTTAATCACGGCGCGGCATTCCCTCTGCTTCTCCGTGATTTTTTTCTGAATCTGTTTCTTTATCTCATCGTCTGAAAGATGATAATTATAAGGAACAAGCACATCAAATATAAGATTCGTTATATATGGGCCTTTAACAGTCCTGAAATCATGTATATCCAGTTCCTCACCTACTGACTTTACAACCTCAGTAGTCATATTTCGCAAATGATTTATCACCTCATCATCTGTAACTACCGGATCCATATGTATGCTTATAAAGCATTTCATGCGCTTTTCAACTCTTCTTTCAGCCATGTCTATATAATCATGTGCTTCCATCATGTCCATATTAGCCGGAACCTCTGCATGAAGCGATGCATATACTCTGCCCGGACCGTAATTATGCACAATCAGGTCGTGAACCCCAATTATGTGCTTATCCTGAAGAACAATATTCTCAAGTTCCTGTACAAATTCTTTAGTTGGTGGCTGACCAAGAAGTGGCTGCAATGTATCTTTCGCCGCACCGAAACCAGCTAATATTACAAATACTGCAACAACAACTCCTGCTATTCCATCTATATTAATATCAGAAAACAGTGTAAGAAGCACTCCTATAAGGACTACTGACGTTGCAACGCAGTCTGATAAGCTGTCTGTTGCTGTAGCCTTCATTGCAGCAGAATCCACCTTATTGCCAAGATATTTGTTGAATTTAGCCATCCACATTTTCATAAGAATTGATAATACAAGTATTATAAGAGATGACACAGATACCTCAAGCGGCGTAGGATGAAGTATTTTCCTGAATGATGTTGTCAGCAGTTCAAAGCCCATAATTATAATTGCTCCTGATACTATGAAGCCTGATATATATTCGATTCTTCCATGACCATACGGATGTTCATAATCAGCCGGCTTTCCTGCAAGCTTAAAACCTATAAGTGTAACAATTGAAGATCCTGCATCCGATAGGTTATTGACTGCATCCGCCATAATTGAAACTGATGCCGTAAGCACTCCTGCAATTATCTTTGCTAAAAACAGTATAAGATTACAGATTATCCCCACAATCCCGGCAAACACACCATATCTTGTACGGACTTCAGGGTTCTTCGTCTTATCATAATCTTTTATGAACCTCTTAAGTAATAAATCTATCATTTCCTTCTCCTTCATGCCCTCTGGCATATTTACATTAAGTATATACTATATTGGATTTAATTTAAAGATTCTTATTTTTTGATTTACAGTATATACACAAAAGGACTATAATGGAAACAATTATTGTGTTTAATCACTACAACTATCTTGGAGGACAACAATGTTAGACTTTGAAAAGGTAATACCAGAAGATGTAGGAATATCTTCCACAGGACTTATCAGCTTTGCCAGAAAGCTTGAATATAACAACATTCCTATGCACAGCATAATTGTCATGCGACACGGTAAGATATGTATGGAAAGCTACTATGCACCATACACGAGAGACACTCTCCACAGAATGTTTTCTGTCACCAAATCTTTCGTTTCACTTGCCATCGGACTGCTTGCAGATGAAGGGAGAATCTCACTTGATGACCATATTGCAGATTATTTTCCTGAAAAGCAGCCAGAAACAGGTGTGCACCCATATATGCAGATGCTCACAATAAGGCAGATGCTCACAATGAGAACGTGTCACGATAAAAATGCGTACAAAATCGGAGACTCTCCTGACTGGGTAGGTTCTTTCTTTACTGTTACACCCGACCACGTTCCAGGGACTAATTTCTCTTATGATACAGCTTCAACACATACATTGGGTGCGCTTGTTGAAAAGCTCACTGGTATGGAACTTCTTGATTATCTGAGAACAAAGTTCTTAGACGAATTAGGATTTTCTAAAGAAGCATTTATATTAAAATCTCCTGATGGCAAAGTAAGCATGGGCGGTTCAGGAATGTGTGCAACACCGCAGGATATCCTTAAGGTTATGTATGTTGTATCCCAGAATGGTAAACTTGACGGGAAGCAGTTGCTGCCTTCCGGATATCTTAAGGAGGCAACTGTTAAACAGAGTGACCCTTATGGAAAATCAGGTTCATGGGAAGAAATGCAGGGCTATGGCTACCAGATATGGATGACAACTCACAATGGTTATGCATTTTTTGGCATGGGTGGACAACTTGCCATATATTATCCAGATAAAGATGTTATTCTTGTCACCACTGCTGATGCTCAGGGTCGTCAGGGTGGAGTACAGCTGATATATGATGCATTTTACGAGGAAGTATACAGCCGTATTGATACATGTACTGATAATGGTGATTATGAAGAATTCCAGAAGTTCGAGAATTCACGCCAGCTTCTTGTGCAGCCGGGCGAATATAGTTCAGACCTTGTAAGCAAAATCAACGGACAGAGCTATGAATTTGGCGATAATCCATGTGGTGTAACAGACATCAGGCTTACATTTAACGAGGATGAAGGAACATTTTTCTATACTAATGCAACAGGAAATCACGAGCTGCATTTCGGACTCGGAAAGAATGTTTTCCAGAACTTCCCTGATTATAATTTCAAATGTGGTGCAAGCGCAGCTTTCAGAGCTGACAATAATCTTCTTATCAAAGTGCAGATTATTGACAGTTCTGTAGGCAATATGTACATATCATTAAGCTATATTGATGATTATGTTACTGTTATGATGAGAAAGATTGAAGAGAGTTATTTTACTGAATACGATGGTGTATTCAGTGGAAAGCTTAAAAACTAAAAATTCCCGGCAGACCATTGTGTATTCACACTTCCGGTCTGCCGGGAATCATTAATTATAATCAATTATCAAATTGTTAATTAGAACATAAGTCTTAATACCCATGTAAGGAAATTAACTGCAACATATGAGATTGCCATTATAAGAGGTATCTTCTTCTCATCCTTGCATAAAGCACGGATTGCTATGTATACAAATGCATATCCTGCTACATTAGAAAATACTGTTACGCATGAAGATATTCTGTCAATGAATCCTACTGATGTAAGACCTGTTACCCAGCTGAGTAACTCTGCTGGTATACCAAGTACTGCTGTAATGGCATATACTGCAAGGCCCTGCATATATGTAACATTAGCCTTGTTAAATGCCTTTGCAAGAAGCATAACTACAAGTGCAATTACAGCTGCCGCTACTGCTACCAGAAGAATCTCAAGAAGCATGTTCTTGAATATTGAGCCTGCTGGATATGGCTTGGTATTAGTATATGAGCTGTAGTAAGATGAAAGTAAGCTGTCAAGCTCTTTACTTCCTGTTGTAACCTTTGCCTTACTGTTAGCAATTAACATATCAAATAATCTTGTAAGCATGTTAATAATTGCCTGACCACCAATAAGTATTGCAATCATAATAACATTAGCTTTAGCAACAAATGCTGATACTGTTTCTACCGGTGATGTAAATAAGCCCTTCAACACATTAACATAATCAAGGGCTGCATTAGCTCCTGCCTTCTTCACTGCATCCATCTGCTGTGAAGCCTGCTGCTGATTAAATCCCTGCTGTGCCTGCTGATATGTCTGCTGACCTGCTCCCTGCTGGAATGTCTGCTGCGCTGCCTGCTGGTTAAATCCCTGCTGAGGCTGTGCTGCTCCGGCTGACTGCTGTGCCTGCTGACATGTACAGACTTCTCCGTCCTGTAACTGTCTTCCGCAATACTTACAAAAACTCATTTCTTTTCCCTCCTGAAAGTAAAAGTTATAATATTGTATGGTTGTTGTCTCAACCTTTTTTATAATACCATATATATTTATTTTCAACAATGGTCATATATGCACATTTCAATATAGTAAACTGCTAAAATTGAACTTTAACGCTTTAACATACCACATTTATCAAGTATGAACTCCATTCTCTTTTCATATGAATGAAACTTCACTGCTTTTTCATGTCCGTTTCTTGCAATCTGCGCACGTTCATCCTCATGATTAAGATAATATTCTGTCTTTCTTAACAGATCATCATGGCTTTCGTAATACACATAATCTTTTCCATTCTCGAAAAAATCCATATATTCAAGCTGAAAACTGGTCATAAGAAATCCGCCTGCACCGATAATATCCCACGCCCGAAGCGGAATTCCCGTACGGATATTGCGCATTACAGGATTAATATTAATCCTGCTGCAATTAAAGACCTTAGGCATATCTGTCATGTAATTAACTGCTCCCTTAAGATTAACTCCTATAAGCTCCTTATCAGGATCATCCGTATAGAGATCTGTTGGAAAATGCCTTGCAAGCTTGTTAAGTATCTGCACCCTCTCTATATTAGCGAGTTTGAAGCCTAAAAATGTTGATGAAAACACAAGTGCAATATCTGAAAATGCTCTTTCATCCTGCTTAAAATCTATAAGCTCACATAACTTTTCAAGTATATCAACTGTAAGCACTTTATCAAATATGCTGTCACCATAGATTTCCATCTGTGCTGCCATTGCCGCATCAAAATACCCTCTTAAATATTCCGGCAGCCTGTCTTTTATTTCATCATAAGAATTCCTGTGATACATTCCTCCGACAAATGATACTTCACTGTGCCATTTGTTCCGTTCATCAGCAGTAAGCGAACCTGTTATCTTATCAACACGGGAACAGTTTACAGCAAGCGGAAGATACCACACATGTTCTGCCCCAAG
>ERZ857882.5233-NODE-5233-length-10389-cov-6.487710_pt1 | contig 10389 bp, 6 predicted proteins | sample MGYA00519697_ERZ857882 | MGnify/ENA primary metagenome ERZ857882 (study PRJEB31778, sample SAMEA3449373) | human gut metagenome | biome: human gut; feature: human-associated habitat; material: faeces | place: United Kingdom | collected 2010/2012 ... | reverse complement strand
TCCTCGTTGAAGAAGAAATCGTCCTTGGAGGGGTAGTCGGGCCAGATGTCTTCGATAGATTCGTAGATTTCACCCTCGTCTTCTATCTCCTGCAGGTTTTCGAGCACTTCGAGCGGCGCACCCGAACGTACTGCATAGTCGATGAGTTCATCTTTCGTTGCGGGCCAAGGGGCATCTTCGAGTTTCGATGCCAGTTCAAGCGTCCAATACATAGTCACAATATTTTTAAGTTCCCAATTGTCAACGGATTATTTGTCCTCAAGGGGTGTTAACCCGTTATGGCTAATTTGCAAAAGTATAAAAAAAACGAGAAAAACAAAGAAAAATCGGCAAAACATCGTGCGTGTGTTATTATATGGTTGGTAACCAATGTTTTGAACGGTGGAAAAAACTCGGCTGCAAATTGCGGCGAAAGGGTTTTGCCTCCTCCGGCGGGCGGCGTTCCGTGGAATATGCCGCCGTCGTTTTTTTTGCGGAGTTCGTTTTTTATCGTATTTTTGTTATGATTCGAAATAATACGACTTATTTTAAAAACGAAAACCCCGACTCCATGATCCGCATCAGCCGCTTTTTCCTGCCGTTTCTCTGTTGTCTGACGGCGCCTGCCCTCGCCGGTACGCAAACCCGCTGGGAGGTGGTTCCCGACAGCACGGCCATCGTGTGGAATGTCCGCGAGGGCGATTCGCACCGGGACCATATCGAAATGAGCGGATTGCGGATTTCCGCCGTCCTGCGCTACGGTGTCGGCGCCGACGGCAGTTTCCGGTTCGAACGCAGTATCGTGTGGCCGATGCTGCGCACCATCCCGAACAATACGCACGGTTCGCTGATGCGGCGTTTCGCGTGGGACGTTCCCTTGATGCTCTCGGTCAATGAGAATTGCCTTCAGCAGGAGAAGGTCCGCCGGATCGTGCTCGACGGCACGATGACCGTCGAGAGCGACTGGACGGCGGTCAAAGGCTCGCTTTCGCTGATGCGTGTCCTTTTCCCGTCGGTCGACGAGGCTGCCTTCTGCGAAAAATACATCCTGAAGAATACGGGCGAGAAGCCGCTTTACGTTGAGATTCCCCGGGCGCGTTCGGTGATCCGGACAGCTCCGGCAAAGGGCGTGGAGGGCAGTTACGAACTGGTGGCCGAGATCTGCGGCGACACGGCGCTGATGCTCGCTCCGCGGGCCGAGGTCGCTTTCGGGGCCTTTTTCAGCGGCCGCCGGTCCGGGGACGAAGCCTTGGCGCTGAACGCCGACGCGGAGTGCGCCAAACGCCGTGCGCTGGTGGCCGAATGGCAGCGCAATCTGGTGCTGGACACCCCCGATCCCGTGATCGACGCCATGTTCGCCTTTGCGAAAATCCGCGCTGCGGAGAGCATCTACGACACCAAGGGCGGCCTGATGCACGGTCCCGGCGGCGAGCGTTTCTATGCCGCGATCTGGGCCAACGACCAGGCCGAGTACATCAACCCGTTCTTCCCTTTCCTGGGCTACGACCGGGGCAACCGCTCGGCGCTCTGCTCGTTCGGCTATTTCGCCCGCTACATGAATCCCGACTACCGGCCGATTCCCAGTTCGATCATAGCCGAAGGAACCGACATCTGGAACGGCGCGGGCGACCGCGGCGATGCAGCCATGATCGCCTACGGTGCGGCGCGTTATGCGCTGGCGCGCGGCGATGCCGCCGAAGCGGCCGAAGTGTGGCCGTTGGTGGAGTGGTGTCTGGAGTACTGCCGCCGCCGGCTGACCGGCGACGGTGTGGTGGCCTCCGATTCGGACGAACTGGAAGGCCGCTTCCCGGCCGGGGACGCCAACCTGTGCACCTCGTCGCTTTATTACGACGCGCTGCTCTCGGCCGCAATGCTGGGCCGCGAACTGCATAAGCCCGCCCGGCAGCTGGCCGCCTACGAACGTCAGGCCGCCGCGCTGCGGAAAAACATCGACCGCCATTTCGGGGGCATGGTCGAGGGCTTCGACACCTATCGTTATTATACGGGCAACGACCGTCTGCGTGCGTGGATCTGCATTCCGCTGACCGTCGGCATCGACGAACGGAAGGAGGCGACCGTCGAGGCGCTCTTTTCGCCGAAACTGTGGACCGAAAACGGTCTGCTGACCCGGTCGGGCGACAAGACCTTCTGGGACCGGTCGACGCTCTACGCCCTGCGCGGGGTCTACGCCTCGGGCGAGACCGAGAAGGCCACCGGCTATTTGTCCTATTATTCCGGGGTGCGCCTGCTGGGCGACCATGTTCCCTACGCCATCGAGGCGTGGCCCGAAGGTTCCCAGCGTCATCTTTCGGCCGAGAGCGGCCTTTACTGCCGCATCCTGACCGAAGGGGTGTTCGGAATCCGTCCGACGGGGTTCCGGTCGTTTACCCTGACGCCGCGCCTGCCCGCGGCGTGGGACCGCATGAACCTGCGCAACGTGCGCGCCTTCGGCTCGGCGTTCGACATCGAGGTGCGCCGTGCGGCGAAGGGGATGGAGGTCGCCGTGACACAGGACGGGCGGGAGGTCGTCCGCAAGAGGCTCCGCGCGGGGCAGAGCCTCGGGGTGACGCTGGAATAGAAAAAGAGAGGGAGGTTTCCGAAAACCTCCCTCGTTTATTTCACCGCGATGTAGAACAGGTCGAAACAACCGTCTCCCACCGGTTCGATGCGGTAGTCGTCCATGCGGATCGAGGTCGTCAGCTCGGTGTTTTCCCGGAGGAGTTTGCGGCGGTTCATGCGGTTGAGGATGTCGTAGGGGATTTGCAGCATCCAGCGCGGCAGGCGGTGCTGGAGGTCGAGAATGTCGAAGCGCGTGATGCGTTCGACGCCGCGGCGGTTTTCCGCATAGTAGTCCATCACCTTTTCGTTGCCGAAGACCCCGAGGGTCTCGATCTCCGAAAACCGTGCGGCGAGCAGCCTGCGGAGTTGTTCGGCCGTGTATTCGCGCACGTGCCACGGGTTGCGGGTGAGCGACATCGGGGCGTTGGGGGTCGTCACGATGAACCGTCCCCCGGGGCGCAGCACCCGGTGTATTTCGCGCACGAACTCCGCATCGCGTTTGATATGCTCGATCACCTGGAACGAGATCACGCAGTCGAAACTTCGGTCGGGGAAGTCCAGCGGCGGGACCACTGCCTGCCGGAACTCGACGTTGGGGCGGTCGAGCAGCTCCGGCGCCGGGGCGTGCTTGTCGACGGTGACGAACCGCCGCGCCCGGGGCGCCGCTACCTCGATGCCGTAGCCGGCTCCGGTTCCGATTTCGAGCACGTCGCCCGCGATGCGCGCCGAGGCGGCGTGGTAGGCCAGCAGCGAGCGCTGGAAAACGAAATTGTCCGAGGCTTCCGCCGAAACGCGCTCCGCGGTGTTAATCTTCGCCATGTTTCCGGATTTTGATGCCTTTTTCGCCGGCTTCGACCGCGCCGCGCTTGAGGAGCATGCCCAGCGAGCGTTTGAAAACCTTTTTGCTCGTTCCCGTGAGGCGCGTCACCTCCTCGGGGGCGCTGTCGTCGTTCAGGGGCAGGAATCCGCCGTTGTCGCGGACCAGCTGGAGCAGCACCTCCGCCGAGTCCTTCACCTGTGCGAATCCCGTCTGCTGGAGGCTCACGTCGATGCGGTTGTCCTCGGTGATACGCCTAACGTAACCTTTCAGCCGGTCGCCGACGGCCACGGGACGGAAGATCTGGTTGCGGTAGATCATGCCCCAGTGGCGGTTGTTGACGATCACGCGGAAGCCGATTTCACTCTCCGAAGCCACCAGCAGCGAGACCTCCTCGCGGGGTTTCACCGTGATCAGGTCGTTGTTTATGAAACTCTTGAGTTTGGTCGTGGCCACGCAGCGGCCCGTGATGTTGTCTTCGTAGAGGTAGACGATGTAGCTGTGTCCGGCCAGGATGCCGCCCTGCTGGTTGCGGTTGGGGAGGAACAGGTCCTTGCCGTGCAGTCCCCAGTCGAGGAAAGCCCCGTGGGCCGTCTTGTCCACCACGCGCAGATAGCCCGCTTCGCCTTCGCGCAGCAGCGGCGTTTCGGTCGTCGCCACGAGGCGGTCCTCCGAGTCGTGGTAGAGGAAGACCTCTTTCCGGTCGCCGACCTTGTCCGTCAGCGAAGTGTAGCGGTTGGGGAGCAGCACTTCGTTCTGCTCCTCGTCGGCGAGGTATAGGCCGTATTCCGATACGCGGCTTACGGTGAGGGTTTGTATGCGTCCTGCTTTCAACATGGTTTTTCCGGTATATACGCTGCAAAAGTACGTTTATTTTCGTCCGAATCCAAACTTCGCGGGCCGTACTGCCGGAAGATGCGGCGGATTTGCCGGCTTGCGGAGCGAAAGTTTTGCGGATTGGCCAAAAAACCGTATCTTTACGAAACGTAAAAATCTCCCGAAATGATGAAACTACGCCGATTTCTGTTCCTGCTCTGGGCGGGATTGCTGGTAGCGGCCGCTGCGTGCGCCCAGCCTGTCAGCACGCTTTACGACAAGACCGAATACCGTATCGCCATGCGCGACAGCGTGCGCCTGCACACCTCGGTCTTCACGCCCAAGGCCCCCGGCAAGGCCCCGATAATCATTTTCCGGACGCCTTACGGTACGGGACCTTACGGCGAGGGACAGTTTCCCGGCAGTTTCGAAAAAGGCTACATGCGCAGCTACGTCGACCGCGGCTACATCATCGTCCAGCAGGACGTCCGGGGCCGCTACATGAGCGAGGGCGAGTTCATGCACGTGCGTCCTGCGGGCTTCGGCAGCGTGGACGAGACGACGGACAGCTACGATACGGTGGACTGGCTGGTGAAGAACATTCCCGGCAACAACGGCCGTGTGGGTTTCGCGGGATGCTCCTACCCGGGATTCTACGCCCTGATGGGCGGTTTGAGCGGGCATCCGGCCGTGAAGGCCGTTTCGCCGCAGGCCCCCGTTACGGACTGGTACATGGGCGACGACGTGCACCACAACGGCGTGCTGATGCTGAGCGACGCCGTGCGGTTCCTCAATTCGATGAACACGCCCGCTGGACACGAGCCGACCGACAAGATGCCGCGGCGCGGGCTGACGATCTCGCCCGACGAACGCACGTTCTTCCTCACGGAGCGCCCCACGCGGGCCGACCTGACGAAACTGCTGGCACCCAATGCGTTCTGGGAGGAGATGGCCGAACATCCCGACTACGACGAGTGGTGGCGCGCGCGCGACACGCGCCGGGCCTGCTACAACATCCGTCCCGCGATGCTGGTCGTGGGCGGCACGTTCGACGCCGAGGATTGCTACGGGGCCTGGAACCTTTACAAAGCCGTCCTGCGCCAGAGCGCCCGGACTCCGCTCCATCTGGTCGTCGGGCCGTGGGCCCACGGGGCATGGCGCGGCGACGGGCGTACGCTGGGCGACTTCGATTTCGGAGAGGAGGCCTCCGGAGCCTACTATATGGAACATTTCGAGGCGCCCTTTTTCGACTGCTACCTCTGGGCGCGCGACACGGTCGACCGGCTGCCGCCCGTGGCGGCTTTCTCGTCGGGCGACAACCGCTGGCATACGTTCGGGCGGTGGACGCCTTCCGAGGCCCGCAAACTGACTCTTTACCTCGCCGACGGCGGCCGCATCACGACCGAAAAACCGACGGTGAAAAACTCCTCGACGAGCTATACATCCGATCCTGCCGACCCCGTGCCGTATATCGCAACCTCCGGCATGCGGCGTCCCAAGGAGTATATGATCGCCGACCAGCGGTTTCTGGAGGGCCGCAAGGACGTGCTGACGTTCGTGACCGAACCGCTTGCGGAAGACGTGACCCTTGCCGGTCCGGTCGAGGCTTCGCTGAAAGTGGCCCTTTCGACCTCGGATGCCGATTTCGTCGTGAAACTGATCGACGTTTACCCCGACGAGGGTGAAAAGGCCGGCATGCAGATGCTCGTCCGCGGCGACGTGGTGCGCGGCCGTTACCGCGACGGCTTCACGCGCCCGAAAGCCTTCGTGCCGGGCAGCCCCGAGACCGTGCCTTTCCGCACGACCGACATCGCCCACACCTTCCGCGCCGGACACCGGATCATGGTGCAGGTGCAGAGTTCGTGGTTCCCGCTCACGGAGCGCAATCCCCAGCAGTTCATCGACCTGTGGCGCTGTGCGGCGTCGGATTTCGTGCCCTGCCGGGTGACGCTTTTCCACCAGCGCGACCGCGCGTCGTCGCTGACCGTCTATAAGCTCTGATTTTCGTGGAACTCCGCATCGCCCTCTGCCAGTGCGACATCGCCTGGGAACAGCCCGCGCGGAACCTCGCGCGGCTCGAACTGATGGTCGCTGCCGCCGAAGCGGATGTCGTGCTGCTGCCCGAACTGTTCGCCACGGGCTTCACGCTCGACCCCGCCGGAGTGGCCGAAGGGGCCGGCGGGGCGGTCGTCACGGCCCTGCGCCGCTGGACCGCCCGATACGGCAAGGCGGTCGCAGGCAGTGTCGCCGTTGCCGAAAACGGCCGTTTCTACAACCGGATGTATTTCGTGAAACCCTCGGGCGAATTTATCGGCTATGATAAACGCCATCTGTTCGCACCCGGCGGCGAAGCGCGCCAGTACACGCCCGGCGACAGCCGTGCGGTGGTCGAATACGGAGGCGTGCGGTTCCTGCTGCTCGTCTGTTACGATTTGCGTTTTCCGGTCTGGAGCCGTTGCCGGGGCGATTACGACGCCATTCTGTGCTGCGCCTCGTGGCCTGCGCCGCGGCGCGAAGTGTGGCGGACGCTGCTGCGCGCCCGGGCCATCGAAAACCAGTGCTATGCGGCCGGGGCGAATCGGGTGGGGGATGACCCTGCGGCCCGTTACGCCGGGGATTCGGCGTTGGTCGACTTCAAGGGCCGCACGATGGCCGAAGCCGGCGGCGGGGAACGAATTCTGACAGGCGTGTTCGACACGGAGGCGCTGGCGGCGTTCCGCGAGAAATTCCCCGCATGGCGGGATGCCGACGAATTCGTTTTGAAATAGACGTGTCATGCGCGCGGGGGACGCCAATGCCTGTTATTTTGCCCTTCAGGCGATTATTTCCGTTGATTTATTTTGAATTCAGCGGAATTTGAATACCTTTGTTTTCAGCTATGAAACGATCTGACAGCGATAGAACGGGTTTTCGTTCGGAAAATGAAACGGGAGGTAAATTTCTTCCCCATTGGCTCTCGGCTGTCGATCGACTTACCCCCCCCCTCGCGCTGTTCCGGTTGAATTTCTGAATCCGGCTTTCCGCGATTATATAATGACTCTGACAAGGGGTTGTTGTGTTTTGTCGTGTCGTATCTCGAAATCACTCTCATCCAATAAAAAAATGCGTATGAAATCCAAAATCTTTACATCGTTCCTGTTGGCGGCAGTGCTGCTGTCGGGATGCAAGAAGGACGATCCGGCTCCGGATAAAGCGACTTTGTCGGTCAGTCCCCAAACTGCGATTGCCTTTACGGCCGCGGCGACGGAGACCTTCACCGTAAAGGTCGTCACCAATCAACCGGCGTGGAAAGCCGAGTCTTCGCAAAGCTGGTGCAAGGTCGCTGCGGGGGAGGGTCAGTTTACGGTTTCCGCCGATCCCAATACGTCGGAAACAGCTCCGACGCCGGCGGTGATTACGGTGACGGCCGGGAGTGAAAAGGCGACGATTGATGTCACGCAGGCAGCCGCCGGGAAGGAGCAATATCCCGACACCGAGGCCAAACTGAAGCAGGCTATCGCCAAAGTGTGGACTTTTGCGGAGAGTTCGAACTATGTTTCGCTCGAGTTCACAACCGACGGCCTTTATACGTTTTTATCCAAAACGCCCTTTACCCGGGCTGCGGAGAACAATATCTACCTGCTTTCGGGTGCCTATTCCGTTGCCGCCGATCTGCACGAACTCACGTTGAGCGATTTCGGCAAAATCACCATCAGCGACGTGGGGAACGGCAAAGCCTCCATGACGATCGCCCCGACCGGCGGAACTCCCTCCACGGCGGAACTCGACGAGCAGCGTTTCGTAACTCCCCCGGCGTCGGCGGATAAGAAGATCAAAAGGGTCGAGTCGAAAGATCCTACGGAGGGAAACGGCGCCATCGAATACAGTTACGATGCGAATCGGCGGATGTCGAAGATTAAGGTAACACAGGGCGGCCTGACGCTGGAAATTCCGATCAATTACGAGGATGGCAAAGTCTGGTATCAGTTCGAAGGCGGCGAGGTCCTCGGAGAGCCGGGCGTGTTTAAGGTTACCTATACGCTCAATGCGGCGGGGCTGGCCCGCTCTTCGGTTATTCAGCACAAAGGCGTCGTGCTCTATAAGATATACTATACTTATAACAACCAGAGGCAGCTGGTCTCCTATCGGATGACGGACAATGCCGGGAAACTCGACGGGTTTTGCAATGCCACGTGGGTGAACGGGAATGTGGTGAGCACTTATTCCGAGAGCGTGCACACCTGTGACGGCAGTTATGATGAGTATGACGGGCATAAATATTACCATCACGACCATAACGGCGACGGCATTTTCAACCAGGAAGATATTATCACCCGCGAGACGGACCATAGCACGTACAGCTATTCGGCCCGGGAGAACAAGGGCGGCTACATGTATCCGATCGTTACGCCCGATATATTCGGCTCTTCCGATGTTTTCGATCAGTTGGGCCAGTGGATCGGCGTGCTCGGCGTCTCCTGCAAGCACCTGATGTCGGAACATGCGGATGCCGACGGTGCGTTGACCTACCAATTCGACGCCGAAGGGTATCCTACGCGCATCGACGTGTCGTTCCCGGAGGATCCTTCCGATAACTGGTATATCCTCCAGACCTACGAGTAGGGGCGTTAATACCGGTGATTCGTGTAAAGTCCGTCCGAAATGCCGCAAGGCATTCGGGCGGACTTCGTTTTTTCAGCGTCGGAACCCTGACCGCGACAACTGCGGAGAAGACAATGTATTGAAAAAAAACGTATCTTTGCACGTTGCTGATTTGCGATCCAATAAACCGGACGTTCCGCACGTTTACATACCTGAAATGGAAGATACGATCAAAATACTGGGCGCCCGGGTTCACAACCTCAAGAACGTGGACCTCGAAATTCCGCGCCGCAAACTGGTAGTCGTCACCGGCCTCTCGGGGTCGGGCAAATCGTCGCTGGCCTTCGACACGATCTACGCCGAGGGGCAGCGGCGCTACATGGAGACGCTGTCGACCTACGCGCGGCAGTTCGTGGGGACGATGGAGCGTCCCGATGTGGACAAGATCACGGGGTTAAGCCCCGTGGTGGCCATCGAACAGAAGACGACCAACAAGAATCCCCGCTCGACGGTGGGCACCGTGACCGAAATCAACGACTTCCTGCGCCTGCTTTACGCGCGGGCGTCGCGGGCCTATTCGCCCGTGACGGGCGAGGAGATGGTCCACTATACCGATGACCAGATCGCCGAGCTGATTCTCACGGGCTTCGCCGGGCGTAAGATCGCCCTGATGGCCCCCATCGTCAAGGGCCGCAAGGGCCACTACCGCGAACTGTTCGAGTCGCTGGCCAAGAAGGGGTACATTTATGCGCGCATCGACGGCGAGATCCGCGAAATATCGTCGGGCATGCGCCTCGACCGCTACAAGATACACACCATCGACCTGGTGGTCGACCGCCTCGTGGTCAGCGAGGAGTCCCGCGAAAGGCTGATGACCTCGCTGAAGGAGTCGATGCGCCAGGGCAAGGGCACGATGGCCGTCCACGACTACGGGACCGGGCAGCAGCGTTTCTACTCGCGCCACCTGATGTGCCCCTCGACGGGCGTGGCCTTCGAGGACCCCGCGCCGCACACCTTTTCGTTCAACTCGCCCAAGGGCGCCTGCCCCCATTGCAACGGACTGGGCGAGGAGGCGGTTTTCGACGTGGGGAAGATCATTCCCGATGCCCGCCTCTCGCTGCGCGAAGGGGCCGTCGGACCGCTGGGCAAGTACCGCAACAACATGCTTTTCGCCATTCTGGAGATGCTGGGCCGCCGTTACGATTTCACGCTCGACGATCCTGTCGAAAGTTTCTCCGAGGAGGCGCTGAACGCCGTGCTCTACGGCGATTCCGAGCCGCTGACGGTCGACCTGCAGGAGTTCTCGTCTTCGGGCGGACGCCAGTTCCTCTCGTGGGAGGGCGTGGCCGAGTACATCGGCCGCACCGAGGACGACGATTCGAAGCACGGCCAGAAGTGGCGCGACCAGTTCCTCGTCTACCGCAAATGTTCGGTCTGCGGCGGTTCGCGCCTGCGGAAGGAGTCGTTGCAGTTCCGCGTCGCCGGGAAGAACATCGCCGAGGTGTCGGCCATGTCGATTTCCGAGTTCTCGGAGTGGGTTCCCACCATCGAAAAACAGCTCTCGGAGAAGGAGTGGAAGATTGCCCAGGAGATCGTCAAGGAGATCCGCGAACGCCTGCGGTTCCTGATGGACGTGG